>Ga0187892_10004087_pt1 | contig 25178 bp, 21 predicted proteins | sample MA1701073metaG_FD_139345 | JGI IMG/M metagenome (GOLD analysis project Ga0187892, IMG submission 139345) | Bio-ooze microbial communities from a basaltic lava cave in the Kipuka Kanohina Cave System on the Island of Hawaii, USA - MA170107-3 metaG ... | reverse complement strand
TTTCCGGCGCGCCTCGTCGGCGCGCAGGCGCGCGGCGCCTTCCTCGAAGGCACGCTCCTGCGGGGAAAGGGCCGCCGCGGCCAGAATCCAAAGCATCGTTTCCACTTCCCTTCCAATCAGGAATCGCTCGAACCATTTTCGGAAAATCCGACGCCGCGATCGTCGTCCTACGAAAGAGATGCCCGAGGACCCTTGCTATAATCGGCCGGTGCCCGAACCGCCCCCCGAATCTGCCGGCGCCCCCGAACTGCCTCCGAAGCTGGGAAAGTATGCCCTCCGCGAGAAACTGGGACAGGGAGGCATGGGGGTCGTCTACAAGGCGTGGGACGAGCAGCTCGGCCGCTGGGTCGCCCTCAAGTTCCTCACCGGGGGAGACCGCGAGGACCAGAGGCGTTTCCTGCGCGAGGCGCAGACGTCGGCCCGGGTGCACCACCCGAACATCGTCCCCGTCTTCGAGGTCGGCGAGCTCGAGGGGCGGCTCTTCATCGCCATGCAGCACGTGGCGGGGTCGACTCTGGACCGCGCGAAGCTGCCGGCGCGGGCGCTCCTGGAAGCGATGCGCGACGTGGCCCTCGCCATCCACCAGGCGCACAAGCAGGGAATCATCCACCGCGACCTCAAGCCGGGAAATATCATGGTCACGCCTGAGCGGCAGGCGTTCGTCATGGATTTCGGCCTCGCCAAACCCGAACGGGCCGACAGCTCCATCTCCGCTTCGGGCGTGGTCCTCGGCACTCCCCATTACATGTCCCCCGAGCAGGCCACCGGCCGCGTGAGCGCCGTCGACCTCCGGGCGGACGTCTACTCGCTGGGCGCGACGCTCTACCACATGCTGGCCGGGCGCCCGCCCCACGTCGGCGAAACGTCGATGGCCGTGCTCATGCGCGCCCTGAACGAAGACCCGCCGCCCCTCCGGACTCTCGTCCCCGAGGTGCCGCGCGACGTCGAGACCATCGTCCACAAAGCGATGGAGCGCGACCGGGAGCGCCGTTACCCGTCGGCGGCCGCGCTCGCGAAGGATCTGGAGCGGTACTTGAATCACGAACCGATCTCGGCGCGCCCCGCGTCGGTCGCCTACCGGATCTCCAAGAAGATCCGCCGCAATCCCACGGCCTCCACGGCGGTCGTTGTGGCTATCTTTGCCCTGGCCGTCGGCGGCGCCTTCGGCTTGAGGGCGACGCTGGGGAGGCGGACCGCGGAGCTCGAGCGCGCCGACGCCCAGGAGCGCCGCGGGAGGGCACGGGTCTCCTTCGAGAAGGGCCTCGCGGCTCACGCGGAGGCGGAGAACCATCTCCGATACGGCGGCACGCTCGGCGAGCTGCGCGCGGCCCGCGCGCGAGCGCGGCGCTGCTTCGGCGAGGCGGCGGCCGCCGACCCGTCCTGGGAGGAGGCGCATCTCGAGGCAGGGAAGGCCGCGTACGCGGACGGCGACCGGGCAGCCGCGGAACGGCACCTGAGCCGGTCGATGGAGCTGGCCCCGTCGTCCGCCCAACCCTACCTGTGGCGAGGACGGGCGAGGCTGGCCGCCGACGCCACGAAGGCCCGCGCGGATTTCGAGAAGGTCCGCGCCCTCGGCCGCGAGCCCCGGGAGAAACGGATCGCGGAGGCCGCCATCGCCTGGTGCGACGGCCGGTATGCAGACGTCGTCGAGCTGGCGAGCCGGACCGTGGAAGCCGACCGCTTCGATGCCGAAGCCTACCGGCTGCGGGGGCTGGCGCATGAGAAGCTCGGCCGGCACGACCGGTCGGCCGAGGACTTCGCGCAGGTCCTCCGGATCCACGCCCTCAACGTCGAGGCGCTGCTTCTTCGCTCGCGCGCGCACCGGTCTCAGGGCCGCGCGGCGCCGGCGCTGGCCGACGCGCAGCGGGCCCTGGACCTCGATCCGGGATCGCGCGACGCGCTCCTCGCGCGGGCCGCTTCCCACCAGGTCGCCGGAGATTTCGAAAAGGCCCTGGCCGATGCGTCGGACGTGAAGGGCGACGACGGCGAGGTCCGCGTTCTCAAGGCCCGCGCGCTCGAGGGGCTCCGCCGGTTCGAGGAAGGCCTGGCCGAGCTCGACAAGGCGCCGCGCCATGGGGCCGCGCACGTGGCTCGGGCCTTGCTGCTTCGCCAGCTGGGCAGGAAGGAGGAGGCGCGGTCGGCTTTCGGAAAGGCGCTGGAGTCCGACCCGGAGGATGCCGCGGCGCTCGAAGGTCGCGGGTCCCTGCTCGTTGAACTGGGGCGCCACGACGAGGCGATCGCCGACCTGGGGCGCGCGATCCAACTTGACCCGAAGCGGGCGGGCGCGTGGCGGGCCCGAGCGGCCGCCCGCCGCGCCAAGGGAGACGCCCCGGGGGCGGACGCGGACGAGGCGGAAGCCCGGAAACTTCAGGCGGAGGACGTTACCGCGATCTCCGAGCGGGGCCGGGCGCTCGAAAAGAAAGGTGACTTCTCCGCCGCGGTGGCGGAATGGGACCGAGCCCTGCGGGTCCGCCCGGACGATTTCGACCTCCTCAACGCGCGCGGCGACGCCCTCTTCGACCTACGCGAGATCCAGCGCGCGCTGGCCGACTACGGGCGCATGATCCAGCTCCGGCCCGACGCCCCGGAAGGGTACTACCACCGGGGGAACTGCAGGTTCGAGTTGGGCGAAGATCCCGTGCCGGACTATGACAAAGCCATCGAGCTTGACCCCAGGTTCTACGCCGCCTACACGAACCGCGGGCGGCAATACTGCACCCGCAGGGACTTCGACAAGGGCATCGCCGATTTCACGCGCGCCATCCAGCTCAACCCCCGCGAACACGTGGCCTACCAGAACCGCGGGACAGCCAAGACCCAAAAAGGCGACCTGGAAGGCGCCCTTCCCGACTACACCCGTGCCATCGAACTGAATCCCCGCTACGTCCGGGCTTACGCGAACCGCGGCCAGTGCTACTACGAGCTGAAGCAGTACGCCAAGGCGAAGACGGACCTGGAGAAGGCCATCGAGCTGGACTCCACGATGCAGGAATCGCTGGGCCGGATTCTTGAAGATACCAAGCGACGCATGACGAATTGATCACGCCATCGATGACCACTTTTGCAGAATACTGGATTCCAAACGGTTAGAAGACCCCCCCGGGGGACTTTGATTTTTCGAAAATCGCCATTTTGGGTGTCGACTTTTCGGAGCGAACCGCCACTTCCCAGTGGAGGGGCTCGACGATGAAAGACGACTTGATCGAGCGCTGGGTCCGGGGGGACGATGAGGCCGCGGAAGAGCTTTACCGCCTGTACTGCCGCCGCGTCGAGAAGTTCGCGTTCAAACTCGGCAATTCCGCCATCGACTCCGAGGAGATCGCCCACGAGGCGCTGGCCGCGGGGCTCGAGGGCCTCCGCGCGGGCCGCCATCCCGACCGTTTTACGCACTGGCTTCTGGGAATCGCGCGACACATCGCCTCGCGCCGCACGCGCCTCAACTTGGAGAATACCGCCGGCTTGCTCGACGAGAGCAGGAGCGCGCGGACGCAGGTCGTGCGGCGGGAGATGAACCACGTCCTCGAGAAGACCCTTCGGGAGCTTCCCCCCAAGGACCGGGAGCTCCTGGAGGATCTCCACCGGTCGAGTTTCTCCCGGAAAAAGCTCGCCGAAGACCTGGGCGTGTCCCACGACAGCGTCCACGCCCGGTGCGAGCGCGTCTATGAGCGCCTCCGCGCCGAGCTGTCCTGCCACTTCACGACACTCTTCTTCGAGCGGGTGGGCCGGCCGCCGCTCACCCTCGAGGACGTCCTCAAGCTCCGGCCCGCCTTCCGCGGCGCCGTGATCGCCCGGCACCTCGAGGACCTTCCCGAACACGCGGCGGCCGCAAAGCTCGCCATCCCGGAAGGGACCCTCCGCGCCCGCCTTAAGAGCGCCTACGAACTGCTCCGCTGCGACCCGGATGCCGACTGGACCCCGGTCCGCGACGAGTGGAAGTCCCGGTGTAAGAAAGGGGATTGAGAGATGCCCGGAGATTGAAGGGATGGACTACCTACAAGACAAGACCACGGAGGCCATCATCAAGTGCGCGATGACGGTCCACAACGAGCTCGGTCCCGGGTTCCTTGAATGCATCTATCGAAAGGCCCTCCTCATCGAGCTCAGATGCTCCAACCTTCCATCAGCAACCGAGAAAGAGATTTCGATCCGATGTCGCGGCGAGGTGGTCGGAGTTCACCGCCTGGATCTACTGGTCGTGGACGCAGTGATCGTCGAACTCAAGACCGTAGAGCTCTTGAGCAAGGCGCACTACGCGCACGTCCGCTCCTACCTCAGGGCGACTCGACTGGGGGTTGCCCTTCTGATCGACTTCGCCAGGAGCGTCTGGAGGTCCGTCGCATAGAACTCTGATCAGATCTCCGGATCTCGTTGGATCTCTTCATCCCCTGCTTCTTACACGGTTTTCGTGGACATTCTTGTAGGCCGAGAAGGCGTCGTCGCTGAAAAGGACAAAGACGATGCGGTCCAGCTTGCCTGGGTTCTTGAGCAGCCAGCCGTGGACGGCGCCCACCGCGATGACGGATGCTTCCTCCAGCGGATAACCGTAGGCGCCGGTCGAAAGGGCGGGGAAACAGATCGAGCGGCACCCCTTCTCGAGGGCGAGGTCCAGGCACCGCAGGTGGCAGGAGGCGAGCTGCTCGACGTCCTTCTCGCGCCCGTGGTAGACGGGTCCCACGGCGTGAAAAACATACTTCGCCGGCAGGCTCCCGGCAGCGGTCGCAACGGCCGAGCCCGTCGGGCAGCCGCCGATCCTCCGGCATTCTTCCATGATCGACGGCCCGCCGGCGCGGTGGATGGCGCCGTCTACTCCCCCGCCACCCGCCAGGTGACTGTTTGCCGCGTTAACGATCGCGTCGGCGGCGACTTTGGTGATGTCGCCCTTGATGAATTCAATCGACGTTGGCACCGTTCACCCGGTGTACGGAGGGGGACTAGAACTCTTTGCGCTTGCCCAGCCAGTCGTCCAGGAGGCGCTTCTGGTCCTCCGTGATCGACGGCGACCGGCGGATCTTGCACGACGTGCGCTCCTTGACCCCCGCCTTGAGGCCGACCTCGATCACCGCTTCGTCCCGGAGCAGGCGGACCTTGACCTCCTCGCCGACCTTGAGGTTCGAGAGCTCCTCCCGGATCGTCGAGCGCGTGACTTCGACGTCGTTGAGCGCCGCGACCCGGTCGCCCGGCCGAAGACCCGCCTTGGCGGCCTCGCCGCCCGGCGGGACGCTGCCGATGACGGTGCCCCTGAGGTCCACGCCGAGGTCGGGGGTGCGGTTGACCGTAAGGTCGACGGCCAGCCCCGCGGGCCCCAGCACCTCCGAATAGGGCAGCTCTTCGACGCCGCTCACGTACCTCGAGTAGAAGTCCCCCCAGTTCTCGCCCGTAACGACATTGAGCGCCTTGAGAATGCCGTCCTCCGGGAACCCGACGCCGATCCAGCCCTTCCCCTCCCTGGCCGGCTGCACGCAGTAGGTCTCGTTGAGGTACCGGAGGACGTCGTCGAAGGTCCTTTTGCCCGCGCTCCGGGTCCGGGTCTTGAGGTCGATCAGGAGCCCCAGGAGCTCACCTTTGTTGTAGTAGTCGACGCGCGGCCAGTCCTTCCGGTCCCAGACGACCTGGGAAGCCTTCTCCACGGCCGTCACTTTCCGGTCGGGGTTGTTCTGAAGCGCCTCGACTTCGCCCGCCAAGTGGGCCAAGTACGTCGCTTCCGTCCAGATCCCGCACCGCGCCAGCGTGCGGTCGCCGAAGTAGCTCGTGACTCCTTCGCAGAACCAGAGGGCCTTGGATCGGACTGGCTGCGTGTAATCGAAGGGGCCCAGCTCGAACGGCCGGATCCGCTTCACGTTCCACAGGTGGAAATACTCGTGGGACGTCACCGATGCCGCCAGGAGGGGCTCGGCCTTGACGGCGGGATACATCATCATGATGTCCGTCGAGTTCAGGTGCTCCAGGCCACGTCCGCCGATCCCGTCCATGAAATGATAAAGAAAGACGTAGCGCTCGAACGGGGGGCCGCCGAAGAGGCGGTTCTGCTCGCGGACGATCTTGCGGCACATGTCCACGAGCTTGGGGCCGTCCACCGGACCCTTGGCGTGAATCACGAGCTCGTACCGGGCCTTATCCTGCTCGAACTCGAGGAGCTCGAACTTCCCGAGCTCCGTGGGGCAGTCGATGAAGGTGTCGTAGTCGCGCCCCTTGAAGAGATCCCCCTCCCGGTCCAGGCCCGTACCGACCTTCCACCCCTCGGGCAGCCGGAAGCGGACGCTGCAGGGCGCCTCTTTCTTCCCGACGACGTAGAGGTACGTGTCCGGCCCCGCCAGGAAGCAGTGGTCCTTGTTCAGGCGCGAGCGGTCGATGGTCAGGTCATACGAGACCGAAAAGCTCGAGGTCCTGGCGGTCTTGACCGTCCACGTCTGGTCGTCGAGGGAAGAGACCTCCAGCGCGGCGCCGTCTTTCCCTCTAGCCGCGACGTTTCCGACCGCCTTACAGTACTTGACGATCCGGTAGGCTCCCGGCGCCCAGGCGGGGATGGCGACCTTGACGACGTCCTCCGTGTTCTGGGAAACGCCCATCGTCACCCGGATCTTGCCGCCTTCGGGTTCGGTGACGTCGACGACGAAGGCGACGCCTAAGCGGGGAACGGCTTCCTGGGATAGGACCGGGGAGATCAGGAGGAGGAGGATCGCGAGGCGGCGCAGCAGCATTGCCTTACCTACTATACTCAGCCGCCGAGCGCGCCGGTACTGGAATTGCCGCTATAATTTTCCCGTGCCGGATCCCCACCCGCTCCTTCTGGGTCAGATCGCCGTTCACGAAGGTTGCCTCACGCAGGACCAGCTGGCCGAGTGCCTCAAGCTCCAGGAGCACTCGGACCCTCCCGTCCGCCTGGGAGCCCTCCTGGTCGAAAAGGGATACGTCACCCCGGAGAAGCTCGATGCGCTCATGGAAATCCAGCGCCTCAAGGTCGAGGTCATCGCCGCCGACCCGGAGCGCGGAGGCCTTTTCGGGCAGATCGCGCTCCGCCTGGGCCACGTGACCCAGCTCCAGCTCGACGAATGCCTCCGCCAGCAGCAGGCCCTCTCGCGCGACGGGTCCCCCGTCCTCCTGGGCCAGATCTTCCTCCGGAAGAGCTACATCACGACCGACCAGTTCCTCGAAGTCCTCCGGCGGCAGAAAAAGGAGGTCGCCAAGTGCCCCGGGTGCGATACCCTGTACGACGCCCAGAAGCACGCCGAGGGGGCGAAGTTCGTCTGCACGCGCTGCGGGACCGTCGTCCAGATCCCCTTCCGGCAGACGGAAGCCCGCGTGCCCGGCGACGCGACCCGCCGACGCCTCCTCCCGCCGGACGACCCGACCTACCAGGGGGAGTCCGTCGGACGCTACCGCATCGTGGAGCAGATCGGCCAGGGAGGCATGGGCATCGTCTACAAGGCCTTCCACCGCGACCTGAACCGGACCTTCGCCCTCAAGGTCCTCAAGTCGGGCGACCTCACGACCGAGGACACCGTCAAACGCTTCCAGCGCGAGGCGCGCCTGACCGCCAAGCTCAAGCACCCGCACATCGTCGCGGTCCACGACGCCGGGGAGGAGCAGGGGATCCACTACATCGCGATGGAATTCATCGACGGCGAGCCGCTTTCGGTGCGCCTCATCGCACGACGCGGCCGGATGCGGGACAACCTCATCCTCATGGAGAAAGTAATCCGCGCCGTCGCTTACGCCCACTCCCAGGGCGTAATCCACCGCGACCTGAAACCGGCCAACGTCATGGTGGACCGGCAGGGCGAACCGCACATCATGGATTTCGGCCTCGCGAAGCAGGCGTTCGAAGGGTCTCTCCTGACGCGCTCGGGGGCCTTTTTGGGGACGCCGTTCTACATGGCCCCCGAACAGATCCGGGGCGAGCCGGCGGACGCGCGGAGCGACGTCTACACGCTGGGGGTCATCCTCTACGAGATCCTGGCCGGGCGCCTTCCCCACGCGGGCCAGAACAGCGCCGAGACCTTCCACAAGATCGTCGCCCAGGAGGCGCCGCCCGTGCGCGACCTCAACACCAAAGTCCACCCCGACCTGCAGACCGTCTGCATGAGGGCGATCGAAAAGAACCGCGACCAGCGGTACCCCACGGCCGACGCCTTGGCCGAAGACCTCCGTCGCCACCTCGACGGCGAGCCCATCCTTTCACGGCCCGTGGGACCGCTCGGGCGCCTGGCCCGCCGCTTCCGCAAGAACCCGCCCCTCGCGGTCGCCGCCGCGGCGACCTTTCTGCTCCTGGTGAGCGCCGCGGTCCTGGGCGCGATCGCCTATCGCGCCGCGCTGAACTTTCGCGAGTACATGACGGAGGCGCGTCAGCGGCGCGAGGAAGGGCGGTTCGACCTGGTGAAGTTCGCGGCGGAACGGGCCCTGGGGTTGCGGCCCGGAGACCGGGAGGCGCGCCGCCTGTTCGAGGAAGCGCGCGACCGGCTGGAGGACGTCGGAAGGTCTGAGCGGGCGCGGTTGGAGAGCGACCGGCGCCGCCGGGACGCGCAGTCGCGCATCAAGGACGCCGAAGAGATCGTCCGGCGCCTTTACGTCGAGGTGCCCGCGCCCGCGACGATCCTGGAGCGCTGCGCCGCGGCGGAGAAGCTGCTCGACGAGGCGCTCGTCATCGCCCCGCGCCACGAGGTCGCCCTCTACTGGCTGGCGGCCGCGAGGTCCCTGCGCGGGGATGCGGAGGGCGCCATCCGCCACCTGACCGAGGCCTGCGACGCGAAGGATTTCCTCGAGGCCTGGTTCGAGCGCGGGCGGCTGCACGTCCGGAAGTACCGGCGGCCCCGGGGGCTTCCGCAGCTTCTCGAACGCGAGGACCGGCCCCTCTTTACCGACCCGTCGCCGGACTCGCCCGAGGCGGCGATCTTCCGCCAGATGGCGCACGCCGACCTGTCCTTCGTGCGGGCGCGCGCCGCGCAGCACGGCATGCTCCAATACGCGGAGGCGGCGATCGACTTCCTGGAGCTGCGGTTCGCGGAAGCGGAACGGAAGGCGTCCTCGACCCTGGAACGGTTCGGGGCCGACCCCGAAGCGCTGGCGCTCCGGGCGCTCTCCGCGGTTTACCAGTCCCGGCCGGATCGGGCGCTGCCGGACCTCGACCGCGCGCTCCGCTACCGGCCGCTGGACGGCTTCCTCGCGGACTGGCGGGCGGTGGTCCGGTACCTTCTAGGGGACGCGGAAGGGGCGTTGGCGGATCTCTCGCGGGAGGGGGCGGACGCGGCCACGCTGTGCATCCGCGGCACGCTCCGCTACCAGCGGAAGGAGTACGAGGCGTCGCTGGCCGATTACCGGAAGGCCGCCGAGGCGGACCCCCGGTGGGCGGACGCCTACGCGGGGCGGGGAACCGCGGCGGCGGCGCTCGGCCGTCCGGACGACGCGGACGCCGACTACGGCCGTGCGATCGAGCTGGAGCCGCTTGAAGCCGCCTTCTTCGAGAACCGCGGCCTGCTGCGCCTCCGGATGGGGCGGAGCGCCGAAGCCCGCGCCGACCTGGAGCGGGCCGGCGCCCTCTCGCCCTCGCGCGCCGCCCGCCTGAAGGAAATCGGGCGATAAGGGACTGACCAAGAATAAGTTCCCCAATCTCGGGGGGAGAAAAGGAGATAAACGGAGATGAAGCCGGAGATACGGAGATGTAAAGAGGGGCGAGAAACCGCGGGGCGGCCGCGCTGGGGCCGGGCCGCTCCGCGGTTTCTCGCTCTTGTCTCCCGATCTCCGTTCATCTCCGCTTATCTCCTCAAGCCCCCCCACGGGGGGTTGGGGGGGGACCGCCTTACTTGGGGAAGTAATTCTTGGTCACCCCCTAAGGATCCTTACGGCCGGCGGCGCGCCCGATCACCTCGCCGGCTCGAGGATGCCGAGGCGCCAGGGAATGTCCCCGTACTTCTTCCCCTTGCGCTCCTCATCGGCGACGCCCTGGAAGAGGAACCGTAGATTGGCGGGGTCGACCTCCAGGCGTTCGTCCACGCCCTCGCGGAAAAGCTCGCCGTGGCTGAAGGAGTCCGTCCAGCGGCCGCCGGACTGCTCCACGTTGGCGGTCGAAGCGAATGGCTTGTCGCGCGAGGCGGCCAACTCTTTCCACTCGCCGTCGAGGCGGTCGGCGAGGTACGCCTTGTAATAGCGCCGCCCTCCGTCCTGGGCCTCGATCAGGGTCAGGTACTTGTCCATGCCCTTAAGGCGATAGGTGTGGCTGGCCTCGAAAACGTCCCCCTGGAGGACGGACCGGGGCGCGCCCCAGCCGTGCGGGAACTCCTCAAGCCGCGTTTCCGCGCGCCACATGCGGCCGTCAAGCGAGGTGAAGAAGAGGTGCGCCTTCGCGTCGTCGCAGATCACCCAGAAATCGATCCAGCGCTCGACGTTCGCGGGCGGGTCGCGGAAAAGGAGGACGGGCTTCGACCAGGAACTCGGGTCGCCGATCTCGGACGTCGTCGAGCAGGCCGGCTGGAGCGCGGGCTTCCGGCCGGCGTCCGTCACCTGCTGGATCAAATACCACTTCTTGTGGGGCCGGAAGTAGAAGACCTGCGGGGCGCAGAAGTATCCGTCGCTGATCGCCAGCACGTGGCGCTTGGCGGCGTGGGCGTCCTTCCAGTCCTCGAACGAGGCGTACTCGATCTGGTGGGTGCGCACTTTGCTTCGGATGCTGATGAAGAGGTGCCAGCGCCCTTCGTGCCGCACGAAGGTCGGGTCCTTGACCGCGTGGCACGGGTCCTCGGGACGCTCGACGGGGGCGAACACCGGCGGGCCGGTCCGCCAGCGAAGCCGCCCGGAGAGGAAGTCCGGGGCCTCCTGGAGCGGGGCGGCGCATAGACCCCCCAGAAGGAGCGCGACGGGAACGGTCGGCGTCATGGGCATGCCCTCCGTGCCTTACGTGGGCCCGGCGGGCGCCTTACGTACCCGGGCGCCGTGGAATTCCCCCTTCGGTCACATCCGCGACAGCTTCCCCGGCGCGGGCCCCCTTGCTACGCTATCGTCCCGGCGAGGAGGTCGAGCGATGAAAGAGCGGGTCGCGATCGTGACGGGGGCGGGGACCGGGATCGGAAGGGCCGCGGCGCTGGCGCTGCTCGGGAACGGCTACCGCGTCGGACTCCTGGGGCGCCGGAGGGATCCGCTGGAGCAGACGGCCGCCGATTCGGGCGCCGGCGAGCGGGCGCTCGCGCTCCCGACCGACGTCACCCGGCCGGAAGAGGTCAAGTCCGCGTTTGCCCGCGTCAAGGAGGCCTGGGGGCGGCTGGACGTCCTCTTCAACAACGCCGGGGCGGTCGCGCCGGCGGTGCCGATGGAAGACCTGGCGTTCGACCAGTGGAAGGCGGTGGTCGACGTCAACCTCACCGGCATGTTCCTCTGCTGTCAGGAGGCGATCCGGCTCATGAAGAGCCAGACGCCCCGGGGCGGGCGGATCATCAACAACGGTTCCATCTCCGCCCACGCCCCCCGGCCGTTCTCCGCCCCCTACACTGCCACCAAGCACGCCGTCACCGGCCTCACGAAGAGCATCTCCCTCGACGGGCGCGCGCACGACATCGCCTGCGGCCAGATCGACATCGGGAACGCCGCCACCGAGATGAGCGAGCGGATGAGCCACGGCGTCCCACAGGCCGACGGGTCCACCCGGGTCGAGCCCCGCATGGACGTTGCGCACGTCGGATCGGCCGTGCTCTACATGGCGAATCTGCCTCTCGACGCGAACGTGCTTTTCATGACCCTGATGGCCAACCGGATGCCGTTCGTCGGCAGGGGATAATTCCGGGCCGGTCGCCGTTCAAAACTGCACTCCCTTTTCCTACCCGCGCGGCCGTCGCGTATAGTAGGTGGGATGACCGCCTCACAAAGCGAGCTGTCCTACGGCCAGTCGGCGGTGAGCCTCGGGTTCGCCACCGAGGCCCAAGTCCAGGAGTGCGTCCAGATCCAGTCCAAGATGCGGGCGATGGGCGTGGACGAGCCCCTGGGCGAAATCATGGTCAAGAAGGGGATCCTGACCTCCCAGCACCATCAATCGATTCTGAAGAAGCTGGGCGTCCACATCAGCCCCGTTCCCGGCTACACGCTCATCGGGAAGATCGGGCAGGGCGGGATGGGGACCGTCTACAAAGCGATCCAGACCAGCGTGAACCGCACGGTCGCCATCAAGATCCTGGCCCCCCAGGCGACCAAGGACAAGTCCTACGTCACCCGGTTTTTCCAGGAGGCGCACGCGGCCGGGCAGCTCAGCCACAAGAACCTCATCACCGCCATCGACGTGGGCGCGGCGGGCGGGCTCTACTACTTCGTCATGGAATACGTGACCGGCCGGAGCTGCCGGGAACTTCTCAACACCAAGGGGCCGTTCGACGAAAGCAAGACGCTCGACGTCGCGGTCCAGATGGCCGACGTCCTGGATCACATCCACGGCCACAACCTGGTGCACCGGGACATCAAACCCGAAAATATCCTCCTCACGCCCGAGGGCACGGTCAAACTCTGCGACCTCGGGCTGGCGAAGTCCACGGCGCCCCAGGAGCAGTCGCTGACGCAGGACGGCCTGGCGGTGGGGACGCCTTACTTCATGTCGCCGGAACAGGTGCGCGGCGAGAAGGACGTGGACATCCGGGCGGACCTGTACTCCCTGGGAAGCACCCTCTTTTACCTGGTGACCCAGCGGCACCCCTACGCGGGCAAGAGCGCGGCCGAGACGATGAGCATGCACCTGAACGCGCCGGTGCCGGACCCGCGGAAGGCCGGGGCGGCCCTGAGCGAGGACTTCGCCCACGTCATCCTGAAGCTCATGTCCAAGGAACGGGGCGAGAGGTACCAGACCCCCGCGGAGCTGCTGGACGATCTCCGGAGAATCCAGTCCGGGAGCTCGCCCCACTTCGCGCGGGAGCACGCGGCGCGGGCGCACGTCCTCCGCAAGGCGCAGGCGACGCAGCGCCTGCTCGCGCGGCGGCGCTCCAAGCGGATGCCCTTCGCCCTGGTGGGGGGGGCCGGGGCGCTGATCTTGGTGGGGGTCCTGGCGTCGCAGATCGGGGGCCGCGGCCCCGAGCCCGTCCGGCATGCTTCGGCGGCGGCGCCCCGTCCCGTCGAAAGGCCCCCCGAGAAGGAGTCCCCCGCGCCGCCGAAGGAGGATCCGCGCGACCTCCTCGACAAAGCCGCGCAGCTTTGGGCCCAGGCGGAAGGCTTCTACCAGCAGGGGCGCTGGTTCGAGGCCAAGCCGGCCCTCGCCCAGCTACGCGACCAGTTCGGCATGCTCCGGTACGTAGACGAGCGCCGCGCGAAGATCAACGAATGGATCGGCACCTGCGACAAGAACATGCAGGACGCTCTCGCGGCCCAGAAGCGCACCTACGAAGAGGCCCAGGCCGCGCTGCGCGAGGGACGCTGGAAGGACGCGCAGGAAGGCCTTCGCGCGCTGGCTCAGGCGGGACGGGCCGACGTCGCGCGCGACCTGGACCGCTGCCAGCGCGAGCTGGACGCCGAAGCGATCGTGCAGGAAATCCACGCCGCGCGGGACGCGGGGAGCTGGGCCGACGTGAAGGCGAAAGTTTCCGACCTGGGGAGCCGGTACCGGGAAACGCAGGCCCTCGCGCGGACGGTCGAATCGCTGCTGAAGCTCGTCCAGCAGGCGGACCGCGAGCTTCAGGCGGCCCGCCTCATCACGGAGGTCACGGCCGCCGCGGCCGCCGGCCGCTGGGCGGAGGTCGCGCCCAAGCTCATCGAGATCGAAAAGCACCGGGACACGCAATCCTACCGGCAGAAGGAAAAGGACATCGCCAACGCGTCGACCCGGCTCCAGGCGGCGACGACGACCTACCGTGAAGATCTCGCCAAGCAGGCCTGGGTCGCCGCCCTCCAGCAGTACGACACCTTGCTCCGCGAAAAGCGGTACGACGACGCCGTGAACGCTCTCCGCGCCTTCGCCCGCGACCATGCGAAGACGAAGGTCTATGACGGAAAGGCGGAGGACATCGACGCCAAGACCAAGACGGCCGAGGGCGCCAAGAGGAAGGAGTACGACGACGAAGCCCGCAAGCTCTGGTCGGACGCCCAGAAGCAGATGCAAGTGCACAAATACGATGTAGCCGCCCGAGAAATCGACCGGTTGCTTTCGGAATTCCCGGACAGCGCGACGATGCGGACGAACGGGGGCAGCATTCGCCAGGCCAAGGAAACCTGCGACGCCCGGAGCGCCCTTCCCGAGCACGTCCAAGTCCTCCTGGAGTTTGAGGATGTCCCGGGGATCTGGTTCCCGACGGGGGGCGCCGTGGCGGTCAACGGGGAGGCGGGCTTCCAGAGCAAACGCGCCGCCCGGCTGACTTTTCCCGCCTACCAGGGCAACGGCGCGATGTACCCCCGGGCGATGCACCCCATCCGGGGGACGACTCCCAAGGCCGAAACGATCGGCTTCTACGCCCGGACGACGAAGAAAAGCCTGTCCGCCACCCTGCAGGTTCATCTCCACGAAGGGAACGAGACCTGGCATGCCGACGTCACGATCAAGAGCGAATGGGCCCACCACTCGATCTACCTCAACAAGTTCCGGCCCGTCCAGGGCGGGACCGGCGGCGTGAAGCCGCCGATGATGCTCGATCCCGCGGGGATCCGCGCGATCGCGTTCCAGTGGGGGGACGAAGACGCGCCGGTCGAAATTCAGGTTGACGCCCTTCGGATCGAAGCCCGGGCGAAGTGATCGGAGACGGGGAGAGGAAGCCGGGGACCGGGCCGGCCGCCCCGTCACCAGATTTCCGTCGTCACGAAGTCACCATCGAATCGATCCACTTCCTCTGAATCTCTTCGAGGTCGGCGGGCGTCACGCGGTGGTACCACACGTTGTCCGGCATGACGCAGACGTTGGGGCCGATCGCGCACAAGCCCAGGCACATGGCGCGCGAAACGCGGCAGCGGCCCTGGAGGTTCTTCGACTTCATGTATTCCTTGAGCTTTTTCTGAAGCTCGGCCGAGCCGCGGTTGGCGCAGGCGTCCTCGCCCGGCTCGCGTTCGTTGCAGCAGACGAAGATCGTGCGTTCGAAGGGAGGCTTCGGGGCCGTCTCCACGCCGGCATCATAGCACCCCAAAGTCACCGAGGACACGGAGAAGGCGCCCCTCTTCTCTGCGCGCTCCGTGTCTCTGGGGTGTTTCTCAGCGGCGGGTGCCGCGGGGTTCGACCACGAAGGCGCTCCCCGCGAGGGGCGGCAGCAGGAGGGCGGTCAGGTCCTCGAGTCCCCGTTCGCTCCGCCCCCTGCCTTCGACCCACGATTCCCGGACGGGCTTCTTCCCGTCCATTCCGAACTCCAGCTTCAGTCGTTCGAGCACCGCGTTCAGCCGCGCGGCGGGAAAGCGCACCCCCGCCTTGAGGCCCGAGGTTCCGTGGAGGTAGAGAACGTACCCCGCCCCCCCCATCGCGCAGACGAGGATCGGGCAGGACGACGCCAGGGGCGAGGTCAGGACCAGCGACGAAATCAGGGTCGCCGCCTGCGGCGCGCGGACGTCCCCCTGCCGGGTAAGGTACGCGCGACGCGACTCCTGGACCCAGACGGGCGGGCCGTTCTCGTCCCCCGTCTGGAGGTACCTGAGGAAAAGCTCCACGCCGTAGTCGTGGATCGCCGGCACCTCCACCAGACGCAGGCGGGAACTCTTCCGGGCGCGCTCGAGGCCCTTCCTCCCCGCCCCGCCGGAGCGCGGCACGACGAGCCCCATGTCGTGATAGCGCCGGAGGGGGACCAGGCCGCATTCCTCCAGGAGACCCGAAGGGAACGTCCCGGCCAGCTCGCGGTCGGCCCCCACCAGGATCGGGTCCACCGAGAATTCCGCCACGAGGGCGGGCCCCGGGGCGCCGCGGGCCCGGGCGGACTTCAGCGCCTTGACCATCACCCGGATTCTAACACACGGCTCGTCGCGGCACTCACAAGTGCTCGGCTTTCTTCTTCTTCTTGAAATCGCCCGAACCCCAAGCGACGAGGCGATTTCAAGGGCGTGACTCGTGGGGGTGTAGCTCCAATTCGTGCATAGGCACGCGAGCGTTTGGAACGAAAGGGGATCGGGAGATGGCTGGAGATTGGGAGACCAAGACTCCCATCTCCCCATCTCCAGACATCTCCCTATCTCCTTTCACTTCGGCACAATTGGACCCACGATTCGGCGCTACACCCGACTCGTGGTCTCCTTTGGGATTGGTATTGACGGCATCTCATGTCTCCCCTATAGTTAGGGGTTCCCATGCGGCCCCCGCTCATCGCCGGAAACTGGAAAATGAACCCCGGCCTTCTGGGCGACGCGCGGGATCTGGCCGCGGGGATTCGCAAGGAGCTGGAGACGGGGGACGACCCGGACGTGGTCGTCTGCCCCCCCTTCCTAGCCCTGACCGCCGTCGGTGAGGCGCTGCGGGGGAGCCCCGTGGCGCTCGGGGCCCAGGACGTCCACTGGGAAGCCAAGGGCGCGTTCACGGGGGAGGTCTCGACCGGGATGCTGAAAGAAGCGGGCTGCTCGCACGTCATTCTCGGGCACAGCGAGCGGCGCCACATCATGGGCGAGACGAACGAGATGGTGAACAAGAAGGTCAAGGCGGCGCTCGGCGCGGGCCTCACTCCGATCGTCTGCGTGGGTGAGCTCCTCGAGGAGCGCAACATGGGGGTCACCCGCGAGGTCGTGGATCGTCAAATCTCCAAGGGCCTCGACGGACTCTCGGCCGAAGACCTCGAGCGGACGGTGATCGCCTACGAGCCCGTCTGGGCGATCGGCACGGGCAAGACGGCGACGCCTCGGCAAGCCCACGAAGTGCACCATTACATCCGGAAGCTCCTGGCGCGGGGCGCGGCGGGGGCGGCGGCGGACCGCATCCGGATCCTGTACGGGGGCAGCGTGAAGCCCGAGAACATCAAGGAACTCATGGCGGAGGAAGACGTCGACGGCGCGCTGGTGGGCGGCGCGAGCCTCGACGTCGCATCTTTCGTCAAGATCGTGAGGTACCAGGCATGAGCCTTCTGTTGATGGCGAGCGTGGGGAGCGTCTTTCTGACGATTTTCTTCGTGCTCGTCTGCATCTTGCTGATCTTCATGGTCGTGATCACACCTTCCCAGGAAGGCGGCATGGCGGCGGCTTTCGGCGGGATGGGGAGCGACACCTTCTTCGGCACCAAGGCGCACCAGCACATCAACAAGTTCACGGTGTTCCTGGCGGTCTCCTTCCTCCTCCTGGCGGTCTTCATCAACCGCGTCAACGTGGGCCAGTCGGCGTCGAGCACGCCGTCCGGCGGGGGACGGTCCGAGACGGAGCAGAAGATCGACGACCTCAAGAAGAAGGAAGCGGAGAAGCAGCCCCCCGGCGCTCCCGGCCCCAACGCCCCGAAATAGATGAACAGCATGACCGGGTTCGGAAGCGCGACGCGGCGCCGCCGGGGCCTCGACCTGGAAGTCGAGGTCCGTTCCGTGAACCACCGCTTCATCACGCTCAAGCAGGGCCTGCCGGAAGGGATGAGCCGCTGCGAAGGCGAGATCGAGCAGCTGGTGAGATCCCGGCTGGGGCGCGGGAGCGTGACCCTGACGGTGAACGCGAAGTCTGCCAACAGCGAGGGTCCGGTCCTGCCGGACCTCAAGGTGCTCCGGACGACGGTCCGGCGGCTCCGCCAGATCCAGAAAGCGCTAGGACTCAAAGGCGAGCTGGAGATGGAGGACCTGCTGGCAATCCCTTCGCTCTGGTCGAACTCGCACGCGGAGGCCCCCAAGGAGGATGTCTGGCCGGCGGTGAAGAAGCTCGTGACTCAGGCGCTGGACCGGCTCGTGGCGACCCGCGGGCGCGAGGGCCAGAAGATCGCGCGGGACCTCGAGGCGCGGCTGGTCACGATCGAGGAGCGGCTGGACCGGATCGAGGCGCGCGCGCCGGCGGTGGTCGGGACGTACCAGAAGAAGCTCGACGACCGGATCCAGGCGCTTCTGGCGCAGAAGGGCCTGGAGGCCGCGCGGACCGACGTCGTCAAGGAGGTCGCCCTCCATGCCGACCGGGTAGATATCAGCGAGGAGATCCAGCGCCTCCGGGCGCACTTCGGGGAGTTCCGGAAGATCATGGAGACAAAAGGCCAGATCGGCCGCCGGCTCGACTTCCTGACCCAGGAGATGGGCCGGGAAACCAACACGATCGTTTCCAAGGGGAACGACACGGAGATCTCCCAGTGCGGCGTCGAGATCAAGACGGAGCTCGAGAAGATCAAGGAGCAGGTCGAAAACGTTGAGTAGGGAGCCGCGCGGAACGCTGCTGGTCGTGTCGGGACCGTCGGGCGTCGGGAAGACGACGATCGCCAGGAAGCTCCGGGAGGTGCCCGGCATCGTGCGGGTGATGACGACGACGACCCGGGCCCGGCGGCCGCAGGAAGTGGACGGCCGCGACTACCGGTTCCTGACGCGCGAGGAGTTTCAGGCGGCGAAGGGTCGCGGCGAGTTCCTGGAGTGGGCGGAGATCGACGGCAACCTGTACGGGACGCCCGAGGCGGAAATCGAGCGGCAGCTCTCCGCCGGGAAGACCGTCCTGGTCGATATAGACACCCAGGGCGCGCGGAGCGTGCGGGAGATGCGGCTGCCGGCGCTCTTCGTCTTCATTGCGCCTCCGGACATGGACGAGCTGCGGCGGCGCCTCGAGGGCCGAAAGAGCGAGGACCCCGAGGCGGTCCGGATGCGCCTGGCGCGCGCCGAGCGGGAAATGAACGAGAAAGATTCGTACGACCTCGTGGTCGTGAACGTGACCGTGGAGCGGGCCGTGGAGGAGATCCTCGCGGCCGCGCGGGGCCGGGGACTGCTCAACTAAGGAGAGCCGGATGCTCAGCTACACCGAGATCGACCAGCTCGCCCAGAAGTTCGGGGGGCGCTACAAGCTCACCGTCCTCATCCAGAAACGGCTCAAGGAGCTCGTCAAGGGCGGCCAGAAGCTGACCGATCTCGAAGACCGGAACCTCATCAACGTCGTGCTCGAGGAGATCCGCTCGGGCAAGGTGGTGTTCGAGGGGTACCAGATCGAGGAAGGCATGAAGGAGGAGGGCAAGAAGTCCTCCCGCAAGAAGGAGTAAACCGCACCACAGAGACACGGAGAACACAGAGCAGACCTTTTAAGCTCCTCTTCTCCGTGTCCTCCGTGTCTCCGTGGTGGACGCTCTTCGATGAAGAAGGACGGGCGCCTCAAGGGCAAGGAAATCGTCGTCGGCGTCACCGGCTCGATCGCCGCCTACAAGGCCGCCGAGGTCGTCTCCCGCCTGGTCCAGCAGGGCGCGGGCGTGACCGTCGTCATGAGCCGCGCCGCCACCCAGTTCGTCGGCCCGCTCACCTTCCAGACCATCACCCGCCGGCGCGTGATGGTCGATCCGTTCGACCTCGAAAGCGTGGTCGACCCGACGCACATCAGCCTTACGGACAACGCCCACCTGGTCGTCGTCTCACCGGCGACGGCCAACTTCATCGCCAAGGCGGCCCACGGGATCGCCGACGACATGCTGACGTCGCTTCTCCTCGCGGTCCGCTGCCCGGTGCTCGTCGCGCCCGCCATGAACGACCGCATGTGGAACCACCCGACGGTGCAGGAGAACGCCGCGACCTTGAAGAAGCGGGGCTACCAGTTCGTCGACCCGGAGAGCGGCTTCCTGGCGTGCGGGACCTACGCGCAGGGCCGCCTCGCCGACCCGGCGCGCATCCTCCAGGCGATTGAGAAGATTCTTAAGGAGATCCCGTGATGCGCGGAGATCCCGTGATGAAGAAAGGACCTCATTCTTCATCACGGGATCTCCCTTTCATCACGAGATCTCCATGAGGATCCTGGTCACCGCCGGGCCCACTCGCGAGTACCTCGACGCGGTCCGGTTCATCTCCAACCCGTCCAGCGGCAAGTTGGGAATCGCCTGCGCGAAGGCCGCCGCGCGCGCCGGGCACGACGTCACGCTCGTCACCGGACCGGTGGCGCCGCCGGACCCGCCGGGCATGCGGACGATCCGGGTCGATTCGGCCGACGACATGCACCGCGCCGTCCTGGGGGTGTATCGGCGGGCGGACGCCGTCCTCATGACCGCGGCCGTCGGCGATTATCGTCCGGCAAAGCGCGTCTCGGGCAAGCTCAAGAAAGACGCTTCGACGCTCACCCTCCGCCTCGTGCGCACGCGCGACATCCTGAAGACGTTGGGACAGCGGAAAGGGAAGCGCATCCTCGTCGGGTTCGCGCTCGAGGTGGACGATGCCGTTCACCAGGCGCTCCTCAAGTACAGGAAGAAGAATCTCGATTTGGTCGTCCTGAACTCGCCCCGGACGTTCGGCGCCGAGCGGATGGACGCGGACGTCTACCGCGACGGGCGCCTCGTCAAGCGCTTCCTCCGGGCGTCGAAGGCCACGGTAGCCGCCTGGCTGGTCCGCACCGTCGAGCGCCTCGCGCGCCGCGATGCAGATCCCATCGGGTGACCGAGCCTGCGGGGGACCTTCTTGCGCCCGAGGCGTTGCACGGCTATCATGACATTCATGAAGTCCGTTCTCGTGGAAACTCCGGCGGAGCTCATTGAGGATCGGCGGAGGAGGGGCCTGGACCGCCGCGACGAGGTCTGGGAGGGGGTCTATCACATGGTTCCGCCAGCCACCGGAGAACACGAAGAACGCCTGGTGTCTGGAAGGCTGGTCCCGGTTTCGCCGAACGCGGAGGGTTGGATCTACTGCGAGGGCCTGCGCGCCTTCTTCAAGACGGGCGAGTGGAGCGGCAAGCCGGTCCTGCTCGAGCTCCTGGAGCTCGACCGCACCGAATCCGCCATCTAAGCACGGCACCGTCATGGCGAGCCGCTCGTACCTGCGCGTTACGTCGCATGCCCGGCCGGCGCCCAACCGGGAGGCCCGCGCCCTGGCCACCCTGAAATACGGTGTCCCCGTGGGCTGGCTGTTCCTGTTCGCCGACGCGGACCGGATCTCCTATACCCTTCCGGACGACCCGGAGCGGCCGCTCTTCTTCTTCCGCGCCGCCACCGGCGACGCCCGGGACCGCCTCTCGCGGGCGCTCCAGACTCTGCGAACCCACCCCTACTTCGGGCCCTGCTTCGCCGCTCTCGAGACGCTGGCGGAAGCGCTCGCACGGGCGGACAAGGAGCACGTGGAGCTCGACGTCGAGGAGGTGCTGGCGATGGGCGACCCGGGCGACGACTTCGAACAGCAGATCAAGGCGGCGCCCGGGCGCCTGCACGAATTCCTGGCGGCCGCCGCGGCGAAGCACGTCACACGCGCCCTCGAGCTCCTCAATTCGCTCCGCGAAGTCAGCGGCCTGGAGCTCACGGGCACGCCGGAGGGGGACGCGGAAGCCTGGAGGCGCGAGCTTCAGTTCCACAAACTCGACACGCCCGAGGAGCTCTGCAGGCGGCGGGTCGCCGGGGAGCTCGCGTGACGATGTTGCAAAAGTACCCGGGGTCTTTTGCAACATGCGCTGTAGGATAGGAGAGCCGTGAAACTCGCCCTGCTGTTCCTGTTGGCCGCGCCGCGGCAGACCGCCGACCTCCGGTGGAAACTCGACGGCGACGCGCTCGAGGCGGGCGGGTCCGGTCGCGACGGGACCCTCCAGGGCCGCTGCGAGTTCGTCGAGTCCCCCATCGGGGTCGAAGGCAAGCTCCTGTCGCTCAACGGCGTCGACGCCTCCCTTCGACTCGAGGGCCTGACGGGCTTCGGAGCCGACTGGGGCTTTTCGGTCTGGCTCCTGCCTCTCGACCTCAAGGCGGGCGCCATCGCCTCCCGCGGGTGGCTCCTGGACTCCGCGCCCGACGGGACGGTTCGACTTGAGGCGCCCGGCGAAAAGCCGCTCGTGCTCGCCTCCGAAAGAGGGCGCCTCACCGCGGGGCAGTGGCATCACGTCGGGCTAGCCGTCCGCGCCGGCGCGGCAACCCTGTACGTCAATGGCGACTCCGCCGCGACCGCCGCGGCGCCGGGCGCCCGGTGGGGAGACGCGGCCCACCCTCTGCTCGTCGGGAAAACCAAGCCGGAGGGCAGGCCCTTCTGCGGCCTGATCGACGACCTCCGCCTCCACGCCAAGCCGCCCACGCCCGAGGACATCGCGCGCCTGGTCCGGGAGGGTCTGCCCTGGGCGCGGCCCGGCGCGCACGTGCGCGAGCCTTTCCGCGACCGCTTTGAGCTCCGCGAGCACGACGTCGTGGCCTTCGTGGGCGGCGAGAACGTCTGGGCGGCGCAGGAGACGGGGCACCTCGAAACGCTCCTGACCCTCCACGCCGGAAAGACGCCCGTGCACTTCCGCAACCTGGCCTGGGAAGGCGACACCGTCTACGAGCAGTGGCGCATCCTCAACTTCGGCTCGTGGGAACGGCAGTTCGAGCGGAGCGGCGCGACCGTCCTCATCGCGCAGTTCGGCCAGACGGAAGCGCTGGAAGGGAAGGCCGCGCTCCCCCGGTTCCTCGAAGCGTACGAGAAACTGTTCGACCGTTTCGCCGCCCGCACGAGGCGCGTCGTCGTGCTTTCCCCTCTGCCGTACGAACGAGCCGGCCCCGACCTGCCGGACCTCACGGCGAGGAACGGCGACCTGGGTCTCTACGTCGACGGGATCCGAGGCCTGGCGGCGAAAAAAAGCGCCCTCTTCGTCGACCTCTTTGCCCCTCTCCTGAAGGTCGAGCGCCCGCGGACCCGCGACGGGCTACACCTGACGGAATCCGGCCACCGCGACGCGGCGCAGGAAACCGCCGCGCAGCTCGGGCTGACCCTCCGGACCCTCGATGACCGGCGGGAGGATCTTCGAAAAGCGATCCGGGAGAAAAACAGGCTCTGGGTCGAGCACTGGCGCCCGACGAACTGGGCGTTCCTCAACGGCGACCGCACCGAGCAGCCCAGCAGCCGCGACCACCGCGACCACCGCGTCCGGTGGTTCCCGGTGGAAGTCCAGACTGGATTGGCGCTCGTGCGGCGTCAGGAAGCCAGGATCGCGGAACTCTCCCGATGAAAATCTTGCTGCTCCTCGCCGTCCTGGCCCCCGCCTTCGCTAAAGCTACGGCGGGCAAGCAGGATAAAACCGACCCCGAGGTCCAGCGAAAATCCTTCACCGTCGCCGACGGTTATGAAGTCACGCTCTTCGCCTCCGAAAAAGACGGCGTCGTCAAGCCCATCCAGATGAGGTGGGACGAACGGGGACGCCTCTGGGTCACCTGCAGCCCCTCCTACCCGCAGGTCGCCCCCGGCGACCGGCCGAGCGATCACATCGTCGTCGTCGAGGACGCCGACCGCGACGGCCGCGCCGACGGCTCGACCGTCTTCGCGCGCGGGCTCACGATGCCGATGGGCCTGGAACTCGGGCGCGGCGGCGCGTTCGTCGGCGACGGCCACGAGCTCGTCCACCTCGCCGACACGGACCGCGACGGCCGCGCGGACACGCGCAAGGTGCTCCTCCGCGGCTTCTTCAGCGGCGACTCGCACCAGAACATCAACAACTTCGTCTGGGGGCCGGGCGGGGAGCTCCTCTTCTGCCAGGGACTGCACGCCTTCGGACACGTCGAGACCCCGTGGGGCGTGGAACGGCTCCGTCAGGCCGGCGTGTGGCGGTTCCGGGAGCGCCGGATGCGCCTGGACCCTTTCCTCGGCGGCGACATGGGCCCGCAGAATCCGTGGGGGGCGGTGTTCGACGACTGGGGACAGCCGCTCGTGGTCGCGGGGAACGGGCAGGGGATCTATTACCTGGTCCCCGCCATGCTGCGCACGGACCATTACCTCCGCTTTCCCCAGATCTGGGACCGGCAGGGACCGAAGTTTGCCGGCCCCGACATCCTGGGAAGCGCGCACCTGCCCGACGACGTCCAGGGGGTCCTCATCGCCGGCTCGTTCATGAACAATTCGATCTCCTGGTTCCGGATCGGCGACGACGGCGCCGGCTTTCGGGCCAAGGACCTGCCGCCCCTCCTCGTGTCGCGCGACGTCGCGTTTCGGCCGGTCGACGTCAAAGTCGGCCCCGACGGGGCGATCTACGTGGCCGACTGGTACAACCCGATCATCGGCCACTACCAGGCGTCGCTCCGGCACCCGGACCGCGACAAGACGCGAGGTCGCATCTGGAGGATCTCGGCGAAGGGCCGCACTCCGGTCGTGCCCCCGTCGCTCTCCACGATGTCCGCCTCCGACCTCCTCGAGCAGCTCAAGTCCCCGGAACGGTGGGTCCGGTACCAGGCCAAGCGGTTGCTGGCCGACCGGCCTCGCGACGAAGTCTCGCGCGCGCTCGCCGGCTGGGACCCCAAGGACGAGCGCCTGCTCGTCGAAGCGCTGGGCGTCTACGAGTCGCAGGAGGTCGTGGAGCCCAAGCTGCTCGGCCGGCTTCTCGCCGCGTCGGACGCGCGGGCACGGGCGTACGCCACCGGGGTGATCGGCCACTGGCACGACCGGCTGCCGGCTCCGCTCGACCTCCTCGCCCGGCAGGCGCGCGACGAGCACCCGCGGGTCCGGCTGGCGGCCGTCGTCGCGGCGTCCTACGTCCCGGACCCGAAGTCGCTCGAGGTGGCCGCGACCGTCCTCGACCGCCCCGCGGACAAGTTCATCGTCTACGCCCTGACCCAGGCGGTCCACGCGCTTCGACCGCACTGGAAGCCCGCCTTCGAGAGCGGCGCGCTTTCATTCGGCGGCAGGCCGGACCGCCTGGAGTTCGTGCTCAAGGCGGACGGGTCGCAGGACGTCCTCCAGCCGGTGCTGAAGCTCCTGGATTCGCCGGGCCTCACGGCCGACACGAAGAGCAGCTTGCTCGCGCTGCTGGCGCGGGTGGGGGGGCCGAAGGAGCTTTCGCGAGTGCTCGACGCGGCGGTTTCCTCGGGCCGCCTGGTGGACGAACTCTCGGCCGCCACCCGCCTCCGGAAGGTCGTCCCCGAAGGTGACTTGGCGAAGCGGCTGCGCGTCTTGCTGGTGAGAGACAGGCGCGGCGCGCTCGCCCTCGCGGGCCTCTGGGGAGTCCAGGCGTTGCGTCCGGACGTGGAGCGCGACGCCCGGCACGGCGGAAGCTCGCTCGCCGTGCGACGCGCGGCGCTCGAGGCCCTGGCGGACTTCGGCGGAGAGGGAGCGATCGGCATCCTGAAGGAGGTGGCGGGCCCCCCGCATCCGCACGAGGCCCGCGCGCTGGCCGTCGCGGCGGCGACGCGGGTCGACGTCAAGGCCGCCGCCGAGCTCGCCGCAGCGCTCCTGGGGGGAAGGCATACCGACGCGGAACCGATCGTC
>Ga0187892_10004086_pt1 | contig 25183 bp, 24 predicted proteins | sample MA1701073metaG_FD_139345 | JGI IMG/M metagenome (GOLD analysis project Ga0187892, IMG submission 139345) | Bio-ooze microbial communities from a basaltic lava cave in the Kipuka Kanohina Cave System on the Island of Hawaii, USA - MA170107-3 metaG ... | reverse complement strand
CCTAGCATCGGATCTCGCTTCACCACGCGCGCAACTCTATCGAAATCGTTTCGCGTTTGACGCCCGGGCCGGGCTCTGGAAGGCTTGGCCTGTGGCCGCTCCCAGCAAGCTCGGCGATCGCGAGATCGAGAACGCGCTGCGCGCGCTGCCGGGCTGGAGCCTGGTGGACGGGAAGCTCCACCGCGAGCTGCGCTTCCCCGATTTCAGCGCGGCCTTCGGCTTCATGACCCGCGTGGCGCTCGCCGCCGAGCAGCGCAACCACCACCCGGAGTGGTCCAACGTCTGGAACCGCGTGACGATCGATCTGGTCACGCACGACGCGAGCGGTATCACCGAGCGCGACGTCGCGCTCGCGCAGCTGATCAGCGAGCTGGCGGGCTAGGAGGGGGCTCGGTCCGCGGCCGCCCCGCGCGGGACGGGGTGAGCGAGGGCCGAGCGAAGTCGATCAGACGCGCCAGTAGCCGGTGAGCGAGACGCGCTCGCGCGGCAGCGCGTGCCGGCCGCGCAGCTGCTTGCGCAGCGCGCCCACCACGTGCAGCTCGCCCGCGCCCCAGACGTAGGTCGACGGCGCGAGCTCGAGCTTGTCGACGGCGTCGAGCAGCCGGTCGGGCGTGCCCGCCGGAGCGCCGTTGCGAGGCAGCCAGGTGAGCTCGAGCTCGGCCAGCGACTCGAGCGGGAAGGCGTCGTGCTCGCGCGGGACCTCGATCAGCGCGCGCACCCGGTCGCCCGCGGGGAGCGACTCGAGGATCGCGGCGATCGCGGGCAGGGCGGTCTCGTCGCCCAGCAGCACGAGCTCCGTGCAGTCCGCCGGGCGCGCGTAGACCTCGCGCGGACCCCAGAGCGCGACCGGATCGCCGGGGCGCGCGTGCTGCGCCCACCACGCGCCGTCGCCGTCCGCGCCGTGCAGGACGACCCACAGGTCGATCTCGCGCGCCTCGGGCCGCCAACGCCGCACGGTGTAGTACGCGCCGATCGGCCGCTCGGCGGGCGGCATGCGCTCCACCGCCTCCCAGCGGAAGGATTCGTCGATCGTCAGCTGGTGCCGCCCGCGCGGCGGCGCCAGCACGTAGACGAACTGGTCCGGCGCGAGCGGCGCGAAGCCGTCGAAGCGGCCGGCGATCGTGATCTCGACCATGTGCGGGTCGATCCGCTCGACCGCCGCCACGTTGCAGATGAACGTTCGGATCGCGGCCCGGCTGGCGGCCTCGCGCTCGATGCTGGTCTGGCCGCCCTCGCCCGAGCGCTCGCGTGCGCGCGCGACCAGCGCGAGCAGCTCGCGCCGCGCCTCGAGCACGCTCTCCGCGCGCGCCGCGAACGCGAGCCGCAGGTCGTTCGCGCCGCGCGGCTCCGCCACGCGCAGCTCGATGCCGTCGGCGTCGACGCGCACCAGCGCCGCGCCGCGCGCGTCGGGACACGGTCCGAGCGCCCGCGCCAGGAACGAGAGCGTGTCGTCGTGGTGGCTGTTCAGGTGCTCGATCATGGCGACGGCTGCCGCGCCGAACGCTTCGCGCTGCGCCGTCATCCGCGCGCGAGCTCCGCCGCGATCGCGCTCCCGGCGGCCCAGCCGAGATGTCCCAGGGCCTGCCCGCCCGCGGGCGTCGGGTCGAAGCCGGGGAAGAAGATCGAGGGGTGCACCGTGGAGCGCCCCTGGCCGTCGGTGATCGGCAGGAACTTCCGGCCGCGCTGTGGCGCGAGCAGCTCGCGGTCGGCGATGAACTCCTCGAGCCCGGGCTCGAAGCCGGTCGCGAGCACGATCAGGTCGAAGGCCTCTTCGCCGTCGCTGAAGCGGACGCCGCGCTCGCTGAACGCCTCGATCGCGCGCCGGTTGCCGTCGATCACGCCGATCCGGCCGCGCTTGATCTCGCGCACCGTCCCCTGGTCGAACAGGGGGATGCGCGCGTTCACCAGCGCGTCGCGCATCGGCGGCGTGGTCGGCTTTGCGAGACCCCACTGCGAGAGGTCCTGGCTGAAGCGCGACACCATGCGGTCGCGCTGCGCGACCACCGCGTCGAACTCGGGCGTGCCGAAGCGGACGCGCAGCGCCTCGGCGACCTTCTTCTCGGAGAACATCCCGAGCAGCCGGCCGACCGTCGCGATCCGGCCGAAGGTCTTGAGCGAGATCACGTGGCGCGCGCCGCGCACCCACATCTGCACGCGGCCGGCGCCGTGCTCGAGCAGGTCGAGGGCGACCTCGGCCGCGGAGTTGCCGCTGCCGATCACGAGCGCGCCCCGGCCCGCGAACGGCCGGCCGTTGCGGTACTCGCTCGAGTGGATGCAGGTGCCGGTGTAGAGCTCGCGGCCCTCGAACCTCGGCACGGTCGGCACCCGGTTGATCGCGGCGCGACCGCGAGGTAGCGCACCGAGATCGTTCCCGCGCTCGTGTCGAGCCGCCAGCGCTCGCCCTCGCGCTTCACCTGCGCGACGCGCTCGTTGAAGCGGATCGAGCGCCGCAGGTCGAAGCGGTCGGCGTACTCGCCGAAGTAGCGGATCAGCTCGTCGCGCGACTTGAACTTCGGGTAGCGCCTGATCAGGCCGCCGTCGTTCGGCAGATCGTGCCAGGGCGAGTGCAGGTGGATGCGGTCGTAGGTCTTCGACCAGAAATGCCCGACGTCGCCGCCTTGCTCGATCAGCGCGAAGCGCTGCACGCCCGCCTGGCGGAGCGCCGCGCCGGCTCCGAGCCCGGCGAAGCCCGCTCCGATCACCGCCGCATCGAGCTCGGTCATCCCGTCCCTCCCTTTAGGAGGAGAGCCTACCCTGGCCGATTTTGAGAATCAATCTCAGTTAAGCAGGACGGCCGGCGAGCTCCAGCTCGAGCACGGTCGCGAGCGGGTCGAGCAGCTCCTCGGGCACCGCGATCGTGAGCTCGCCGAGCGGGTCGGGGTTCACCATCTGGTCGAGGATGGTCGTGCGCGCGCGGTGCTCGAGCGCGCGGCCGCTGGCCAGCTCGCGCACCGCGCGCACGCGCCGGACCGGCACGCCGCGCACGCTCACCGACTCGTAGGGCCGCATCAGGAGGTGCAGGAACACGCGCTCGTCCTTGCGCGTCGACGGCCCGTAGAACTGCCACGGCTCGAGCCCGGGCGCCGAGTCGTGGATCGCGTCGCCGTAGCGGTCCATCCAGCGCGCGAGCGCGTCGAGCCGCTCGATCTGCTCCGCGGGCAGGGCGCCGTCCGCCATCGGGCTCGCGTTCAGGAGCAGGTTGCCGCCGCGGCTCGCCACCTCGCACAGCGCGTGCACGAGCGCGCGCGCCGACTTGTAGCGCGTGTCGCGCGGGTTCCAGGCCCAGGTCTCGTTCATCGTGAGGCAGGTCTCCCAGCGGCGCGCGGGTGGCTGCGGCGGGATGAACTGCTCGGGCGTGTCGTAGTCGCCCTGGCCGGGCAGGCGGTCGTTGATCACGATCCCGGGCTGCAGCCCGCGGATCAGCGCGACGAACTCCCGCGCGCGCCACTCCTCCGGCGTGCGCTCCCAGCCGCCGTCGAACCAGAGCAGGTCGATCTTCCCGTAGTCCGTCATCAGCTCGCGCATCTGCGCGAACTGGAACTCGAGGAAGCGCTCCCACTGCGCTGGCGTGGGGCGCGGCGTGCGTCCGAAGCGGTACGGGCGGTGCTCGTCGCGGAAGGCGGGGTAGTCGGGGTGGTGCCAGTCGCACAGCGAGTAGTACAGCCCGACGCGCAGGCCGTTCGCGCGCGCAGCGTCGGTGAACTCGCGCACCAGGTCGCCGGCGTACTTCGACTGCGCGACCGAGAGCCCGCCCGCGCGCGTCGGCCAGAGCGCGAACCCGTCGTGGTGTTTGGCGGTGAGCACCGCGTAGCGCATGCCCGTGCGCTTCGCGCGCGCGAGCCAGTCGCGCGCGGCGTCCGGCTCCGGCGCGAAGGTCGCTGCGCTCGCGTGGTAGTCGTCGACGGCAAGGGACGAATGCTTCGCGTGCAGCATCCCCGCGCCGCCGACCAGCGGCCAGGAGATCTCGCTGCCGCGCTGCGCGATGTGACCCCAGTGGACGAACAGCCCGAAGCGGGCGCCGTCGAACCAGTCGCTCACGCGCGTTGCTCGAGGCTCTCGAACAGCGCGGCGTCGGACGGCGCGCCGAGGATGCCGCGCGCGGCATTCACGCCGGACGTGACCACGCCGTACACGCCGCCGCCCGGCTGCGCCCAGTGGCCGGCGAGCCAGAGCCCGGGCAGCGGCGTCTCGTTCGCCGGGCGGCCCGGGCCGACCTGGTCGGGCGAGAGCGCCCAGCCGTAGATCGCCCCGTCGCTGTTGCGTGTATAGCGCTCCATCGTGCGCGGCGAGCCGCCCTCGGCGAAGCGCACGGACTCGCGCAGGCCGGGGAAGCGCCGCGCGGCCGCCGCGATCATCGCCTCGACGCGCGCCGGCTTCTCGGCGCGCCAGCGCTGCGGCGCCCCGTACGGCATCAGCGTGGTCAGCGTCATCAGGTGCAGGCCCGCGGGCGCGAGCGAGGGATCGGCGAGCGTCGGCACGGTCGCCGTCCACCAGCCGGGCCGGCCGGCGAGCGTGGCCGCGAACGCGTCGTCGTGGTCGAAGCCCTCGTAGGCGAACGTCTCGTGCGTCGCGCCGAGCGAGCGCAGGTCGAGGTCCGTCGCGAGGTAGGTGACGAAGGCCGAGACCGACGGCGCGAGCCGGCCGAGCGGACGGCGGAAGCGCGCCGAGAAGTGCTCGGCGCCGATCAGCTCCTCGACGGTCTGGCGCAGATCCGCGTTCGAGACCACGACCCCGGCGTCGATTCGCTGCCCGTTCTCGAGCACCACGCCCGCCGCGCGCCCGCGCTCGACGCGGATGCGCCGCACCGGGCCACGCAGCAGCACCTCGCCGCCCTCGCGCTCCACCGCATTCGCGAGCGCGCGCGCGAGCCTCTGGAAGCTGCCTTTGCAGTAGTACGCGCCCTCGGCCACGTACGAGAGCAGCATGGTCGCGAAGTACAGGAACGAGACCTGCGCGGGCGGCAGGCCGAGGTACGGCCAGAACGTGGCGAGCACGGCCTTGGCGCGCGGATCGTCCACGTGCTCGTCGAGCACGCGCGCGAGCGTGGCGCGCCGGTAGCGCAGCAACGTCGGGAAGCGGCCCGGCTGCTGCATGACCTCGAACGGCGAGGCCAGCTCGGCCGCGCGCCGCGCCTCGCTCTGGATCGCCAGGCACTCCTGCAGCAGATCGTGGATGCCCTTGCGCTCGTTCGGGAACGCCGCCGCGTGCGAGCGCTCGAACTCGTCGAGCCCGAGCCGCGGCCGCAGCTCGAGGCCCGGGTAGAGCGCGGTGTAGATCGGATCGATGCGCTCGAACTCGAGCTCGTCGCGCGCGCCGACCGCGCGCAGCAGCCGGTGCAGCCGGCCGCCGCCCTCGAACGGCGTCGGCTCGCAGCCGCCCACCAGGTGCACGGCCGAGTCGAACAGGCAGCCGTTGCGGCGGAAGGCGTGCGCGTAGCCGCCGGGCCGGTCGTGGCGCTCGCACACCAGTACCGACTTGCCCGCGCGCGCGAGCAGCGCCGCGCAGGAGAGCCCGCCGAGGCCGCTGCCCACGACGATCACGTCGTAGCGATCGCTGTGCGCCTCGCGGCGGAACCTCATCGCGCCCGCGTCACCGGATCTCGAACTCGCTCGGGTCATTGCCGGCGAGCCCGTACTTGAGCATGAAGTCGACCACGCCCATGCTGTAGCGGCTGTCGCTCGCCTCGCCGGTGAACACCCGCGGCATGTGCTTGCGGAAGTGGAAGTCGGTCATGCGCCCGATCCACGTGTTCTGCACGTACTGGCCGACGCGGAACAGCGTGAACAGCCGCCCGCTGTAGTACGCGTCGACGATCCGCATCCAGTCGTCGAGCAGCCGGATTGCGCGCGCCTCGTACTGCGTGAAGCGGCGCGGCGAGCCGGACGCGATCGCGCGCGCCAGCGTCTTCGCGCCGTCGAGCCCGATCAGGAGCCCGCTCGACAGCACCGGATCGATGAAGCCGAAGGCGTCGCCGCAGAGCGCCCAGCCGTCGCCCACGGCGCGCGTGGCGCGCAGCTGGTAGTTCGAGTAGCGCACGACCGGCGTCACGCGCTCCGCCTTCGCGCCCCAGCGCCGCGCGCACGCGTCGCCGGTCATGAAGTTGTCGAACTGCTCCTCGGCGCTCGCGCCGTAGCCCGCGAGGTGCTCGGCCGGGATCACGAACCCGACCGAGACCCGCCCGGGCAGCGGAATGCGCCAGCCCCAGCCGCGCTCCATCCGCTCGGAGTGGACGTTGGCGGGCATCACGAGCTCGACGCCGGTGCAGTGCGCGTGCAGCGCCGTGTCCTTGCGCGGGCCCTCGCGCGTGTCGAGCTCGAGCAGGCGCGCGACACTGCGCGCGCGGCCGGTGGCGTCGACGATGAAGTCGGGCGGGCCGCCGAGCGCCTCGGTCGCCAGCGCCTGGGTCTCGGGGCCGAAGCGGATCCCGTCGCCGTCCGGCGCGCGCTCGAGCTGCGCGGAGTGCTCGATGCGCACCGCGCCGGCGCGCAGCGCGGCGTCGAGCAGCGTCTGGTCGAAGCGGTCTCGCGGCACGTTGTAGGCGTAGGGAGTGCGCGCGCCGCGGCTCTCGGCGAAGCGGAAGGAGAGCTCGGCGGTCGGGTGGAAGACGAAGGTCGCGCCCGGCTTGTACAGGCTGTACTTCGCGACCTCGTCCTCGACGCCCAGGTCGCGCAGGAACGGGATCACGGCCGGCACCAGCGACTCGCCGATGATGATCGGCGGCCGCTTGCCGCGCGTGAAGAGCACCGCGGAAAGGCCCGCGCGCCGCAGCCAGGTCGCCAGCGCCGCCCCGGACGGTCCGCCGCCGATGATCGCGACTCTCCGGATCTGCGCCCGCGCCATGCTCGCGGCAATCTAAACGAGCAGATCGGGGCTTTCAACGCGCTCGCGGCGCGCCTTGACAAGGCGCGCGACTCGATGGAAAACACGGCGCCATGGTCTGGAGCCGGGAAGCACTCACGACGCGCATCTACGAGATCCTCAAATCGGGGCTGCTCGCCGTGGGCGACGACTTCACGCCGCGCTCGGACCTGGTCGGCGCCGGGCTCGACTCGCTGGCGGTGACGCAGCTGATGCTGGCGATCGAGGAGAGCACGGGCGTGTGGGTGGACGAGAGCCTGCTCACCGAGGAGACGCTGGCGTCGGCCGAGAGTCTCGCGGCGTGCGTGCATGGCCAGCTCGGCGGCCGCTAGCAGCCATCGTCCCGTTCCTCTCACCGGCGCAGACTGCTTCCTGCGCGCCTTCGACAGCGAGGTGCGCCGCACCGCGGGCTCGAGCCACGTTTCGCAGCTCGTGCTGAGGCTCGGCCCCGGTCTCGAGCCCGAGCGCCTCGCCGCGCTGCTCGCCGAGGTCGCGCGCGCCCAGCCGCTCCTGCGCGCGCCGGTGCGACGGCCGTGGGGCGTGCTGCCGCCGGTGTCGCGCACCGATCTCGCGGCGGGCGCGGCGCTGCCGCGGCTCGAGCTGCACGACGCCAAGGCGCCGCCCGGCGCGGACGGCGCGCGGCCCATCCCGGACGTCATCCAGGAGCGCCTGAACGATCGCTTCGACGGCGGCCGCGGCGAGCTCTTGCGCTGCGACGTGGTGCGCAACGACGGCGGCGCCGGCGGCTGCGACGTCGCCTTCACCTGGCTGCACTGGCTGTTCGACGGCGCGGGCAGCGAGCGCTTCGTGCGCTGGCTCGACGAGGTCGGCCGCGGCCTGCGCGCGGCCGACGCACTGCCCGACGAGGCGCCGGCGAGCGCTCCCGCGCCGGCCGGCGCGAAGGCGCGCGGCGACCAGGCGCTGCGCTGGCAGGCGCGCATGCGCTCGTTCGCGGCGCGCAGCCCGCGCTCGCTCGCGGGTCCGCTCGCGCGCACGCGCCAGGCGCTCGGCTACGACGTCGCGACCTTCACGCGCGACGAGACCGCGCGCATCGCCGCGCGCGCGAAGCAGAGCGCCGGGTTCCTCACGCCGATGCTGTACTACCTGGCCGGGAGCGTGCGCGCGCACCACGCGGTCGCGCGCGCGCGCGGCGCCGACCCGGGCAGCTACGTCGTGCCGCTGCCCGTGAACCTGCGCGCCAAGGGCGGGCAGGGGGAGATCTTCGGCACGCGCATCTCGCTGATCTGGTTCCAGGTCTTCCCGGAGCAGCTCGAGAGCTTCGACGGACTGCTCGCCGAGCTGAAGGCGCAGCGGCTCACCACGATCAAGGAGGGGCTGGTCGAGGCCGGCAGCGCGGCGATGGACTTCGCGCGCTGGCTGCCGCGGCGCGCCTACGCGCACATGGCGCGGCGCGCGTTCCGCGGCGAGCTGTGCTCGTTCATCTTCGCCTACACCGACGAGTTCCTGCCGGGCATGACCCACTTCCTGGGCGCGCCGATCGAGAACGCCTTCCACGCGCCGTCGGTGCCTGCCTCGCCGGGCAGCGGCTCGGTGTTCTCGATCCGCGAGGGACGGCTGAACTTCACGCACGTGCGCCAGGCCGGCGTGTTCTCGGATCGCGAGCTGGCGGTGTTCCGAGCGGCGCTGCGCGAGGACCTGCTCGGCGAGCGCGCGTGAGCGCGCCTGACCGGCGAGCGGGCGCGAGCGCGCCCTGGGCGAGCTGCGACGTCGCGGTCGTGGGCGGCGGCAGCGCGGGCGTGGCGGCTGCGCTCTCGGCGGCGCGCGGCGGCGCGCACACGGTGCTGGTCGAGCGCGAGCCGGTGCTGGGCGGGAACGCGGCGCACGCGCTCGTGCACACGCTGTGCGGCCTTTACCTGCCGCCGGAGTCGGGCGCGGCCGCGTTCGCGAACCCGGGCATCCCGCGCGAGCTCGCGCTGGCGCTCGGCGGCGAGCCCGAGCGCGCCGGGCGCGCCTGGTACCTGCCCGCGCCGCCGGCCGCGCTCTCCGCGCTCTACAGCGATCGGTGTCGCGCCGAACGCGGACTCGAGCTCCGGCTCGGCGCGGCGCTCGAGCGCGCCGAGCTCGGCCGCGACGCGCACGGCGAGAGCGCGCTCGCGCTGCGCGACGGCAGTGGGACGAGCGAGCTGCGCGCGCGCTGCGTGATCGACGCGAGCGGCGACGCCGCGGCCGCGTACCTCGGCGGCGCGGCCTGGGAGATCGCGCCGCCCGAGCTCCTGCAGTGCCCCTCCTACATCTTCCGGCTCGACGGCGTGGACGCGGCGGCGCTCGAGGGCTTCGCGCGCGTGCGCCTGACCACCGCGGTCGCGGGCGCGACGCGCAGCGGCGCGCTGCCGCTGTCGGCGGAGTCGGTCGTGCTGCGCGCGTGCGGCGCGCCGGGCCAGGTGTTCGCGACGCTGAACGTGGCGCGGCCCCACGACGCGCGCTGGGATCCGCTCGCGCCCGACTGCGTCGCCGCGCTCGAGGCGCGCGCGCGCGCGGCGGCCGAGGCGATCGCGGCTTTCCTGCGCGAGACGCGGCCGGAGTTCGCCGCCAGCCGGCTCGCCGAGCACCCGCGCCGGCTCGGCATCCGCGAGACGCGGCGCGCGCTGGGCCAGGTCGTGCTCGGCGCAGACGACGTGCTCGCCGGCGTGCGGCGCGAGGACGAGGTCGCGCTCTCGAGCTGGCCGATCGAGCTCTGGCACGACCACCGGCGCGCCACCTTCGAGTACCCGCGCGCCGCCTGCTCGATCCCGCTCGGCGCGCTGGTCTCGCGCACGCACCCGCGCCTCGGGCTCGCGGGGCGCTGCATGTCGGCCTCGCACGAGGCGCTCGGCGCGCTGCGCGTGATCGGCACCGCGCTCGCCACCGGCGAGGCGATCGGCCGCGCCGCCGCGCTCGCCGCCGACGCGGGCGTGGCGCTCGCGGCGATTGCGCCCGAGCGGGTCCGCGCGCACACTCGCCCGCGGTGAGCGAGACCGTCGTCGACCGCATCCGCGCGCACGCCGCGCGCGCGCCGGATCAGCCCGCGCTGATCTCGGCCGGCACGGCCGGCGCCGCGCCCGCGCGCGTGTCCTACTCCGCGCTCGTCGCGCGCGTCGACGTGCTGGCGAGCGCGCTCCGCGCGGGCGGCGTGGCCGACGCGCAGCGCATCGGCGTCGTCGCGCGCCAGGGCGCGGGCTTCATCGAGCTCGCGCTCGCGATCCTGGAACGCGGCGCGTGCCTGGTGCCGATCGCCGACGACCACACCGGCCCGGCGCTCGACGAATTCGCCGAGCGCGCGCAGCTGCACGCGCTCGTGCTCGAGCGCGACGCCGCGCCCGGCTTCGCGCTGGTCCCGCGCCCGCAGGCGCGCGCGGTCGACGGCGAGCACGATCGCGCGTTCGCGGCGCTCCGGCCCGCCTACCTGCGCTTCACCTCGGGCACCACCAGCCGGCGCAAGGGCGTGATCATCGGCCACGACGCGGTGCTCGCGCGGCTCGAGGCCGCGAACGCGGGCCTCGGCATCGGCCCCGGCGACCGCATCCTCTGGCTCTTGCCGATGGCGCACCACTTCGTGGTGTCGATCCTGCTCTACCTGCGCTTCGGCGCGACGATCCTGCTGCCCGCGGGCTCGCTCGCGAAGCCGATCCTCGAGCTCGCGTCGAGCGAGCGTGCAACGGTCTTCTACGCGTCGCCCTATCACATGAACCTGCTCGCCAAGGACGCGTCGGGCGTCGCGCTTCCCGACGTGCGGCTCGCGATCTCGACCGCCGAGGGACTGCGGCCCGAGATCGCGCGCGCCTTCGCCGCGCGTTTCGGCAAGCCGGTCGCGCAGGCGCTCGGCATCATCGAGGTCGGCCTGCCGGTGCTGAACGCCGCCAGCGCCGCGAGCAAGCCCGGCGCGCTCGGCCGCCCGCTGCCCGCCTACGACGTGTGGCTGCGCGGCGAGGACGGCAAGCCGGTCGCGCAGCCGGGCTCGCCTTCGCTGACGGGCGAGATCTGCGTGCGCGGCCCGGGCTGCTTCGACGCCTACCTCGACCCGTGGACGCCCGCGCGCGACGTGCTCGTGCCCGACGGCTTCCGCACCGGCGACCAGGGCTACTTCGATGCGGACGGCGACCTGTTCCTGGTCGGCCGCCACGCGAACCGCATCAACATGGCGGGCATGAAGTTCTTCAGCGAAGAAGTCGAGGCCGTGCTCGACGCGCACCCGCTCGTGCGCCGCAGCCGCGTGCGCGCGCGCGAGCACGCGCACCTCGGCGAGATCCCGGTCGCCGAGATCGAGCCCGCCGACGCCGCGCGCCCGCCCACGCCGGGCGAGCTCGCCGCGCACTGCCGCGAACGGCTCGCCGCCTACAAGATCCCGCGCTCGTTCAGCCTGGTCGCGTCGCTGCCCGAGACTGTGACCGGCAAGCTCGCGAGGCGGGCCGAGTGAGGCCGAGCGTAGTCAATCAGTCGCCGCGGGGTTCACGACGCTGACCGGCACGAGCGTCGCCTCGTAGCCGCAGGCGGGCGCGCTCACCAGGATCGAGCCGTCGCGGTTGCGCTGCAGGCTGCGGCCCTCGAAGGCCGGGTCGTCCGTGGCCAGGAAGTGCGCGCGGTGCAGGTCGCGCAGCACGTTCTCGGGCGGCACGGGTAGGGCGGGGCCGAGCTTGGACTCGCTCCACACCTCGACACCGATCTGCGTCAGCCGGAAGGCCGTGGCGCCGAACGGCGTGAGCGCGATCAGCACCAGGCGCGGGCCGGTCTTCTGCACGACCAGGCCGTAGGCCTCGTCGATCTCGCCGGCCCGCACGCGGATGCGCTCGTGGATCACCCAGTCGCCCTCGAGGTCGTGCGTGGGCACGAGGCTGCCCGGGCAGTCGGCCAGGCGAGGCAGGGGCAGGGGGACGAACGCGGGCGGCGGCGGCACGTGGCGGCAGGCGGCGCCGATCAGCGCGAACGCGAGGAGAGCCGCGCGCGCGCTACGCATCGCGGTCCCGGCCCGCGTCCGCGCGCAGCGCGAGCAATGTCACGGGTGCGAGCACGAGCGACAGCGCGACGCCGGCGCCCGTGGTGATGCCGATCGCCCGCAGCGCCGGGTGGCTCGACAGCGCGAGCGCGCCGAAGCCGAGCAGCGTGGTCAGGCAGCAGAGCAGGCACGACACGAGCGTCGGCCCCAGCTGCTCCGGCTCTCTCACCGCGTCCACCACGAAGATCCCGTAGTCCACGCCCATGCCCATCGCAATCAGGAGGCTCACGGCGTGCAGCAGGTTCGTCTCGGTCCCGGTCAATGCGAAGCCCGACAGCACCACGATCGCGGTGAGCAGCGCGGGCAGGAAGGCCGCCAGCGCGCGCCGCGCGTCGCGGTAGCGCGCGATCAGGATCAGGAGCACGCAGGCGCTGCCGACCGCGATCTGCAGCAGCGTGCGTGCGCGGAACATGCCCGCGATCTCGTTCAGGAACACGCGCTGGTCGAACAGGTGCACGTCGGGCAGATCGGCGAGCGCGGCGCGGAGCGCGTCGGGCTCGCGCACGTCGCGCAGGTAGGTGACCACCGCGGTGCGCTCGGCGAGCGGCAGCACGAGCGTCTGTGCGAGCGGGCCGAGCTGCGACGCGCGCAGGTCGGCGAGGGTGAGCGGCGCGGGCGGCGTCTCGAGCGCACGCGCGAACGGCTCGAACGCGCCGGCGCGGAAGCCCGCCTCGCGGAAGCTCGCGTCGAGCCGCGCCGCGAGCTCGGGGCTCTCGCGCAGCTCCGCCAGGTTGCGCAGCTGCAGCTCCTGCGACCAGAGCAGATCGTGCAGCGAGCGCTGGCCGCCGAGCTCGCCGCGCTCGACCAGCCGCTCGAGCCGCGCGTACACCTCGTCGTTGCGCGCGACCGCGCGCTCGGGATCGTCGGCCAGCGCGACCACGAAGCGGCCGCCGTCGAAGCTCGACACGCGCCCGCGCACGCGCGCCTCCTCCTCGCGCAGCTCCGGCGCGGGCGGGCCCAGCTGCGAGAGGTCGTCGTTCCAGCGCAGCTCCGGCAGCGCGAACGCGCCCAGCGCGAGCACCGCGGCCACGGCCGCCGCGAGCGGCCGGCGGTGGCGCTGCAGGCGCGGGATCCACGCGCCGAGTCTTCGGGCGAGCGGCGCCGAGACCGGCTGCACGCCGCGCGTGCGCGGCACCAGGTCCGGGAGCAGGAACAGCGTCGCGGCCAGCGCCCCCGCCACGCCGATGCCCGAGAACACGCCGAGCTCGCGGAAGCCGCGGAACGAGGTGATCGCGAGCCCCGCGAAGCTCGCCATGGTGGTGAGCGCCGCCATCGAGAGCGACCCGGAGAGCCGGCGCGCGAGCTGCCACGGGCTCTCGGCGCGCGTCGCCAGGCTGCGCAGGATCAGGTAGTGCGTGGGGTAGTCGATCGTGACGCCGATCAGCGACGCGCCGAAGCCGATCGTCGTGCCGTCGAGCCGCCCGAAGATCGCGAGCCCCGCGGCCATCGCGATCAGCAGGCCCACCAGGCCCGGCACCATCGCCAGGCCGAGCGAGAACCAGGAGCGGAAGAAGAGCCACGAGAGCAGGGCCACGCCGACCAGCGAGAGCGTCGAGATCAGCGAGGTGTCGGCGCGCAGCCGCGTCTCGGCGTCGAGCGCGAAGCGGCTCGCGCCGCTCTGCTCGAGCACGAGATCCGGCCCCAGCCGCGCGCGCGCCGCCTCGAAGCGCGCGCGGATCTCGGCGAGCAGCGGCGCCTGCGCCACGGTGTCGAACGCGGAGTTGCGGGTGGCCAGCAGGATCACCGCCCACGCGCCGTCGGGCGTGGTGAACACGCCGTCGCGCGCCGCGAGCGCCGGCTCGCCCGCGCGCATGCGCTCGAGCAGGGCGGGGAAGGCGCCGAGCGGATCCTCGGGCGCGATCCGCTCGAGCAGGGGCGAGATCGGCAGCGCCAGGCTGCGGCGCAGCGCCTGCGCCTGCGCGCGCAGGCCCGCGTCGGAGAGCTTCTCCTCGAGCTCGCGCTCCGGGTCGTCCGACACGAAGTAGAGACGGCGCGGGAAGTAGAGCCGGTAGACCTGCTCCTCGAACTCCGGGTCCGAGCCCGAGCGCAGCCAGGCCACCTCCGGGTGCGCGCGCAGCGCCTCGGCCAGCTCCTTCGCGGCGGCGACGGCGCGCGCGGGATCGTCCGCGCCGAGCGTCAGCACCATGGTGCGCGCGAGCTCGCTCTGGATCAGCCCGCGCGAGATCTCGGCCAGCGCCACGTCGCCGCCCTCGGGCATGAAGTTCGTGATGTCGGTCTGGAAGGTGATGTGGCGCGCGCTGTACACGAACAGCGCGAGGCACAGCACGGCCCAGGCCGCGAGCCGCGCGGCCCGGCTCACGGAGTCGGCTCGCCCGCTCCGAAGATCGACGCGAGCTCGTCCGGCCCGAACACGTGGTCGACCTCGGTCTTCTCGAACACGGTGTGGGTGCGGTCGCCGTCGCTCTCGACGAGCTCCATGTCGAGGATCTTCGGACCGTCGCCCGCGATCCGGATCCGGCTGATGAAGCGGTCGAGCGGCGAGCCCTTCGGGACGAGCGCGAGCTTCCAGGCGCCGCCCTCGGCCGAGAACTCGAGCCGGTAGACCTTCTCGAGCGCGGCGCGATTGCCTCCCCACAGCACGGTCAGGTTGTCGGCGAACTGGCGCGCGACCGGATTCGCCGACAGGTCGACGTCGTTCCTGCCCGCCTCGTCCTCGAAGCGCATGCGGTCGCCGTCGAGCACGAGCCGCGTCTCGGTCGGACTCTTCGTGATGCGCGCGAGCTTGTCGGGCGGCTGGAAGTAGAGCGTGCCGCGCGTCTCGAGCGGCGCGTCGAGCAGCGCCAGCACCTTCACCTCGCGGAACTCGGCCACCACGCCCGGCGCCGCGGCCATGCGGCCGAGCAGCTCGTCGAGCGTCAGCGTCCCTCCCGGCGGTGGAGCGTCAGCGCCGAGTAGGAACACGGCGCACAGAGCGAGGCACGTCACCCGCATGGGCGCAGGTCTAAGCCAAGCGGGCGGCGGGCGCTAGGTCCGCGAGCGCTCGGCGGGTTCCCATAGCAACGGCGCTCGTTTACAGCGCGAGACGCGCGGTGGTAGACTCGCCTCGATCCGAACTCGATCCGGGGGGCACGACAGGACGGATGCCCGCGCGAATCTCGACGGCGTGGCGAGCGCTCCGAACCGGCGTCGCGTTCGCGGCGTTCGGCCTGATGAGCGTCTGGCTCGGCCACGTCTGGCTGCCGTTCCGCGGGCTGTGGGACCGCCGCACGCCGGAGCCGTGGCGCCGCGCGCAGCGCGCGATCCACAACGCGTACCGGATCCACGCCTGGCTCTCGATCCACATGGGGCTGATCGAGGTGCGCTGGATCGGACTGGACCGGCTGAAGATGCCCGGCCGCAAGCTGCTGGTGGCGAACCACCCGTCGCTGATCGACACGTCGCTGATCGTCTCCCACCTGCCGCAGGCGGACTGCATCGTGGGCCGCGACTACTCCGAGAACCCGCTGCTGCGCGAGGCCGTGCGCCGGGCCGACTACATCTCGAACGACCTCCCGCCCGCCGAGATCGTGCGCGCCGCGGCCCGCTTCCTGGCCGAGGACCGGATCCTCCTGATCTACCCCGAAGGCACGCGCTCGCCCGAGGGCGGGCTCGGCCGCTTCCAGCGCGGGGCCGCCCACATCGCGCTCGAGACGGGACTCGATATGCTCCCGATCTACATCAACGTGGATCCGCCCTCGCTGATGAAGGGGCAGAAGTGGTATGACGTTCCGCCGCGACCACCCGTGTGGACGTTCCGGGTCGGCGAGCCGCTGGTCGCGAAGGACCACCTCGACGGCTCGGAATCGAGCGTGATGGCGGCGCGCAAGTTGACGATCGCGCTGCGCGAGCGGTTCGAGGCAAGGAGTCTGGATGCAACGGAGTGAGAATCTCGAAGCGGAGCTGAAGAAGCTGATCGTCGAGGCGCTGGTGCTCGAGGACATCGCGCCCGAAGAGATCGAGACCGAAGCCCCGCTGTTCGTCGAAGGCCTCGGCCTCGACTCGATCGACGCGCTCGAGCTCGCGATGGCGCTCGAGGAGCGCTACGGCGTGAAGATCGAGGACGACCCCGACGAGAACCGGCGCATCTTCGCCTCGGTACGGAGCTTGGCCGACTTCGTCACCGCGCAGCGGGCGGCTTGAGCGAGCCGTGAAGGCCGCCGCGGCGCTGTCGAGCCAGGAGATCTTCTCGCGGGTGGTGGCGATCCTCGTGCGCGAGTTCGACGTCTCGGCCGACGAGATCACGATGCAGACCAACCTCGAGTCCGACCTCGACCTCGACAGCCTCGACGCGGTCGCGCTCGCGAGCTGGGTCGAGGAGGACCTCGGCCTCGCGCTCTCCGACGACGAGATCGAGCAGATGCGCTCCGTCGACCAGATCGTGGCGGTGATCTCCGCGCGACTGCGCGCGGACGAAAAGGCCAGCTGAGGCAGGAGCCGTGCAGGCGTCCGCGAGACCCGCTCGCTTCGTGCCACTCGCGGAGCTGCTGCACGAGGGGCGCGACCCCGGGCACGTGGTCGCGTTCGCGCGCGACGGCGAGCGGACGTTCGCCGACTTCGCGGGCCGCGTCGCCGCGCTCGCCGAAGAGCTGCGCAGCAGGCGGGGCGCGCGCTTCCTGCTCTACACCGAAGACGCGTACGCCTTCGCGGTCGGGCTCCTCGCGGTCGCGCACGCGGGTGCGACCGCGCTGCTCGCGCCCAACCGCCAGCCCGGCACGATCGCGGCGCTGGCGGCGCAGGTCGACGGCGCGCTGGTCGACGCGAGCGTGCCCGCGGCCGAGCTCGGACGGCTGGCGCGCATCGACCCGCTCGCGTTCGCGACTCAGGTGCCCGCCAGCTTCGCGCCGCTCTCGCCCGAGCACGCCATCGCCGAGCTCTCCACCTCCGGCAGCACCGGCCCGGGCAAGGCGGTGCCGAAGGCGCTGCGCCACCTCGACCGCGAGCTCCACGCGCTCGAGTCGCTGTTCGCGGAGCGGCTCGGCCCCGACGTGCGTGTGTTCGCGACCGTCTCGCAGCAGCACCTGTACGGGCTCCTGATCCGCGTGCTGTGGCCGCTCGCAGCGGGACGCGCGTTCTGCGCCGACACCTACCTGCACACCGAGGAGCTGTTCCCGCGCTTGCGCGCGGCGGCCGGCGGGTTCGCGCTCGTGACCACGCCCGTGCACCTGCGCCGCATGCGCGGCGACGCCGGGCTCGCGGGCCTGCGCGAGGGCGCGCGCGCGATCTTCTCGTCCGGCGGGCCGCTCGACGAGGCGGTCGCGCTCGGCGTCGCGGAGCAGGCCGGCTCCGCCCCGATCGAGATCTTCGGCTCGACCGAGACCGGCGGCGTCGCCTGGCGCCAACGCGCGCGGCTTGGCGAGGACGCGGCCTTCCAGGCGTTCCCGCAAGTGGAGCTCGAGCTTTCGCGGGAGCCCGGGAGCGAGGGCCAGCTCGTGGTGCGCTCGCCGTACACGAGCCTGGGCCCGGCGCTATCCGGTCGCGGCGGATTCCAGGAGACCCGCATGGGCGACCGCGCCGAGCTGCTCGGCGGCGGCCGCTTCCGGGTGCTCGGCCGCGCCGACCGGATCGTGAAGATCGGCGAGAAGCGGCTCGCGCTGCCCGAGATGGAGAGCTCCCTCCGCGAGCACCCGTTCGTGGCCGACGCCGCGCTCGTCGCGTTCGAGCCGGGCGGCGACGCACGCGTGGGCGCCGTGGTCGCGCTCTCGGACGCCGGCCAGCGCGAGCTCGAGGCGCAGGGCCGGCGCGCGCTCGGCGCGACGCTCGGCGAGCACCTCGCTGCGTACTGGGACCGCGTGCTCCTGCCGCGCGCCTGGCGCTACGTGCCCGAGCTGCCGCGCGACGCCCAGGGCAAGACGCCGCACTGGGCGCTGCTCGAGCTGTTCGAGCCGTCGGGCGAGCGCGCCCCCGTGCTCGCGCCGGTGCTGCTCTCGGAGCGGCGCGCTCCGCTCCGGCTCGAGCGCGAGCTGCGCGTGCCCGCGGAGCTCGCCTTCCTCGACGGCCACTTCCCGGGCCAGCCGGTCGTCGCCGGCGTCGTGCAGCTGCACTGGGCGCTTTCGGCTGCGGGCGAGCTGCTCGGCTCCGCGCCCGTCGTGCGCGCGCTCGAGGGCCTGCGCTTCCGCGACGCGCTCCTGCCCGAGCAGCGCTTCGCGCTCGTGGTCGAGCTCGACGCCGCGCGCGAGCTGGTGCGCTTCGAGCTGCGCGCGGGCGAGCGGCTGTTCTCGAGCGGCCGGGCGCGGCTCGCGCCCGTGCCGGGCGCCGCGCCGTGAGGCCGTGCCTGTTGATCCCGTGCTTCGACCACGGCGTGCCGCTGCGCGGCGTGCTCGAGTCGCTCGCGCCCTTCGGCCTGCGCTGCCTCGTGATCGACGACGGCAGCGCGGAGCCGACCCAGGCGCTGCTCGCGCGCGCGCAGCGCGAGCTCGGCTTCGTGCGCGTCGAGCGCCTGGCCGAGAACCGCGGCAAGGGCGTCGCGCTCGCCGCCGGCTACCGGCTCGCGGCGTCCGAGGGCTTCACCCACGCGCTCCAGCTCGACGCCGACGGCCAGCATGACGTGGCCGCGGTCCCGGCCTTCCTCGACGCGATGCAGAAGACGCCCGAGGCGATCGTGCTCGGCCAGCCGGTCTTCGACGAGAGCGCGCCGCTCGCGCGCATCTGGGCGCGCAAGCTCTCGGTCGGCGCGGTCTGGCTCGCCACGCTCTCGCGCGAGATCCACGACCCGCTGTGCGGCATGCGCGGCGTTCCGCTCGAGCTGGCGCTGCGCGTGCTGGGCGAGCACGCGCACGGCCCGCGCATGGAGTTCGACCCCGAGTTCGCGGTGCGCTGCGTGTGGGCCGGCGCGCCGGTCGTGAACGTGCCGGTGCGCGTCTCGTACCCGACGAACGGGCTCTCGCACTTCGACGTCGCGCGCGACTATCCCGCCATGGCCGCGACCTACGCGCGGCTCTGGACCGGCATGCTCGCGCGCGCGCCGCGCCTGCTCGCGCGAGGCGCGCGATGAGCGAGCCCTCGGCCTGGGCGCGGCGCGTCGAGCGCGGCACGATCGCGGCGCTGCGCTTCGCCGTGTTCGTCTACCGCGCGGTCGGCCCGCTCGCGCGTCGCCTGCTGCCCTGGCCGGTGGCCACGTACTTCTTCGTGACCTCGCCGCTCGAGCGCCGGGTGTCGCGCGAGTGGCTGGCCGCCGTGTGGAGCATGCCGGGCGGGCGCGCGGCGCTCGGCCGGCGCCCGAACTGGTGGACCACGCTGCGCCACATGCACGCGTTCGCGGTCAACATCTTCGACCGCATGGTGCTGTGGACGGGCGAGACCGGGAGCGTCGCGATCGACCACCGCGGCGGCGAGGCGCTGCTCGAGCTCGCGCGCGCGGGCCGGGGCGCGATCCTGCTCGGCGCGCACCTGGGCAGCTTCGACATGCTGCGCCTGATCTCGAAGCAGTACGGCCTGCGCGTGAACGTGCTGATGTTCACGGCGCGCTCGGAGCGCGTGACCTCGTTCTTCGCCTCGCTCGGCGGCGACAGCGGCGTGCGCGTGATCCACCTGGACCCGGGCTCGATCCAGGCCGCGTTCGAGATCCGCGCCTGCCTCGAGCGCGGAGAGTTCGTGGGTATCCTCGCGGACCGCGTGCACCCGGGCGGGCGCGAGCGCCCGATCGAGACGCTGTTCGTCGGGCGGCGCGCGGCGTTCCCGCTCTCGCCGTTCCTGCTCGGCGTCGTGCTCGGCGCGCCGATGTTCCTGTCGCTCTGCACGTCGACCGGCGGGTCGCGCTACTTCGCGGTGACCGAGCCGATCTTCGCCGGCGGACCGGTGCCGCGGGCCGAGCGCGAGAAGCACGCGCGCGAGGCGCTCGAGTCGTGGGTGCGCAAGTTCGAGGCGCACTGCCTGCGCTCGCCGCTCGAGTGGTTCAACTGGTACGACCTGTTCCGCGACGGTGAGCAGGCGCTCGAGCAGGCCGGCCGGCGATGAGCGCGAGCGCGTTCCCGGAGCTCGGCGAGCTGGTGCCGCACGCGGGGCCGATGCGCCTGCTCGCGCGCGTGCTCGCGCACGAGCCCGAGCGCACCGTGTGCGCGCTCGATCCCGCGGCGAGCGATCTGTTCCGCGCCGCCGACGGCAGCGTGCCGGCCTGGCTGGCGCTCGAGTGGATGGCGCAGTGCGCGGCCGCGCACGGCGGCCTGGTCGCGCGCGCCGAGGGCCGAGCGCCGTCGCCGGGCATGCTGGTCGGGGCGAAGCGCATCGCGTTCGAGCGCGCGCGTTTCGAGCCCGGCGAGTCGCTCCAGGTCGAGGCGCGCTTCGCGGGCGCCGCGGGCGGACTGGCCGCGTTCGAGTGCGCGCTGCACGCGGACGGCGAGCGGGTCGCGCGCGGCACGCTCTCGGTGTTCGTGTCCGACGCGCTGGCGCCGCCGGCCGGAGACGCGGCGTGAGCGCGCGGCGCGTGCTCGTCACCGGGGCGACGCGCGGGATCGGCCGCGCGCTCGCGCTCGGGCTCGGGGCCGCGGGCTTCGATCTCGCGCTCAACTACCGCGCGAGCGACGCCGAGGCCGAGACGCTCGCCAAGGAGCTGCGCGGGCTCGGCCGCGCGTCGGTGCCGCTGCGCTTCGACGTGGCCGATCGCGACGCCGCGGCGCGCGCGCTCGAGGCCGACGTGCGCGAGCACGGCGCGTACTGGGGCGTGGTGCTCGCGGCCGGCATCCACGCCGACGCGGCCTTCCCGGCGATGAGCGCCGAGGCCTGGGACCGTGTGCTGCGCACGAACCTGGACGGCTTCTACAACGTGCTCCGGCCGCTGGTGATGGGGATGGTCCGGCTGCACGCCGGCGGCCGGATCGTGGCGATCTCGTCAGTCGCGGGCCTGGCCGGGAACCGCGGCCAGGTGAACTACGCGGCCTCGAAGGCCGGCCTGCACGGGGCGACGAAATCCCTGGCCCAGGAGCTGGCCAAGCGCGGCATCACCGTGAACTGCGTCGCGCCGGGCCTGGTCGACACGGAGATGCTGCAGGGCGCGCCCGTCGACGAGCTGGCGAAGCTCGTGCCCATGCAGCGGCTCGGCCGCCCGGATGAGGTCGCGTCGCTCGTGGTGTATCTCTTCAGCGACGGTGCGGGCTACATCACGGGCCAGGTGATCTCGGTGAACGGGGGCATGCTGTGAGCGCGGCTGAGAACGTCGGACTGGACGTCGCGATCCTGGGCGGGGGCCTGGCCGGCAATCTGCTCGCGCGCCAGCTCGTGCGCACCGTGCCGGGCGCGCGCGTCGCGCTGTACGAGAAGTCGACCGAGACCAGCTGGAAGGTAGGCGAGTCCGTGGTCGAGATCGGCAGCCACTACCTGATCAAGCGCCTGGGGCTGACGCGCTACCTGTACGACCGCCACCTGCCGAAGAACGGGCTGCGCTACTTCTACGACGACGAACGGCGCTCGCTTCCGCTCTGGGAGATGAGCGAGATCGGGCCGATCAGCCTGCCGTTCCATCCCTCGTTCCAGCTCGACCGCGCGCGGCTCGAGTCCGACCTGTTCGACATGAACCAGAAGGCCGGCGTCGACGTGCAGCGCGGCGTGCGCGCGCGCCCGCTCGAGGTCGGCCGCGGCGGCGCGCCGCACCGCTTCGAGGTCTCCGGCCCGAACGGCACGCGCACGTTGGAAGCGCGCTGGCTGATCGACGCGGCCGGCCGCTCCGATCTGCTCGCGCGCGCGCTCGGCCTGCGCGTGCGCGAGGAGGCCCACCGCATCGGCTCGGTCTGGGGGCGCTTCGAGAACGTCGCCGACGTCGACGATCTCGGTCCGGAGGCGTGGCGCGCGCGCATCCGCCACACCACGCGCCAGCTCTCGACCATCCACTTCTTCTATCCCGGCTACTGGATCTGGTTCATCCCGCTGCACGACGGCATCACCAGCGTTGGCGTCACGGGTCCGACCGGCTGGGACGAGCGCCGGCTGCGCAGCGACGCGGGCTTCCGCGAGTTCCTCGACTCGCACGCCGCGGTCGCGCACCTGCTGCGCGACGCCAAGGCGCTCGACATCGGCAGCTACGCGCAGATCGCCTACTCGACCGAGCGCTTCTTCTCGGCGGACCGCTGGGGCCTGACCGGCGAATCCGCGACCGCGGCCGATCCGCTCTACAGCCCGGGCACCGACTTCATCGCTCACGAGAACGACTTCCTCAGCGAGCTGATCCGGCGCGACCTCGCGGGCGAGAGCCGCGCGGAGCTCGCCGAGCGCTGCGACCTGTACGACGGCTTCATGCGGTTCCGACAGGAGGCGACGCTCTCGCTCTACCGCAACCTGTACGAGACGTTCGGCAGCTACGAGCTCGGGCGGCTCAAGTGGGACTTCGACATCGCCTGCTACTACAACCTGTGGGTGTCGCCGTACGTGCGCGACGAGCACCTCGACCCGCGCTGGCTGCGCCGCCAGCTGCGCATGGCGCCGCACATCCTGCAGGCGCTGGCGAAGTTCAACACGCTGTTCCAGAAGGTCGCCGCGAGCCTGCGCGCGCGCGGCGAGTTCTACCGCCTGAACCAGGGCGTGTTCTCGCCCGGGCTCGACCACCTCGACTTCCTGACGCGCGTCGGCCTGCCGCGCCCGCGCCGCGAGGTGATGGACAAGACCGAGCAGATCTTCAACTCGGTGCGGAGCCGCGCGTTGCGCATGCTCGGCCCCGACGCGGCGGGCGATCCGGACGAGCGGCTCTCGCTGCCGGCCCTGCTCGCCGCCGATCCCCTTGGCTGACCTGCTCCATCCGAGCCCGCGCCAGCTCGCGGCCGGCGCGGCGCTGCTCGCGCTCGCCTTCGTCTGGCCGCTGGCGTCGGACTGGCTGGTCGCGGCCTTCGGCGTGCGTTGGCTGGCCGTGGGGCTGGTCGTGGTCTCGGCGCTGTCGCTCGCGGTCGTGGGCCGCGCGCTCCCGCGCGGCGTCGCGCTCGGCGGCGTCGACTCTCTCGCGCTGCTCGGGCTGGTCTGCGCCGCGGCGCTGACCGGCGAGCGCGTGTTCCTGCTGCTGCTCCCGGCCTGGGTCCAGCTTGCGCTCGCGCGCCTGTTCTGGCGCAGCGTGCGCGACGGCGAGTCGATCTTCGAGCGCGTCGCGTTCGGCATCCAGCCCTACGCGCCCGACTTCATCCGTCCCTACTGCCGCAAGTCGACCGCGCTCTGGGGCGCGCTGTTCGCGCTGAACGCGGCGGTGATCGCCGCGCTCGCCGTGCTCGGTCCGCACGCCTGGTGGAGCGCGTTCACCGGCTGGCTGGTGTGGCTGGTGATGGCCGCGCTCGCCGGCGTCGACTGGGTGGCGCGCAAGCTCTACTTCCGGATCTACTTCGAGCACCGCCCGCTCGACCGCCTGCTCAAGCGCTGGTTCCCGTCCGAGAACACCCAGATGGGCCGGCGCGCGAACGAGCACCGCAGGGAGATGCGGCTCGCGCTGGGCCTGCCGCCGAGCTAGGACGTCTTCCGGAACGTGTAGCGCGTGCCGCGTGCGCCCAGAGCGAGCGGGGCGTCGCCGCCCGCGAGCAGCCAGCGCAGGAAGTCGAGCGCGTGCGGCCAGGCGGGGCGGGGCAGGGCGTCGCGTGCCTCGTCGAGCGAGAGGCCGATGCGCGGGCCGTCGCCTTCGGTGGCGAGCCGACACGCGAAGGCGTAGGGCACGGCGGGCTCGTCGCAGAGCGGCGCGAAGGTGTCGGCCAGCGGCACGTCGCCGATCACGACCAGCACCGGCGCGGCGGGATCGCGCTCGAGGAAGGTCAGGGCTTCGAGCCAGGCGCAGGCCCAGGTGTCGTCCATCGCCGAGAGCGAGCTCGAGGCCGCGCGGTTCACGGCCGCTATCGAGAACAGCGCCGCCTGCGCGTTGTGCACGGTGTGGCTGAAGGTTGCGGGCGAGAGCTTCTCGCGCCGCACCACGTTCTCGAGCAGGCCGATCGACTCGTTGATCGAGCCGTGGCGCGAGGCGAACACGCTGCGCAGGGCCGGGAGCTCCGCGGCGTCGAGGCAGCCCCAGGCGGCGGCCAGCATGGTGCGGGTGAGCGGCGTGCAGCGGCGGCGCAGCATCGCGGGCAGGAACTTCGCGTCGGGCGCGCCCTCCTTGGCGAGCGGCGCGGGCGAACGCGCCCACGCTTCCCAGGCCTCGTTCGTCTCGATGCCCGGCGCCCAGGCGGACCAGCGAGTGAGCGACACGTTCATGCGTCGCCGTCCGCGCCCAGCACGAGCGTGCAGTTGCTGCCGCCGAAGCCGAAGGAGTTGGTCAGCACGCGCGGCCGCGGGCCGGCGTTCACGCTCTCGCCCGGCGCGGCCAGGCGGATCTGCGCCATCGCGGGGTCGCGCTCGCCGTCGAAGACGTGCGGCGGGAGCGGCAGTGCACCGCCCTCGCGCGCGGCTAGCACGAGCCAGCAGAACGCCGCTTCGAGCGCGCCCGCGGCGCCCAGGCCGTGGCCGACCAGCGCCTTGGTCGAGCTGCAGGCCACGCCGTCGCCGAACACGCGCGCGACGGCCGCGCACTCCATCGGGTCGTTCTGCGGCGTGCCCGTGCCGTGCAGGTTCAGGTAGGCGATCTCGGCCGGCGCGAGGCCCGCGTCGGCCAGCGCCATGCGCATGGCGGCTTCCGCGCCGTTGCCCTCGGGATCGGGCGCAGAGATGTGGTGCGCCTCGCTCGACTCGCCGACGCCGAGGAGCTGGATGCCGCCGGGATCGCCGGTGACCAGGAACAGCGCCGCGCCCTCGCCGAGCGTGAGCCCGTCGCGGTTGCGGCTACACGGGCTGGTGATGCCCGCGGAGAGCGCGCCGAGCGACGCGAAGCCGTTCGCGGTCAGGCCACACAGCGAGTCGGCCGCGCCCGAGATCACCGCGTCGCACAGCCCGAGCCGTACCAGGCTGCGCGCGGTCGCGAGCGCGCGCGCGCCCGACGAGCAGGCCGTGGACAGCGTGTAGGCCGGGCCGCGCACGCCCGCGGCTTCGGCCAGGAAGCCCGCGAGTCCGCCGAACTCGAGCTGCGCGTAATCGAACTCGCGCGCGAGGGCGCCGGTGCGCTCGCGCACGGCGATCGCCTCCTCCGCGTCGCCGACGCCCGAGGTGCTCGTGCCCGCGACCACGCCGATGCGCGCGCGGCCGAAGCGCGCGAGCGCGCCCTCGAGCTCGGGGCGGATCTGCTCCAGCGCCGCCAGCGCGAGCCGGTTGTTGCGGCAGTCGAAGCGCGCGAGCCGCGCGGGAATCTCGGGCAGGGGATCGCGCACCGCGCCGAACAGGTGGCTGCGCTCGGGCACGAGGTCGCGCGGCACGAGGCCCGAGGTGTCGCCCGCGAACAGGCCCTTTGCGACCTCGGCGTTGCTCTTGCCGAGCGCGTTCACCTGGCCGAGCGCGACCAGCGAGCAGGGGGTG
>Ga0187892_10004085_pt1 | contig 25193 bp, 23 predicted proteins | sample MA1701073metaG_FD_139345 | JGI IMG/M metagenome (GOLD analysis project Ga0187892, IMG submission 139345) | Bio-ooze microbial communities from a basaltic lava cave in the Kipuka Kanohina Cave System on the Island of Hawaii, USA - MA170107-3 metaG ... | reverse complement strand
ACCTCACCCATCTGCTCAACATCACGCGTTGCGCCGCGCGATGTGCAGAATCTCTCATTCTGCGAGATTCAAAACGACAATAAATCAAAGCACTCCTTTCTTTGATTGGACCTAACGCACATGGACGACCTCAATATCATCGACCAGTTCACCCAGACCTTCTCGACCTACATCGATTCAGGCTTCGGATTGGTTTCGGGCGACGTCGCATTCCTGACCACGATCCTGGTTACCATCGACATCATCCTCGCCGGGCTCTTCTGGTCGCTCATGGCCGAGGACAATGTCGTCGGCCAGTTGATCCGCAAGATTCTTTATGTCGGCTTCTTCGCGCTGCTGCTCAACAACTTCTCCTCGCTCGCCGACATCATCTTCTCATCTTTCGCCGGTTTGGGCCTCAAGGCGAGTGGTGCGAGCTTCGGTCCCGAACAACTCCTGAGGCCCGGCTTTGTTGCCTCAACTGGCTTTACGGCTTCGCGCCCGCTCCTCGACCAGGCGGGCGAGCTCATGGGCTTCACCACCTTTTTCGACAATGTCGTGCCGATCGCCGTTCTGCTCATCGCCTGGTTGATCGTGCTTCTCGCCTTCTTCGTCCTGGCCGTCCAGCTCTTCATCACCATCGTCGAATTCAAGCTCACGACTCTCGCTGGATTCGTGCTCGTTCCTTTCGCGCTCTTCGGTAAGACGGCGTTCCTGGCCGAGCGTGTCCTCGGCAATGTTGTGACCTCCGGCATCAAGCTTATGGTGCTCGCCATCATTGTCGGCGTCGGTTCGACCCTGTTCGGCACCATCGTTACTCCGCCAACTGGTGACATCACGCTCGAACAGGCGGCAGCCCAGATTCTCGGCGCCATCTCTGTCTTCGGTCTCGCGATCTTCGCGCCCGGCATCGCGGCTGGCCTTGTGTCCGGTGCGCCGCAGCTGGGCGCCGGTGCAGCAGTCGGCACCGCCGCTGGCCTCGCCGCTGCCGGGATCGCCGGTGCCTCGCTGGCCGGCGCCGGTGCACGAGCAGCACTTGGCGCCTCTTCGCGGGCCGTGACGTCGGCTGCATCGCTCACCGGTACTGCGCGCGCTGCCTATGAGTCGGGAGGCATGGGCGGGGTGTTTCAGGCGACGATCGCGAAGCCCGCCGCAAACGCCGCATCTCGCATGACCGCGCCTGTCCGCGGTGCCTATCGCGAAGGAACAGCCGCCGGCTATCGCGCCACCGGCAATCGGGCGCCGGCAGGTTCAGGTTCGTCTCGTTCGCACGGTTCCTCAGCCTCGTCTGAGCCCGACTGGGCTCGTCGCATCCGCCGCAATGAACGGCTCAAGAGCGCCGGCACCGTCGCCACGAACACCATCAAGGAGGGCGATCGCGGGGGATCGAGCGAAGGCCCGGATTTGAGTTCCAACGACTGATCAGGGGAAGGGGAAACGCATGGCGTTCAGAAGGGCATCATTGCGATACGGAACGACGGAGCCAGCCGTCACGCCGTATCAGAAGGCGGCGCAGGTCTGGGATGAGCGCTTGGGCTCCGCCCGAGTGCAGGCGAAGAACTGGCGGCTCATGGCCTTCGGGTCGCTGTTCCTGGCGGTCGGCCTGGCTGGCGGTCTCATCTGGCTCGGCAATACCAGCCGCATCGCTCCCTATGTTGTCGAGATCGACAAGGCGGGTAGCATCCGTGTCGCCGGCGCGGCCGTCCAAGATTATGAGCCCGCCGATGCCCAGGTGGCCTTCCATCTGGCTCGCTTCATCGAGAATGTCCGCTCAATCTCGATTGATCCGGTGGTCGTCCGTCAGAACTGGCTCAAGGCTTATGACTATGCGACGGACCGGGCTGCCAACACCCTCAATGACTATGCCCGCGAGAACGATCCCTTCGCGAGGATCGGCACCAGGACTGTCTCGGTCGAGGTGACTAGCGTCGTCCGATCGTCCGCGGATTCCTTCCAGCTCAGATGGGTCGAGAAGACCTTCGAGAACGGTTCGCTCGCCAGGGCCGAGCGCTACACCGGCGTGCTCTCGCTCGTGCTCAAGCCGCCCCGCGATGTCGAGACACTGAGGAAGAACCCGCTCGGCATTTACGTCCACGGCATCAACTGGTCCCGCGATTTCAACACCGGAGCTTCACAATGAGAATGATCCTGTTGCTTTCGACAGCACTTACGCTTGCCGCCTGCGGCAGCAAGGAGATTGCCTCGACCTTTGCCGACAGCGACCTCAAGGAGGCAGTCGTCGTTCCCGATCCACCAAAGGAAGTGCAGGTCATCGAACTGCCAAAGCCGCTCCCTCTGCCCGGCCAGCTCAAGAAAGTCGGAGGGAAGACCAAGACAGGTGCAGAGGAGTTTGACGATCCGCTGATGCGCGTCGACGAGGCAAACAACGCGGCAAAACTCGAACCGAAGAAGGCGGGCTATATCAACGCGATCCAGGTCTATCCGTTTACTCAAGGCGCGCTTTATCGGCTCTACACTTCCGTCAATCAGGTTTCCGACATCGCTTTGCAGCCGAGCGAGAAACTACAATCGGTCTCGGCCGGCGATACGGTCCGCTGGGTCGTCGGCGATACGACAAGCGGGGAGGGAGCAGCGCAACAGGTCCACATCCTGGTGAAACCAATTGCCGCCGATCTCAAGACCAACCTCGTCATCACAACCGACCGGCGCACCTATCATCTGGAACTCGAGAGCACGGATGAGACCTATATGTCGGCGCTCTCTTGGACTTACCCAGAGAGTGAGCTCTTCGCGATCTCGAAACGTAATGAGGATGCACTTACCGGAAGCGGCATCCCGATCGATGCGGGCCCCTCTTTCGACAGGCTTAACTTCCGCTACCGGATCGAGGGCAGAGCACCATGGAAGCCGGTCCGGGCATTCGATGATGGCTCCAAAGTCTATATCCAGTTCGGCGATTCTCTGCCGCACGGCGAGGCGCCGCCGCTCTTCGTCGCAAGCTCGAAGGGCGAGCCCGCACTCGTCAATTATCGGGTCAAGAACAACACCTACATCGTCGACCGGCTCTTTGCTGTCGCTGAGCTGAGACTGGACCGCGATCCACAGGCGATCGTCCGCATCATCCGCAATGACGCGGTTCAGCCCGCCCGCCGCTTCAACTTCGTATCCGAGCGGAGCCGGCGATGACGGAGAGATCGCATCAAGGAGACGATCGCATCAAGGTTCTTCCGAAGGATCTGGAACTAAGGGCGAAGCCGCGGCCAGTCACGCGGGTCAACCGCAAGCTCCTGATCGGCGGCACGGCGATCGTCTGCCTCGCTCTGTTCGGCGCTGTTCTGTTTGCACTCAGTCCACCCGATTGGCGCGGTGCCCAGAAGGCCGAAGAGCTCTACAACACGGATCGCAAGCAGACGGCTGAAGGCCTGAGTCGGCTGCCTCAGTCTTATGAAGGGATCCCGAAGCTCGGACCGCCGCTTCCCGGTGATCTGGGAGATGCCATGCACAAGGCCGAAGCGGGCAGGGGTGCGGAGCTTCCGGTCAGCCAGCCCTTCCGGCCCGATCCCGAAGCCGATCTCGAGCGCGCCGACCGCATCAGGCTCTCTCGACTTGCCCAGCAGGGAAGAGAGTCGAAGCTCTTCTTCCAAATTCGAGCGGCTTCGACCGTGGAGGGCAGTTCGAAAAATGATAAGTCCCAAGACGCTAGCGCGGCGGATGGAAGATCAGCATTCGATGCTCTTTCCCGCGGACAGTCAGGAGACGCTGGAGCTTTGGGCTTGTCGGCACAAACCGTCGATCCCAGAAGCGACGCGAATCGTCAGCTGCATAAGCTGGCCTTTCTGAACGGCAAGGCGGACATCTCGATCTATAATCCGCATCGCCTGGAGAGTCCGGTCTCGCCATATCAATTGATGGCGGGAACGATCATCCCGGCGAGTCTAGTCACTGGGCTTAACTCCGATCTGCCGGGGCTCGTCATCGCCCAGGTGACGGAGCATGTGTACGACACGGTTACGGGCAGATTTCTGCTGATCCCGCAAGGCGCACGCATCCTCGGTAAGTACGATAGCGTCGTCGCCTTCGGTCAGAAACGTGCGCTCGTTGTTTGGCAACGGCTGATCTTGCCCGACGGAACATCGGTCCTGGTTGACAATCTCCCGGCGACGGACGAGAGCGGCTATGCCGGCCTTGAGGACAAGGTCGATTTCCACACCTGGCAGCTTCTCAAGGGCATCGGCCTTGCGACCCTGATCGGAGTCGGGACCGAACTTTCCTTCGGTGACAGCGAGAACGACCTCGTTGCCGCGATCCGCGAGTCCGCTCAGCAAAATGCCAGCCGGTCCGGCGATACGCTCGTCCAGCGGACATTGGATATCCAGCCGACAATCACGGTCCGACCAGGTTGGCCCGTACGTATCATCGTTTCCAAGGACATGATCCTGAAACCCTATGGAGACCCGAGGTGAGCAAGGGGCTTAAGCTTGGGCAACTTCCGGATCGGGTTCCAGTGAAGATCACGGTGACGATCTCGCCGGAACTCAAGAAATCACTCGACGACTATGCCTCGATTTATGCCAGCACCTACGGTCAGAACGAGACGGTATCGGAACTCGTGCCATACATGCTCGAAGCGTTTCTGTCAGGCGATGGCCGATTCCGGGAGGCGCGGAAGTCCCTAAGCGGGAAGGCGCCGTCGCCGAAGACGCGAAAGTTAAGGACGCCAGTAGGAGAGCCTTGATGTCTGTCATCGGTACTTTTGTGGCAACCACCGACGGATACGTCGGGACAATCCGGACGCTCACGATTCATGCCAAACTCAGGATTGTCGCAGTCGACAAGAAGTCTAAGGAAGAGGGGCCTGATTTTCGCATACTGTTTGGAATGCACGAAATCGGAGCTGCTTGGCTGGCAAAAACACATGAGGCTGAGCCGAGAGAATACCTTAGTGCCACAATTGACGATCCGATGTTCCCCGAGCCGCTTCGGGGAGCACTGTTTGCGGATGGGGAGAAACTGAATTTCGTCTGGAGGAGAAAGGGCTGACTACCTAGAGCGACGGTCCTATCTCTCGCAGTGGGTATTCGACCGTGTCCATCGGCGTCCTAAGGCTTAAAGGGGGTCATTTGGACATAGCAATGCGCGCAACACGTCAGGTTTTTGGAGAGCCAGGTCGGCGACAGCAATCTGTTCTGTATCCTTCTGGGTGAATTTTGCCAGCCGATGCTTTTGCTCCAGACTGTAGTCGATGAACTGGTCAACGGTCGCGTTAGCGAGCAGGAGCACAATCTCGCACGGACGCGTCTGCGAAATGCGGTGTATGCGATCTTGTGATTGAAGGTAGTCGACCAGGTTAAACGTACGATCCAAATAAATGGCTACGTTTGCCTCGGTCAAGGTCAAGCCTTCTCGTGCAGCGGCGGGATTTGCAATGAGGAGCCGTACAGCTTCATCGCCTCGAAAGGCTTGGATGGCTCGATCTCGTTCTGGCGTTTCCAATTCTCCATACAACGTGACCGGGCTATGTTGAGCGTATCTGGACTGGAGCGTGCTGATATTGCCCACGAACGAAGTCCATACGATCGCTTTCTGACTCCCTTGGTTGACGTACTTTTCGAGCAAATCATCCAACACCGCGAACTTAGCTGGCGTCTCGCGGTAGGCCGCGTCTAGCAGGCCCGGATTCGAGGCAAGCTGTGCAAGCCGAACTAAGCGGGCGAGAATGACCTCGGCCTGCTTGAGGATCTGCTCCCCGTCTAGCGAGGTCACCCAGAGCGCGAGCTCGTTCCGCATCTTATCGTACATGGCCCACTGCCGACCGGTCAGACCGACGTGCACCCGACTAGCCTTTTTCGGGGGGAGCGGGATCGTTCCCTCCTTGAGACGCCTTATCGAAATTGCCGAAAGCCGCTCCCGAAGGTCATCTACGTTCTTGTAACCGCGGGAACTGCCGAAGCGAGATCGGAACTGCTCCATGGTCGCTCCGAGACTCTCGCCGCCATCGAGAAAGAAAATCTGACTCCACAGATCGTCCGGCTTGTTGGCAACGGGAGTTCCGGTCAGTAAGTACCGGCGCGCAGCATCAGAGCGAAGCTGCATGATCGCTCTCGTGACCTTCGCCTGCGGCGTTTTGATGCGATGACTCTCGTCGAGTACGAACGCCATCGGCTTGAATCGCAGCAGAGCGCGAAGGGAGGCGAGTTCCGTTTCCACGGCTTCATAATTAATCACGTAGAATGCAGCACGAAGGCTGCGGAAGCCTGTTCGACGTGCCTTCCGGCCCGCGCCGAATATGGCATACGGAAGCGAGGAGAAGCGCTCAATCTCAGCAGCCCAAGTGCTCTTTAGACCGTTCGGGCATACAATGAGCGCTCCACGCAAGTTGCTTGCCTGGATATCTGCACCGATAGCATCTATGACTTGCTTGCTCTTCCCAAGGCCCTGCTCGTCAAAGAGGGCGGCGTACTCTTTGGATCGAAGGAACGCCGTTCCATCAACTTGGTGCGGCAGGGCAGCGCTTTCAGATTTCCGGGGCGCCATCTTATCGCTCCGAGAGGAAAATGTCGGGGATATGCAGTCGAACGATGTGCGGCGCGGAAATGAGCTCCAAATCGGCTAGCACGCGGTCGAGCAGTCCTGCGCAGGATCGAGGAATCGCTACGTACAGCGGGCATGGACGCGGATCATTCGCGAGGTGAGTAAACCCAAACACGCGGAGTTGGGCTCGCGTGTGCTTCGTGTCAATGTCGCCGGCGGTCTTTGCCTCGGCAAATGCGAGCAACGAGTCGCATGCCCGTTCCCCCCATGCGTCAGGTTGTACTCCCTTGAGGGTGAAGGGGGCGGGAAGCCGATTCCAGCTACCCGCCTGCTCCGCGGGTGCTTCGAATCCGCGGAGCAAGAAGCCGTCGGCGCTCATCCGTCGCGCCGCCCAAATCAGAAGCCATTGATGAGCAGAGCTAGACACAGGCATCACCCAGCGCGGGAGGGGACGCGGCCATTGAGTCGCGTGGAACTTTTTCCGAACTGTTCTACGTTCGAAATGACTTCCTCAATTTGGACCTGCAGAGCTGTGAGGATCGCGAGCCGCTCCTGGCTGTTCTGAATCTGGACAAACTCGTTCACTGACATACCCTTTAGACGGAGGCGGGCTCGCTCCAACAGCAGATAGAGCTCCTGTTCGCGTGGGTTGTGCTCGGCGAGGTACTCCTCTGCAGCGTCGAACCCTTCGACTTCGAGCAGGCGCATTGCCTCGCCCACGTCCAAGATTTTTGGCAGCCGTCGGACGCGCATGCCAGTGTTGATTCGGCCGTCGCGTACCCAGCGCGCGAATCGCTCCGGGAGGTCTTCGATCTTTTCGCAATGGGTCTGAATGCGTCCGTTCTTCGTGAACTCCAAGAAGTATGAGAACTTGCTCCTGTGTTCCGGATCGGTGGGATCCCGCGTGATTGGGAAGTACATCCGGTCCATGAAATTCGCCGCCTCGATCTGCTGGCGCACATCGCTTGCGGTCATGCGATATCGCTCCGCGACTTCTGCCTCGATGAGGCCTGACTTCAAGAGTACTCGCATCTGCAGCGCCTTTTCGTAGGGCGCCCATCCGCGCACTGAGCCGAGGTGGATCTCATTGAGCAGTTCTTGGACGATATGCTCGGGTGTGTTCAGGTCGATGACCCATGCGGGCATCCTCTTAAAACGTGGATCATCAGGATGCTCTTCCTTCGCCGCCCGCATCGCGACAACACGACGATTTCCCTCCGCAACCGTGCGATCATGTCTGATGTAAATGGGCTCCTGGACGCCGCCCGAGAGTATGATCGAGCGCTTCAGCGCCTCAGTCTCCTCCTGACTTGTCAGCAACAGCGTGCACGCCGGATCGTCGCGTTCCTCAGGCTGCAACTGGTTGATCGAGAATCCGATTCGCGGATTGCTTGCGTCGAGCGCCACTTCGTCGGGGTCTACCTCAACCAGTTCAAGTCGGACCGCATGACCTTGAATGTTGCGTGTGTAGACAAGAGCCATCAGTGAGTCTCCATCATTCGATTCCATCACACAGATCGACAAACCGATCGAGCGACTCCTTGAGATTCCGGACGATGGTTCGCGCGCCACCCGTCTTGTCCTTACGCACCCGTTGGATATCGTCGAGGCGCGAATTCTCCAGCGCCTCAGTCATCTCGATCATCAACTTGAAAAGCGGCGAAGTAAGCTCTGGTCGATCTTGCTCCAATATTTTCAGCGCGGCGTCGCGGCCTTGCTCCCTAAATGCGGCGAGAGCCCGATTGTTTGTTACAATGTCGCGAAGTTCGCGCACCTCCTCGCCTCGCACAATCTTGTTCATGCCAATCCAACGAACAAAATCATCAAGGGCTTCGGGCGAGTCGCTCACCCATTCTCGGAGTTCTGGCTTCTTGAAAAGTTCAAGGAAGTAGCTGAACTTTCGCACCGCTCCGGGACCAGGAAACGCGACAAGGTACTTCTTCATCGCATCGAAGGCGCGAATATTGTGGTTGATCGAAGTCTTCGACGTCTTAAGGAGTTTCGCTATCTCGTCTTGCGTGATGCCAAATTGCGTGAAAAGCTTATGAATATGCCCTGCCTTCTCGAAGGGCGACCACTTATTCTTCCCCCCAACATGCAGTTCTCCGAGCAGAATCGCGACCTGCCGATCTGTGATATCTGCCGGCAGCACGCGAGCTGGGATTGCCTTCCAAAGTGGGCTATCCCGAAAGTTCTCCCGCAGCTTTCGATAGACGACCGTCCGGCAGTTACCCTCGGCCACGACGAGATTGCTGCGGACAATGATCCGCTCAATGAGTCCTTTGTTTTCCAGCACGGACCGGTAGAGGTTATGGACGTCAGGATCCTGCCACAACAAGTCCCGGAGTCCCTGCTGGAGAGGTTCGCCCGATCCAAAATTGCCCACCGCGACGGTGTTGGCGACCCGTGGGTTCGTCGCATCAAGCAACACGCTGTCCAGCGGCAGGTCCTGGCCTCGGATCTGTACCTTGACACCGTCGAGAACGATCTCGTCGACCTGCTCGACAACGACATTCGGCTGCCCGCTGCGGCTACGTGAGGCTGCACGGCTAGGCATGCTGGCCTCTGAGTTTGATGCCCGCAATGGTGGCCACGTTGCCAACAGCTTCGTGTAGCTCAACGAGAATTTCGCGAGCCTTGTCCGATGTCTTAAGCAACGTGATGTCTGGCTGTTTCATCTTGCCGAGCGATTGAGCAAAGCTCTTCATCTCCTTCAAGGTCTTGGACGCAGCGACAGGGTCTGACTCGCGCAGAACCTCGCGAGCGGCTTTGAACCCCTTTTGCTTGAGTGCGGCAATCGCCTTCGGGCTCTTGAGCACCTTGTCGAGCTCGCGAACTTCGGCACCTTTGATCTTGTTCTCGACAATGAGCTTCGCGACTTGCTTCCGAACGATGGGGTCCTTACGAAGCGGTGCCAGGTTTTTTCGCTTCACGAATTCGAGCGCGTGGCTGAACTTCGATTCCAAAACATCGCTGCCGTTTCCGTTCGAGACCTGCGGCAGTACCTCCTTGACAAGATAATCATAGGCCTCAAGGTATTGCTCGACCTCACGCTCCGACATACGCGTTTCGTCGGAAATCTGAGTCAGCGTAAGTCCGTGCGTGTGGCGCAGCTGATAGATCTGATCCGCCTGCGCATAGGGACGCCAGACGGTTTTTCCCGCGACATGGTATGACGCCATGAGCATTGCCAGTGCCGACTCTGGCACGCTCTTCGGGAGGCGCGTGACGGGCATCATCTTCCAGCGAGGGTCGGCTTTATTGCCGAGATGCAGGGTCTTGTAGACGGCTGCGCGAGTATTGCCCTCAACCACCAGGCCATCATGTCGTACAATCACAGGCTCGTAGAGACCGCCGGCTTTTCGAATAGCCTTCTGAAGGGCATCGTATCCAGGCTGCTCGCGAATGAGTTCAAGCAACTCGTCGGCGTCGCGTATTTTGCCTCCCTTCCGGTGCTGGATTTGGAACCTGATGCGCGGGTTGTCGGGATTTAAGTGCACATCCTCAATCGAAACGAAGTCATGGTTCACTGAAACGATGCTTCCCGCGATGGTTAGCGGCATTCCTTGGGGTGCCATTGGTGCTCCTTCGGCCAGTATCATTGTTCCAAGTTAATACTGACCTGTCCCGATCGATACTAGGCAACTGATCGCCTTGAGTCAAATGGGAAGCCAAAATAGCGATTTATCGTTCTATATCAATATTTTATATAAATTTTCGCTGTCGGTGGGGGCGAGGTGTCCAGCGACCTCCTGTAACAATTCGTGATCGCAATTGTCAGCGAAACTGGCTAAGTTGCCGTTCTAGAGTGGCAAATCTGCATTAAACCAATGCAAAATCAGCCGCTACCGTAATGCGAGGCTACGTGAAAGAGATCATTCTCGATTGCATGCTAGGGCGCTGCGCCCAACGCCGCGTTCTTCTAGGCTTTGCATCGGCCGACATATTGCACGCGGTCAGCTTTGCCGATGTTTTGGACGAAGACACCGGGCGGGGCTACCAGCGTCGCTTCAATGCTCGGCACAGTCTCGATTTCCGGCGGTACATTCAAAAGCCGACCAGCACCACTATCCCGCTTACGTTCAATCTGAGACCTCGCTCGGACCAAGCGTGGCAGCTCGTCAAAACAAGTCGAGCGCGTGTCAAACTCCGGATCAGTTCGGATGCCGGCAAGGTTTTGGCGCAGGTGGATTGCCAGCACCGTCTTGGCCACCTTGGCGACCTCACGGTCGACCTTCCGTTCATGTGCTTCATCGGCCTCTCCGAACGGGAAGAGATGGAGGTCTTCAATATCATCAATAGCAAAGCGAAAGGGTTGAGCACGAGTTTGCTGGACTTCCACGACGCCCAGCTTTCGCTCGACCTCGCTGCCGACCGACCGGAACTCTTCATCGCTCTGTTCCTCAAGAACGATGCCCGATCTCCCTGGTACCGCCAGCTTGACCTCGGCGGCGCTTCCACGTCGGGTATGAAGCGGAGAGCATCATTAAGGACGCTGCAAAAGGCGATCAAGCGCTTCCTCGCAAAGACCAAAATCACCCGTACCCAATCGGCAGAATTCGCGGCGCAGCTCATTTTGGATTTCTGGCGAGCGGTTGCGGTTGCGTTGCCTGAGCAGTGGTCAAATCCGAGGAAACACCTCGTTACGAAAGGCATCGGTGTTTATGCGCTGATGGACATCGCTGCGGACTTATATAGCGAGGCGCGAGCGACCCAGACATTTGACAAGCAATATTTCGTCGCGGCACTGGCCGATTTCGCCACCGAGTTTGACTGGTCGACTGACGGGCCGCTGAAGGGCCTCGGCGGCGAGGGAGGCGTGAAGTCGGCTGTCGCTCTCATTCGTGAAATGCGGAAAAAAGCCAAGTTCAAGGTTGTCGCAAGTGGCTAACAAAAAGATCCTTCTCATCGAACCAGGCTACAAGAACAAGTATCCCCCACTTGGCCTCATGAAAATCGCCCAATATCACGGCGAGCGCGGTAAGCGAGACCATGTCCGGTTCATCAAGGGCGAAGATCAAACAGTTCTAAAAACAGCCTGGGACCGAATTTACGTCACAACCTTATTCTCGTTCGAATTTCAAAGGATTGCACAATCCATCGACTTTGCGCTGGTTGCAGCAAATGGCCAAGCTGACAAGATCTTTGTTGGCGGCATCGCTACCTCCCTCATGCACGAACGTTTTCTTGAGGAACCTCGCTGGCACGGTGTGCGCTTCATCAAGGGTCTCTTAAGCGACGCGCCCGCTGTTTCCCTCTTGCTCGACGAGTTCTCGGAAGAACTCTACTCAGACGACCAGAGAGGAATACCTATAGAAGACCTGGTCCCAGACTACAGCATCCTCGGCCAGATCAACTACCAATATCCCGTACGCGACGCCTATTTTGCTTATACGTCCCGCGGCTGCATCAGGAAGTGCAGTTTCTGTGGAGTACCAAAACTGGAAGGAGCGCAACGAGACACCGAGTCTCTTTCCGCGCTCGTCCGCGCAATTGACGACCTCTATGGTCCAAAGAAAGATCTCATTCTAATGGACAATAACGTGGTCGCATCGCCTCGTTTCAAGCAGATCATCGCTGAGATTCGTGACCTTGGGTTCACTCCCGGCGCAAAGCTTCGTCGTTCGCACGAACGCGCGCCTGTCCTACGACGCGTCGACTTCAATCAAGGAGTCGATGCTCGTATCCTCTGCAAAGATCCAATGTACTTGCGAGAATTGGCGACGATTTGCCTAAAGCCACTGCGGATCGCATTCGACCACTTGGGTCTAAAGGGCCCCTACGAAAAAGCTGTTCGCTTTGCCCATGAGTTTGGCCTCACAGAGCTATCAAACTATATGCTTTACAATTTCCACGATTCGCCTGCCGACCTCTTCGAAAGGATGCGTCTCAATGTTGCGCTGAACGAAGATCTGGGCGTGCGAATCTGGTCCTTTCCAATGCGATACCAACCGACCAATCGGCCTGACCGTGGGCACATCGGGGAGAAATGGACGCGCTATCAATTGCGATCCATGCAGATTATCCTCCAGGCGACACATGGTATTGTTAGCGGCGAACCCGATTTCTTCAAACGCGCCTTCGGTAACACGGTTGAGGAGTTTCAGCGGATATTGTTGCTACCGCATGATTTCATCTTTAATCGCGATTGGTACGAATGCCTCGATGGACGCCCGGAGCTTGATGAATACAACAAATCGGTAGACAAGCTCGACAGCGGCGACCGGGCAGAACTGTTGCAGCTTCTCTCCTCTTGTGACCCACGACACTTTGCCTTGCTTCAAGGACAGACGGAAAACCTGCGTGTTAAACGGATTTTGCCGCATTACGTGCCGAAGCCAAAAGACGAACTATTCCAGATTTGGGCGCAGCAGAAGGATGTCGCCAGCCAGGCGGTCCACACTGCTGCGTTAGCAGAAGACGAGCGCGTCGAAGATGCCGGCCTCGACCACGAGGATGGCAGCGGCTCCGATTCCGGGCGCATGAATTTCGGGTACGACAGACCGAGAGTAATCGCATGAATGAGGGCAGATCTGTCCGCGCAACTGCAGGCCCCCTAGAAGCGGAACGGTCGTCCACGAGCGCCTGGGTTCCTGGGCCAGACCGTATTGTTGTCGGCAAGGACGTCTTGGAGTTGCTCAGCAGCTCCATGTACGTCGACCCGATGACGATTTTTCGTGAGTATATTCAGAATTCCGCTGACTCTATCGACGAGGCACGCGTCAGTGAGGCGATCACGTCGAAAGCACCTGGGAATGTCGCGATTCAGCTCGATGCTGCTTCACGCTTAGTCAGGATCCGAGACAATGGCATGGGGCTTCCATGGGAGAGGTTTGTTGAGCGCATTTGTAATCTAGGCGCAAGCGCCAAACGCGGGACAGCTGCCCGAGGATTTCGAGGCGTCGGGCGTTTGTCAGGTCTCGGTTATTGCCAAGAACTTACATTTCGATCCCGAAGTTTGGAAGAGGGACTGATCTCTGAACTTCGATGGGATTGCCGCCGCCTAAAAGCAGCTCTGCGGTCACCAGAGGTTAAGCTCGATATATCAGATTTGGTTCGAGATGTCGTAACGGTTCGGCGAATCTCGGCCGACAACTATCCCAATCATTTCTTTGAAGTGGAGCTCAAAGGTGTAATCCGCCATAGGGACGATCGATTGCTAAACCCTCAAGCTGTTGCCGGGTACCTTTCTCAAGTCGCGCCGGTGCCGTTCGCACCTGACTTTCGATACGGCGGTGACATCACTGCAGCACTAGGCGCCCATGTTCCGCTCGGAGACTTGGATATCCGTATCAATGGCTCCGATTGTCCGATTTATCGGCCATATCAGAACCGTATCGACCTAGGTGGTGGAGAGCATGACAGGTATACGGACTTAGAATTCCACGAGATACCTGGCGTCGAGGGTGGCGTAGCTGCTGTAGCCTGGATACTGCATCACGGTTACTCCGGCGCGATCCCAAACAAAGCACTGGTTAAGGGATTGCGCTTGCGAACAGGAAACATGCAGGTCGGCGATCATACGCTGCTGGAAGAGTTGTTTCCGGAACCGCGATTCAATGCTTGGTCGGTAGGAGAGATTCATGTCGTGGATAATCGGGTCATACCGAATGGCCGTCGTGACCACTTCGAACAGAACGTTCACCTCGACAATATTGTGAACCATCTCGGATCGGTAGCGAAAGACATTGCTCGACGCTGCCGACAAAGCTCAATTGAAAGAAAATGGTTGCGAGAATTCGAGCTGCACAGGGATGGAGCAATTGAACGGGCCAAGATGGTAGCGCGAGGAGGTCTTTCGAAGGCGGGTCGCAAAGCTCAAACCGAAGGCGCTGCGAAATCGTTGGCCACCATGCAAAAGATTGCTAACCAGCGGCACCTAGCGGATGAAACGAGAGCCACGCTTCACTCTCAAGCGACGGCAACCGCTGCGCGCGTCGCGAAACTTCTTGAAGGCGAACCAAAGGCTGCAGATCCGTTAGCGCGGTTTCGCCCGCAAGAGCGGACAGTTTATGAACGGATGATTGGTTTGATCTACGAGTGCGCTGGAAGCCGGGTAGCGGCCAGGGCGCTCGTCGACAAGATTCTTATCAAGCTCGGAGACGGGACAGAGGAAAAGTCCAGGCCCTCACGGAAGAAGCGACGCCGGAGATAGATGGCATATGCGGTTAGATCCCTTCACTCGAGACTACCGCACGTTTATGACTGAGTTCGTGGAGGCGCTCGAAGCCAAGAGCACTCGATTCTACCTAGACACTTCCCTTCTGATGTGGCTCATCCGACTCGGAGCCGCCGCACGGAAAGAGTTTATAGGATGGTGCGATTCGAGACCCCGGAACTCTGTTCGCGTTCCGGTTTGGGCGGCACATGAACTGCACCGACACTTAATCAAAGGAACAGTGCGCAGCAATGTTCAGGCGACCCTAAAGGATACTGTGGCCAAGTATGATGAATTCGCCCGGCTTGCCTCAGAACGAGCGGACGAGGAGGTTTGCCTTGCGAAGGGCTATGCGGGCCGAACCGGTTACATCGGTGAACTGGAACAATCTATCGCGCGCCTGAACAATCTTGTTAAGGTCGTAGAAGGAGAGGAAGAACGCCTTAGCGAAGCAGCTGAAGAAGTGATTTCGTTCGTCAATGCTCACGTGCTTTCAAGCGATATTAGACCCTTCGTTAAAAACCTGAGCCTAACCGGCTCGTTCAGATTCAGTCACGATGTGCCACCGGGCTTTCACGATGACAAGAAGGGGGGAAATGCATTTGGTGATGTTATCATCTGGGAAGAAATGATTCTGGATTTGGAAGCGGAGGAGCAATCGGACAAGGGGACGTCCCGAGATGCCGTTCTTATTTCTCGCGACCAGAAAACAGACTGGGTATCGTCTGCACCGCTAGTGCGCAACCTCTCCGGAGAATCACAAAAATCGAACCGCGACCAAGAACTTGACGTGACGCTGCCACTTCCACTTCTAGTTCACGAGTTAGTCAACCGAGCCCATGGCAATCGACTTTACATTACTCAGCCAGGCCTGCTCGCAAGCGCTCTAGACTTTTCTTCGCGTCGACGCAAGGAATCACACGCAATTGGATTGTGGCTCGCTTCGTCGCACCGCCCAGACTACTTGCGTAGGCTCGCGGGAAATGAACTGGCGCTAGAGACCTCTTCAGCCGTCGCAGTCGATTCATCCAGGAGGCGCCGAGACGCCGGCGATATACCCCCTTCGGCCGACACAGCCGGCCAGCCACCTCTTAGTACAGCGTCGGCTACTGGCGAGTCGTTTCGAAGCCAATCGCTTGAGGTGCAATCTGTCTTACACGTAATGGAACCGACTGTCGCCGCTGAAGTCCGACAATATCAAGACGCGTTGCCAGCCGAACAGTCGATCCTTGTTGCACAGTGGGCAGCTGAGGCAATCCGGGGGGAGCTCCCACCACTCAAGTTCGGGCGTATTCTCGCTGATCTTTCGATCGCTAAAGCGAATAGATGGCCTGAGCAGCTGCCGGCCATCCTTGAACATTTATCGAAAGAGCTGGATCGTACTTCGTTCGACGCTGCACTACTCGCCATCCTTGCGTCTGCATATTTCGACCGTTACGGCAAACTTCTGCGCCAGCCGCATGTAGAACTCGCTACCACAGTCTTGCCGACAGAGACCAACGAGCAATGCAAAGACGCTTTTCGTGCTCTCAACCGTTTTCTTATGGAGGCCGATGCCCAGTTGCCTTACACTCCCGGATCGGGTCGCTTGCCAGTAAGCTTCTCCATGGATCTTGTGCTAGGCACGAGCAATACGCCTCGCATGTTGCGGGATGTTCGTGTCGGCAAGCACTCGGCGCTAGCGGATCCACTCGAACCCGGAAGTCCCCGGAGATTGTCCTCCTTACTCGGACGCTCGCCAGCTGAAAGCTGTACTGGCCGAGAGCTGCGTATGCTGATCGCTCGCGAATATCTGATACCGGCCGACCTCCTTAAGTTTGATCAAGACAACAAGAAAATCACTTGGTCAGCCGAAGCTGGCCTTGTGATTCTGGACACCGAGACGGATGGCGGTCTGAGTTCCTTGGCTGACGAGGAGAGTGACAATGACTGAGGCAACGCGTGTGCAGACCGGGCGGAACCCTCATATCGGTGCATTCGTCCTCGAGACGCTAACGCTCGGTATGTACGGAGAGCCGCGTCATACTCTCCGCGAGTACGTGCAGAATTCCTTCGACGCCATTCGTGCCGCTCAGCGAACGAAGTTTCTCACAGGTCGGGGACGCGTTGACATCACGATTGGACCAAGCGCGATAACGATTCGCGATAACGGTCTTGGCGTTCGTGCGGATCTGGCCTGGAACACACTGACATCGATTGGTGCATCAAAGAAGGATCGTCAGCGCGATGTTGGGTTCCGTGGTATTGGGCGCCTTGCCGGAATGGCTTACTGCGACGACCTGATATTTCGAACCACGTTTCCCGGTGAGACTATAGTTACGACAGTTCGGTTTGATTGCGGAAAACTTTTGAAGGCGATGGGTCCCGACGAAGGTGGTGACATTGAACTATCCGAGTTGTTGGCGCAGGCAATAAGCTTTGAACAAAGCGAGGGCGCCGCAAAATCCGATCACCATTTCTTTGAAGTAGTGTTGTCGGGCCTAGGCAATGCGCCTGAGGCGCTCACGGATCCGGCCAAGGTTCGCTCCTACTTATCTGAAACCGTTCCAGTTGATTTCGAACCAAGTTGGGTTTGGCGAGGAAGAATTGAATCCGACTACAAAAACTACTTTGGAGAGGTGCTCGAGACGATCGATGTTTTTGTCACCGCGGAGGGTGGTTCAACGCAAATCTTTAAGCCCTACGGCGACAGCTATGAACTCTCCAAAGGTATAGCGGAACTACGATCGGTAGAATTCTATGCCGGCGAGGAGAATCGATATTGGGGTTGGGTCGGTCGTCTAAGTGAGTCTGGCGCCGTGACCGATTGGCGTACACGAGGGCTTCGCGTTCGCGTTCGAAACATCCAAGTAGACGGAACGGAGATTTTTGAGAGCTTGTTCACCGAGGTTAAACCGTCTTATGGTCGCTTCAGCGCATACTACGTGGGCGAGATTCACGTCGATCCTGAAAGCGTCATCCCGAATGCGCGCCGAGATGGATTCGAAGAAACTGAAGAGTGGATTGGTATCAGACTCAGCCTCATAGCAAATATCTGCCGTCCGCTTGCTTCAGATGCTTACGATGCCTCAAAGAAGGGGCAAATCGATGTTCAGAACATAGTCGACGATATCAATAAGCTGGTAGACCATAGCCGCAGGCTAACCGATAGCTCTCGTGCCAACTATGATCAAGTTGTAGACCTGATGAATAGCGCTAAGCGCCTTCGACGGCGTGCGTCAACTGCGCTAAAGGTTGTTGGCGATCTAGATGATACTTCAATGGAACTGGGCGAATCGAACGACAAGCTGAAAACGGTTGCGCTTCAGGAAGCAACACGGAATGTTGAAAAGTCAAGCTCGGATGTTGATAGGGCAATTTCTTGATGAGGACGAACGCCTCGCAGCGTTAAAAGAGCGTCTTCGCCAGCAAATTGTTGAAGAACTTCTCGATATTGTTCAGGCGTTTGTAGATACCGGAACCTACCAGAAGATCAGGCGCCAACTCACTAAGGAAGGTTGACTACAGTTTGCACGTCGCTGCCCAATATCCAATATCCCAAAATCGGAGACGGTATGCGATTACTAGTGACACGATTATGAATATGTAGGCCAGCAGTATCCAAGGCTTTTGGTCATTTGGTTCTCGAATCCGCGTCAAGGGCCAACGGTCAAGGGCAAGTGCCTTGTCAGGCCTAACTGGATACAAGAAGCGCCAAGCGTAGCGATAATCGAGATAGTCGCGCATGAGCGCTAATGCGCCAAATAGATAGAGAAAGTATGGAATCTCGCCTTGCTTGGGCGAGGTGGGGCAAGGCGTACTGGCCCAGACGTAGGCCGAAAACAGAAGCAGTATCAAGAGTAGGATAAAGCTATTCATTAAGAGCCAATAGGTCCGAAGGACACCTTCTATAGCTATTTCGGTTGCGGCGAGGATTTCGCCGAATAGTCTGTTGCGCACGAATTCGGAATGTCGAATCTGTGCAAGCACAAGGAGAATGAGCCCCGATCCGAGAAGTGCGATATAGAAGCCGAAAAACCAAGTATACCCGACTACATGCGTCACGGATGGGTGAAGCGAATGCGCCATAAAGAAAAATGGCACCATTGTGATAACCAGAGTTAGATAGTCCCAGGCGAAACCAAATGGATGGACTTCGGAGATAGGATGGCGCGCATACCTGTTGTCGAGAAATTTTGCTCCTTGATGATAGAAGACACCGGCCGTGACCACGAATACACTCCACATCTCAAATATCAGCAGCCAAGCGGCAGTAGAACGTGGAGGCACACTGAGGTTCGTGAGAACCGGCCTCAACTCCTCGATGGCACTCGTTGCCAAGACTCCGAAGCTGATTGCAAACATGAACGCAAACAGACGCTTTAGATTGTCAACTGTGCGCTCCCCTTGGCGAATGAGGTCCTTCTCTGCTTCGGTAGGCAAATCAGCGGGAGGATCTTTAGTTGCCACTTCCTTTATGCCCTCAAATGTTATGGCGTTCTACTTGCACAATTCGAACTTGAGAGAAGCATCGTGATGCACGGTATAAACGGAATTCTGGCGAGCGATCGAGAGGGTCGCTCGTACCGGTATCTCAAGTCCGGCGAGGTCAGTTGGGTCTGTGCTGGTTATTTCAGCGGTCCACAAAGGTACCGGATTTCCGTCATACGAATTCTGGACCATTGAATTGTTGGCTGTCACTACATTCGCAGAAGGCAGGAGGACGCATTCGTATTCAGAAACATCGGTTTGGCAGACTCCTTTGGAAAAGTGTCGATTTGTCAGCTCCAGCGTATTGGGGGGTGCAAGATCAATCACTACCCTCATTGGAACATCTGTCGGATTTCCTATATTTTCTATTTTCAGTTTCGCGGGCTCACTCGAATCGCAGCTCGAGTAAAGCTTGTTGTTCCTGATTCCGAAAGTGTCAAATTTCAGATTTGAAAGGGATACGTCCGCAGCTTGTACCCGATCCATTGTCGGACGATCAGTCCAATGTCGGTGAGAGTATCCGGTCAGCGGAATAATCTCGGACGAAATGGCCTCTTTGGTCAAATGCAACACCGTGGTGTGCTGCAGATCACCTGCATTTTCCGATCCCTCCTTCGTGTCGGCGCCGGTCGCACCGACTACGATATACTGAATTCCATCAAGCGGTGGTTCGACCTGATTGTAGTGTGTGTGACCCGCAATTACGATCCGAGTATTGTACTTAGCTAGCAGTTCGTGGATGTGACCCCAGTTTGTCCAATTGAACCATAGTGGCTGATGGAGCAACACGATCACGCCATCGGATGCTGAAGCATTTTTCTGAAGATCATCACGAAGCCACTCGAACTGGTCGTCCGAGATCTGCGAGAGGAAGATGTTTCCCCAACGAGGGTCAGTCCGTAAGCGTTCTAGAGAATCCAGGACAACAAAATGATATGCCTTTACGTCGAAGCTATACCACAGATGGTCGACAACCTTTGGATTGATGGGCGAATAAAGCCGCTTGAATAGCGTTTCTCTCGATCGATCCTGAGAATTAGCGGTCCAGTCGATGGGATTGACGTCATGATCGCCCGCCGTCAGATACCAGGGGACCCTCAAACGATTTAGCAGCGTTGTTGCTTGTGCAAATCGCTGACGCATCTCCTGTTCAGACTGAGTGCTTTCCAGCAGGTCACCGACATGAAGTACGATATCAATATCACGCGTGTTGAGGACATCGATCCCTTCCCTCAAGGTCCGATAGGAACGGTCTAGGTCCCTTGTTCCAGTTTGATCACCAATTACTCCGATTGAAATGTCTGAAGATATGATTCCATTTGCATCGGATTGTTGAGACAGCAGGATGATTGAAATCGCCAACGCTATAGCCCGCCCCGTACTCACGTGCTTAGTGGCGTTGACGCTTCTTAGCAAAATCATGAGCGCCCCTCACGACCGGCATTTCGCATTTCGTACCTCCAAGGAAAGCGGTGGCGCCATCGCATGGTCAGGCGGTCGCTACGCAGCCTCCTGGTGCATACGCGCACCTAGACTTTTCACTCGATAGTTACTTGCGGCTCCTTTATCCAGTAGCTGATAAATTTGCTCTGAAATTCGGTCGGCTGCAATCTGCAAGGCTTCGTCAAGATGGATGTACCGCTGTGTGACACCACGAGCGCTGTGTCCGAGGAGGCCCGCGAGGGTAAGCTCCGTGAAACCCAATTCCGCCCCTATGCTTGCGAAAGTATGGCGTAACGTGTGGAGCGTCACATCAGCGAAACCAGCTTTTTGCGCGACCCGTCTCATGACCCGTGCAACTCCGACGAAATGTCCCTCCCCGTGATCGCTAGGGAAAATGTACACTGTTTTTGTTTTGCGCAGTTGGGAGCGGATCAGCGTGGCCGCGCTCTTTCCAAGCGGTCGTATCTGTCGGCCTGTTTTCGTATCTGGAAATCGGACGCATCTGAGGGTCGAGTCCATCCAGGGGCGTTTGAGACTGAGTGCCTCCATTCGGCGAAAGCCCGTAAGCAAGACAAGCTTGATCACGGCAATGCCAGTTGGGCTCTCGCCTTTCGCCAGACATTGACTCATGGTCCGACCAAGGTGAGTGATTTCCTTCTGGCTGAGACGGCGGTCTCGCTTCCCTTCTGCGATCTTCCGGACGCCCCGAGCGGGATTCGCTTCGATAAGCGCCTGTCTAACACCATGTTCGAAAATGGCATGAAGGGTCGAGATCGATCGACATGCGACACCTTCTCCTCCCGTCGTATTTCCACCCTTTCCTTTGCGAGGTTTGGCTGTCTTGCCGGCGATGATGTCAGCTTGCATGCGTTCAACATCACCGCGAGTCAGGCCAGAGATCAGCTGCCGGCCGATGAGCGGAACGATGTGCGTGTTTATGCGGCTCCGATCCATTGCCAAGGTTGACGCCTTGATTGGCCGCCGGTGCCTGCCGAGCAGCCGTCCGGCTTCGGTCTCTTTCAGATACCACTTGCAAATTTCTTCAACAGTGAGTGCCTTGCGAGCGGATTTCCTCGCTGCGGAGGGATCTTCTCCCCTGGTAACGGCCGACAGGTGCTCCCGTGCCTGGCTTCGGGCCTCCTCCACGGTAAGGACTCCGTACTGGCCAATGACCATTCGGCGCGTGCGTTTCGCCGTATTGCGATACTGCACGAAGAAGGTCTTCACGCCGGAAGGTTTGAGTCTGAGGCCCAGTCCCCTGATCTCGCTGTCCCACATAAAAACGTCCGTCTTTTCAGACGGTTTGAGCGCATCGACGGATCGTTTCGTGAGGCGAGCCATGGTAGACGTCCTGAATTGCTTCCCCGGAAACTGACGATAAAGTCCGGGGAAGCAGGGGGGAAGCAAAAGGAAGAGAAATCGCGAGCAAGCGGAGGAAGGCGGGAGTACGAGAGCTGTCGGAAAATCCCACTGAAACAGCTAGTTAGTGAAATCTAGCGAAACTCCAAGAAGTCCTGGGAAGGGCCGCATGATTTTTGCCAAGGTTGGGGTCGAGGGTTCGAATCCCTTCGCCCGCTCCATACTTCACAAAATGTTATTACGTTGAGGCCTTTTCAAAAGCGCAAAGGTATTGACAATAAACGGCTTACTGATCCATGCGTTTGTGGGGCGGTTAGCCATGGCGATAAGAAAGCAGGAGTTTTATGAGGGGGCTGCGCTGCATCTTCTAGCGCGCGGAGGCCAAATTCAGAGCCTCAGATATGAACCACCCCTTTTTGTTTTCAACGACCGCTTGTCTGTAATGTTGAAATACAGCACGAAGGGCCGAAGTCCTTGGGGGTATACTTTCACACGTGATGAACAACAACTTTTATACGAAAGGGCCGCTCTTTCGGAAATTGCCATCGCACTGGTCTGCGGCAGTGACGGTGTGGCCACCTTTAGTTACAGTGCGTTCCGAAGTGTAGTCGCATCGAACAATTCCCCTGTGCATATATCGTGCTATCGCCGCCACGGTAAACATTACGAGGTAAACGGACCCGAGGGTGCATTGGCAAAAAAAGTAGCTCCGTCTAGTTGGCTAAGAATTCTCGAAACTAGAATTGGCTGAAGAATGAAACACTCTGAACAAGTCTTACTCTTGTTGACGAAACAAATCGGTAACAAGCAGGAGGTCAGCGACATCAGTACGACCGCCCAAGAAGTGGCTACAAAATGGGTGAAGCCTCTTAGCGGGGGAAAAGAAGATATTAACGGACTCGTCTATGGATTGGTCCAAAGCGGAAAAACCGGCGTGCTGACGGTCAGTGGGGCGATGGGCGCCGACGAAGGTTATCGTACGATAATAATTCTCACTTCAGATAACGACCCACTTTACAACCAGACGCTAGGCAGGGTTCAGGAGGCTTTTCCCGGAATTGATATTTTGGGGAAGAATGATTTTAAGGATTGCGACTCGTTTCTTCAACGAATCAAGGGGGGAACTTGCGCGATTGTCACCACTAAGAATGCGAGTCGACTGAGAACTCTAATAGAGAATTTTCAACAGGGGAAGGTTCGCGGACTGACATGCCTCATCATCGATGATGAAGCCGATCAAGCCAGCCCCAATACACGCGCGGGTCGTGACGATGGTAGTAAAAGCGCCATCAACGAGCGAATTTCTGAGCTGCGCACATTTTTTGATAAAAACACCTACCTCCAAGTCACCGCCACTCCACAAGCATTGTTCCTTCAAACACCGGGTCACAGCTTTAGACCCAAGTTTACGGTCCTCAGTCATCCGGGTCACGATTACGTTGGGGGAACAGACTTCTTTGCGGACGGTTCTACGCTTGTGGAAGAATTCGATCTGAACGACATTACGATCCTTGCTCCGGGCTTGCAGCCAAGACCCAGGCTTGAAATTCCAAAGTCTCTCCTGCGAGCTTTGGATACATTTATGGTCGGAGCAACTTATAAGCGCACGCAAGATGCGGAACAGAATTGCGCATTTTATGCCATGTTAGTACCCGAACGACCGATCACCGCCACATTGTTGATCTTCTACGCGCTTATAAGACAAGCTTGGCAGCCAATCTAAAGGCAAAAGATTCAGCCACGCTCGCAAGGCTTAAAGCTGCGTACGACCATTTGGCAAAAACTCACGAAGGAATACGAAGTTCCCCGGTTGATACATTGTTGGAAGCAATTGAATTTTTCTCGCCGGGCATAACCGTAAAGTTGGTGAATGGGCAAACCGATGAAGATGTGGCTGTTAGATCGCCGTACAATCTTTTCGTCGGAGGGAATAAGCTCGGACGAGGGGTGACAATCAAAAACCTCCTTGTGAGTTATTATGGACGCAATCCAAAGAATCCGCAGGCTGATACGGTTCTCCAACATGCCAGAATGTATGGGTATCGAAGGAAGGACTTGGGCTTGTTGCGGCTTTTCCTTCCGAGAGAACTGCACCTCGTATTCAAAGCAATTACAAAAATGGAAGAAGGCCTCCGCGAATTGATCGCAGAAAAACCAAATGAGGAATTCCGCGGTGTATATGTGGAGAGTGGTTTAAGCGCGACCCGAAAGAATATTTTGGCGCCTGGATCAATCGGGGTGTACTCGGGAGGAAGCAACTACAATCCTGCACAAGTAATTCGAGATGCATCGGTAAAAGCATACACCGAGAAGATAGATGAAAAACTCGCGATCATTTCGGATAAGAGCTACGCTGAAATCTCGATTGCCGATATGGAAATCCTAATAAGCTGGACTCGGAATGACGAGACCCAGTCCGAACATGTGTGGAATCCTGTTGCAGTCGCGGCTTCAATAAACCAGCTTTCTAAAATCAAAGAACATGCGACGGGATATGTCTATGTAGATCGGGATCGCGAATTGGATGCCAACCGACGCGAAACGGCGGGCATTTTGTCGGGAGGTGAATTTAGCGCAGTTCCTGATGATAAGATTGCGCTTTACATGCTTAGGACTAAAGCTGGCGGCCATAAAGCCGCGTCGTGGTGGCCTCAGGTGAGATTTCCTAATGGGCAGTACGCATTTGCGTTTGCGGTCTAATGGATGCGAGCGATCTAGCGTCGATATGGGAAAGAAAGCGAAAAAACAACGATACACCTCCTTGCGTGCCATAGATTTATTTTCAGGCTGCGGAGGACTCACTTTAGGTCTAAAACAAGCTGGGTTTCAGGTAGTGTGCGCGGTTGAGTTGGATTCCACGGCGACAAAGACTTTCAGCGCTAATCATCCTGATGTCCTTGTAAAACATTCCGATATCCGAAAGTTATCCGCTTCAGGGTTGAAGCGGGAGTTAAAGATCGAATCGGGCGAATTGGACTTGCTCGCGGGTTGTCCGCCTTGCCAAGGCTTTTCCACTTTGCGCACTCGAAACGGTTCAAAAAAGAATCGTGACGTTAGAAACGATCTGATTTCGGAGATTCTTCGTTTTGCGCGAGCATTTCGACCGAAATCCGTCATGATGGAAAATGTCCCGCGATTGGTTCGGCATAGATCATTTAAAGAACTTTGCAGCGGGTTGCGTCAGATGGGATATAGGGTCAAATTTGAAATCAAAGATGCGTCCAATTACGGCGTACCTCAAAGAAGGCGACGCCTTATCCTCATTGCTGGCCGTGGGTTTGACATCTCTTTT
>Ga0187892_10004084_pt1 | contig 25201 bp, 26 predicted proteins | sample MA1701073metaG_FD_139345 | JGI IMG/M metagenome (GOLD analysis project Ga0187892, IMG submission 139345) | Bio-ooze microbial communities from a basaltic lava cave in the Kipuka Kanohina Cave System on the Island of Hawaii, USA - MA170107-3 metaG ... | reverse complement strand
CACCGGTGACCGTAACACCGGACAAGATCCAAGTCCGGCTCGGCTACGACTGTTCACCGCTCGGAGCAACGACTGCCTCGCTGACCCGCCCGTTCAGCTACCCGGCGGTCTCGGGTACCGTTTCCGTGAACGCGACACTCTCCGGAAGCGACCTTGCAGTCGCCTTTAGCGGGTCAGGAAGTGGGGAGCAGTCGCCTTCGACCGGAATCCTCGTACAAGTCGAGCTGCAGGTCGGGATCGATATGCCGGAGCTGGGGGACTCGACCTCTCCGCTGTACCTCATCATCGCGGGCCCCACGGAGAGCGGCAGCGGGTGGCTGATCAGGAGCATCAACGTAGCGTCCTTTCAGCCCGAGTTCTCGAGCTGCGGCGGGGCGAACTACGCATGGCCCCGCTCAGCGTTGCTGGGCGCGGAGGTCGGAGCGAATGCGGACATGATCGGGTTTTGGGGCGCGGCGGCGTACTCGAACCCCGGGGCTCCGCAGGTTCCGCGGCGTGGATCCGCGCCGGCGACGTTCCCTGCGGATGACCAGATCGTCCTGCCCCTCATAATCGAGGTCGGAATGGAGCTGACGGAAACGAGCGGCAGCTTCGACGACTCCTTCGTCCTCCAGTTCCGTTCTCTCGAGCCCGCGATCGGCAGCGGCGATCTGAACGGCGATCGGTCGGTGAACATCGTCGATTCGACGATTCTCCGACAACGTCTCGCCGGCTTTCCCGAGGACTAGCGGACAAGGACTCAGCGCTTGCCGCGCTTCTTGTGCTTCTTCATGGCTTTGCGCTGGTCGCGCTTCGCCATGGCCTTCTGGGCGCGCTGCATCTTGCGATTGCCGAGCATGCCGCCCATGCCCGGCATGCCGCCCATGGCGGAGGGATCGAAGCCGGCCGGGAGCTGCGGCATCCCGCCGCCGCCGCCGCCGAACATGCGGCCGACGCCGGGGATCTTGGACAGGAGCCCGCCCGCGCCGCCGCCGCCGAGCGCGCCCATCATCTCGCGCATCTGCTTGAAGCGCTGGAGCAGGCCGACCAGGTCGGTGACCTTGGTGCCCGAGCCGCGCGCGACGCGGTTCTGGCGCGAGGAGTTCAGGAGCTCCGGCCGGCGCCGCTCCTCCGGGGTCATCGAGGTGATCATGGCCTCGATCCGGCGCAGCTCCTTGGGATCGACGCTCGCGCCCTCGGGCATCATCTCGCTCATCCCGGGGATCTTCGCGAGCAGGTCGGTGAGCGAGCCCATCTTCTGCAGCGTCCGGAGTTGTGTCAGGAAGTCCTCGAGCGTGAACTGCCCGCGCAGCATGCGCTCGGCGTCCTTCTCGGCGGTCTCGACGTCGACCACCTCCTCGAAGTCCTGCATCAGGCCGACCACGTCGCCCATGCCGAGGATGCGCTGCGCGAGACCCTCGGGCCGGAACGCCTCGAGCTTGTCGACCGCCTCGCCCATGGTCACGAAGCGCACGGGCACGCCGGTCGCGGCGCGGATCGAGAGCGCGGCGCCGCCGCGCGCGTCGCCGTCGAGCTTGGTCAGGATCAGGCCGTCGAGAGGGATGCGCTCGGCGAAGCCGCGCGCGACGTTCACGGCCTCGCGGCCCATCATCGCGTCGCAGACCAGCGTCGTGTGGTCGGGCCTGGTGCGCGCCGCGATCTGCTCGAGCTCGACCATCAGCTCGTCGTCGATCTGCAATCGGCCGGCGGTGTCGAGGATGACGGTGTTGAACTTGTGCTCGCGCGCGTAGGCGACGGCCTCGGCGCAGATGGCCGGCGCGTCGTCGCCCTCGCGCGTGAACACCTCGACGCCGACCTTCTCGCCCAGCACGCGCAGCTGCTCGCGCGCGGCGGGCCGGCGCACGTCGGCCGCGACCAGCAGCGGCCGCTCGCCCTGGCGCTTCAGGTTCCGCGCCAGCTTCGCGCACGAGCTGGTCTTTCCGGTGCCCTGCAGGCCGAGCATCATCAGCACGCGCGTCCGGCCCTTGGCGGGCTCGAAGGCGACGCCTTCGCCCATCAGCGCGACCAGCTCCTCGTAGCAGGCCTTGGTGAAGTGGTCGCCCGGGGTGACGCGCAGCTTCTGGCCGCTCTTGCGGCCGGCCTCGAGCCGCACGATCTCGCCGTTGCAGCGCTCGCGCACCTTCGCCAGGAATTCGCGCGCGATGCCCAGGTCGACGTCGGCCTCGAGCAGCGACGTGCGCACCTCGCCGAGCGCCTCGCCGATGTTCGCGTCCGAAAGCTCGGCCACGCCGCGGAAGCGGTCGCGCGCGTTCTTGAAGCCCTTGCTGAGCGTCTCGAGCATCGGCGCAGCAGGCTAGCATGCGTTTGCAGCGGCCTCCGCGCCTGTGCCAGAGTACGCCGCGACTTGGCCACGAACGTCGAAGCGCACATCACCGGCACCGTCTTCAAGATCGAGACGTCGGTCGGCGCCGCAGTGAAGGAAGCGGACGTGCTCGTGATCCTGGAGTCGATGAAGATGGAGTTGCCCGTCGAGGCACCCGCGGGCGGCCGCGTGGCGAAGATCCTCGTAGAGGAAGGACAGAGCGTGGAAGAGGGCGACGTGCTCGTCGTCCTCGAGTAGGAGAGAAATCATGGGTCTTCTGGATGGCAAGGTCGCGATCATCACGGGCGCCGGCGGAGGGCTGGGGCGCTGTCACGCGCTGCTGCTGGCGAAGGAAGGCGCGGCGATCGTCGTGAACGACCTCGGCGGCTCGCGCGACGGGCAGGGCGGCTCGAGCTCGATGGCCGACCAGGTCGTGAAGGAGATCAAGGCCGCGGGCGGCCAGGCGGTCGCGAACTACGACTCGGTCGCCACCATGCAGGGCGGCGAGAACATCTGCAAGACCGCGATCGACGCGTTCGGCAAGGTCGACATCCTGGTCAACAACGCCGGCATCCTGCGCGACATGACGCTGGTCAAGACCGACGAGGCGTCGTGGGACGTGGTCGTGCAGGTCCACCTGAAGGGCACCTACTGCGTGACCCGCCCGGTGTTCACGCACATGAAGGACCGCGGCCAGGGCGGCGTGATCGTGAACACGAGCTCGACCTCCGGCCTGCTCGGCAACTTCGGCCAGTGCAACTACGGCGCGGCCAAGGCCGGCATCGCGGGCTTCACGCGCTGCCTCGCGCTCGAGGGCAAGAAGTACAACATCCGCGTCTGGGGCCTCGCGCCGGTCGCGGTCACGCGCCTGACCGAGGACCTGCCGGGCATGGGCAGCGACCAGGTGAAGGAAGCGCTCGGTCCCGACAAGGTCTCGCCCACCGTGCTCTACATGGTGAGCGACCTGTCGAAGGACAAGACGGGCAAGTTCCTGTTCGCGGGCGGCACCAAGGTGTGCGAGCTCAAGATCGTCGCCTCCGACGGGGTCAAGAACCCGAAGGGCGTCACGGCCCAGGACATCGCCGCGGCCGAGGACAAGGTCTTCCTGGAGGACAAGCCCTTCAACATGATGGCCTGACCGGGGTGTGAGCAAGCGGAGCGCGCAGCGAGGCGAAGCCGAGCGAAGTGCGGGTGGCGCGCGGCCGTCCGCGCGCCGGGACCCGCTGACGGGCTTCGTTTTCCACGAGCGCTACTTGTGGCACGACACGCGCTCCGCGGCGGGGTTCATCCCCGCCGGCGGAATAGTCGAGCCGGACCGCCACGCCGAGAACCCCGACACCAAACGGCGTTTCCGCAACCTGCTCGCGGTCTCGGGCCTGCTGGAACGGCTGGTCGAGATCGCGCCGCGCATGGCGAGCGAGGACGAGATCCTCAGCGTGCACGGCCGCGCGTACCTGGAGCGCGTGAAGGAGCTGTCGGCCGGGAACGGCGGCGACGCGGGCGTGCTGACGCCGTTCGGACCGGGCAGCTACGAGATCGCGCTGCTCTCGGCCGGCGGCGCGCTGGCCGCGGCCGACGCCGTGCTCGATGGGCGCGTGCGCTCCGCCTACGCGCTGATCCGCCCGCCCGGCCACCACGCGGAAGCGGACCAGGGCATGGGCTTCTGCATCTTCGCGAACGCCGCGATCGCCGCGCACCACGCGCGCGGCCCGCGCGGGCTCGCGCGCGTCGCGATCGTCGACTGGGACGTGCACCACGGGAACGGCAGCGAGAGCGCGTTCTACCGCGACCCGAGCGTGCTCACGATCTCGGTCCACCAGGACAACTACTTCCCCGCGGGCCGCGGCGCGCTCGACGACGGCGGAGAGGGGCCGGGCCTCGGCTACAACCTGAACGTCCCCCTGCCGCCGGGCTCGGGTCACGGCGCGTACGAGGCGGTGTTCGCGCGCGTGGTCGCGCCCGCCCTGCGCAGGTTCCGGCCCGAGCTCGTGATCGTGGCCTCGGGCTTCGACGGCGGCGCGATGGATCCGCTCGGCCGCATGCTCGCGACCAGCGCGACCTACCGCTCGCTCACGCGCACGCTCCTGTCGGTTGCCGAGGAGGTGTGCGGAGGCCGGCTCGTGTTCACGCACGAGGGCGGGTACTCGACGGCGCACGTGCCGTTCTGCGGACTCGCGGTGCTGGAGGAGCTCTCGGGCATCGACACCGGCGTGGTCGATCCGTTCCTCGACTTCTTCAGCGCGATCGGCGGTCAGGAGCTGCAGCCGCACCAGGACGCGGTGATCCGGGCGGCGGAGAAGCGGCTGGACCTGATCGCTTGAGCGCCTCGAGGATCGCGGCGCGCTCGTCGCTCACCCGGGTCAGCGCCTGGCCGCGCAGCTCCGCCACTTCGGCCGCGGTGTAGGGCGCGAAGTCCGCCGGCACGTGCGCGGGATCGAAACGGCGCACGATCCAATCGAGCACCTCGGCGAGCTCGCGGTCCGAGAGCGGAGCGTTCGCCGAGCCCGGAACGCGCACCAGGAAGGCGCGTCCCGCCGGCGAGCCGAGGAACACCGAAACGTGTCCGCGCAGGTCGGGCACGGCCCCTGGCGCCCCGCTGCCGTCGGGCCGGTGACAGCCCTGGCAGTGCAGCATGTAGTTGATCTCGGGCGAGCGGGTCTCGTTCCCGGCCGGAGCCGCGGCGAGCGCCGCGGCCAGCGCGACGGCGAGCGCGTTCACTCGTCCGCGACGCCGACCAGCACCGACGTCGAGCAGTGGTACGAGATCAGGCTCCCGCCGCCCAGACACCAGTTGATGTCGTTGCTCACCCACGGCAGGTAGGGTGGGCGGTCGCCCTCGTTGCGGTTGCACATGCAGTGGCCGCAGGCCGCCTTGCCGCAGCAGTCGTTGTACGACACGACGTAGCTCTTGCCATCGGCCGGATTCCGGCACGTGCCCACCCAGGTCATCGGCGCGGGCGAGGTACCGGGTGGACAGGTGCTCGCGCTGCCGCCGCAGCACGAGCACAGGAACCCGTCGATCGCGCAGTAGCGCCAGTAGTCGCAGCTCTCCGGATCGTCGGCCGTGCTGCCGCCCGGCGCCCCGCCCGCGGCGCGCGCCACGCGCGCGACCGGCAGCAGCGGCAGCGCGGCGCCGCCGACCAGCAGCCGCCCGAGCACTCCGAGCAGCGAGCGCCGCGACGTGCGCGAGGCGAGCCGGCGGGCCGCCGCCTGGGTCAGCGCGTCGAAGCGGCTCATGGCGCGCCCGCCACACGCGGCAGGATCGGCTGCAAGAGCCCCGGCCAGCTCGCCGCGTTCTCGATCGCGCGCAGCTTCGCGCCGCTGCGCGCGTCGTAGACCACGAGCGCGGGCGCGCCGATGAACGCGGCGTAGAGCAGCGGCGCGTCGTCGGCGCTGACCGCGATCGAGGTCGCGATCTCGCCGAGCGCGATCTTCTGCACGCGCTTCTTCGCGGCGAGGTCGTACACCCAGACCTCCTGGCCGGGATCCTTGTGCGTGTCCTTCCCGCCCTGGTGCATCAGGGCGTAGAAGCGGCCGCTGCCGGCGTGCAGCGCGAAGGGTTGCACGCCCCCCGGCCGCCAGCCCGCGGCGCGCTCGCCGGCGTCGGACAGCGGCCAGCGCGCGCCGAACGCGAGCCCGCTCGCGGCGATCTCGACCGGCACCACGTCGCCGCCGAACGAGACGAACAGCCACGCGCCCTCGGCCCGCACCGCCTTCTCGAGCAGCGGGTCGGAGTTCGGATCGAAGAGCCCCTTGTGCACCTTGCGGCCGGCCTCGCGCCCGCCGTCGTCGAGTGTCAGCTCGAGCAGGCTCCCGTCGCCGCACAGCGACGCGAAGCGGCGCGGGCCGAGCGGGTAGACGAGCGCGCAGCCCGCGACCTCGAGCTCGCCCACGAACTTCCCGCGCTCGAGGTCGACCACCGAGACGGTCGACGCGGGCGAGAAGTTGTAGGCGACGAGGAACCGCTCGTCGTCGAGCAGGCTCGCGTGCGCGCTGGTCGGCATGCCGAGCATGCGTTTGGCGGGGATCTCGACCTCGCCCGTCGGCAGGAGCGTCTCGCCGTCGAAGGTCGTGATCACGTCCGTGCGCGTGCCGCGAAAGCCGCGCGACAGGTAGGTCTCGGCCGAGAAGAAGCGCGCCGTCTTGCGCGACAGCTCGAGCTCCATACCGAGATAGCCGGTGTCGACCTGGGCGAGCGCGCGACCGCTGTCGGCATCGAACAGCGTCGCCTTCGTGTAGCCGATGCCCGCGAGGTCGTGGAGCCAGACACTGTGCACGCCGCGGGAGAGCTTCGCCGTGGTGGCCTGCTCGGCGACGAAGTCCGCGGCCGTCGCGCGCGACGCGAGCCCCGCCGCGAGCCACAGCAGAGCCGCGACACGGACGAACTGCGATGGACGCGCGCGCCCCACGCGGCCAGTCTCGGCGAGCCCGACTTGCCGGTCAAGCGCGTGGCTTCTCGCGATTTCGCTCCGGGCCCACTACCTTCGCCCCGTGGCCGAGGTGAAGCTCCGACTGATCCCGGATCCCACCCCCGAAGGCGCATCCGCGCCGCGCGCCCGCGCAGCCGGCAACCCCTACACGTCGATGACCGAGCGCTTCGGGCGCACGGCCACGCTGTTCGGCTGGCGTTTCTTCGGCGAGTTCGACTTCGAGCGCCACGACGCGGACCGGCTGCTCGAGCTCGACCGGCGCGGCGCGGTCGTGTACGTGATGCGCTACAGCTCGCGGCTCGACTACTTCCTGTTCAACTGGCTGTTCCTGCTGAACGGCATCCGGCTGTCGTCGTTCGCGAATGGCATCAAGTTCTTCTACTACCGGCCCTTCACAGAGGCGATGGGCCTGCTGGGACGCGGCCTCCTCGAGCGGCTGCGCCGCGGCCGCAGCGGCATGCGCGAGCGCAGCATCGTGCAGCTGCGCGACTGCCTGCGCGAGGGCGGCTCGGCGTTCCTGTTCCTGCGCACCGACAAGATCCGCACGCGCGTGCGCGGCAAGAAGGGCGCGCTCGCGGGCGGGCGCACCGAGCTCGACTACTTCCAGGAGGTGATCGACACCGCGTTCGCGAGCGACGTGCCCGTGTCGCTCGTGCCGCTCGCGCTGTTCTGGCGCAAGGGCGCGCGGCCCGCGCGGCCGTTCCTGAACCTCTTCTACGGCGGCAACGAGCGCCCGACCGACGTGGGCAAGGTCGTCGCGTTCCTGTGGAACTACAAGAACCTCGCGGTCCGGGTCGGCCAGCCGATCGACCTGCGCGCGTTCGTCGACGAAAACCGCGAGTCGGGCCGCGAGCGCGTGGCCAAGCAGGTGCGCCGGTCGCTCCTGATCTTCCTGCGCCGCGAGGAGAAGCCGGTCGTCGGCGCGCCGCTGCCGAGCTTCGCGCGCGTGCAGGAGGCCGTGCTCGAGGACGGCGAGGTGCGGCGCGTGATGGCCGAGGTCGCGGGCGCGCGGCGCCGCTCGGCCGAGCGCGTCGAGGCGCGCGCGCGCAAGAACCTGGCCGAGATCGCCGCCTCGCCGAGCGCGACCATGCTCGCGGTGCTGGCGGTGGGGGTCGAGTGGCTGTTCGCGCGGCTGTTCGCGCGCATCGACGTGCACGGTCTCGAGCCGGTCGTCGAAGCGGCGAAGCTCCACCCGCTCGTGCTCGTGCCGAGCCACCGCTCGCACTTCGACTATCTGATCCTCTCCTACCTGTTCTACAAGAACCACCTCGTGCCGCCTCAGGTCGCGGCGGGCATCAACCTGTCGTTCTGGCCGCTCGGGCCGATCTTCCGGCGCGGCGGCGCGTTCTTCCTGCGCCGCTCGTTCGACGGCGATCCGCTCTATCGCGCGGTGTTCCGCGGCTACGTGCAGCACCTGATCAAGGACGGCGTCACGCAGGAGTTCTTCATCGAGGGCACGCGCTCGCGCACCGGGAAGACGCTGCGGCCCAAGCTCGGCATGCTGCGCATGGTGCTCGAGGCGTACGCGCGCGGCGCGCGCCGCGACCTGTACCTGGTGCCGATCGGCTTCACCTACGAGCGGCTGGTCGAGGAGAGCTCGATCACCGGCGAGCGCGGGGGCGCGCGCAAGCAGCGCGAGTCGCTGCTCTCGCTGCTGCGCTCCCACACCGTGCTGCGTTACAAGTACGGCAGCGTGACCGTGCGCTTCGGCGAGCCGATCTCGCTCGCGCACCACCTGGGCGACGCGGTGCCGCGCCGCAGCGGCCCGGGCCAGATCCCCGACCTGCGCGCGCTCGCCGCGGAGTTCGGCGTCGAGATCTCGCGCCGGATCGACGGGCTGATCACCGCGGGGCGCTCGGCGGTGGCCGCGGCCGCGCTGCTCGGCCAGCCGGCGAACGCGCTGCGCGAGGACGAGCTGCGCGAGCGTGTGGTCGAGGTCGCGCAGCTGCTCGAGCTGCTCGGCGTGCCGCGCTCGGAGTCGCTCGAGCGCTGCCTCGCCAGCGGCCGGCCCGAAGCCGCGCTCGAATTGCTCGAGCAGGCCGAGCGCGTGAAGCGCGTGGCCTCGCCGCGCGGCGACCTGATCCAGATCGGCGACGGCCTGCGCGCCGCGCTCGACCTGTACCGCGCCACGATCGGCCACGCGCTGGTCTGGCCCGCGGTGCTGGCGCTGTCGCTGCGAGGGCGCCAAGAGCGTGAAGCGCTGTTCGCCGACGCCTCGCGCTGGCTCGACCTGCTCGCCGACGAGTACTTCCCCGTCGAAGGCGCGGCGCGGCGCGCGAAGCTCGAGCGCGTGCTCGAGCACCTGGTCGCGCGCGGCTGGGTCGAGATCGCAGCCTCGGGCGCGCTCGCGCCGAGCGCGGGCGGCGAGCCCTGGCTCGCGTTCCTGCGCGCGCAGCTCCAGCCGCTGCTCGAGGCCTACGCCGCAGTCGCGCGCGTGATCGCCGAGGCGAACGGCAAGGGCGAGCGCGACGCGCTCTTCGACCGCGTGCGCGCCGTGCAGAAGGAGGCCCTGCTGGTCGGAGAGGCGCGCTTCCCCGAAGGCGCGTGCCCGGTCGCGGCGGGGAACGCGCTCGAGCTCCTGCTGCGCGAGCGAATCCTCGAGAGCAGCGCAAAGTCCGAACGCGGCGAAACGAGCTTCGCGCCCGGACCCGAATTCGGCGCGCTCGAGCCGCTGCGCGCGCGGTTGGCAGCCGCCACCACCCTCCGATAGAGTCCGGCCGCCATGGCGCTGGGCGTGAAGCGGTCGAAAGAGGGCACGCAGGTGCTGCGCTTCGGGTTTCCGAAGGGCTCGCTGCAGGACATGACCGCCCAGCTCTTCGAGCGCGCCGGCTACCGCATGAGCTTCCCGGAGCGCTCGCTCTACCCGTCGATCGACGATCCCGAGATCGAGTGCGTGCTGATCCGCGCCCAGGAGATCGGCCGCTACGTCGGCGACGGCGTGCTCGACGCCGGCATCACCGGCTTCGACTGGATCCAGGAGTCGAAGTCGAAGCTGCGCGAGCTGGCGGAGCTGCGCTACTCGAAGACGAGCCTCCGGCCCACGCGCTGGGTGCTGGCCGTGCCCGAGAACTCGCCGATCAAGGGCGTGAAGGACCTGGCCGGCAAGCGCATCGCCACCGAGGCGGTCGACCTGGTGAAGAACTGGCTCAAGAAGCACGGCGTCCGGGCGCACGTCGAGTTCTCCTGGGGCGCGACCGAGGTCAAGCCTCCGCTGCTCGCGGACGCGATCGTCGACGTGACCGAGACCGGCTCGAGCCTGCGCGCGAACGGCCTGCGCATCGCGGAGACGCTGCTCGAGAGCACGCCGCGACTGATCGCGAACAAGCAGGCCTACAAGGACGCGTGGAAGCGGCGAAAGCTCGACCGGCTCGCGCTGATGCTGACCGGCGCGATGAACGCCAACGGCAAGGTCGGCCTGATGCTGAACTGCCCGAAGGACTGCCTGCCGAAGGTGCTCGCGCTCCTGCCCGCGCTCTCCTCGCCCACGGTCTCGCCGCTCGCCGACGGCAAGATGGTCGCGATGAACACGATCATCGACGAGGCCCGCGCCCGCGACCTGATCCCCGACCTCGCCGACGTCGGCGCGACCGGCATCGTCGAGTTCCCGATCACGAAGCTCGTGTTCTGAGTCCGGTGTGAGCGAGGAATCCGGGGCCACGCTCTGGTACTTCGCCTACGGCTCGAACCTCGACCCCGGCACGTTCCTGGGACGGCGGCGCATGCGCCCGCTCGAGACGCGCGTCGGTGTGCTCGAGGACTTCGAGCTGCGCTTCGACCTGCCGGTCGGTCCCGGCGAGCGCGGCGTGGCGAACGTCGCGGCGCTGGCCGGCGAGCAGGTCTGGGGCGCGCTGTACCGGCTCACGAGCGCCGAGGCCGACCGGCTCGACCTGACCGAGGGCGTGCAGCACGACGCGTATCGGCGGCTCGAGGTCGCGGTGCGCGCCCCTGACGACTCTCGGATCGCGGCGTTCACCTACACGTCGAGCCGCGGCCGCGAAGGGCGCAAGCCGTCGCGGAGGTATCTGGGGCTCCTGCTCGCGGGCGCGCGGCACCACGGCCTGCCGGCACCGTGGATCGAGCGCCTGCGCGCGTGGCCGCTCGCCGTCGACGAGCGCGAGCGCCAGCTCCCGCTGCTCTGACGACGACCGCTCCCTCCTTGACGCCCCGCTCCCCCGCTCGACAATCGACGCGTGAGCTGCCGCTCAAGAGTCTTCTCGGTCTTGCTCGCGCTGGTGACTTCGCTCGACGCCCGCGCCGAGCCCCCGACGGGCAGCTATGTGATTCCGGTGGGCGGCGAACACGGGATCTTCCTGCCTGGCGCGATCACCAGTCAGGAATGCGAGGCCGACGGCGACGTGACCGTTTGCACGAGCGGCGTGCTGGCGGCGGACGCTTCGGGCGAGATCGCCGGCAGCTCCGTGGCCGAGCTGTCGGGCGCGGCTGACGGCCAGTTCGACGCGGTCTACTCGGGCACGTTGCGCGGGTCACCCGCGTCCTGGATCCAGCTGGGCCTGGCGATGACTCTCGCGGGCGACGTCTCGATCGACGGCGAGCTGCTCGAGGTCGAGTCGCGCGGCCGCTGGTTGTGCTTCGGACAGAAGACGATCGACGGCGTGCGCTGCCTCGGCGGGGTGAGGCGCTGCGTCTCCGCGAGCGGCGAGCAGGGGAACTGCGAGTCCGCGCGGTCGGTCTTGAACCTGGCCGACCGCGGCGGGCCCTGGGCACTCTACCTCGAGCTCGCGACCGATGAGGCGGGCATCGTCAGCGGGACGGGCTCGGTCTTTCTGCCGACCGGACCGGAGTTCTCGTACGCGCTGCACGGTAGCTACGACACGAGCACCGATACCGCCACGCTCCAGCTGAGCGGCATCGGAGATGCGCAAGGCAGCGAACTCGAGCTCGAGGCAGTCTCGCTGTCGGGCGAGACTGCAACGGCCGGCGAGCTCCGCTGGCGGATCGCAGGCCAGAGCGGCCGGACCGATCTACCTGCGCCCGAACCATTCCCGGGCCACGGCCAGTGCTTCCGCGGCGGCTTCTGCGACACGAACGCGGACACCGCGACCTTCTTCGGCGGCGCGAATCCGCAGCAGTTGTGTTCGACGATACGATCTTCTTCGGGATCCTCGGCGCGGCCTCGCGCTCGCAGCCGCTCGCGCCGGCGCCCTAGCGGGGCGACATCTCCCGGAGCCCGCTCGCTTCCCACTCCTTCGAGAGCTGGGTGAGCTTCTTCGAGAACTCGGGGAAGTCGTCGTCGAACGACAGGATGATCTCGGTGGTGCGCGGGATGTCGTCGCCGGAGAGCAGGCCGCGGTAGCGGTTCAGGTTGGCGAGGATGGCCTCGGCGACCTTGAGCGCGCGCTTCTCGGTCTTGATCAGCGGGGATTGCAGCGTGTAGACGTTGTTGCGGCCCCACAGGCTCTCGTCGCGCACGATCGCGATCTCGCGGTAGATGCCGTGGATCGGATCGAAGTTGTACTCGACGCGGACCTCCTTGAAGATGTCCGAGTTGCCGGTGTAGAAGCCGCGTTCCTTCTCGACCTTGCCGAGCTGGCGGCAGCGGGGGCAGTAGAAAGTGTCGCCGTGGTTGAGCAGGAACACGCCCTTGGCGTAGTCCTCGCACTCGGTGTTCTCGCAGTAGCCCACACCACGCTTCATGCGCGCCATCTGACTCGCCCTCCCGAGGCCCTCGGGCCCCGCCGTCTCGACGCTCTCTCTAGGCGCCAACGCCTGCGTCCAATCCGTCGCTTCCGCTTCGCGCACGGGGAGCGGCTTGGTCGGCGTGGTCTTGCCGCGCAGCCAGCCGAAGTTGAAGCGTCGAAGCCAATTCAATTGCTAGATCCCCGCTCTCGTTCTGCACCCGATCTTTCCAACTTCCGTGCCAGACCGGGCGCCGCTCGCCCCGTTCGTCAATCCGCCATGGGCTTTGACGTCGGAAACTGCTCCTTCGCTGCACTCCACCGAGCCCTCGGCGCCGCTGCGTCTCGAGTGTCCGTCGTGTCCGCGAAGTGGAAGGCCGCTCCCCAGGTACCGGGCGGCAATGTCGGGATCTGTCGCGCTCGGCACCGCTCGCAGGTGCCGGCGAAACGTGAGCGGGAGTGGGGTGGAGGGGGAGCTACGCGCTTACAGTCTGCAGGTTGACGCGGAGGTCGCAGGGCCGATGCCCAACGCGATTTATCTACAGCAGGGAACCTTTTGTCAACTGCGCAGTTGCGTGTCGCGCAGGGCTCGGGCACGGGCGGCGCGCAGGCGCAGTGCGTACCCGGCCAGGACGAGCCCGGTGACGACGTAGGCGGCGACCAGGTAGCTCATCCCAGGGCTCCCGGGGCGCGTGCGGCGGGGCTCCGGGCCTCGAGCGCCGCGATCTCCATGCGCCGCGCGACCAGCCAGGCGAACACGGCGAGGAAGGCGACCATGCCCGCACCGACGGTGCGGCCCATCTCGGCCGGCAGCCCCTCGCGCGCCGGGTTCGACGGGTGCATGGTGCTGCCCTGCGCCAGGTCGACCGCGAAGTACACGAACGGAATCGCGGCCGTGCCCACGATTCCGTAGACGCTGGTGAAGGTTCGCGCCGCGTCGCTGCCGTAGGCGAGCCCGCGCAGCAGGAGGTACGCGACGTAGATGAACCACAGCACGAGCGTCGAGGTGAGCCGCAGGTCCCACACCCACCAGTGTCCCCACACCGGCTTGGCCCAGATCGGGCCGACCACCAGCATGAGCGTGCAGAAGATCACACCGACCTCGGCGCCGCTGGCCGCGAGCTGGTCCCAGCTCTCGGCGCGTGTGCGCAGGTAGCCGATCCCGCCCACCGCGGTCAGCGCGAAGCCGAGGTAGGTGGGGATGATCGCCGGGATGTGGACGTAGAAGATCTTCTGGACCACGCCCTGCACCTGCTCGATGGGCGCGTACCCGACGACGAGCCCGAGCCAGAGCGCGAGCAGCGCGAGCGCCGCCGCGCCGACGCCGCGCGCGCCGCCGATCCGGGCGGGCAGATCGCGCGAGAGCCACACGAGCCAGGCCGCCGCGAGCACGGCGGACAACATGACGAGCCCCGAAACCAAGTATTGGACGAGGGTCGTGACGAGCGCCGAGACCATGCCTCTCAGTCCTCCAGCACGTAGTCGAACACAAGGTAGCCGAGCACCACGAACACCCAGTCGTAGAGCGCGAACACGCCCCACCACAGCCCGGGCACCGGCCGGCCCGCGAGCGCGGCGCCGGTGATGCTCGAGGCCAGCACCAGCACGGGCAGCACGAGCGGGAAGAGCAGCACCGGCAGCAGGAACTCGCGGAAGCGCACGGCCACGGACATCGCCGCGAGCAGCGTGCCGAGCGCCGCCAGGCCGAGCGCGCCGAGCGCGCCCGCGGCCAGTGCTGGCCGCCACGCTTCGCTCCAGTCGACGTCGAGGAACACGGTGAAGAGCACCGCGGTCCACAGCGCGACGCCGAACAGCGCCAGCGCGTTCGCGCCCGCCTTGCCCAGGAACACCCAGCCGCGATCGACGGGCGCCTGCACGAGCAGCGCGAGCGCTCCGCCCTCGGCCTCGGACTGGAACGAGCGCGCCAGCCCGAGCAGCGAGGCGAACAGGAGCACCATCCAGAGCAGCGCCGGCGACCAGGCCCGGCGCTCGTCCGCCGACGCGGGCACGGCGATGCTGAGCAGCGCGACCACGAGCAGCGCGAACACCGCCATGTGGCCGAGCCGGTCGCGCGTGCGGAAGTCGAGCAGCAGGTCCTTGGCGAAGACCGCGCGGGCGACGGAGGCGCCGCTCATGCCGCGGCGCCTTCGGCGGAAAGGCTCCCGCCCTCGAGCCGGAGCGTCCGGTCGAAGCGCGGCAGCGGGCCGCTCGCCTCGTGGGCCGCGACCAGCACCACAGCGCCGCCGTCGCGCTTGCGGACGAGCAGGCGCGTGAGGCGCTCGCCCGCGGCGGCGTCGAGACCGTTCCAGGGCTCGTCGAGCAGGAGCAGGGAAGGCGAGCCGAGCAGTGCGCGCGCCAGGCCGGCGCGGCGGCGATAGCCCTGCGAGAGCGTGCGCACGCGCTGGTGCAGGACGGGCTCGAGCTCGAGCTCGGCGGCGATCGGCTCCAGCTCCGGTTCGGCCACGCCGCGCAGGCGCGCGCAGAAGTGCAGGTTCTCCGCCACCGACAGCTCGCCGTAGAGCGACGCCTCCTGGCCGAGGAAGCCGACGCGCCCGCGCACCGCCGCGCACGCGGCGCGGAAGGGGTCGACACCGAACAGCGACACGCTGCCGCGCGTGGGCCGGGTGAGCGAGCCCAGCACGCGCAGGAGCGTGCTCTTGCCCGCGCCGTTCGCGCCGGCGAGCCAGACGAGCAGGCCCGCGTCGAGCGCGAGCGAGATCTCGTGGAGCGCGCGAACCGGGCCGTAGTCCTTGCCGACGCCGCGCAGCTCGACCGCGCTCAAAGCGCCTTCCCGCAGCTCGCGCAGAAGCGATCGCCCGCCGCCGCCGTGCGCCCGCACGAGCACACGCGCGGCGGCTCGGCTTCGGCGCTCCGGGCCGGCTGCGCGCCCGGTTCGCCGAGCTGGCCGCGCTCGCGCGCCAGCGCGCCGAGCGCCTCGCGGTGCAGGTCCGCGCGCAGGCGGTCGCGGTCGTCGGCGGAGAGCTTGCCGGTCTCGAAGTCGTGCTCGAGATCGGCGAGCGCCGCGGCCAGCGCTGCCTTCGCCGGGCTCTCCTCGTGCGGCTCGGCCGTCGGGGCCGCGGCGCCGCGAGCGCGCGCGCGCGCGAGCGGGCCGGCGACGAAGGCGAGCAGCCCGCCGGCGACGAGCGCCGCGAGCAGGCCGATGGCGGAGGGGGGCAGCGTCGCGATCGGCGGCAGCGCGGTCACGCGCAGCGGCAGCGTCGCCCCCGCCGGCTGCTCGAAGCCGACGAACGACTGGTAGATCACGTCGCCCTGCTTGCTCGGGCGCGAGGGGTGGAGCGCGCCCGCGTCGACCTCGATGCCGAAGTCCTGCACGTACACGGCGATCTGCTCGACCGCGTCGGGCAGCGCGATCGCGGTCGCGAGCGCGCCGTCCTTGGCGTCGAGGTCGTAGGCGAGCTGCAGCGTGAAGCCCTCGCTTCCGGGCAGGATCGGCCCGCGGATCTCGGCGACGCCGTCGCGGATCGTCACGCCGTCGGGCAGCCGCCCGAACAGGGTGTCGACCTCGCCGTGGCCGGCGGCGAGCGCGACGCGCGCGATCGGCGGCGCGTCGGCCGCGGCGACCACGACGACCGGGTCGGGGTTCTCGATCCGCGCGCTCTGGTTCACGCGCCACACGCCGGCGCTGCGCTCGATCACCCACTGCAGCGAGGAGATCCGCAGCCGGCTCGCGTCGTCCGAGGCGTCGTAGACCTCGACGTCGACGGTGTGGTCGATCACCGGCTCGCCGGGCCGGAACACCGCGCTGCCGCCGGGGAACACGATCTCGCCGAAGCGCACGCGGATCAGGAAGGCGGCGGGCGTCGGCAGGTCCGCGAAGCGGTAGCGGCCGTTCGCATCGGCCGTGACCCTGCGCTCGATCGTCTGCTCGTTCGCGTCGATGCCGATCGCCTGGACCTCGAGCCCGGCGACGGCCTCGGGCCGGGTGGCGTGCTTCAGCTGACCCTCGATCGTGCCCGCGCGCGCGCCGCCGACACCGAGCAGCGTCGCGAGCAGCGCCAGCGAAAGGAGCGCCCGTCCGCTCAAGACGCCCGCTCTCGAGCCGACCTCGCGCGCGATCCCATCGGCCAGAGCAGGAGCGTGTTCCCGACCACGAACACGAAGCCGCCGATCCAGATCCAGTTCACAAGCGGGTTGATGTAGACCTTGAGCGCGGCGCGCTGGTCGGGCTCGAGCCCGGCCAGGATCACGTAGAAGTCCTCGTACAGGTTCGAGGCGACGGCGGGGATCGTGGTCGGCTGCTCCTGCTGGAAGTACATGCGCTTCTCGGGCAGCAGCATCCCGACCGGATCGCCGTTCCGGTGCAGGGCGAGCCGCGCGACCGCGCCCGCGTAGTGCGGGTGATCGACCGGCCGCACCTGGCGGTACTCGACGGTGTAGCCGCCCAGGCTCCAGCTCTCGCCGGGCGCGAGGAGCTTCGTCTCCTCCAGGTTGAACGTCGCGCCGGCGAAGCCGATGAACATCAGGATCACCGACAGGTGCACGACGTAGCCGCCGTAGCGGCGCTGGTTGCGGCGCAGGAGCTCGAGGAACGCGACCAGCGCGTTCTCGCCGCGGCCCATGCGCGCGCGGATGCCGCGCCCGTACTCCTCCGCGATCGTCGCGGTCACGAACGCGCAAAGCGACAGGAACGCGAGCGGGTAGAAGCGCCGCAGCCCGAACGCGAACAGGAGCACCGCGGCCAGCACGGCGACGCCCGCGGGCCAGAGGAAGCTCTTGCGCAGGTTCACCCAGGTCGCGCGCCGCCACGCCACGAGCGGCCCGACGCCGGTCAGGAACAAGAGGAAGATCGCGACCGGGCCCGCGTAGCGCTGGAAGAAGGGCGGGCCGATCTGGACCTTCACGCCCGTGATCGCCTCGGACACGACCGGGAACAGCGTCCCGTAGAACACGATCGCGAGCAGCGCGAGGAAGGCGTAGTTGTTGAGCAGGAACGACGCCTCGCGCGAGACGATCGAGTCGAGCCGCGTCTGGCTGCGCAGCTCGGGCACGCGCCGCACGAGCAGCACCGTGTACAGGACCGCGAGCACCCCCACGTAAGCGAGGAACAGCTGCCCGAACCAGCCCGCGTTCGCGAAGCTGTGCACCGACTGCACGACACCGCTGCGGGTCAGGAACGTGCCGAACACGCACAGCGTGTACGCCATGCCGATCAGCGCGAAGTTCCAGACCTTCAGCATGCCGCGCTTCTCCTGGATCATGACCGAGTGCAGGAACGCGGTGCCCGCGAGCCAGGGCATGAGCGAAGAGTTCTCGACCGGGTCCCAGGCCCAGTAGCCGCCCCAGCCCAGCACCTCGTAGGCCCAGCGCCCGCCGAGCATCAGGCCGAGCCCGAGGAAGAACCAGGCAGTCAGCGTCCAGCGCCGCGTGGTCTCGAACCAGGCCGTGCCGAGCTCGCCGGTGATCAGCGCCGCCGAGGCGAACGCGAACGGCACCGAGAAGCCGATGAAGCCGACGTACAGGATCGGCGGGTGGATCAGCATCACCGGATGTTGCAGGAGCGGGTTCATGCCCTGGCCGCTCGACCACGCCTGGCCGGGCTCGAGCACGTCGAACGGGTTCGACACGTACGCGACCAGCGCCGAGAAGAACACCACGTTCAGCATCATCAGCGCGATCACCCACGGCACGAGCGTGCGGTTGCGCCGGCGGTTCTGGACGACCACGAGGAAGCTCATCACGCCGAGCATCCAGGTCCAGAGCAGGAGCGAGCCCGCCTGGCCGCCCCAGAGCGCGATCTTGAACATCCAGGGCTGCTCGCGCGTGGAGATCTGCGCGACGAAGGCCAGGTCGAAGCGGTCGCCGAGCAGCGCGGCCTCGAGCCCGATCATCGCGAGCGTGAGCAGCGCGAACACGGCGATCACCGCGCGCTCGGCGCTGCGCACGAGCTCGGGCCGCTTGCGCAGACCCGCGAGCACGCCGACCACGCCCGCGTACACCGCGAAGCACACGGCGAGGTGGAGCGACAGGCCCCCGAGCGCGACGAGCACGGTGACGAGCATGCGGCGGCTCTAGATGCTCGAGCCCGGCGGCTTCGCCTCGTACTTGGACGGGCACTTCGCCATCACGCGCTCCGCCAGGAAGGTGCCCGACGCGAAGTGGCCCTCGACCACCACCTCCGCGCCGTCCTTGAACAGGTCGGGCACGTCGATGCCGAGATAGCGCACCGGCAGGGCGCGCGAAGCGTTTCCGCTGCCCGAGTCGTCCGCGACGTGGAAGTCCACGTGACCCGCGTCGAGGTTCTTCGCGATCGAGCCCGAGACCACGAAGCCGTGCACACGCGCGGGCAGGTTCGCCACCTCCGCGCTCGGCGCGTTCACGAACGAGCCGACGTCGGAGTAGTAGCGGAACGTGCCCTCGCCCGCGGAGCCGAGCGTCAGCACCAGGGCGAGGCCCGCCCCGATCGAGAGCGCTGCGAGCGCGATCTGCACGCCTTTGCTCAGAAAAGCTCCCCCGTGCGGCGTTGAGCGGCGAGGCTACCTTCGGCCATCCGGAGCGTCAATCATGTGATTCGCGACGCAACGCGGAGTTGCAGTGGGGTTGCAGGTTGGAAGCAGAGCTCGCGATCGACGCCGCGGACCGGAGCCTGTTCCCGAGCGCAGGGCTGCCCGAGGTCGCGATCCTGGGCCGCTCGAACGTCGGCAAGTCCTCGCTGATCAACCGCCTGGTCGGCCGCAAGGGTCTGGCGCGCACCAGCAACACGCCCGGGCGCACGCGGCGCGTGCACTTCTACGCGGTGGAGGGCCGCGCCTACCTGGTCGACCTGCCGGGCTACGGCTACGCCGCGATCAGCAAGCAGGAGCGCCGGGCGTTCGCGCCGCTGGTCGACTCGTACCTCGGCGACGCGCGCGCGGCGCTGCGCGGGGCGCTCGTGCTGGTCGACGCGCGGCGCGGCGCGCAGGACGAGGAGCGCGAGCTGTGCGCGTGGCTCGCGCGCTCCGGCGTCGACGCGCGCGCGGTGCTGACCAAGTGCGACAAGCTCGGCCGCGGCGAGCTCGACAAGCTGCGCCGCGCGCTGGCGGCCGAGCTCGCGCTGCCGCTCGAGCGCATCGCCGCCGTGTCGGCGCGCGACGGCACGGGGCTGGGCGCGCTCGCGGCCTGGCTCTTAGAGTGGACGGGCGTCGAGTTCCGCCGGCCCGACGGCGCTCCGTTCTGAGCCCGAGCGCCGCTCAGACCTTGAAGAACTCCTTCACGTGCCTCCAGAACGCGTCGTCGTTCGAGCTCCAGCGCGCCCGGCCGTCGCGGAAGTCGATCTCGAACGTCTTCTTGCGGCCTTTGCGCAGGCGGAAGATCGCGGCGCGCGCGCCGATGTAGGGCAGGGCGATCAGCAGCGCGAGCAGCGCGGCCGCCCACAGGTAGTTGAACACGGGGATCCAGACCATCCCGATGCCCAGGCTCGCGACCGCCGCGCACGCGCCGACGGCGAGCCCGAGCCGACTCCAGTCGGTGTTGTGGCGCTCGCCGCGGATGCGCCGCGGCTCGATCTGGAACTCGACGCCGTCGGGCACCCAGCCCACGTCGAACTCGCGGCGGAAGCGCGCGACCTCGGGGTGCGGGCTCTGTTCGTTCGAAGCCTCGGATGCGGACGCCATGGCACAACCTCCCGCGATGTCCTCGCGATGCGAACGGTCACGCCGAGCACGAGCCGACGAAGCACCCGGATTGTCCCACGGCGCGGGCGGCGGCGGAAGCCCCCGCGCCCGGGTGTAGACTCGAGCGATGCTCGCGAGCGAAGACCGCATCCTGACCACCCACGCCGGCAGCCTGCCGCGGCCGAAGGCGCTGGTGGACCTGTACGTCCGGCGCAGCCGCGGCCAGGAGATCGACGCGGCGGAGCTCGCCCGGCTGGCGGCCGAGGCGACACGCGAGAGTGTGGCGCGCCAGCTCGAGGTGGGGATCGACGTCGGCAACGACGGCGAGCAGGCGCGCGAGAGCTTCTTCACCCACGTGCAGCACCGCATGACCGGTTTCGGCGGCCGTTCGCAGCGCCCCCTGATGCGCGACCTGGCGGCTTGGCCGGGCTTCCTCGAGCTCGCCGCGCCGCAGCTCGCGCGCGACAGCGTGAACCTGATGGCGGCGCCCAAAGCGATCGGCGCGGTTCGCTCGCTCGGCGCCGGCGCGACGCTGGCCGAGTGCGACGCTCTGCGCGCGGTCCTGGACGCCGCGCCGCGCGGCTTCGCCGAGGCGTTCATCACCGCGCCCTCGCCGGGCATCGTTGCCTGCGCCATGCAGAACGAGCACTACCCGACGCTCGCCGAGTACGTCGGCGCGGTCGCGGCCGCGCTGCGCCTCGAGTACGAGGCGATCGTCTCGCGCGGCTTCGTGCTGCAGATCGACGCGCCCGACCTGGCCATGGAGCGCCACACGCTGTTCGCCGACCAGCCGCTCGATGCCTTCCTCGGCTTCGTCGACACGGTGCTCGACGCCACCAACGCGGCGCTCGCGAACGTGCCCGCGGAGCGCGTGCGCCTGCACGTGTGCTGGGGCAACTACGAGGGGCCGCACACGCACGACGTCGATCTCGAGCCGCTTCTGCCGCACCTGTACCGGGCGAAGGTCGGGGGCCTCGTGCTGTCGATGGCGAACCCGCGCCACGCGCACGAGCACCGCGTGCTGGCGCGCAATCCGCCGCCGCGCGACTGGCGCGTGATCGCCGGCGTGATCGACACCACCACGAACTACGTCGAGCATCCGGAGGTGGTCGCCGAGCGGATCGAGCGGGCGGCCGCCGCGGTCGGCGATCCGCGCCGGGTGCTGGCCGGCACGGACTGCGGCTTCGCCACCGCCGCGGGCTTCGGCGACGTGGCCGGCGTGCTCGCGTTCGAGAAGCTGCGCAGCCTGCGCGCGGGCGCGGACCTGGCCTCGAAGCGGCTGTTCGGCTGAGTGAGGCGCGCCACGCACAGCGTCGCGGCGGCGCTCGCGCTCGTCTGGGCGTGCGGCACGGCCGCGCCCCACGCGGTGCTCGAAGCGCGCGTCGTGAAGGTGGTCGACGGCGACACGCTGCGCGCGCGCAGCGGCGGCGAGGAGCTGCGCGTGCGCCTGCGCGAGATCGACACGCCGGAGCGCGGCCAGCCGTACGCCGAAGAGTCGCGCGCCGCACTCGCCAGCCTGGTCGCGGGCCGCGCGGTGCGGCTCGAGACGCGCGGCGCGGACGACTACGGCCGACTGCTCGCGCGCGTGTTCGTGGGCGAGCTGGACGTGAACGCGGAGCTGGTGAGGCGCGGCGCGGCCTGGGTGTTCCGGCGCTACTCCGACGACCCGGAGCTGCTCGCGCTCGAGCGCGAGGCGCGCGCCGAGAAGCGCGGGCTCTGGGCGCTGCCCGAGAGCGAGCGCGTTCCGCCCTGGGAGTGGCGCCACGCGACGAGCGCCAGACCCGAAACCGCGTTCCAGTGCGGAGCGAAGACCTACTGCCGCGAGATGGCGAGCTGCGCCGAGGCGCGCTTCCACCTCGAGACCTGCGGGCTCACGCGGCTCGACGGAGACGGCGACGGGGTGCCGTGCTCGGGTCTGTGCAGGCGCTAGCCGCGCGCATCGCGAGCGCGCGCCTCGAGCTGGTGCTGCTCGGACCCGCGTTCCTCGACGCGGCGCTCGCGGGCGACGCGCTCGAGGCGTCGCGCCTGCTCGGCGCGCGCGTGCCCGAGAGCTGGCCGGAGCTCGGCGAGGTGCCGGCGCTCGTGCTCGAGCGGCTGTGCGGTGCTCCGGCGCTCGCGCCCCGGGCCCTGCGCGCGATCGAACTGTGCTCGCAGCGACGCATGGTCGGCACGATCGGCAGCCACGGGCCACCGCCGGACGCTGCCGCGCCCTGATCGACTGGGCGCGGCGCGAGCACGGCGTCGAGCGCTTCGCACTGCGCATCGCCACGCACAACGCGGCCTCGCTCGCGCTCGCGCGTTCACTCCCGGCGACGCCGCTCGTTCGGCCAGGCGACCAGGCTGAGGCACGCGACCAGCGCTGCGGGGCCGAGCCAGTGGCCGAGCGCGAGGGCGAGCGAGCCGCCGCGTCCCGCGGGCAGCGAGGCGACCAGCGCCTCGCGCGCGCCGACCGGCGCGCGGGCGGTGATTTCGCCGCTCGCGTCGATCGCTGCGGAGATCCCGCTCGGCGTCGAACGCAGCTGCGGGCGGCGCGTCTCGATGCTGCGGAACGCCGACACGACCAGGTGTAGGTTCGGGCCCGCGTCCGCGTCGAACCAGGAGTCGTTCGACAGCACGAGCAGGAGCTCGGCGCCCGCGCGCACGGCTTCGCGCGCGTGTTCGGGGTCGAGCGCGTCGTAGCAGATCAGGGGCGCGACGCGCAGCGTGCGGCCGTCGGCCAGCTGGACAGGCACGACCTCCGCCCCGGTCCCCGCGCGCCAGCCGCCGAGCCAGGGCAGGGCCTCGCGCAGCGCGGGGCCGTCGAGCCACGCGGGCACGCGCTCGGTGAGCGGGAACAGGCGCGCCTTGCGGTAGGTGGTGAAGCCCGCGCGGCCCTCGCCGTCGGGCGCGAGGAACACCGCCGCGTTGTACTCGGCGCCGTCCTCGGCGTCGTAGGCGCCGAACACGAGCGGCACTCCGGCGCCGTGCGCGAACGCCGCGATCGCGCGGTCCGCGACCGCTCCAGCCTCGCTCTTCGGCGCGCCGAACGTGGTCGGGTAGATGGTCTCGGGCCAGACCAGGAGATCGACGCGCTCGCGCTCGAGCGCCCCGGCGGAGAGACGGAAGTGGGTGTCGAGGATCGCCCGTACGGCCTCGAAGCTGCCGAGCGCGTCGCGCAGCTTCGCGTAATCGCGCACGTTCGCCTGCACCAGCGCCGCCCGTACGAGCGGCGGCTCGCCGGGCGGCGCGGCGAGTTGCCGCACGCGCAGCGCGCCGTAGCCCGAGAGCAGCGCGGCGATCGCGGCGAAGGTGAGCGCGGCGCGCGCGCGCCGGCGCAGCGCCGCGAGCCCAGCTTCGTTCGCGAGCAGCAGCGCGAGCGTGAGGCCGGCCGTGCCCGCGACGTCCGCACCCTGCCGCAGCCAGGCGGAGGCGTGCAGCCCGTGCCCGAGCGTGTCGCCGAGCAGCTTCGGGAACACCCACTCCACGGCGAGCCACGCGCAGGCCGCGGCCAGCGCTGCGCGCGGCGCGCCGCCGCGGGCGCGCGCTGCGAAGCGCGTCGCGGCGAACGCCACCAGCTGAGGCTGGAGCAGCGGCGCGAGCAGCACGAGCAGCGCGAGCGCCAGCGCGCGCGGGGCTCCGGTGTAGGCGGCGAGCGCGTCCGCGAACCACGCGAACACCGCCAGCGCGAAGCCGGCGCACAGCGCGAGCGCTGCCACGAGCGCGCCGGCGAGCGTGCGCACGCGGTCGAGCAGGGCGAGGAACGGCACCAGCGCGACGAAGCCCAGCCACGGCGTCGGCCAGGCCAGGCGCGCGTAGACGCCGAGCAGGAGCGCGCTCGCTGCAACGGCGAGCAGCGCGAAGCCGAAGCGGCGCGCGGTAGGCCGCTTCAGGACGAGGAACCCGCTCCGCTCGAGCCCGCGGGCGGCGCGAGCTGCTCGATCGGCATCCCCTCCGGCGCGAGCTCGGGAGGCACGACGAGATCCGCCGGCAGCTCGATCGGCGCGCCGTCCCGATCCAGCCAGTCGTAGTCGGGGTGGAACATCAGGATCGGCGGAAGCGCCTCGCCCTCGTCCGTCACCTGATGGTGTCGCACGTAGCCCTCGGGCAGCGGGAAGTCGTCGGGCACCACGATCCCGCGCAGGACCGGCGACGTGCCCGGCGCGGGGAAGAGCGCCATGCCGCTCGCCGGGCTGCCGGGCGGCGCGATCGTGTAGGTCGGCTGCTGCGCGAGCTCGCGCTCGAGCGCGCGTTCCTCGGCGAGCTGCTGCTCGTCGGGGGTGCGCGGCAACGCGGCCGCTGCGCGCGGCACCGGCGCGCCGAGCGGCTTCGCGGCGACGCGCGGCGCCGCGGACACGGCCGGCGCCCCCGGCGCCTCGCTTGCGCCCGGCGAGTCGGCCGCCGCCGCGAGCGGCGCGTCGTGCGACGAACGCTCGAGCGCCGCGTAGCCAGCGAGCACGGCGAGCGCCGTCGCGAGGGCGAAGGCGAGCGCGGTGCGCGCGCGCTTGCGCGGGTCACGCGTCTCGATGACCCTGACCCCGTCGTCGTCCCGGGAGTTTGTCGGCGCCGTAGTGGAGACCTCGCAGGCATCATATGACGACGCGTCGCCCCGAGCTACGGCGCGCGCGTATCCGCGCTGGGCGCGCTGGAGCGTCGCGCTGCTCGGCGTCGCGGCCGCCCTCGGGGCGGCGCTGATCGCCACGGCGACGCTGGTCGCGAACGACCCGCCGATCACGCCGCCCGTGCTGCTGCGCGCGTTCGGGATCTACGTGGGGTTGCCCGCCGTCGCGGCCTGTGCGCTCGCGGGCGCCTTCGCAGCGAGCGTGACGGTGCGGAGCGGCGAGCTGATCGTCGAGCAGGCCGGCCGGCGCACGGAGATTCCGCTCTCGGCGATCGCGCGCGTGCGCGCCTGGTCGCTCCCGCTGCCCTCTCCGGGCGTCGAGCTCGAGCGCGGCTCGGGCCTGCCGCTCGGCTTCGCGCTCGCGCTGCGCGACCCGACGCCGCTCTTGGGCGCGCTCGACCGCGCGGGCGTCGTGGGCGCACGCGAGCCGCTCGGCGGTGCGCTCGCGCGCTGGTCGGCGGCGCGCCGCGCGACGGCGCCGCCCACCCTGGTGCGGCGTCTGCTCGACTTCCCCGTCTTCGCGCTCCTGCCGACCGCGCTGCTCTTCAACGTCCACCAGCAGATCTCGTACGGGGGTTTGCTCGGCGAGTACCACTTGCTCGGCGCGGGAGCGTGGCTCGGCACGCT
>Ga0187892_10004083_pt1 | contig 25205 bp, 23 predicted proteins | sample MA1701073metaG_FD_139345 | JGI IMG/M metagenome (GOLD analysis project Ga0187892, IMG submission 139345) | Bio-ooze microbial communities from a basaltic lava cave in the Kipuka Kanohina Cave System on the Island of Hawaii, USA - MA170107-3 metaG ... | reverse complement strand
GGCTCAAGACTTTTATGCCGCCTTCGGCGTCGGCCACGACGACCGCTACATCCCCACCATCGACGCCGACGGCGTCGCCCTGGCGGCCATTCAAGGATTGCACCAGATCGTGCAGGAGAAGGACTGCGAAATCGAGGAACTCAAGGCGGAGAAGGCAAGGGAGATTGAGGAACTAACGAGGCGGCTGGCGCGGCTTGAGGCCCTTGTGGCCGGCCGCGGGAAAGAAATAGAAAGACCATGAGAAGATTCGGAATGAATGTTGGGCATCGTGCTGCACAAACGAGCCACGAAGCATTTCAGAGCCGGGAGCGCAACCGACCGGGCCCCGATCCATACCGCGACTGTGAGGTAGTGGACGGCGAGGGCCATAGGCTTGAGACAACAGGCAAGAGAACGAATATGCAATCGTCAAGCGCGGTCGGGACAACGCTCCGCGAGGCAACATCACTCGAAGGGGTTGATAACCCCCAGCGGTGCCGGCGGCGCACGGCCGGGCAAGTCTTCCGAATAAAGCCGCGTGACTCCGGCCTCAAGGCATGCGCCGGTGATCAGGGCATCCCAGAAAGACCATTGGCCTTCGAGATGCAGGATTCGAGCGCGAGGCAACACGCCGCTTCGCGGGAGAATCAGCGGCAGCAGATCCAGGAATTCCTGGAGATATTCCCAGGCCTCGCCGATTCCGCGTTGGCCCCCGACTTTGCGAAACGCGGCGATGAACTCGACGGCAACCTGCCAAAGCAGAACGCCGTCTTACGAAGAACCCAGAAGGTCGCGCGCAATCTCGTGTCTAGGTCCTGCCGTCCTGTCGCAGGCGTAGATCAGGATGTTCGTGTCAAAAGCGATCATAAAGTTCTTCGCGGGCAGGGAGTCGACCTTGGATTCGGAAGTTCGACCGCTGGATATGGTCGAACAACCGCTGAAGCGCGGCCTGCCGCTGGTCGGCTTGCTGGCCGTCAATGGGCTCGATGGTCAGGCGTACACGCTGATTCTCACGCAACCCCAAGCTCTCAAGGGGTTCCAGCACCCCCCGCGAATATACAGCTTCCACGACTTTGGTCACCCTTAGAGTATAGCAGGGTGTCACAACTTCCGGCAAGGTTGCTAAGAACAGGAGGCGTCAGGCAACAGGCAAGAGGAGATTTATCCATGACATACAGTATTCGCTATTCGGTATTCGCCATTCTTTGGGCGGTCGCCACCGCGATCGCCCAAAGCGGCGGGGGTTATGACCTGACCTGGAGCACGATCGACTCCGGCGGAGAGATGTTTTCTACCGGCAACGGCTACGAACTAGGCGGCACCATCGGACAGCCCGACGCCGGCGAACTGACCGGCGAGAATGGATACGCCCTGACCGGCGGCTTCTGGGCCGTGGCCTGCACCTGCCAGCTTTACGCGGACCTGTCACCGCCGGGCGGTGACTGCTTCGTCGATGTGGGCGACGTCCTGTGCTCGTTGGACTGCTTTTCGGGTGTGCCGCCTTGCTCCAACGTGGGCGATATCTCCCCCTGCGGGGGCGACGGGTTTTGCGATGTAGGCGACGTCTTGGCCACGCTGGATGCGTTTGGGGGCACTTACGCCTGCCCGCATCCCTGCCCGCCGTAGGCGGCGACACGCCATTACGCGACGGGCATGCTCTTTTTGCCCACGTGATGCATAATTGCGTCGGCCAGGCGCGGGGAGGCCCGCCGGATCCAGGTGATGAGCTTGCCTTCGAGCGACAGAACGGTCTCCCGACGTCGGCGGCGTGAGGCACGCACCACGGCCCGGGCGACACGTTGCGGCGAGTATTGCGTTTCGGCCAGCCGCACGGCCTTGGTATCAATCTGCGCGGCGGCCTGAAAAAACGGCGTATTCGTAGAACCCGGAGCCACGAGCAGCACATCGACTCCCGTCCCGTGAAGTTCCATTCGCAGGGCCGTAGTCAGGGCATTGAGGGCGGCCTTGGTGGCACTATACGCACCCATGCGGGGGATGGCCTGGAAACCCACAACGGACGAAATGTTTATGATTTGCCCGCTTCCCCGTTGGATCATTTCCGGCAGCACGGCCTGCGTGAGGGCCAAGGCGGCCCGAAAGTTCAAGGCCCACATTTGGTCGACGTGATCCAGGGGCATGCCGACGATCGAGCCGAAGCTGGCCCAGCCGGCGTTGTTGATCAAAATATCGATCGGCCCAGACCTTTCGCGGGCCAAGCGTAATCCGGCCTCGCGCTGAGCGGCGTCGGTAACGTCAGCAGTCACGATCTCGAGACGGTCGCGGCCCAGTTCCTCGCGGAGAAGTTCGAGCTTTTCGCGCGACCGCGCCGCTGCAACGATGCGGCACGCCGCCCGATGATACGCTATGGCACAGGCCCGCCCGATGCCGCTCGAAGCCCCGGTGATGAGAACGACCCGATCCTTCAATTCGTATTTCATGCTCCATACGGTATACTACCCGCGGTCCGTAGTGAGGCCCTCGCGGCACGATCGGCTTTTCTGGGGAGATTGGCGGTGCTCACGCTAACCTTTTTGGGCGTCGGCTCGGCGTTTGCCAAGCGAAACTTCCAGTCCAACGCCCTGGTGGAGGCGTGGTCGGCGGGTCCCGACCGCCAGGCGGCGCCCGACGACACTCTGCTCATCGACTTCGGAGCCACCGGCCCATTGGCCTTTCATCAACTCAAGGCTCAGAAGGGATTCGCTTATCTCGATCTGGCCGGGTTGACGCGCTATGGCGCGATTGGCCGTGTTTTCGTGACCCATTTGCACAGTGATCACATTGGCGGTCTGGAGGAACTTGCTCTCACCTCTTTCTTGGCCAATGGTCGCGCCGGAAGTGGGGCGGCCCGCCCGAGGCTCGTTGCTTCGGCTGAGCTGTTGCGCAATCTATGGAACCAGAGTTTGAGAGGAGGACTTGGCGTGCTGGACGGCCGATCGGCCAATCTTGACGATTATTTCGAAGTCCATGCGCTGGGTTCCGCGGCCGATGGCAGGCTCGATGGATTTACGATGCTGGGCCGCTATCGTTTCACCGCGTTTCCAACGGATCACATTCGCCTCCATCGTAAGTACGACTGGCTCAGCTACGCGTTGTTGATGGAGGATACCCAAACCGGCCGGACCGCGGTGTATTCAGGCGACACTCGCTTCGACCGTGAACGGCTGGTGCCGATGATGGCCACCGCGTCCTGGACATTCCACGAAGTGCTGCTCGACGAAGAACCCTGTTCGGTGCACACGCTGCTCAGCGAACTTCGCAGCCTTCCCGAGGCGGTCCGCAGGCGTACGTACTTGTACCATTACGCCGATTGCTGGGATGCTCCTGCATACGGCTTTGTGGCCGATGAGTTCGCCGGCTTCGTCCGCCCCCAAACTCGATACGCGCTGTTCGAATAGAGCGGTTTTCTCCGACTCCTAAAGCCTAATTCCAAACCCTAAGCCGGTACGTCGAGCGACTTTCGATTGGGAATTCAACGTTCGGAACATCGTCAATGCCTCTTCATCCATAATAACATCAGCTGATCGCTCGGTCGGCTGATTGAAGCGAGCGCCTTGGTGTTTGTTCGCGGAGCACCATACCGACGGTAGTCTCTGACTTCGTACCTTCGATGACAAGCGCTCCAACGATGCACGTTTGGCACAGGCAAGTATCAAATGGCGCCGAAAAAGAGAGAAGGACAGTGCAAGAGCGTTGTCTGGGCCTTACCGATGGCTTTCTGAACAACGCTTGGCGGTTTGGTTGTATACGAGGCCGCGACCAGCGGCGACTCCTCTTTCCACGACGCTCCCGGGTTCGTGGCTTATTGGCGGGATTCAGATGGCTCTATTTCTACGATCCGGCTCATATTCGAAAACGAAGACCTTGCATCGGCTCTAGCGCACCGTGAGCACGAAGTGGGAAAGCCGCGACGTTGGCGGAATCGTACCCGCTTTTGGGAGACGCGTGGATACCGTCGATGCCACGCGCCAATCACGGCGACTAGACTAAGCACCACCAAGCGACACTACGATCACGGGCAGTCGAAGTCGCCAGCAAAGGCAGCCAAGACGGACAGCACGTCCCCGACGTCGATGTTTAGATTCCCCCCGCACGGGGAAATGTCGCCGTCGGGACAGCTCATTGCGTCGGAGAAGCCTCCCGCCACGCACACGACGTCGCCCACGTCGACGGTGCCGCTGTGATCCACGTCGCCGTGCAAGTCCGAGTCGCATTTGTTCACGTGGTCGATGTTGACTCCCGCGGCGTGAGCCATGCATTCGTTGCCGTAGGTCAACCCGTCGCAGCCGCAGACGGGCTCGAAATGAGCCGGGCACTCTTCCGGAGGCATCACGCACACGCCCTGGAAGTCGCAGCAACACTCCCCGACCTCAAGCTGGCAGAATTCGCCGGGATCGCAGGGCACACCGGCGATGCCGCCGCACACCTGGGCGCAAGCCATGGGATGGCATTCCGTGCCGTCGCCGTGGTAGGCGCCGCCTTCGGCCGTGCAAGCAGCCTCGGTCAGTTCAGCGCATTTCTCTTCGCCGAAACAGCAGGCGCCTTTGGCCGGCTCGCCACAAACTGTCGGATGGCACTTGCTCCCGTCACCGAGATACGTTCCCCCTTCGGTCGCACAGGAGTCGGCGGCAAGCTTGACGCAGTCGTGTCCGATGCAACATGCACCGGTGGGCGGATGCGGGCAAGTCACGTTTTCACAGAGCGTTCCGTCGCCGGCATATTCCCCACCTTCGGCGGTGCAGTCCTTGGCCGTGAGGTGCAAACAGGCGCCGGCGATGCAGCAAGCCCCTTTGGGTTCCGCTCCGCACGAGCCCGCATGGCACTTGGTGCCGTCACCCTGATAGGTCCCGCCTTCGGCCGCGCAGACATTGGCCGTGAGCTTGACGCACTTGGTTGCGATGCAGCAAGCCCCCGTTACGGGAGGACCACAGGTTCCTGGATCGCAATGCGTTCCGTCGCCTTGATAGGTCCCGCCCTTGGCAGCGCAAGCGTCCGCGGTTTTTTCGAGGCACTCGTTGCCTACGCAGCACGCACCCGTCGGCGGCGAGGCGCACTTGACCTTATCGCAATGGCTCCCATCGCCGTGATACTCGCCGCTTTTTTTCGCGCATGCGGCGGCGCTTTCTTCGGCGCAAACGCCCTTGACGCAACACGCGCCGATGGGAGCGGCGGCGCAAGAGCTCGGTGCGCATTCCGTCCCGTCGCCGAAGTACTTTCCGCCCTTGGCGGCGCAGGCGTCACCCGTCAGAGACGCGCACTCGCTGCCCAGGCAGCACGCCCCCGCCGGCGGCGGTGCGCACTGGACCTTATCGCAATGGCTTCCATCGCCGTGATACTCGCCGCTTTTTTTCGCGCATGCGGCGGCGCTTTCTTCGGCGCAAACGCCTTTGACGCAACATGCGCCGATGGGAGCGGCGCCGCAGGAGCTCGGTGTGCATTCCGTTGCGTCGCCTTGGTAGGTCCCGCCCTTTGCGGCACAATGGTCAGGCGCAACCTTTATGCAATCGGTGCCGATGCAGCACGCCCCGCTCGGCGGTTCCGCACAGGTCACTTCTTTGCACAGAGTGCCGTCGCCGGCGTATTTCCCGCCCTTGGCTGCGCAGCCGTCGGCGCTTTCTTCCTTGCAAACGCCGCCGACACAGCAGGCGCCTTTGGGCGGGGCGGCACAACTGTCTTTGCCACACACAGTTCCGTCGCCGAGGTAATGGCCTCCTTCGCTCTTACATACCTTGGCGGTGGCCTTTACGCACGTGGTGCCCAGGCAACAGGCCCCACCATCGGCCTGGACCGGCAAGGCCAGTCCGGCATAAGCCACGATAAACCCCGCACAAAGAACAACTCTTCGGTAAGAACGCCCCATCATCAGTAACTCTCCTCAGCTAAAGGTTGTGGTACAGAGTCCCCCCATTACGCACCCCAGCAGGCTTGAGGCGGAAAGCTAAACGCGTTTTCTCAAATTGTCAAGCGGCAATCGCGAAGCGGCGTACAAAAAACCGCTGCTTCAATCCTTACGCTTGGACACCCAAATCGCGAATCGTAAAGATGGCATGAAACTCAAAGCCCGCGTGTTCGATGTTTTCGCGTGCGCCTTCACAACGGTCGACGACGGCGACGATCGCCTGTACCTGGGCACCCGGGCCGGCGATGAGCTTGGCGGCTTCGAGGACCTGCCCGCCCGTCGTGGCCACGTCCTCCACCAGCAGCACGCGATCGGTGGAGACCAATTTTCCTTCGAAGGGCTTGCTCGTACCGTAGTCCTTCTTGAGGTTGCGAATGATGACAAAGGGCTTGCCGCATTCCAATGACGTAGCCGCGGCCAAGGGTACGCCGCCCAACTCCGCACCGGCGATGAGTGTCGTGTCGTGCCGAACGTAGGAGGCGAACAAGCGGCCCAGCTCGCGGAGAATCTCCGGCTCGGTCTCGAAGAGATATTTGTCCAGGTAATACTTACTCTTGCGCCCCGAGCGCAACGTGAAGTCGCCTTCTAAATAGGCAGCCTCGCGAATACGCCGGGCGAGTTCAGTCCGATCCATGATTCCTCCACTTCCGCATTTCAGACCGTAATCTCGACCTTAGATCCAAGGTCCTTCGCATAACGCCGTCGGATGGGCCCAACGAAATGCCGAAGGAAATCGTCCACTTGCCGCGAGGCCAGACCGACGAACGATTGGGGGTCGGTAACGTCGTCTAATTTGACCGACGCGAACGCAGCGTCTTTTTTGAGGCGGTCTAGCAAGTCATTCTCCAGGCCTTCCTGCTTTACACGCGCCGCCGCCGCTTGAGCATGGCGACGAATCCGTTCGTGAAGCTCCTGCCGATCCCCGCCGGCACTCGCGGCAGCCAGGAGGATTTCTTCCGTCGCCATAAACGGTAGTTCAGCCCGCAAACGTGATTCGATCACCTTGGGATACACGACGAGGCCCCGGGCAACACATATCACGATCCGCAACATGGCGTCGGTGGCTAGAAACGCCTCCGGCACGCAGAGGCGCTTGTTGGCCGAGTCGTCCAAGGTACGTTCAAGCCACTGTTCGGCCGCGGTTTGCAGCGAGGACTGGACCAAGCTGATCACAAACCGCGCCAAGCCGGTGGCCCGCTCACAAAGCATAGGATTGCGCTTGTAGGGCATGGCGCTGGAGCCGACCTGGCTCTCCGTAAACGGCTCCTCGATTTCCTTCAGGTGGGCCAGCAGCCGTACGTCATTGGCGATTTTGTGAACTCCGGCGGCAACGTAGCCGAGGACGGCCAGCACTTGCGCGTCCACCTTGCGGGAATACGTTTGAGCGGTCACAGGCTCCACGGCGTCGAAGCCGAACTGTTTGGCGATTTCCATCTCCAGGGCCATGACCTTGGCGGGATCGTTGCCCACCAGCGAAAGAAAACTGGCTTGGGTGCCCGTCGCCCCTTTGATGCCGCGAAAACGCAAGCCCGCCAATCGATGCTCGACCTCTTCCAGATCACGAACGAAATCGTAGCACCAGAGGGAGGCGCGCTTTCCCACCGTGGTCACCTGCGCCGGTTGAAAATGCGTGAAGCCCAAGGTGGGCACATCGCGATGCTCTTTTGCAAAGTCGGCCAGGGTGTCAACCGCGTTGGCCAGCCAGACGGCAATCAGTCGCAGGGCGTCGCGCAGAATGATGAGATCGGCGTTGTCCACAATATCCGCGCTGGTGGCCCCGAGGTGGAGGATTCCGCGCGCGCCCGGAGCAACATCGCCCCAGGCGTGCAAATGGGCCATCACATCATGCCGGAGCCGCTGTTCATGGTTCGCTGCCTTCTCGAAGTCGATCTGGTCCAGCGTGCGCTTCAGTTCGGCGATCTGCTTGGCCGAAATATTCAAGCCCGCCCGGCGTTGGGCCTCGACCAGGGCCAGCCAGATTCTTCGCCAGGTGAGGATTCGATTCCGCTCACCAAAGAGTTCGCACATTTCCGCGGAGGCGTAGCGCGTGACGAGGGGAGATTGAAAAGAAACGCGTTCGGACATTTCCGGCCCTTTTTTAGGCATGCATTCGATTTCCGTGGCCAAGGGTGGAATCATATCGTGGGTGACGATCCGCCACTGCCGGGCTATTCTACGTGTTTTGGCGCGGGAGGCTACGGCAACGAGCCGATTAAGCCCGATGTACAGGCGTATGAATGTGAAAAGAACTTTGCGATGCTCAAGACCGATCCTCGTTTTTCCTTTGGTCCTTCTGGGCGTCTCGTGTGTTACTTCCGAAGAGCCGTCCGATGTCAGCGGTCCGGAGCCGCCCAACGATTTGGCGGTCGTTGCCGTCACCGAAACGCCGGAAGTTTTTGAGGGGTCGTCGGTTACGTTCGAGGCCACACCGTCGGGCGGAACCCAGCCCTATCTATTCCGCTGGGACCAAAACGACGGTCCCACGGAAGTCACCCTGACCGAAGTCAGAGAGCCTTCCCTGGCGACGGGAGAACTCACAACGCCGGGCCGCTACGTGTTTCGCGTAATTGTAACGGACGCGAACGGCTTTGACGCGACGGACTTCGCAGTCGTGGAGGTCGCTCCAGCCATACAAGCAGCGGTCCCTCCGCTGGCGATCGTGGGCCAGCCGACGCAACTCAGCGCCACGGCCGAAACCGGCCAAGAGGCCGTGTTCCGCTGGGAGGTCGTTTCGGGTAGCGCTGAATTCGACGATCCGACTTCACCGACACCCGTGCTGACCACTTCGGCGGCGGAAACCGTGGATATTCGCTTGACTGTTTCGCTGGCGGGAACCGGCGAGACTCCCGCGGCAACCACTCGCGAGTTCGAAATCGTTTCGATCGTCGATGAACGCCCTCGGGTTCGGATCGAAACCGATTTTGGGGACATGGTCATCGAATTGGAGGCCGAACGGGCACCGCTACACACGGCCAATTTCTTGCTTCATGTTGACGACGGGTTCTATGACGGGCTATTGTTTCATCGCAACGCTTGTCGCGACGATCCCGCGACCGGCGACTGTCGCCCCTTCGTGTTGCAGGGCGGCGGATACGAGCGGATCAACGGCGAATTGCAGTTGCGGGAGCCGACGCGCGATCCGGTTTTGTCGGAGGCCGGAAACGGCCTGAGCAACGGGGTGGCTTACTCGATCGCCTTGGCATTGGGGGGCGGTGATCCTGACTCGGGCTCGACGCAGTTCTTTGTGAATCTCGATGCCGAGAACGCCTTCTTGGACGATCAAGACTTCACCGTGTTTGCCATGGTGGTCGAAGGAACTGATGTGGTCGACATCCTAGTTGCCCTGCCGACGGAAGAGAGTCCACTTCTGCCCGGCGAGTCGTCGCTCCCCGTCGAAGACATCGTGATGCGCCGCGTAGAGAGGCAATAGGCACCAGACAAGGAAGATACCAATGCCCAACGACGAAATCGGTATAAGCCTCAAGGACCTTTCGGCCCGGATCATGGCGATCCGGGACGCTCTTTGACTTCCCCACCAAACTGGAGACGTTAGCGGCCATCGAGCAGCGGATGGCCGCCGCTAATTTTTGGGATAACCCTGAGGCGGCCCGAGAAACGGTCGAGTCGCTGAAGACGACTCGGGCGGTCGTGGAACCAGTGCGCCGCCTCTTACAGCAAGAGCAGGACCTTGGCGTGCTGACGGAGTTGTTGGCCGAAGGCGACGATCCAGAGACACGCCGCGAATTCGAGAGCGGCCTCGTCAGCTTGAAATCCGAGATCGACGAGGTCGAGCTGCTGACGCTGTTGTCCGGCCCCAACGACTCTCGCGATTGTTACTTCAACATTCAGGCGGGAACGGGCGGAGCCGACGCTTGCGATTGGGCGGAGATGCTCTTGCGGTTATATCTCCGCTATTTCGAGCGGCGGGAGTACCAGGTCGAGCAGCTCTCTATGCGCGAAGGAGAGGAGGCCGGCATTCAATCGTGCAGTCTCCTGGTGAAGGGTCCTTATGCATTCGGCTACCTTTCCTGCGAGACCGGCGTCCACCGGCTCGTGCGCATCTCGCCGTTCAGCGCCCAGGGAAAGCGAGAGACGAGCTTCGCCTCCGTGGACGTGCAACCCGACGTCGACGACATCGCCATCGAGATCGATTGGGATAAGGACGTCCGCGAGGATACCTACCGGGCGGGCGGCAAGGGCGGGCAGCACGTCAACAAGACTTCCTCGGCCATCCGGCTCACGCATTTGCCGACGGGGATCGTCGCCCAATGCCAGAACGAGCGCTCGCAACATAAGAACCGGGCCACCGCCCGGAAGATGTTGGCCGCCCGCTTGTACCAGGTCGAGCAAGCCAAACGCGACTCTGAGTTCGCCAAACTATATAGCGAGAAGGGCCAGATCGGCTGGGGCAACGCCATTCGCAGCTATTTCCTCTACCCCGAGCAGCGGGTCAAGGACGTGCGGACCGGCTGCACGAGCTTCAGTACGCAAGCCGTGCTCGATGGCGACATTCAGGCCTTCATCGATGCCGAGCTCCGCCGCCGCGCCGCCGCCCGGCACCGGTGATCACGCGAACAACGGACATTAGAGGAAAAGGGGATGAGGCACGAATAAAACCACGCAGGAGGGAAGGTGGGCGCCACGGGTGTGCATGGCCCGCGTGCGCTTTGCATGCCGTGAAGCACCGTCCAAACGTTGCCCCATTAAGCCAGTTCGTCGAGCAAGCTTGCCCAGGATCGACGTTCGCGGGCGGGGTCGAAGATCGGTTGAAGGCCAACGCCCCAACTTCTGAGCGATTCATAGAATGCCGAGTCGGTCTCCGCGCGCTGCAGCAGGGCAGCCAATGCTTGCGTGTCGCCGACCGGAAAGTAGCCCCCATAATCCTCGCCGAGAAGGCCGACAGAACCGGGAATGCGAGATGAAATGACAGGGACTGACATAGCGATGGCCTCGGAGATGACGTTGGCCCCCCCTTCCATTTTGGAAGTCAAAACCAGCAATCGACTTCGGGAAAGAATGCGTAGCGCTCGACCACGCGGCACTTCGCCTACCCAGCGGTAGCGCGGGTTGGCCGCGCTTTCCACCCGTGCCGCCCGCTCCATCATCGCGCTGAGCGCGCCGCCGACGTGAACAACCTGCGTTCGCGACGATACGGGCAATAAACGCGCCGCCTTCGCCGCCCGAAGGGGATCTTTGACCGGGCGGAGATGCCCCATCACGCAAACCTGGAACACGCGAGACGACGGCTTAGCGACTGATCGCGGCGGCCTGACCGATTGATAGATGGTACGAACCTTGGCCTGCAAGCGATGCGACAGCTCGTCGACGGCTAATGGCTGCAATACGACCAGCCGGTCGGCCCACTCCAGGGCTTGTCGGGCGGAGCGACGCGTGCGGATGTCCCCGTAAAGGTCGGTGCCGGTGAGAGCCAGCACAATGCGCCGGTTGGGATAAAGACCGCGGAAGAGCTTCATGGCGCCATAGCTCCTGCGGGCGTGAAGTGCGATCAAGACGTCACACTCTTGACCGCTAAACTCATCCGTAAGGCGGACGCAATGGCCCAGCGATTGGAGAATTCTGGACCAGCGAACCGCGGTAACGCGGTTGCCGGCGCGAGAATGCGCAGGTGCCGGAGTCGCAATGACGATGTTCATATCTACCGCGAGCGCTGCCGGATCACGTACGGGCAGCGCCTCTGAATTACGTCAGCCGGATGGCATGAGGGCCGCGTTCGGTCGCTTCGCCGATGACGGCGGTGGATGGAGTTTCGTGACGATTCACCGCTTCGAGCAAACGGCCCGTTTGGTCTCCCGAGACGCAAAGCAACAGGCCGCCGGACGTCTGGGCGTCGCACAGTACGTTGACCAGGGCCGGCTCCACGTCGCCGACCAAGAGCCGGTCGCCCGCGTGATTCAACGTGGACGTGTGCGCCCGAGTCACCACACCCTCACGGGCAAGTTCCAGTGTGCGTCTCATTAAGGGCACGGCTTGGGTCTCGATCGTGAGGGTCACGCCGCTTGCTTCGGCGATTTCGAAGGCATGCCCGACCAGCCCGAAACCCGTGATATCCGTGCCCGCGTGAACCCCGATTGCAATCGCCGCGTCGCGCGCCCCGCGATTGAGGTGGATCATCACGGCAACGGCCTCGCTGAGGTCGTTCTGCTGGATCAGCCCCTTCTTGGCCGCCGTGGTCAAGACGCCGCTGCCGATCGGTTTGGTCAGCACCAGCCGATCACCGGGCTTGGCCGCCGCGTTGGTCAATAGGTGTCTGGGATCGACGCGGCCCGTCACCGAAAGACCATATTTGACTTCCGAATCGCGCACGCTGTGACCCCCGACGATCACCGCCCCCGCGGTGGTGACACGCTCGTGTCCGCCGCGGAGGATTTCCACCAAAACTTCCGGTGGCAGGTCTTTGTCGGGAAAGCCGACGATGTTCATGGCCGTCAGCGGCACGCCGCCCATGGCGTAGACGTCGGATAGGGCGTTGGCCGCGGCGATCTGGCCAAAGACAAACGGGTCATCCACCAGAGGCGGAATGAAGTCCAGGGTCTGCACCAAGGCGAAGTCGTCGCTGATGCGAAAGACGCCGGCGTCGTCGAAGTGCTCGTTGCCCACGAGCAGATCGGGATGGTCGTTGGGCGGTAGGCGGCGCAGAACCTGCACCATCGACTCCAGAGGGAGCTTGCCCGCTCAGCCCGCGCAGCTCGCGTAATCGGTCAATCGAATCTTCTTGCCCTCGTTCATTGGGTAGCTGAATGTAGCTAGCTTGCTGCCCTTCGTCAAAAGCAGCGAAGATCCATGCCCGGATTAGCCTAATTGGCCAATCGGCGATCCGAAGTTATGATACTAAACTGCAAGGCAGGTGGCGCGGATAAGTACTAAAACAGACCGGGCCTCCTCATCTGCCCGCTCGACGATGGAGAGCAGGATGCAGTCTTCAAGACGTACCCTTCGGGCCGTCGCTCTGAAAGCGGCGGTGGAGTGCCGCTGCATGCTCCACCGTCCTGGGCGGGAACGTGGAGACGAGTGTGGAAGTTCGTCATGCGGCTTTAGTCATGGCCACGCAAGCGTGATGTACGCCGCTTGAAACGGAGAAGTTAGGATGAATACGGGAGTTTGGAGCATCGCCTTTTGTTTGAGCGCTCTTGGCCAGGGCAATGTGGGAGCGCCCCTGCGGCTAGCGGTGGTGAATTTAGCCGAGGTGTCGGAGAAGTACCAGCGGACAATCGATCTGGAAAGCCAGTTTGAGACTCGCAGGGCGAAGTTCAATCAGGACCGCGACGCTATGCGCGACAAGGCCGAGCGCCTGGCCAAGGCGACGCGCGAGGAGCTCAAGCCGGGCACGGACGAGTTCCGAGAACGAGCGAAACAGGTCGCGTTGCTCGAGGCGGAATTGAAGTGGTTCGTCGAGGCCGAGGGCCAGAAGCTGGAAGAAGGGCTAAAGGCTTCCTTGCGAAGCATCTTCGAAGATGTTCAGGCCGTGGTCCGTGAACTGGCTGAGGAGAAGGGCTTCGAACTGGTCGTGGCGGGGGATCAGCTTCCGGAGCAGCCCCCGGATAGCCCAGCGCAGCTTCGGCAGCAGATCCTTTTTCAAAAGGTGCTGTACTGGAACCCGCGGGTGGATATTACACCGGAAGTGATCTCGCGGCTCAATGCCCGATATCAAGCCCGTGGCAGCGATGCATCCAAAGGAGGAACTCCGCCCGCCGGTGCCGACCCCAAGGCGAAGCGAGACGATCGGCCGCCGAAGCCCGGAAGCCGGCCATGAGTCCCTCCTACACCTTGGCGCAATTGGCCGAGACCATCGGCGGATCGGTGCGCGGCGACGGGACCGTGCTGGTTCGCGGCGTGGGTGACATCGCGGAAGCCGGCCCGTCGGACATCACTTGGATTTCAAGCGCACGATATGCGGACAAGTTGCCGACCTCTCGAGCCGGGGCCGTGTTGGTTGCGCTGGATTTCGGACCCACGCCGATGCCGGCGATCCTTTGTGAACGCGTGGATCGAGGAGTGGCGAAGTTGTTGGCGGCGTTTGCCCCGCCCGTGTCGCGCCGCGAGCCGGGTGTGCATCCCGCGGCGGTCGTGCACGAGACGGCCTGGCTGGATGACTCCGTTTCCGTCGGTCCGCACGCGGTCATCGAGCGCGGCGCGCGGGTCGGTTTTGGCACGATCGTCCACGCGGGTGTTTTTGTCGGCCAAGATACGAACGTCGGCCGCGATTGTGTGATCTGGCCGAACGTCGTGATTCGAGACGGCTGCAAGATCGGCGACCGCGTGATCATTCATCCCAACGCAGTCATCGGCGCGGACGGCCTGGGCTTTTATTTCGCCGAGGGCCGTCACCACAAGATTCCGCACATTGGGGGGGTCGTTGTGGAGGACGACGTGGAGATCGGGGCGTGCACTTGTATCGACCGCGCGAAGTTTGGCAACACCATCGTTGGCCGAGGCAGCAAGATTGATAACCTGGTGCAAATCGGGCATAATGCGCGGATTGGCGAGCACTGCGTGCTGGCCGGGCAGACGGGGATAGCCGGCAGCACGCGGATCGGGAACTATTGCATCTTTGGCGGACGAGCGGCCACGAGCGACCATGTGACAATCGGCGATGGAGCGCGAGTCGCGTTGACCGCCGTGGTGACCAAGGACATTCCACCAGGGATAACGGTTTCCGGCTTTCCAGCCCGGGATCACCGCGAGGAGATGCGGGAGCGAGCGGAGCTTCGGCGGGTCCCGAAACTGGCCGAACAGGTGCGGGCTCTGACGGCGCGGATCGAACAGCTTGAAACGGCAACACACCATCCTGCATGACGTGCAGTTGGAAGGGCGAGGACTCTTCACCGGCGAACCCATTACGATGCAGGTCCGGCCGGGCGCACCGTATACGGGTATTTGGTTTGTCCGGACCGATCAATCGCCCCCCATTCGCATCGCGGCACGCGTTGAAAATGTATCCAAGCGCGCCCGACGGACCTCACTCCGCAACGGCACGGTGGCGATCGAGACCGTCGAGCACTGTCTCAGCGCGTGCGCGGGGTTGGGGGTCGACAACCTGCAAATCGAGTTGACCGGTGGCGAGCTTCCGGGTGGTGACGGCAGCAGCCTGCCGTTCGTTCAGGCCCTGCGCGAAGCGGGCATCTGCGAACAAGAAGCGGAACGCGAGAACTTCGTCATCACCGAGGTCGCTCGCGTTGTGGAGGGGGATTCGGAATTGCTCGCCCTACCGCCGCTGGATCCCGACGCGCAGACGTTAGAGATTACCTATGAACTCGATTACGGGCCGGGAAGCGCCATCGGCCGGCAGGCGTATCGCGTGAGCATCACCCCCGAGGCCTTCGAGGCCAATATCGCTCCGGCGCGGACTTTCGTGCTGCGTCGCGAGGCCGATGAGCTCCGAGCCGCGGGATTGGGACTGCATCTGACGTACCAAGATATCCTCGTCTTTGGCGAAGATGGGCCGATCGAAAATACGTTGCGCTTCCCTGACGAGTGCGTGCGCCACAAGGTTCTGGATTTGCTCGGCGATTTGATGTTGCTCGGCCGGATGATCATAGGCCGGGTCCATGCCCGTAAGAGCGGGCACAGCCTCAACCATGCCCTGGTTCGCGCGTTGGAGGCCCAGTATGAGGCACGCCAACGGGAAGACGTGCTGCTTCGTGCCCCGGCCATCGACGTGCATCGCGTGCAACGAATTCTGCCGCACCGCTATCCGTTTCTGATGGTGGACCGGATTCTGGCGATCGAAGGCTCGAAACGCCTAGTGGGTCTCAAGAACGTCACCATCAATGAGCCGTACTTTCAGGGACATTATCCCGGCGATCCGATCATGCCCGGCGTGCTGATCATTGAAGCTCTGGCCCAGGTAGGAGGAGTCCTGCTGAGCCAGGAACTGGAGCATAAAGGCAAGGTGGCCGTGCTACTGAGTTTGGACAAGGTGAAGTTCCGGCGGGCGGTTCGGCCTGGAGATCAGTTGATTCTCGAGGCCGAGTCGGTTCGGGTACGGTCGTCGACCGGCCATGTCAAGGGCGTGGCACGCGTGGGCACCGAGCTGGTCGCGGAGGCGGAGATTAAATTCATCCTTACGGACGCGGAGGGACATTAGGGGAACGCAAAAAGGCAAGAGGGATCGCCGAATGCGAAATGACGTTGCGTTCCTAACGGGTGGGAAGGTGCGAAAAGTAAGATAGTCGGAGTGCGCCCCAAAACCCCCTACCCTCTCCCCCATGGGAGAGGGATTTCAGGACGCACTTTTGGAGAGCTGGACGTGAGCATTCATCCAACAGCCATCGTGGACCGTAAGGCCGACGTCGGCCGTGACGTGCGAATTGGGGCCTATAGCGTGATCGGCCCGCATGTCGTCCTGGGGGACGGGTGTGTCGTGCATCATCACGCCACGGTTTCGGGATACACGACGTTGGGCGAAGGATGCGAAGTATACCCGCAGGCCGTGCTGGGCATGGCTCCCCAGGATATTAAATTCGTGGGCGAGCGAACGACGCTGGAGATCGGCAAGAAGAACATCTTCCGCGAGATGGTCACCGCGCACCCGGGCACGGGCAACGGCGGAGGGGTCACGCGCATCGGCGATGGAAACCTGATGCTCATCGGCGTGCACATCGCCCATGATTGCTGGATCGGCAACCGCTGCATCATCGCCAATTACGTACAGTTCGCCGGCCACGTGCGCGTCGAAGACCACGTTAACATGGGCGGGCACAGCGCCGTGCATCACTTTGTCACTGTTGGGAAGCATGCATTCGTCGGGGGCATGACTCGTGTGGCCGCCGATGTCCCGCCTTTCATGGTGGTGGTAGCGGCGCGGGGCAGCCGCTCTGAAATTCGCATGATTAATGGCGTCGGCCTGCAGCGCAGCGGCTATTCCGAGGACGACATCGGGGCCCTTAAGGACGCGTTTATGCAGCTGTTCTCGCGGCGGGCGCGGGCCAACGGAACTCCCATCCGCGACCGGGTTCAGGCCCTTTTGGATGCGAGGCCGATCAATCCCCACGTCGAATACCTTTGCCAGTTCTTGATGCGCTCCTTTGCCCACGGGCGGCACGGCCGTTACCTCGAGTCGCTACGGGCCGATCCGGTGCATCGCGATTCCTGGAAACCGGCCGAGGGCCAGAAGGTGGCCGTGCAGGTCATCGGGCACGGCAGCGTACACCAATCCCGCATCCACGACGGTGGGGCTGCGCGAGCGCGGTTTCGTCTGACGGCCATGCCCGAGCCGGGCTGGGCATTTGCCGGCTGGAACGGGCACGCCCATTCCAGTGGCGAAGCGGATACGCTCATCGTAGACGAAACGGAAACCGTGACAGCGACGTTTCAACAGCGCTAGGATTGTCGATTGTCGATTGTCGATTTCCCAGATGGCACCGCCGATCGCCCACGTGGGCCCCACTACAGGTTGTGGCGTGTGTCCCTGCCCAACGTACCGAGGGACTACCACGCCGCCGCGGGAGACTATTGGCGTTGTGATCGAGTCGGGGCGACTGGCAAATGACCGAATCCAAAGGACACAAACTCCTTCGCGTCGGCGTCGTCGGCGCGGGGCGGATGGGGCGGCATCATGCTCGCATCTACCGTGAACTGGACGGTTGCGAGCTCATCGCGGTCATCGACAAAGACCTTTCCCGAGCCCAGGAGGTTTGCGCCCAGTACGGAGGGCGGGCCGCGGCGCGGTTCTCCGACGTGGCCGGCAACGTCGATGCCATCAGCGTCGCCGTGCCCACCGTCTATCATGCCGAAGTGGCCATCCCGCTGATGGAGCGGGGCATCCCCGTGCTGGTGGAAAAGCCGCTGGCTCAGGATACGCAGTCCGCCCGGCAACTTTTGGAGGCCTCGCGCCGCTTGGGGTGCCTGTTGCAGGTCGGCCACTCGGAGCGCTTCAACCCCGTCGTGCAGGCCATGCTGCGAATGGGCGTGCAGCCGCGATTCATCGAGACGCAGCGGGTCAGCCCGTTTACTTTCCGTAGTGCCGACATCGGCGTCGTTTTCGACATGATGATTCATGATATTGACATTGTGTTGCACTTGGCGGAAGAAGCCACGAGGCGGAGGGACGAAGGGACGAAGGGACGAAGGGACGACGAAGATGGCACGGAGGCACGAAGGCATGAAGGCACGGAGTGGAAGGACGAAGGGACGAAGGGACAGAGGGGCGAAGGGGCAGATCCGCAATCGGCGATCAATTGGCAGTCGGCAATCGGCAATCGGCAATCTGAGGAATCCGCGATCGGCCGTCGTTACACGATCGACGCCGTGGGGGTCAACGTTTTGGGCGATTGCGAGGACGTGGCCAATGCCCGCGTGCGTTTTGCCGGCGGGGCGGTGGCCAACTTGACCGCCTCGCGGCTGGCGCTCAAGACCGAGCGGCGCATTCGCGTGTTCTGCCCCACGGCCTACCTGACCATGGACTATCAAAAAAAGACCGGCATCGCCATCAAGCTGTCGGACAATCTCGATTTGGTACGCATGGCCCGCGAGCGGAACTTCGAAGACCTTTCGCAAATGGCCGCATTGGATTACGGGTCGATGGTCAAGATCGAGCCGCTGGTGGTGGACGACGTGGAGCCGCTTCGGGCCGAGATCGAAGCCTTCGTGCACTCCGTGCGCACCGACTCCGCCGCCGCGGTCAGTGCCGAGGAAGGCTACGCTGCCGTGGAAATGGCCGAACGCATCACCCACGCCGTCCGCGAGCAGGGGTTGGCCATACTCACCTGATGGGCATAAGGGATCGTCGCCCGGATGTCAGGTGAGGATCAACGCATGCCGCCAAAGAATCGACTTGCCGGCCTCAAAGCGCTCCAGCGGTGATTGCCTCATCGGTGATTTCCTCAAGGAGCCTTTCTTTTGCGGACAGGCCCTTGGCCGGTACTTTTCCGCTGACGGTCCGCGTCGATATTCGCCCGGTTGTCGTCTTGATCGCGCTGTTGGGCCGGCCGGTTGCCTCGGGCAACCTCATAATCTCGCAATCGAGGTTTTTGGCCCTTCTTTTTCTTCGTCGCTTCCGTTTTCTTGCTGGTCTTCTTCGCCGCCCGTTTCCTCGTTCCCATGTTACCTCCCATTCATTCTACACGCCGCTCACCGCGGCAGCCACTCGAGCGCGTGAGAACGTGCCATACTCCTGACCAGCCTGCGGTTTTCATTGGCGCCATTCTGTCTTGGCTCGGGTTCAAGTGGAATCTGCGGGGCGGTTTTTGTGAGAGGCTCTTGGCCATGGGGTCATGCCGCCATCATTTGGTCCAGTCGGTCCTTGGCCGCCTTGGCCCAGTTCTGCCAACGGGGAATCTGCACCTTCATTCCCTTCACGTACACGTCCTTCATAACCCGGTAGAACCTCGCGGTTGGTCACGGGCTTCCCTTCCCCGGCGGCACATCACGGCAATTCGCTTGTAGCCCTACCAAGGATTGCTCTCGGCCATCGACTTCACGAAGGCCTCCACCTTGGTTGGGATCCACCGCCTTCGCCGCCGGCCCCGGGATGCCGACGATCCTCCGTAATTGCCTTTTTGAGGAACTCATTCCATTGGATCTTGGTGGAGAAAGTCGATTCATAGCGCGGGATCGATTTAGGTGAGCCCGGAGCGGAAGCGACGGGTGTAAGATAAACGCCGATCTCGTGGCCGCGAATCACCTGAGCGTACCGCGGCCCGCTCGGAATGTACCAATGAACCCGATAAGATATCGAGCGTGGTCCAACTGGAATCCCTTCGGACGCTGCTCGAGATTCGCGACCTGCGAGTGTCCTTCCAAACCAATGGAGAGACCGTCCGCGCGGTGGACGGTGTTTCGTTGCGGATTCCAGCGGGGAAGACCGTGGCCCTTGTGGGGGAAAGCGGCTGCGGGAAAAGCGCCACGGCCCTCTCGGTCCTTCGGCTTCTACCTCAGCCGCCGGCAGGGATCGATGGCCAGTTGCTCTTTACCGATCCGCGGAGCGATTGGCCGGTAGACTTGCTGCGTCTGCCGGTCCGTGAGCTACGGCACGTTCGCGGCAATCGAATTGCCATGATCTTCCAGGAGCCGATGAGTTCCCTGAATCCGGTTATCACGATTGGCCGGCAAATCGCGGAAGTGCTGGAACACCATCGCAGAGTCGGCCTGCGGGCGGCATGGTCACGGGCGGTCGAGCTGCTCGATATGGTAGGTATCCCCGCGCCGCGCGAGCGGGCCTACGAATATCCCCACCGGCTGTCCGGTGGAATGCTCCAGCGAGTCATGATTGCCATGGCCCTGGCCTGCGAACCTTGTGTCTTGATCGCCGATGAGCCGACGACGGCCCTGGATGTAACCGTTCAACAGCAGATTCTGGAGCTGTTGCAATCGGCGCAAGTTCGGTCGGGCATGAGCGTCTTGCTCATTACCCACGACCTGGGCGTCGTGGCACAATTGGCCGACGAGGTTTACGTCATGTATGCCGGGACGATCGTGGAGCATGCTCCCGCGAGCCGGCTTTTGCAAAGCCCCCTTCACCCCTACACGCGAGGACTCCTGGCCGCCACACCCAGGATTACAGAGTCCCGCGGCCGCTTGGTGGCCATTCCCGGCGTTGTGCCAGCCCCCCCTAACCTACCGACCGGCTGCCGCTTCCACCCGCGTTGTTCGCTTTCGCCAGAGCGTGCTCGCCAACCCGGGCGCTTTGTCGTTAAGGCCGCATCCGAGTTTGGTGGTTTCGTCCTGCACCGTTGCGTCGAACAGATCGACGCCGAAGAATCCGGCCCGCCACCCTTGCGTGAGGCCCGTCCGGGCCACTTCGTCGCCTGTTGGGAAGCTAAATAAACGTCGCCCGACAACGGCAACTCGATTGGCCAATGGCGTTCCCTTGGGGAAGCGGCACGGCAACACTGCCGGAATCGGTATCACGGCCTTGGCAGTCCTGATAGAACGGATCATTGATCGAATCCTCTCAAGTTTTGCAGTACTGGCGACCGATATCTGGCAGACAGCGGGGGTCTCGGAGCCGGCATGCTGGAATCGGCCGTTGCAGGCGCCGGTATGCGGGCAACCAAGGAGGAGTGTCCGTGATCCCCAATGCAGTCCGCCGGGAAGTAGCAGGAGGCGGCTTCCAGCGCGGTTTCGATAGACACGCCTCCCTCATGATGCTCGTGAGGGTCTCTTTCATTGCGAACCATAACCATTGCCAATCAAAAGGGCGGCTGTGGCAAGACCACGGTGGCCATTAACCTTGCCGCCTCCATCGCTCGTGAAGGCCGCCGGACCTTGCTCGTGGATTTGGATCCCCAGGGCCATTGTGCCCTAGGAATGGCAGTGCCGGATGAACAAATCGATCTGTCGGTCTTCGATTGCTTGGTGAAACAGGCGGAAGGTGAGCCGCTGGATCTATCGCGGGTGACTTGGCAGATCGCCCCGAACCTCGATCTGGCGCCCGCGAAGGCCAACCTCTCGAATCTCGAAAGCCGCTTGGCCAACCGCGATAACGCTGACCAGTTGCTGTCCACGCTCTTGGAGGCGCAGAGCGGCCGGTACGATTATTGCATTGTGGATTGTCCGCCCCACCTGGGGCTGCTGATGCGTAACGCCCTGCGAACGGCCGATGACGTGATTATCCCGGTCGATACGGGCTTCTTCTCCCTGCACGGGCTTACTCAACAACTGGCGACGGTGGAGCAAATCAGCGACGGCAATGGGAAGCGGCCCGCGCTGCACATCTTGCCCAATCAATATGACGTGCGCACGAAATTCGCTCGCGAAATCCTCGCGGAGCTGCGCGGGCGATTCAAGGGCCTGGTCTTTGACACAATCGTGAATTTCAACACCAAGCTCAAGGAAGGGACCAGCTTCGGCCAGCCGATCACCGAGTTCGCTCCCAGCAGCATCGGGGCGCGGGACTTTCAGAAGCTTGCGCAAGAGATCATGGGTGCCGATTCCACCGCCCCGCGTACGGCGGAAATCTTGCAACATGTGGAGAAACTCGCGGCGGACGCCGAGCGGCTCTTGGCCACCACGACGACCTTGATGCACAATCAAGGTGGACCGGCCCAAAGAGTCGGACGCTCGTCCCTGCCGATGCCGTCGCCGCCCGGCGCAATCAGCCTAGCTCCGCCTGAGGAGATTCCCCTTCGCAGCGCGGAGTCACCGCGCCCGCAGGAGACCCGGGCTTGGGGTCGCGATTCGACGGCCCGGGCAACGCAACCATCGGCGGCCGTTCGAACGCCGCCGGTGCAACCGGCCTCGAACGACGAGATTGACCGCAAAATCGCGGAGTTCTACGCCGTTCGACAAGAGGGCGAGGTGGCGGTTTTCCGTGCCCGACAGCCGGGAGCCGCTGAGATTCAGCTCGCTGGTGATTTCAACGATTGGATGCCGCACGCCACACCCATGCGGCGCATGCCCAACGGCGATTTCGAGGCGCGGCTTCGCCTGCCCAGGGGACGTTACCGCTATCGCCTGGTCGTCGATGGCCGTTGGTCTCATGACGCCAACAACCCTGTGATCGAATCCAACGAATACGGTGAGCTCAACTCGGTCGTGGAAGTCACTCAGTAGCCTACGCGGTAGAGTGTCCGTCGGCGTCATGCTGCCCTTTGGGGGAGAGGGCTTATTGTGTATGTCTTTAAGATGGGTTGTTTTGCAAGTACAGTTTTTTCAGCCCTGAACCCAATGGATAGGCTGGCCGTCGACGCGTGATGCTTCGAACCCGTTGGGGAGCCTTCGGATTGACTGGGCCCGACGCTATCGATGGTTCCTTGTCACCCTAAATTACGTTAGGGGTGATCTCCGGGAACCGGCGTGCCGAGCGCCATTGTTAGTCCGGGACGTGGAATCGCAGGCCAAGTTAGCTTGTCGATTCTCGTGTGAAGCCCGCCCTCGGTGGACCGACGTCATGCCCTGCTCGGCGTCGGTCGCCCCTCGCGGAACTAAGGATTCGCGCGTGAATTACTTACACGATTGTGCCTACGGATCGCCCTATTTGCTGGGCTTTCGCGAATCGATTCGTTTTATATTATTTCTGCGCGACGCCTAAGGTCTTTTACCGAGTTGCCTGCCGCAGTAGAGTTGTGCCTTCACGGATCACGCCCTCGGAACGGCGGTCGGAGGCATTGCGATGTCAGGAGGATCGGTGCCCGAAGATACGGAATCCACTCGAGGCGCATCGGACCCCTTGGAGATCGCGCGTCACCGTCAAGCGGACCTGATCGAGGCCGCGCGCGTTCAAGTGCGAATTGGCACAATGCCCGAAGCGCCCGAGCGGATCGGAGCTTACAGGGATCCTGGGCAAACTCGGCGCAGGGGGCAAGGGCATCGTCTACCTGGCTGAGCAAGAGAAACCCATTCATCGGCGGGTCGCCCTCAAGATCATCAAGCTGAGCATGGACACCCGGCAAATGATTGCCCGGTTCGGGACCGAACTGGAGGCCCTGACGGTGCGGAGAATGCGAAAGATGTTGGCATTGGGGAGTGCTTGGCTGGGGTTGGCGACGCTGGTCTTGGCGGCTGCGATGATCTTTTTCGACCGGCTTTCAACGATGCCACGGTTGTTTGGTGGCCTACTTCGGTTCTCCCGGCTCTATTTGCTTGGCGGGACTCGTGCTTTGGGCCCACCGAAAGGATGCTCGGATGACCCGGCCGTGGCCGCTCAGCGGCTCCAAGCCAAAGTGGGGATCGTCCTGGGCGTGATTGCGGCGGCGATCGCCTACGTTTTGGCCATTTTCGCCCAGCGATTGCTCGGACGTGCCTAGCGTTCCGGCGAACCACTCGTTGATGACGCCACCTGTCATGCCGGAAAAAGGACATCGATGGCCGCGCCGCTCCGCGCCGGTCTTTTGGATCGGCCTGGGGGGCATTCTGCTCCTGGCGGCGGGCGTGCGATTCTATCGCCTGGGTGAGGAAGACTACGGACTCGACGAACTCTACTCGATGGCTAGCTCCGCCGGGCGGCGCGCTGAAATCGAGGCTAAGCCCTACGGCAGAATCATCCGTCCCGTCGGCCGTCCGGCTGACCTCGGCCTGCATTCCACTGCCGCGGAAGTTTGGCGGACGACGACGCGGCACGATACGCACCCGCCGCTCTACTTTCTGGTCCTTTATTACTGGCGGCGGCTGGTGGGCGATGGCGAGACCGCCGTTCGATCCCTGGCCGTAGTCTTTTCGGTTCTGTCGATCGTGCCCGTTGCGCTCATGGGTAGGAAGACTCGCTCATCCGAGCGCCAAGCGGAAGCGCGAGGTTATCGCGCGAACGCGCGGAATGTTACGTATCAACCGAGAATCCCGATCGGCGCCGAGCCAAGGGCTGGAGATTCAGTCAGGGCATTCGATCCAGGGCCATTCACGGTGACCGAACATCTACCCGTCGCTGCCGCTCCGGGCTCGGATTGCATTCGAGCCTCTCTGCTTGCCGGGCTATTGCTGGCGCTGGCTTATTCGCACATCTGGATGGCCCAGGAGAATCGGCAGTACAGCCTTTCGATTCTCCTGATCAGTTGCGGATTCGCACTGTTGGCCGCGGGTGAGTCGCGTTGGCACGATCCCACGGGACGACGGAAAGTGCTCCTGGCCCTCTTGTACGCGGCGACCATTTTTTTGGCGATGCTGAATCACTACTTCGCCGGTTTGGCGATTCTCGGTCAAGCCTGCTACGCACTGACCCGCTTTCGCGGGCCGGCGCTTCGCTGGTGGTTGATCTCCTTTGGGGGCGGGAGTGCGGCCGTGGCCGCCGTTTGGGGCGGCGCTTTTTTGGGTCAACTTGCGCCAATCCGCGCCGAGCATTGGCTTTTGGCTCAAGCCCCCGATCACGCCTGGCAAACGCTGCTGCGCCTCGCGGATCTGCCTTTGCGTTTGCTGGTTTGTGTGCCCAGATTTCAAACCAGCCTTTTGCATTCCATCGCGGGTGTGATTTTGCTCGCCGGCTCGGCGGGACTTGCCTTTCGACATCGCGGCCGGTGGGCCCTTTTGTTTTTCTTCTGGTTTGCCGTGCCGGCCTTAGGACTCGCCGTGATGGATTGGACAACTCACAAAGAAACTCTGAGCCAATTGCGTTACGCGGCGATCGCCGCACCGGGTATCGCCGGTTCGGTCGCCTTAGCTCTCGTTAAATTACGAGCGGCCGTGCGTTGGACCCTGTTGACCGCTTTGCTGGTGACCATGGTCATCCGGCTGGAACTCCCCGCACCGGCCAACTCTTTGGCTCGCGTCGCGGCGTCGCGGCTGCAAACGCTGGCCGGCCCGGAGGACTTGGTGATCTATTCCCCAGGTTGTCCAGGTTCCAAGTGGTGTTCTGACTGCCTGCGACCATCGACGCGTTATTGGCGGCCAGTTGGCCGTAGCCGGCCAAAATCAAGCGTTGTAGTCCGTCGTAACCGTACAG
>Ga0187892_10004082_pt1 | contig 25205 bp, 20 predicted proteins | sample MA1701073metaG_FD_139345 | JGI IMG/M metagenome (GOLD analysis project Ga0187892, IMG submission 139345) | Bio-ooze microbial communities from a basaltic lava cave in the Kipuka Kanohina Cave System on the Island of Hawaii, USA - MA170107-3 metaG ... | reverse complement strand
GGGGCCGGGGTCACGGGCCGAGCCGTCCACGTCAGAACGCGTACGGGGGGTTTTCGGTGGTCGGCACCGTGGGGCGCCGCAACCGTTCTCGGAACAGGAGGGCGATGAGGGCGCCGAAGACGAAGCCCCCCACGTGTGCCACCCACGCTACGCCCGCGTCGGGGCTGGTGAAGAACTGCAGGACGAACCAGAACGCGAGCAGCCACTTGGCCGCGATGTCGCGGAAGAAGATCAGGAAGATGAACAGGAACAGCGTCCGGATGGGGACATTGGGGAAGAGGACCAGGTAGGCCCCCATGACCCCTGCCACGGCGCCCGACGCGCCGACCACGGGGATGGTGCTGTCGGGCTGCACGAGGATGTGAGCGGCCGCCGCCGCCAGGCCGGAGAGGAGGTAGAAGAGCACGTAGGGCACTGCCCCCATGTGGTCCTCGATGTTGTTGCCGAAGATCCAGAGGAACAGCATGTTGCCGCCCAGGTGCAGGAATCCGCCGTGGAGGAACATCGAGTAGAGGATGGCCAGCCACACCTGCTTGTTCGGGAAGAACCCGTCGCCGCGGCTGAGGGGGCTGGTGCGGTCGCAGGCGGTGTCGTCGCCGATGCGGGGATCGAGGGTGCGGCCGATCTCGTCCTCCGACAGCGGTCGACCCTCCACCACTTCGCACGGGATGGCGGCGTACTGGTAGGCGAAGCGGGCCTGGTCGTTGTCGTCGCTCTCGGTCGGCCGCTGGACGAAGAGGAAGACGATGACGTTGATGGCGATCAGGACCACGGTGACGTAGGGGAAGTGCCGCGTCGGGTTGTAGTCCTTGAGGGGGATCACGCAGGGTCGAGCGTACCCCTGGGCCGCCGGGGACGACCGGAGGCCGCTGGTAGCCTCCCGGGATGGCTCGCGACGATCTCTTCCGGCGTTCCTTCGAAGCCAGCACAGCGTTCCTCGACATGACCCGCGAGAGGGCGGAAGCGCTGGTCAAGGAGCTGGTCAAGGCGGGCGAGGTCAAGAAGGGCAAGGCGTCGAAGGTCATCGAGGAGGTCCTGGAGCGCAGCCGGCGGGGCACCGAGGAGCTGGTCCAGATCGTCCGCCGCGAGATCGGTGAGCAGGTTTCCGCCCTCGGGCTGGCCACCAAGCACGACCTGGCCGACCTCGAGGCCCGCCTGGCAGGTACGGCCGGGACCACCGCCGCCACTGCCACCGCCGCCACCGCCACCGCCACCGAGCCGCCGGTCGTCGACCCGGTGCCGGGCACGGCCGTCCCCAGCGGCGACCCGCCCGACGCGGGGGCGGGCGAGGCGCGCGTCAGCGGGGCCCGAGCCGTCGGCGTGAAGAAGGCAGCCAAGAAGGCGGCCAGGAGGGCGGCTCCGCCGCCGGTCGACCCGCCGTCCGCCCAGCCCGGCGCGGGGGGCTGAGCCGCTGCGACGCCGGCTCGACCAGGAGCTGGTGCGGCGGGGCCTCGCCGCCAGCCGGGAGCGAGCGCAGTCCGACATCGCCGCCGGCCGGGTGCTGGTGGCAGGGGCCCTGGCCGACAAGGCGGCCCGCCTCGTCGATCCGGGTGAGCCCGTCGAGATCCTCGGCCCGCCGCCCCGGTTCGTGAGCCGTGGAGGCGAGAAGCTCGATGCCGCCCTCGACCGCTTCGAGGTCCCGGTGGCCGGCCGCATCGCCCTCGACGCCGGCGCCTCCACCGGCGGCTTCACCGACTGCCTGCTTCAGCGCGGTGCGACCGGCGTCATCGCCGTCGACGTCGGTCACGGCCAGCTCGACCACCGCCTCCGCACCGATCCCCGTGTCGTCGTCCGCGAGCGCACCAACGTGCGCACCCTCCGCCTCGACGAGCCCGTCGACGTGGTCGTGGCCGACTTGTCGTTCATCTCCCTGCGGGCGGTGGCCCCTGCCCTGGTGAACGCCACGCGCCGTGACGTGGTCGTACTCATCAAGCCCCAGTTCGAGGCGGGACGGGCCGAAGTGTCCCGCGGCCGGGGCGTGGTGCGCGACCCGGCGACGTGGAAGGTCGCCGTCGAGGCCGTGCAAACCGCCTTCTCCCGTGCCGGAGCGGCGATGATGGGGCTCATGGTTTCGCCCCTCCTGGGCGCCGAGGGCAACGTCGAGTTCCTGGCTCACGTCCGATCGGGCGCCGACCCGGCGACGCCCGTCGACGTCGACGCGGTCATCGCCCGGGCCGCCACGGCCGCCGCCCGGCCGTGACCACCGTCCTCCTCGTCGTCAACGACAGCAAGCCCCGGGCCGCCGACGTGGCCCGGGAGGCGGCCGCCCGCCTGGCCGCCGGCGGCCATACCGCCCGCCTGCCCAAGGAGGACGCCCGGGCCATCGGGCTGGATGAGCTCGGCCTAGAGCCGGGACCCGCCCTCACCGGCGGGGCCGACCTGGCCGTGGCCCTGGGGGGCGACGGCACCATGCTGAGGGCCGTCCACCTGGCCGCCCCCGCAGGCATCCCCGTCCTGGGCGTCAACCTGGGCCGCCTCGGCTACCTGGCCGTCCTCGAGCCCGACGCCCTGCCCGCCGCCCTCGACCGCTTCAACGGCGGCGATCACGGCATCGAAGAGCGCACCATGCTGAGCGTGGGGGTGGAGGGCCGCACGCCCACCCCGCCCGTCCACCTGGCCCTCAACGAGGCGGTGCTGGAACACGGGGGGCCGGGCCACACCGTCCACCTGGCCGTCGGCATCGGCGGCCGCCCGTTCACCAGCCACGTGGCCGACGCCCTCATCGTCGCCACCCCCACCGGCTCCACCGCCTACTCGTTCTCGGCCGGCGGCCCCATCGTCTCCCCCCGCCACGACGCCCTGGTCGTGACGCCGGTGGCCCCCCACACCCCGTTCACCCGCAGCCTGGTCGTCCACCCCGACGAACCGGTGCGGGTGGAGGTGCTCGACCACCGGGGCGCCGTCTTGTCGGTGGACGGCCAGGAGATGGGTCGGCTCACCCAGGGCGAGGCCCTGGTGGCGACGGTGGCGCCCGTGCCGGCCCGGTTCGTCACCTTCGGCGCGGGCGACTTCTACGGCGTGCTCAAGGCCAAGTTCGGCCTGGCCGACCGCTGATGCTGCTCGAGCTGCACGCCCGCGACCTGGGCGTGATCGCCGACCTCACCCTCGCCTTCGGACCGGGCATGACCGCCGTCACGGGCGAGACGGGGGCGGGCAAGACGCTGGTGGTCGAGGCCATCCAGTTGCTCGTGGGGGAGCGGGCCGAGCCGATGCTGGTGCGGGCCGGGGCGGACGAGGCCCGGGTGGAGGGACGCTTCGAGCTGGACGGCGCCGAGATCGTCCTGGCCCGGGTCGTGCCCCGCACCGGGCGGTCCCGCGCCTACCTCGACGGGCGCCTGGCCAGCGCCGCCGAGCTGGCCGAGCTGGGCGCCCGACTGGTCGACCTCCACGGCCAGCACGCCCACCAGTCGCTGCTGTCGGCCAAGGCCCAGCGCGACGCCCTCGACCGCTTCGGCCGGGTCGACCACACCGCCCTCCGCCAGGCCGCCGCCCGCCTGGCCCGCATCGTCGCCGACCTGGCTGCCCTCGGGGGCGACGAGCGGGCCCGGGCCCGGGAGGCCGACCTCCTCCGCTACCAGGTGGCCGAGCTCGACGCCGCTGCCGTCGACGGGCCCGACGAGGAGGAACGGTTGGAGGCGGAGGACGACCTCCTGGCCGACGCCGAGGCCCACCGGGACGCGGCCCAGGCCGCCCACGCCGCCCTCGCCGCTGACGGCGGGGCCGTCGACGCCGCCGGCAGCGCCGTCGCCGCCCTCGCCGGCCGCCGCCCCCTGGCCGAGCTGGAGGACCGCATGCGGGCCCTGGCCGCCGAGCTGGGGGAGATGGCGGCCGACCTCCGCCACGCCGCCGAGGCGGTGGTCGTCGACCCCGAACGGTTGGAGGAGGTCCGCCGCCGCCGCCGACTGCTGGCCGACCTGCGGCGGAAGTACGGTGAGCGGTTGTCCGACGTCCTCGACTACCAGACGCAGGCGAGGGCGCAACTGGCGGCGCTGGAGCAGCACGGCGAGCGAGCCCGTGGGCTGGAAGCGGAGCGACGGGAGGTGGTGGCTGAAGTGGCCGAGGCCGCAGCCGGGGTCGGCGCCGCCCGCCGGGCCGCCGCGCCTCGGCTGGCTGCCGCCGTGGCCGAGCGCCTGTCCGCCCTCGCCATGGCCGGCGCCCGCTTCGAGGTCGCGGTGGACGGGCCCGGCCCGGCCGACGACGTCACGTTCCTCCTCGCCGCCAACGGCGGCGCCCCGCCCCTGCCCCTGGCCAAGGTGGCCTCGGGCGGCGAGCTGGCCCGCGCCATGCTCGCCCTGCGCCTCGCCCTCGGCCCCGCGAGCCAGGCCGGCGAGGCTGCCGCCGGCACTGTCGTGTTCGACGAGGTGGACGCCGGCGTCGGCGGCCAGGCGGCGGTGGCCGTGGGCCGGGCCCTGGCCGAGGTCGCCTCGGAACGGGACCGCCAGGTGCTGGTCGTCACCCACCTCCCCCAGGTCGCCGCCTTCGCCGACGCCCAGGTGGCAGTATCGAAGGAGGAGCGGGACGGCGTCACCGTGGCCGGCGCCCGCACCCTGGCGGCAGAGGAGCGCGTGGTGGAGCTGTCGAGGATGCTCTCGGGTCAGCCGTCGAGCGCCACCGCCCACGACCACGCCGAGGAGCTGCTGGCGTCGGCGGCCGCCGACCGGCGCGGACCGAGAGGCGCCTGATGGCGTCCGCCCAGCCCAACGGCAACGGCAACAGCAACGGCTTCCGGTCGCGGTCGCTGCGGCGGTCCCGGCCGGTCCTCGTCAAGGAGGCGGCGGGCCACGCTCCGGTGGCGGCCGAGGGGCCGGCCCGGGTCGACCCCCGTACCAAGACCCTGCTGACCCGCCTGCAGCCCGGCGAGGTGGCAGTCATCGACCACCTCGACCTCGACCGGCTGGCGGCCGAGGGCCTGCTCACGGCCGGGGCCAGCGCCGTCGTCAACGCCGTCCCGTCCATCTCGGGCCGCTACCCCAACATGGGCCCGTTGCTGCTGGTGGCGGCGGGCATCCCGCTGGTCGACGACGTCGGCCACGAGGTCATGGAGGCCGTCAAGGAGGGCGACGTCGTCACCGTCTCCGACGGCAGGGTCCTCGTCGGCGGGCACGTGGTGGGCACCGGCACCCGCCACACCCTCGAGACCCTCGAGTCCCGGATCGAGGCGTCCAAGCTGCGGGTGGGGGCGGAGCTGGAGCGGTTCGCCGAGAACACCCTCGAGTACCTGCGGCGCGAGCACCACCTGCTCACCGACTCGCCCGTCCTGCCCAAGCTGGGCGTCGACCTCACCGGCCGCCACGTGCTGGTGGTGGTGCGGGGCGGGCTGGGGTGGAAGGAGGACCTGGCCGCCCTGCGGGCCTACATCCGGGAGATCCGCCCGGTGATGATCGGGGTGGACGGGGGGGCCGACGCCATCGTCGAGGCCGGCTACCGCCCCGACCTGGTCATCGGCGACTTCGACTCGGTCAAGGACGAGACCCTGCGGGCCGTCTGCCGCCATGCCGACCCCGACCGGGGTGCCCGCTTCGTCGTCCACGCCTACCCGGGCGGCGAGGCTCCCGGGGCCATGCGCCTCGACGGCCTCGGCCTGCCCTACGCGGTGTTCGAGGCGGCCGGCACTTCCGAGGACATCGCCATGCTGCTGGCCTACGAGAAGCGGGCCGAGCTGATCGTGGCGGTCGGCACCCACGGCTCCATGGTCGAGTTCCTCGACAAGGGGCGGGCAGGCATGGCTTCCACCTTCCTCGTCCGCCTCAAGGTGGGCCCCATCCTGGTGGACGCCAAGGGTGTGAGCCGCCTCTACCAGAGCCGGGTGCGCAAGGGCGACCTCGCCTTCCTGGTCATCGCCGCCCTCGTGGCCATGCTGGTGGTGGCCATCGTGGCCCAGCCCATCCACGTCTTCTTCGACGCCCTGTGGCTGTACATCACCGACACCTGGCGGTCGATCTTCGGGTGAGGGGGTTCCGGGGCCGGCTGTGATCAACCTCCGCTACCACATCGTGTCGCTGGTGGCCGTCTTCCTGGCCCTCGCCCTGGGCATCGTCATGGGGTCGACGGTCATCGACAAGGCAATCGTGGACGAGCTGCGCGACCGGGTGGAGTCGGTCGGCAACCGGGCCACCAACACCGACCGGGTCAACTCCGAGCTGCGCACCCAGCTCGAGGCCATGGAGGGCTTCGCCTCCGAGGCCCGCGACCAGCTCGTGCTGGGACGGCTGCGGGGCGTTCCGGTGCTGGTGGTGGCGGTGCAGGGCGTCGACCGCAGGCCGGTGGAGGACGTGCGGGACGCGCTGGCGACGGCCCAGGCCGTCCCCGCCGGCACCCTGCTGTTCACCAACAAGCTCCGCCTCGACAACGAGGGGGACGTCCGGGCCCTGGCCAACGTGGTGGGCGCCAGCCCCGCGGCCGGGGCCGATGCCGTCCGCCGCCAGGTCCTGACCCGGTTCGCGGCCGTGCTCGACGGCACCACCAACGACGGCAACGTCCTGCCCGCCCTGGCCTCCGCCGGCTTCGTGGGCTACGAGCCGCCGTCACCCGCCACCACGACCACCACCCTGGGCCTGTCGTCGTTCCCCGTGGCCAACCTGCGCGTGATCCTCGTGTCGGGGGCGGGGGCCGAGGTGGGCGACGACCGGGTGGCAGTGCCGCTCGCCCAGGCCCTCGTGAACCAAACCCCGTCTTCGCCCACCGCCGGCGGCGCCGCTGTGGCCCGGTTCGTCGCCGCCGAGAGCGGGCGCGACACGCCCGGCGGGCGGGCCGTCTTCGTGGGCCAGCTCCGCAGCGACGGCAGCCTCGGCGCCCGCCTGTCGACCGTGGACAACCTCGAGTCACCGATCGGCCAGGCCGCCACCGTGCTCGCCCTGGCCGACCTCGACGAGGGCCGCACCGGCCACTACGGCCGCGGCCCCAACTCCCAGCGCCTCCTGCCGTCGCTCGAGCCATGACCGTTCACGGCGTTCGGGCCACACAGGCCGGGGGCGCGCGGCCGTCCAGGGCGGGCGCCGCCGCTCCGGGGACGCTGCTCGGCTCCACCGCCGCCGTCACCGCCGGCAACCTGGCCTCGCGGGCCACGGGCTTCCTTCGCGTCCTGGTCGTGGCCCTGGCCCTGGGGACGACGTTCGCGGGCAACACCTACCAGACCGCCAACCTCGTCTCCAACGTGCTGTTCGAGCTGCTGGCGGCGGGCCTGCTCTCGTCGGTGCTGGTGCCGCCGTTCGTCCGCCTGCTCGACGGGGGCCGCCGCCGCGAGGCGGAACGGCTGGCGGGGGCGGTGCTGGGCGTGGCCCTGGCCGCCCTGGGGGCGGTGCTGGTCGTGGGGCTGGTGGGGCGGCCGCTGGTGATGCGGGCCCTCACCGCCGCCGTGGACGATCCCGCCGTCCGCCGCCAGGAGGTGGCGCTGGGCTCGTTCCTGCTGATCTTCTTCCTGCCCCAGCTGCTGCTCTACGCGGTGGGGGCGGTCGCCACCGGGCTCCTCCACGGGGCCCGGCGGTTCGCCGCCGCCGCCTTCGCACCGGTGGCCAACAACGTGGTGGTGATCGCCACCATGGTCGCCTTCGCGGCCGTGCAGGACGGCCGGCCCGGGCTCGAGCTGGGCATAGCCGAGAAGCTCGTCCTCGCCCTGGGCACCACCGCCGGGGTGCTGGCCATGACCCTCGTGCCGGTCGTGGCCCTGGGCCGCGCCGGCCTCCGCCTGCGCCCCCGGTGGGACCCGGGCCATCCCGGCCTGCGGGCCCTGCTGCGGGACGGGGCGTGGGCGGCCGGGCTCCTCTCCGCCACCCAGTTGCTGCTGGTCACCAGCCTGGTGCTGGCCAACCGGGTGGAGGGCGGGGTGGTCGCCTTCCACATCGCCTTCCAGGTCTTCCTCCTTCCCTTCGCCCTGGCCGCCCATCCGGTGAGCACGGCCCTGTACCCCCGCCTGGCCTCGTCCGCCGCCGCCCGCCAGTGGGCCGAGTTCCGCCACGACCTGGCCGGGGGCGGCGCCACCCTGGCCTTCCTCGTCCTCCCCGCCTCGGCCCTGCTGGCCGCGGTCGCGGGGCCCGCCCTGCGGGTCATCCGCCTCGGCAACCTCGACCAGGCGGGGGCCGAACTGGCCGGCCGCCTGGTCGCCGCCTACGCCCTGGGCCTGGCGGGCTACGCCGCCTTCCACCTGCTGGTGCGCGCCTCCTACGCGGCGGGTGACGCCCGCACCCCCACGCTGGTCGGCACGGCCGTGGCCGCCGGGGGCGCGGTGCTCATGGTCGTGCTCGTCGCCGCCGGGGGGGACGGGCCCGACCGGCTGGTGGCCCTCGGCCTGGGCCACTCCATCGCCTACCTGGCCGGGGCGGCGGTTCTGGCCGTCCTCCTGGGGCGCCGCACGCCTGCAGACGACGGCCCCAGCCCGTTCGCGGCTCTCGCCCGCAGCGGGGCGTGCGCCCTGGCCGCCGGGGGCGCGGCATGGCTCGTGGCCCAGCCCTTCGGCGAGGGTCGGGGCCAGGCGCTGGCCGCCGTCCTCACCGCCACCGCCGTGGGCGGGGCGACCTACCTCCTCCTCCAGCGGGCCTCCGGCGCGCCCGAGCTGGCCTGGCTGCGGGGGCGGCGGCCGTGAGCGGCCCGGTCGTCGCCTTCGTCCCCGCCAAGGACGCCGAGCTGTCCATCCGGGCCACGGTGACGGCCCTGCTGGGCCTACCCGAGGTCGACGAGGTGGTGGTGGTCGACGACGGCTCGGCCGATGCCACCGCCGAGATGGCCAGGGCCGCAGGGGCGTGGGTCCTGCGCCTCCCCGCCAACCGCGGCAAGGGGGGCGCGGTGGAGGCGGGGGTGGAGCTGGCCCCCCACGCCGGCATCTACCTGCTGGTCGACGCCGACGTCGGCCCCACCGCAGCCGAGGTCCGGGCCCTCCTGCGGCCCGTGCTGGCCGGCGAGGCCGACATGGCCGTGGGCGTGCTGCCCTCGGCCGGCCGCCGGGGCGGTTTCGGGCTGGTGCGCTCCACCGCCGCCGCCGCCATCCGCCTGGCCACCGGCGCCCCCACCCGGGCCCCGCTGTCGGGCCAGCGGGCGGTGCGGGGTGAGCTGCTGCGGTCCCTCGACCTGGCTCCCCGCTTCGGGCTCGAGGTCGGCCTCACCATCGACGCCCGCCGGGCCGGGGCCCGGGTGGTCGAGGTACCCGTCGAGATGGAGCATCGCCACACCGGCCGCACCGTGGCCGGGTTCCGCCACCGGGCCCGCCAGGGCCGGGACGCGGCCACCGCCCTCTGGCCCCGCCTCACCAACCCCGCCACCCGCCTGGTGCTGGCCGGCCTGGCCCTGGCCCTCGTGCTGGGGGCCGTGCTGTGGTCGGGGGGGCGGTGGGAGGCGGAGAGCGTGGCCCTGGCCGAGCGCCCGTCGAGGGTGCTGCTGTTCGGCATGCCCGGCTTGCGCTGGGAGGACGTGGGCACGGGCCGGCTGCCCAACCTCGACCGGCTGCTCCGCGGCGGGAACGGGGCCCTTGCGGCCATGACGGTGCGGACCCTGTCCAAGGAGCCGTCGCCGGTCGAGGCCTATGCCACCCTCGGCGCCGGCGCCCGGGTCCGGGCCGGGCAGGTGGCGGAGGAGGCCAGCGGGGCGGGCGGGCCCATCGTCGTGCCCGGGGCGGCCGAGGTCCGTGACGAGGCGGGTCGCTACGTGCCGTCCGAGCCGGGCGCCCTGGGCGACGCTCTCCACGCCGCCGGCCTGCGCACCGCAGTGGTGGGCACGGCCGACACCCCGCCCAACCTCGTCGGACTGACCGACATCGAGCCGGTCCGCCGCACGGTGGCCGTCGCCCTCATGGACCGCACCGGCCGGGTGGACGGTGGCTCGGTCGAACCGGCCGACCTGCTCGTGCACGACCGCTTCGCCGCCTTCCAGGAGCGGGCCGACCCCGACCGCATCGCCGTGCGCACGTCCCAGGCCCTCCAGCAGGCCGACGTGGTGCTGGTCGACCCGGGCGACCTCGACCGGGCCGCCGACCTCCAGGGCATCGCCCCACCCCTGTTCGCCGACCGCTACCGGGCCCGGGCCCTCGAGCTGACCGACGACCTCCTCGGCCGCGTCGTCGACGATGCCCCGCCTGCCACGCTGGTCATGGTCCTCTCGCCCGTCCCCCCGACCGAGGAGTGGCGCCTCACCCCGCTCGTGATGTGGGGGCCCGGGGTGACCGAGGGGTACGTCCACTCACCCTCCACCCGGCGCCTGGGCCTCGTCACCCTCACCGACGTGGCCCCCACCGTCCTGGCGGCCCTGGGCGTGCCCGTTCCGGGCGACATGATCGGCCACGCCCTGCGGTTCTCGCCCACGGCCGACGCCGACCCCGCCCGCCTCGGCCGCCTCGACCGGGACATTGCCTTCCGCGAGCGGATCTACCTGCCCGTCACCCTTGGCTTCATCGCCTTCCAGGCGTTCGCCTACGCGGTGATCGCCCTGGTCGTGGCCCGCACACCCCGGCCGGGCTGGGCCTTCGCCCTGCGGGACGTGGCCCTCGCCGTCGCCGCCTTCCCTCTCGGCACCCTGGTGTTCCGGGCCCTCACCCCCTTCGCCCCCGGGCTGGGGACGGCCGGCGTGGTCCTGCTGCCGCTGGCCATCGCCGCCGTCGTGCTCGTGGCCCGCCGGGCCCGCAGCTCGCCCCTGGCCCCTCTCGGATGGATCTTCGCCACCACCGTCGCCCTTCTCGTCTTCGACGTTGCCACCGGCGGGCGCCTCCAGGTGGGGGGCCTGCTCGGCTACTCCCCCCAGAGCGCGGGACGGTTCTACGGCCTGGGCAACACCACCTTCGCGGTGCTGGCCGCCTGCACCGTGCTGGTGGCGGCCGTGCACGTCCAGCGGCGGGGCCCGGGCAAGGGGCTGGTGGCGGTGGCCTGCCTGTTCGCCCTGGTCGTGGTGGTGGACGGGGCTCCCGGCCTCGGTGACGACGTGGGCGGCATCCTCACCCTCGTCCCCGTGTTCGGGCTCACGTTCCTGGCCCTGGCCGGCCGGCGCATCACGTGGCGGCTGGTGGCGGGGGTGGCGGTGGTGTCGCTGGCCGTGCTGGCCGCCGCCACCGCCGTCGACCTGATGCGCCCCCCCGAGTCCCGCACCCACCTCGGCCGCCTGGCCGCCGACACGTGGGAGGACGGCGGCGACGAGCTGGCCACCACCATCGCCCGCAAGACGTCGGCCAACGTGCGCCTCCTGCGCCAGACCCCGTGGGCGTGGGCCGTGCCGGTCATCGCCGGCTTCCTCTTGTGGGTGCTGGTCGTCCGCCGCCGCTGGGCCGACCTGCTGCCGCCCGGCTCGCCTCTGCGCGTCGGCGTGGTGGGGGCGCTCGCCGCCGGCTTGCTCGGGTTCGCGGTGAACGACTCCGGCATCGTCGTCACCGCCCTCGTGCTGGTCGAGGTCGGGCCCGTGCTGGCCGTGCTGGCCCTGGGCGCGCCGGCCCGGCCCCTGCCCGCGCCTGCGGTGCTGCTCGAACCGACCGGCGACGCCCCGCCCCGGCGGTCGCTGGCCGCGCCCCAGGGCCAGGGCTGAGGCGGGCCTGACCGGGTGGCCGGCCTCCTGGTGGCGTTCGCCGTCGGCTTCGTGGCCGGGCGGCTGGCGTGGCTGGCGGCCCGGCCCTGGTTCGCCCAGCCCGGCCTGACCCGCCCCAACTACCGCAACCACTACGTCCCCACTGCCACCGGCATCGTCCTCGCCCTGGCCCTGCTGCTGGTCGAGGGGGGACGCACGGCCGCCGCCACCTTCGGCCTGGGCGACGACGAGGCGGCCCAGGGCGCCCGGCTCCTCACCGTCGTGGCCGTACTCGGCTTCTCCCTCCTTGGGGCGGTGGACGACGTGGCCGGCTCGGGCGAGCACCGCGGCTTCCGGGGCCACCTCCTGGCCCTGGCCACGGGACGGGTCACCACCGGGCTGTTCAAGCTGCTGGGCGGGGCGGCGGTGGCCGTCGTGGTGGTCGGGCCGCTCACCGGCCTGCGTGGCCCGAACGCCATGGTCGCCGACTCGCCCGGGCGGCTCCTCACCGACGCCGCCCTCGTGGCCCTGGCCGCCAACCTGGGCAACCTCCTCGACCGCCGCCCGGGCCGCACCGCCAAGTCGGCCCTGGCCTGCTTCGTGCTGCTGGTGGCCCTGGCCGGGGCCGAACCGGCCCTGAGCGGGGTGGCGGTGGTGGTGGGCGCCGCCGCCGCCCTCCTGATGGACGACCTGCGGGAGCGGCTCATGCTGGGCGATGCCGGCGCCAACCCCCTGGGCGCCGCCCTCGGGCTCGGGGTGGTGATGGCCGCCGCCCCCGGAGCCCGCGACCTCACCGCCGCGGCCCTTCTGGTGCTCAACCTGCTGGGCGAGGTGGTCTCCTTCACCCGGGTGATCGACGCCGTGCCCCCCCTGCGGGCCCTCGACCGGCTGGGGTCGCTCAGGCGCGGCGCCGGCGCCGGCCGCCCCCGCCGAGGCCGCCGAGGCGGCGGCTGACCTCGGCCGCCCGGGCCGACACGTCCCGCCGTCCCGAGGCCGCCAGCTCGTCGAGCACGGGCCGGGGGTCGACCAGGCGCAGCACCGTCGCCACCGACGCCGCCGCCCGCGACCCGTCCATCATGCGGGCCAGGGCGTCGAGGAGGACGGCCAGCTCGTCGTCGGCCAGCTCCCGGCCGTGGTCGACCAGCAGCTCGAGCACGGTGTCGAGGCCCACCAGGGGCGAGGCCTCCGCCAGGGCGCCCAGCAGCGCCCGCCGCACCCGGGGGCTGGGCACGGCCAGCACGAGCCCGCACAGCTCGGAGGCGAGCAGGTCCTTCCCCGCCTCGTCCAGGTCGGGGGCGGCGAGGGCGGCGGCCAGGGCGGCGGCGGCCGACAGGGCCTCGTCCTCGTCGTCGCCCGCGGCCCGTTCGACCAGCCCGTCCAGCTCGGGGCCCAGGCCGGCGGCGGCGGGCGCGCCGGTGGTGTCGGGGGCGGTGCCGGCGGCGTCGGTGGCGGCCTTGTCGGGCAGGCCCACGGCGGGAGCCGACGCCAGCGAGTTCAGCCGGTCGACCAGGGCACGCAGCCGGCCGTGGTTGAGCCGGTCGAAGCGCAAGGCGATCCGGGGGAGGCCGACGTGGTCCATCCCCGCCACCTCGGGAGGCAGGGGGCCGGTGGCCTCGATCCCGCCCTCCACGCAGATGTCGGCGAAGTCCCGGTCTAGGGCGGCCACCTCATCGCCCGTGGGGGCGGCCCGCAGCCTCACCACCAGCACCGGCCCCACGTACCGCATGGAGTGGTAGTTGCGGTAGAAGCCCAGCACCTCGCCCACCGCGTCCTCCACGCTGTCGGTGCGGCGGTATAGCAGGAAATCGTCCTCGGCGATGAGGCCGGGGCCGGCCACCTCCCGGCGCAGGAACCCCTCCCAGCCCTCCCAGTAGGTGCCGCCGGGCACGTCCAGCAGCACGAGGGGGGCGAGCGCCGCCTTGCCCGTCTGCACCAGGGTGAGCAGCTCGAACGTCTCGTCCAGGGTGCCGAACCCGCCCGGCAGCACCACGAACCCGGCCGACTCCTTCATGAGCATGAGCTTGCGGGTGAAGAAGTACTTCATCGACACCAGCCGGGAGTCGGCGGCGATGAACGGGTTGGCCTCCTGCTCGAAGGGCAGGCGGATGTTGACCCCGATGGTGCGCTCCGGCCCCGCCCCCTCGGCACCGGCGGCCATGATCCCCGGCCCCGCCCCGGTCACCACCATCCACCCCCGCCCGGCCAGGGCGGCGGCCAGCTCCCGGGCCTGGACGTACAGGGGGTCGTCGGGGAGGGTGCGGGCCGACCCGAAGATCGTGATCTTGGGGACGTCCCGGAAGGGCTTGAACACCCGGAACGCCTGGCGCATCTCCTTGAGGGCGGCGTTGGTGATCTTGAGGTTGAGGCGGTCGACGTCGTCGCCGGCCATGCGCACGACCGTCGTGAGCATCTCGAACAGGAGGTCGCGGTCGCCGCCGTCGGCCACCCGCCCGGCCAGCAGGCCGAGCAGCCGGCGGTCGAGCTCGGTGTCGCCGGTGCGGCGGCGAGGGAGGCGGCCGTCCATCATCGGGATCGTAGGCGCCGTACCGGGCGCCTCCGGGTCGAACCACCCCTTGACGTCCGGTTCAAGGCTTGTTTAACTTCCGCGGCGCGATCAACGGCGGGACCCGGCGGATGCAGGTCCCACATTCACAAGGAGGACTTGCATGCGCATCAAACGCGGCATTCTCGCGTCGGCGGTTGCTTTCGTCTCGTTATCCCTTTGGGTCGTTCCGGCAGCTGGCCAGGGCGCCAAGGACGACGCACCCGGGGTGACGACGAAGGCGGACCAGCAACTTCTCGCAGCGGAGACAGCCGCCGCCCGGGCGACGACCAACCCGGTCGTCACAACTGCGCTCGGCACCCTGCAGGCGACGATCGCCCGGTTCGTGGCGGCCAACGGGACGGCCAACTCGTTCGGCAGCTATGTGGACCCGGCCACCGGCCGTATCGTCCTGGAGACCGACGCCGCCCCCGGCCTGGTCGCCACCCTGGTGGGAGGACTCGGCGGCCTGGTCGAGGTGCGCCCCGCGACCATCACCGACTCCTTCAGCCGCAAGGCCGACTCGTCACCCTTCTGGGGCGGTTCAGGGGTCAAGAGTGGCACCGCCATCTGCAGTTCGGGCTTCGTGGTGAAGAAGTCCACCGGCGCCCGGTTCCTCACCGAGGCCGGTCACTGCTTCGCCAACGGCGCCACGGTCCGCACCGAATCAGGCAACGTGGTCGTCGGCACCGTGAGCCAGCGCGGCCTGCCCAACTTCGACATGGAGCTCATCGGGGGGAAGAGCTACTCACCCAGGATCTTCCTCGGCGGGGTGAACAGCAGCAGCAGCGGGCCCGTGGTGGGCGCCGCTGACCCGGTCGTCAACTTCACCGGCTACTGCCACAGCGGTCGAACGACCGGGGAGCGGTGCGGGCACAAGGTGCTGAGCGTCACCGCCCAGGTGTGCACGTCGAGCGGGTGCAAGTCGCCCGTCATCGCCTACAACGGAGGCACCCTCCCTCAGGGCGGCGACTCGGGGTCGCCCTTCTTCCTGAAGAGCGGCAGCAACATCCACGTTCGCGGCATGCACATCGCCGGCGGCGGAGGCACGGCCTACGCCGAAAAGTGGAGCCGGATCTCGTCGAGGCTGGGCGTCTCCATCGTCGTCTGACCACTTCGGCGTTGTTTGCCCGCCCACCACGGAGGGAACGTCGACTACATGTCCGCCTGGAGCCTCCTCGCCGTCCCCATGTGCCTGGCCATCGTCGTGGGGCTGCTGTGGGGCGTGGCGTGGTTCGAGCAGCGGATGCTGTCGCCCCGCTCGATGATCCTCTACAGCGCCCGCTCCCGCCACGCCGGCCCCGACACGGTGGAGATCCTCATCGCCGCCCAGTCGGAGCGGCTATTGAAGAGCTTCAAGCGGTAGCGGTGGCGCCGGTCACCCGGCCGTAGAGGGTGGTGCGCTGGGCCAGGGGCCGGCCCAGCGGCTCGACGATGGCGGCGAAGTCGTGCTCGTCCATGCGCTGCCCGTGTGACGCCCCCGCCGCCCGGCTGATGTTCTCGTCGACGAGGGTGCCGCCCAGGTCGTTGGCCCCCGCCTGCAACGCCTGGCGGGCCCCGTCGGCGCCCATCTTCACCCACGACACCTGCACGTTGGGAACCAGCGGCCCGTAGGCGATGCGGCCGACGGCGTGCATGAGCAGGGCTTCGCGGAACGTGGGGCCGCGCCGGGCCCGGCCCTGGAGGTAGATGGGGGCGGCCATGTGCACGAACGGCAGCGGCACGAGCTCGGTGAACCCGCCCGTCTCCTTCTGCAGGTCACGGGTGCGCACGAGGTGGCGGGCCCAGTGCACGGGCGACTCCACCGACCCGAACATGATCGTGATGTTCGACCGCAGGCCCAGGCCATGGGCGGTGCGGTGGGCCTCCAGCCACTCGTCGGTGGTCACCTTGTCGGGGCACAGCACGGCCCGCACCTCGTCGTCGAGGATCTCCGCCGCCGTGCCCGGGAGGCTGCGCAGGCCGGCGTCCATCAACCGCCGCAGGTAGCCGGTTAGCGGTTCGCCCAGGCGGCGCGCTCCCTCGGTCACCTCCAGGGCGGTGAAGCCGTGGACGTGGATGCCGGGGGCCACGTCCTTCACCGCCCGGCACACGTCGACGTAGTAGTCGCCGTCGAAGCTGGGGTGGATGCCGCCCTGCAGGCACACCTCGGTGGCCCCGCCCGCCACCGCCTCCACCACCCGGCGCTGGATCTCCTCCACACCGAGCAGGTACGGGTCGCCCCGCAGGTTGAGCGACAGGGGGCCCTTGGAGAAGGCGCAGAACCGGCACTTGAACGTGCACACGTTGGTGTAGTTGATGTTGCGATTGGCCACCCACGTGACCACGTCGCCCACGATCCGCCTCCGCAGCTCGTCGGCCACCTCGGCCACCGCCGCCACCTCCCGGCCCCGGGCCGAGAACAGCGTCACCAGCTCCTCCACCCCCGGCTCCTGTCCGGCCAGGACACCCTCCAGCACCTCGCCGACGGGCCCATGGGGTGCCGGCACCACCAGCGGCGGCCGCGCCTCGCCTCCCGCCACCCACGCGTGGTCCCGGGCCAGCCCCTCGGCGTCAGCCCGGTCGAGCACATGGCGGCGCACGCTCGGATCGACCCAGCGTTCGGCGCCGACAACGTACCGGGGGTGGACGGTCAACCGGGGGGCGAGGGCGAACCCCCGGGCCTCGGTCACCTCCCGCAGGCGGTCGAGGGCGGGCCACGGCCGCTCGGGGTTGACGTGGTCGGCGGTGACGGGCGAGACCCCGCCCCAGTCGTCGATGCCGGCGTCGAGCAGCCGCCCGAAGTCGTCGGACAGGTTGGGCGGGGCCTGGAGGCGCACGTCGTCGGGCAGGACCAGCCGGGCGGTGGCCACCGTCCACAGCAGCTCGTCGGGGGGGCAGGCTGGCCAGGCCGACATGGCCGTACCCGGCTTGGGCAGGAAGTTCTGGACGATGACCTCCTGCACGTGCCCGTGGCGGCGGTGGGAGGCGGCGATGGCCCGCAAGGCCTCCACCCGCGCCTCCCGGCTCTCGCCGATCCCGACCAGCACGCCGGTGGTGAACGGGATGACCAGCTCGCCCGCCGCCTCCAGCGTGGCCAGCCGCCGCTCGGGCGCCTTGTCGGGGGCTCCCCGGTGGCACGCCAGGCCCGGATCGAGCGACTCCAGCATCATCCCCTGCGAAGGGGCCACCGCCCGCAGCCGGGCCAGGTCGTCCTTCGACAGGGACCCGGCGTTGGCGTGGGGGAGCAGTCCGGTCTCCTCCAGCACCAGCCGGCACACGGCGACGAGATAGTCGACCGTCGACGACCAGCCGTGCTCGTCGAGCCATTCCCGGGCGGCGGGGTAGCGGTCCTCAGGGGCCTCGCCCAGGGTGAACAGGGCCTCGTGGCAGCCCGCCGCCGCCCCCCGCCGGGCGATGGCCACCACGTCGTCCGGGGCCAGGTAGGGCGACTCCACCCGGGCCGGCGCGGTGGCGAACGTGCAGTAGCCGCAGCGGTCCCGGCACAGCCGGGTGAGGGGGACGAAGACCTTGGGGGAGTAGGTGATGCGGGTGCCGGTCAGGCCGTCCCGCCGGGCCGCCGCCTCGGCCAGGAGGCCGTCCTGCCCCGTCATACCCGGGCCACGTCCGGCTCCAGGTACAGGACGCGGGCCTCGGGCACGGCCTGGCGCACCTGTTGCTCGAGAGCATCGATGCACTCGGCCACGCTGCGGGCGTCGGCGACATCCGCCAGCTCGATCTTGCACCCGACCAGCAACTCGTCGGGGCCGAGGTGCTGGGTGCGCATGTGGATCAGCCGCCGCACGTGACGGTCACCCTCCAGCGCTTCCCGGATGGCCTGCTCCTGGGCCGCCGAGGCGGCCTCCCCGATGAGCAGGCTCTTCATCTCGATGACCAGGATCACCGCGATCACCCCCAGCAAGAGGCCGATGGCGATGGAGCCCACCGCGTCCCACCGGGGGTTGCCGGTGAGCTCGGCCATCAGCACGCCCACCAGGGCGAAGGCCAGGCCCGACATGGCGCCGATGTCCTCCAGCAGCACCACCGGCAGCTCGGGGGACTTCGACGTGCGCACGAACTTCCAGAGCGACCCCGCCCTGCGCCTCGCCTCCTTGCTCTCGATCACCGCCGTGCGGAGGGAGAAGAACTCGAGCACGATGCCGAAAGTGAGGATGCCGATGGCCCATCCCAGCGAGGAGATCTCGTGGGGGTGGCGCACCTTCTCCACCCCCTCGTAGAGGGCGAACAGGGAGCCGAGGGTGAACAGGATGAGGGCCACCACGAACGACCAGAAGTAGCGCTCCCGCCCGTAGCCGAAGGGGTGCTGGGGGGTGGCGGCCCGCTTGGCCCGTGACCCGCCCAGCAGCAGCAGGACCTGGTTGGAGGTGTCGGCCACCGAGTGCACGCCCTCGGCCAGCATCGAGGCCGAACCGGTCACGCCGAAGCCGACGAACTTGGCCACCGCGACGCCGCCGTTGGCGATCGCCGCGGCGACGACGGCCTTGCGGCTCCCCCCTTCCATCTCGCAGGAGAGTAGCGGGACCCTTGCCGTACAGGAGGTGCCGTCGTATGATCCGCGCTGACGGGGGCGGACATCGCGAGCGACGCGAGGTACCGGCTCCCGCCAGGGGGGGCGAACGGTGGCGCACAATGGCGGTAAGCCGCGCTTGGGGCGCGCAGCAGTAGCGCTGGCCTTGACCGCGACGTTGGTGGTTGGGGGTGCGGAACCATCCTGGGGGCACGCGCCCTTCGGCGACGCCATCATCAGCAACGGCACCGTCCAGCTGGGGATCCACCAACAAGGGCACCTGAACGTGCCTGGGGGCTCGCCGTCTTCGGGCCAGGGCACCACCTTCGTGGGCCTGCGGTACGTGCCGACCAACGCCGAGTCGACAGCACCGGGCTGTCTGTGCGAGGGATGGGGAGCGGCCGACGCCGACCCTGGCAGCCTCCTCGCCGGCCATGCCAACGAGGCCGTGGGCGGGGTGGTCAACATCACGCCGGTCAGCTTCTCCAGCACGGCGTCGACCGCGGTCTCCAAGGTGACCATCGGAGGGAGGCTCGAGGTCACCCACGACTACCACCCCTCTCCGGCCACCCCCAACCTCTATGAGGTGGTCGTGAGCATCAAGAACATCGGGGCCATACCGGTGGGCGACCTGCGCTACCGGAGAGTGATGGACTGGGACGTGGAACCGACTGCGTTCAGCGAGTTCGTCACCATCCAGGGCGGCGGGGCCAACGTTCTCTTCACCAGCGACAACGGTTTCGCCAGCGCCAACCCGCTCACCGGTCCGAGCAGCCTGAGCTTCACCGGCACGGCGGTGGACAACGGCCCGAGCGACCACGGGGCTCTCTTCGATTTCGGGTTCGGGGCCCTGGCGGTGGGCCAGACGCGCACGTTCAAGACGTTCTACGGCGCCGCCGGTACCGAAGCCTCGGCCATCTCGGCCCTCACCGCGGTAGGCGCCGAGATCTACTCGCTTGGCCAGCCCAACACGCCCAACGGGCCGACGCAGGGTACTCCGAACACTTTCATGTTCGCCTTCGCCGGCGTGGGTGGAGTGCCGATCGGTTCGGCCTGCCCAGCCACGACGCCGGGATCGGGGGACATTGTCGGCACCTCCGGGCCCGACAAGATCGTCGGGACGGCCGGGAACGACCGGATCTTCGGGCTGGGAGGCAACGACCAGATCACCGGTCTCGGGGGCGACGACATCATCTTCGGCGGCGGCGGTGACGACAAGCTGTTCGGCGGCGACGGAAACGACACCCTCTGCGGTGGCAACGGGATCGACTACTTGGCCGGCGGGAACGGGAACGACACCCTCGAGGGAGGACCGGGGAACGACGACCTCAGCGGCGATGCCGGCGACGACACCCTCAGGGGAGACGACGGCAACGACCGGCTCTCTGGGGGCGCCGGCACCAACACCCTCGACGGCGGCAACGGGAACGACTTGTGCACCGGGCCGCCGGCCACCGTCGTGGCCTGCTAGAGGCGGCGGGGGCGACCTAGGTCGCCCCCGCCGCCGCCCGGTCGACCAGCCACACGACTCGGTCGGCCCGCACCTTGGCGGCCGGGCAGTCGGGATCGCCCCGGCGCACCGCCGCGAACGCCTCCGCCTTCTCCTCGCCCGAGACGGTGAAGATCACCAACCGGGCCCGGGCGATGCCGGAGAAGGTGAGGGTCATGCGCTGGAGGCGGTTGCGCCCGCTCGGGTCCTCGTTGAGGACGACCAGCCGGCCGGGATCGGCGTCGAGGGCGGGCGAGGCGGGGAACAGGGAGGCGGTGTGCCCGTCCGGCCCCAAGCCCAGGTGGACGAGGTCGATGCGGCCGGCCTGGGCCAGGCGTTGCTGGTAGGGGTCGGGCCCGTCCTCGCAGCGCATGGGGTACACCGCGTTGGCCGCTCCCACCCGTTCCAGCAGGGCCTCCCGGCCCAGCCGCTCGTTGGAGTCGACGCTGTCGGGTGGCACGCAGCGCTCGTCGCCCCAGTACACGTCCACCTGCCACCAGTCGATCTGGTCGGCCCCGTCGGTGGCGAGCCGCTCGTAGCAGCGCCGGGCCGTGCCGCCCCCCGAGAGGGCGATCGAGAACCCGTCGCCGGGCCGGCCGTGGAACGCCTCGATGACCCGCTCGGCGAACTCGGCGGCGACGTCGTCCACGACGATCACGTCGCCCGCCATCAGCCGCTCGGTCATCTGGGCTGGCTCATGTGGCCGAGCGCAGTCGAAGCGCCCCCTCAAGGGCGTCGCAGTAGACCTCGTCGCGACCCATGCGAGTGAGGGCGTCGCCCAGGGCCAGGGCCGGCCAGCGGTCGCGCATGCGCAGGGCCTGGCTGACGGACGGCCCGCCGTCGATCTCGACGGACGACTGGATGACCCGCTCCGCGCCCGGGCGGGCCACCTGGAAGACGCCGGTGCGGTGGCGGTGGGCGGCGGTGACGGTGATCGACACGTGGTCGGCGGGGCCCAGGCCGACGCGGGACAGGGGGACGTCGAGGCGGCCCGTGACCCAGCCCCCGAGCAGGTAGCGGGGGCCGTAGTTGCCGACCACCTCCACCCGCTCGATCTCCCGGAGGAAGGGCGAGTAGACGGGCCCCTCGAACAGGCCGGCCAGCAGGCTGCGCCAGGGAGCCAGCCGGGTCCACGACAGGTCGGTCACCGGCAGCCGCCGGGCCAGGGCCTGGATGCGGGGCAGCACCATGCTCCGTTCGCCGCCGGGGCCGCCGGCACCTGCCACCGCCCGGCTGTCGACCACGATCCGGTCGGCCACCGCCAGCAGCGGGTCGCCGGGGGAGGGCAGCCGGGCCGGCAGCCACACCACCAGGGGCAGGTCGGGGAGGGCGAAGGGCTCGACCACCGAGTCGAGGTGGTGGCGGGCCGTCCCCCGCACCCGTAGCACCACGTCCTCGAAGCACACCGCCCGCCCCCCCACGTCGACCACGTGGACCGAGGCGGCGGCGTCGATCCCACTGCTGCCGGACTCGTCCTCCTCCTCCTCGACCACCAGCACGATCGTGCGGGAGGGGTGGCGCGCCCCCAGGTCGTAGACCACGTCGATTGCGGCCGCTGCCCCGGCGTCGTCGGGCACCACCGCCACCAGGGTGAGGACGCTGGTTCGCACCGCCGCCCGCTGCTCGTGGCGTCGCAGGTCGGACAGGGCGTCCTCCACCGCGCCGATCGTGACGTCGTCGCCCTCCCACGACCCGATCGTCGTGATGGTGGGCCGGGTGCGCCCGATGACGGTGGTCACGGCCGGCGCCAACGCCGGTCGTCCCCCGACAGCAGCTCGTCCGCCTCGGACGGGCCCCACGTGCCCGCCTCGTAGCGGGCCAGCGGCACGTCGTCCTCCTCCCACGCAGCCAGGAGCGGGTCGCAGATGCGCCACGCCTGGGCCACCTCGTCGCTGCGGATGAACAGGGTGGGGTCGCCCACCAGGGCGTCGAGCAGCAGCCGCTCGTAGGCCTCGGGCGGCTCCTCCAGGAAGGCGGCGCCGTAGAAGAAGTCCATCGACACCGACCGCACCCGGAAGGCCTGGCCCGGCACCTTGGCCCCGAACCGCAGGGTGATCCCCTCGTCGGGCTGGATGCGCAGCACCAGGGCGTCGGGCTCCAGGCCCTCGGCCTGTTCGGAGGCGAACGGCAGGTGGGGGACCGCCTTGAACGTCATGGCCACCTCGGTCACCCGCTTGGGCAGCCGCTTGCCCGTACGCACGTAGAACGGCACGCCCGCCCACCGCCAGTTGTCGACCTGCAGCTTCATGGCCACGTACGTCTCCCGCAGGCTGTGGGGATGGACCCCCTCCTCCTCGCGGTAGCTGGGCACCTCCTCGCCCCCCACCCAGCCGGCCCGGTACTGGCCCCGCACCACCTCCGTCTTGACGTCCTCGGCGGTGAAGGGGTTGACCGCCCGCAGGGCCTTGACCTTCTCGTCGCGGATGGCGTCGGGGTCGAAGGTGGCGGGCGGCTCCATCATGGTCAGGGCCAGGACCTGCATGACGTGGTTCTGGACGATGTCGCGCAGGGCCCCCGCCTGCTCGTAGAAGCTGCCCCGGTGGCCCACGCCCAGCGACTCGGCCACCGTGACCTGCACGTGGTCGACGTAGCGGCGGTTCCACACCGGTTCGAAGATGGCGTTGGCGAAGCGCAGCGCCAAGACGTTCTGGACCGTCTCCTTCCCCAGGTAATGGTCGATCCGGTAGACCTGCGACTCGTCGAAGGACCGGTGCACGACCTCGTCGAGGGCGGCCCCCGACTCCTGGTCGTGCCCGAACGGCTTCTCGATGACGATGCGCACGAAGGCGTCGTTGCGGGCCGCCTTGTTGAGGCCGGCCCGGCCCAGGTGCTCGGCGATGACGGGGAACGTGGTGGGCGGGGTGGCCAGGTAGTAGAGCCGGTTGCCGCCCGTCCCCCGGTGGCGGTCGAGCTCGTCGAGCACATCCTCGAGCCGCTCGTAGGTGGAGTCGTCGGCATAATCGCCGGCCACGTAGCGGAAGGCGCCGGTGAACGCCTCCCACACGTGCTTGGCCTCGTCGCCCCCGCCGCCCATCTTCTCGACGGTGGTCCGCATGCGCTCCCGGAAGTCGTCGTCGTCCATCTCCGTGCGAGCCACGCCCACGACCGCGAAGGCGGCGGGGAGCAGGCGGCGCAGGGCCAGATGCTCGATGGCGGGCATGAGCTTGCGGCTGGTCAGGTCGCCCGACGCCCCGAAGACCACCAGCACGGCCGGAGGGGCGACGCGGTCGGTGGTTGGCTCGACCAGCGGGTTGTCGATGGTCATGCTGCGACCGAGCTTAGGCGGCACGTGCGCCGGCGATGTCGGAGGCCAGGCCACGGCAGCCGTCGTCGACGTCGCCCTCGGTGGCGGTGAGGATCCGCCACCCGTGGGCCGCTGCCCGGTTGGCCCGGGCCGCGTCGTGCCGCCAGGCCTGGCGACCGAAATGGTGCCGGTAGCTGGCGAACTCCACCGCCACCCGCCACGCCGGCCACGCCAGGTCGAACCGTGCCACCACCCGCCCTCGATCGTCACGCAGCTCGTGCTGCGGAACCGGTCTTGATAGCCCCGCCGCCACCAGCAGCCGGCTCACCGTGGCCTCCCGCCTGCTCCCGAACGGCTTGTGGGTGCGCCGGTCGTCGACCAGCTCGCCCAGCACGGCCGTGCCGTCCCGACCCTGGGCCGGCAGCCACCGCTCGAGGTAGGCGACCGTCGCGAGGTTGTCTCGCAGGGCCGAGTCCACACACGCCTCGAGGTCGTCGAAGCCCAAGTCGCCCGCCAGGTCGACCAACGTGCGCCCCACGCTCGTGCACGGGAGCCCGTCCCGCACCGCCCGATCGACCGGCCGCAACGCCCGTGTGTGGTGGAGGATGGCCCCCGGCAACGACCGGTAGCCGCTGGTGTCGACGGTCACGCTCACGCGCTCGGTTTCGGCCAGATCCAGTCGCCAGAGCCGCGCCGCAGACCGGTGAGATGCCACACCCTTCGTGGCCAGCGTGACCGCCAGCAGCCGCTGGTGCCAGGTGACGGGCGCCCCTGCGATCCGGAAGACGCCACGCTGGGCGGGCACCCACAGGCCTCGCTCAACACGTGTCCGCACCACCTTGTCGCTCATCCCGGCGCGGCGGGCCTGCGCTCGGGTCACGAGACCGTGCTGCTCGGCGGCGGTGTGCCGAACTGATGTCTCTACCTGCCCTCTGCGGTCACCTGCAGACATCACTTCCCCCTGGGGTGGTCGGACCGGCCGGGGGAAGCGGGACGACCGACAGCTAAGCAGGAGGCTTTGACAGCAGGACGAGGCTGGCGGTGAATCCGTGGAGGAAGGGGCGACCGCCGACGGGGCCCAGCTCACCGGCGCAGAACATTCCGGCCACGGGTGCGCCGCCCAGGCCCTCGGAGACGACGGTGGCGTCGTGGTCGGGGTTGTCCTTGCCGAACAGGTTGACGCCGCGGCCGTTGCAGGTGAACAGGAGGGCGGCGTCGGCCGAGCAGCCGGTCAGCAGTTGGCGCAGATCCTCGTCGGCCGACTCGGCGTCGCGGACCTGGAACTGGGTGGTGGCCCCGACCTCGACCACGTCGCCGACCTGGATGGCGCCCGACTGCGGGTCGCCGCCCAGCACGTTGCGGATGAGGAAGTCGCCCCGGCCGAAGTCGGCCTTGTGCTCGTCGATCACGATACCGAGGTGGACGCCCCGGTAGAGGAGGTTGCGCTCCTCCTCGCTCATCGTCTCGGCCACCTCGCCCAGCCGTTCCAGGGGAGGGCGGCTGGCCAGCTCGAAGACCACGTTGCCCTCGGCCCGGGTGACCACGAGGGGGTTCCCCACGGGGCGGCAACCCTGCGACACGACGGTGGCCACCTGCACGCCCGGGCCCAGCAGCACGCCCACGGCCCCTGCGCTTACGACCCGGTCGTTCAGCACCAGCCGGTTCTGGCCGTGTCCCTGGCCGGCCAGGGCCATGCCGCCCACCACCGGCACCCCGGCATGGTCGGCCGACATCCGCTGGAGGAACAGGTCGGCGGGGAACGAGAAGGGGTCGGCCATCACGACCATGCCCGACGCGTCGGGGCCGATCTCGGGCCAACCGGCGAACAGGGGCCCGTCCGGTGTCATGGTGGCGGTGACGTGGAAGGGGATGACGGGGCCCGTCGCACCCGCCCACAGCGACACGCCCGGCGAGCGCTCGACCTCCCGTGGGCCGCCCACCACCGACTCGG
>Ga0187892_10004079_pt1 | contig 25221 bp, 21 predicted proteins | sample MA1701073metaG_FD_139345 | JGI IMG/M metagenome (GOLD analysis project Ga0187892, IMG submission 139345) | Bio-ooze microbial communities from a basaltic lava cave in the Kipuka Kanohina Cave System on the Island of Hawaii, USA - MA170107-3 metaG ... | reverse complement strand
GGGCGACGTCGCCGGCGCGCTCGCGGCCTGGCGCGACATCCCGTCCGACAACGGCGACTATGCGCGCGCGCGCGTGCGGCTCGACACGGTCGAGTCCGAGATCGCGAGCTCGCTCGTGCGTTACGAGAAGCGCGCGGAGTTCTTCGAGGAGCAGGGGCGCCTGTCCGAGGCGGTGCTGTACTACCGGCTGGCGCTGAAGCTCGACCCGGACCGGCCGCAGACTCTCGCGCGCACGCAGTCGCTGTACCGCGAGCTGATGGCGAAGGAGACCGAGGAGCGCGCGCGCCTTTCGGCGGCGCTCGCCGCGGGCAGTTTGCGCGAGGCGAAGGAGGCCGCGGAGCGGCTGCAACGGCTCGATCCGTTCGATCCGGCGATCCAGATCGAGCTGCGCCAGGTGCGCGCCGAGACCGGCGCACAGGTGCTGCGCTTCCTCGAGGACGGCAAGCGCGCCTACGCGCTCGGCGATCGCGCCGGCGCGCGCAGCGCGTTCGAGCGCGTGCTCGAGCTCGATGCCGGGAACGAGGCGGCGCTCGGCTACCTGTCGTTCCTGAAGCGCTACGACGAGGTCGCATCCGCGGAACACCCGCCGCCGCAGGTGGAGCGCCGCCGCCCGACCTCGCAGACGGCGCGCGCGCTGCCGCCGCCGTCGGTCTCGTCCGAGGAGATCCTCGCCGAGGGCCGCTATCGCGCGGGCCGCCAGGCCGAGGAGCGCGGCGACCCGTACCGTGCGATCCGCGACTACGAGGACGCCCTGAAGATCGACCCCCAGCACGCAGCCGCGCGGCGCCAGCTGGCGGCGCTGCGCGCCGAGCTCGCGCCGCGCCTGCCCGGCCTGTACGAGCAGGGCAAGCGCTACTTCCAGGACGAGGACCTCGAGAAGGCGCTCGTGGTCTGGCGCAACGCGCTCCTGATCGCGCCCGGCGACCAGCGCACCAAGGAGAACGTGGACCGCGCGGAGCGCATCCTGTCGCGGCTCGAGGAGATCCAGACGCGTGGCCCGTAAAGCGCGCGCGATCGTGACCGCGCTCGTCGCGGCGTGCTGCGCGCTCGCCTGCGCGAGCACCGGCGAGAAGATCGCGGAGCGCCTGTTCGCGCGCGACCAGCCGCTGGTCTTTGACCGCGGCTCGCGGCTCCTGCCGCCCGAGGGCCTGCGCGTGACCTCGAACCAGGACCGCGAGATCTCGCTCGCCTGGGACCCCGTGCTGGTCGGCGACGTCGCGGGCTACGCGATCCTGCGCGCGAAGGGCAGCGGCGAGGAAGCCTACGCGCGCGTCGGCATCACCAAGTCGCGCTTCGGCACGGTGTTCAGCGACGCGGGCGAGAGCGCGGGCGCGCTCGGCGACGGCCAGACCTACACCTACCGCGTCCACCCGTACGACACCCACGGGCGGATTTCGCGCAGCCACGCGGCGCTGGTCGCCACCACCGAGCCGAAGCCCGACATCCCCGAGGGGCTACAGGTGTATTCGAACCTGCCGCGCAGCGCGGTGCTGTCCTGGAAGCCGAGCGACGCCGACGCGGTGTCGGGCTACGCGGTCTATCGCTGCCCGACCATGGCCGGGCCGTGGGAGCGCGTGACCTTCGTCGAGGGCCGACTCAATACGGTGTACGAGGACGCGGTGCCAGGCGACCTGCGCGTCATGTACTACCGGATCGCGGCGGTGAACCGCTTCGGCGGCGAGAGCGAGCCGACCGAGAAGCCGATCCGCGCCGTGACCAAGGCCGAGCCCCTGCCCCCGATCGGGCTCGAGGCGCAGGCCTCGCAGCTCGGCCGCGCGGAGCTGCGCTGGTCGCCGAACGTCGAGCCGGACCTGGCGAGCTACGAGGTGTGGCGCGCGCTCTCGAACGGCGCCGGCTTCGGCGAGGAGGTGCAGATCGCCGAGGTTCCGGCGGGCACCACCGAGCTCGCCGACGGCGCGCTCGGCTGCGGCGTGAGCGCGCGCTACCGCGTGCGCGCGACCGACGCCGACGCGCTGGTCAGCCTGCCCTCTGACCCGCTCGACGTGAAGGGCGCCGACGCGGGCCTGGTGCTGGCGCGGGACGGCGGCACGGTGAAGGTCTCGTGGGATCCCGCCAAGGCGGGCCATTACACCGGCGCGCGGATCGCGCAGGTGCGCAGCGTCATGCCCGATCGCGAGCTCGCGCTGGTCGAGGAAGGCAGCCAGGTCGAGCTGGCCGACCTGCCGCCGGGCAGCGAGATCCGGGTCACCTTCGTCGGCGCCGGCGACGGCGGAGCGGCCTCACAGGCCCCGCCCTGCCGGCTTGTCGTGCCGTGATTTATCCGTAGACTGGTCCACCCATTCCCCGATAGCTCAGTTGGTAGAGCGGGTGGCTGTTAACCACTAGGTCGGCGGTTCAAGTCCGTCTCGGGGAGCCAGATTGTCTGCACCGCCGCACACGCACATGGACCCGTCCCTGCTCCGCGGCATCGGCATCGAGATCCCCGAGATCCTCCTGCCCGCGCGCGGCGTCGAGCTCGAACGCTGGGCGGTGGTTGCATGTGACCAGTACACCTCGCAGCCCGAGTACTGGAAGGCGGTCGCAGAGCGCGTGGGCGACACGCCCTCGGCGCTCCACCTCGTGCTGCCCGAGGTCTGGCTCGGCGAGAGCGACGAGGACAAGCGCATCGCCGCCATCCAGGCGCGCATGCGCGAGTACCTGGCGCGGGGCGTGTTCGCGGAGCCGCTGCGCGGCTTCGTCGCTGTCGAGCGCAGCACCCCGCACGTCGCGGCACGGCGCGGCCTGCTCGTGGCGCTGGATCTCGAGCGCTACGACTGGCGCCCCGGCGCTCGCGCGCTCGTGCGCGCGACCGAGGCCACGGTCGAGGAGCGCCTGCCGCCGCGGCTGCGCGTGCGCGAGGGCGCGGCGCTCGAGCTGCCGCACGTGCTCGTGCTGATCGACGACCCGGAACGGAGCGCGCTCGAGCCGGCCTTCGCCGCCGCGGCGCGCGGCGCGCCGCTCTACGACACGCAGCTGATGGACGGCGCCGGGCGCGTGCGCGGCTGGGCCGTCACCGACGCTGGCGAGATCGAACGCCTGGCGCGCGCGCTCGCCTCGCTCGCGCGGCCGGAGCTGCAGCGCGCGCGGTACGGCGCCAGCGACGGCGACCCCTTCCTGTACGCGTCGGGCGACGGCAACCACTCGCTCGCTGCGGCGAAGCTGTTCTGGGAGCGGCGCAAGGCCGGGCTCTCCGCGGCGCAGCGCGAGCGCGATCCCGCGCGCTTCGCGCTGGTCGAGCTGGTGAACGTGCACGACCCCGGCCTGCGCTTCGAGCCGATCCACCGGGTCGTGTTCGGCGCCGAGCCCGAGGCGTTGCTCGCGGCGCTCGAGCGTTCGCCGGGCGCCGGGCCCGCGCACGAGCTGCGCTTCGCGACCTCGACGCGCTCGGGCGTCGTCCGGCTGCAGAGCCGCCAGGAGCCGCTCGCGGTCGCGGCGCTGCAGGCGTTCCTGGACGATTGGCTCGCGTCCCACCCGCAGGCGCGGATCGACTACATCCACGGCGACGAGGCGCTCGCGCGGCTCGCGGCCGAACGCGATCGGGTCGGCTTCTATCTGCCCGCGTTCGAGAAGGGCGCCCTGTTTCCGACCGTGGCGAAGCGGGGCGTGCTGCCGCGCAAGGCGTTCTCGCTGGGCGAGGCCGAGGAGAAGCGGTTCTACCTGGAGGCCCGGCGTATACTCGCGCCGTGAGCGCGCCAGGCACGGAATCGATCCGCTTCGAGCAGCCCGCACCCGGCGTCGCGCGCATCGTCCTGGCGCGCGCCGAGACGCGCAACGCGCAGGACAAGCGCATGCTCTACGAGCTGAACGCCGCCTTCGACCGCGCGGCGCACGACGACGCCGTGAAGGTGATCGTGCTCTCGGCCGACGGGCCGCACTTCTCGTCGGGCCACGATCTGCGCGACCGCTCGAAGCTCGACGAGTTCGAGCCCGTCGGCACCTGGGGAGGCTTCGGCCTACCCGGGGCCGAGGGCTACATGGCGGTCGAGCACGAGATCTACCTGGGGCTGTGCTGGCGCTGGCGCAACCTGCCCAAGCCGACCATCGCGCAGGTGCACGGCAAGACGATCGCCGGCGGGCTGATGCTGATGTGGGTCTGCGATCTCGTGGTGGCGAGCGACGACGCGACCTTCTCCGATCCGGTCGTGGCGTTCGGCGTGAACGGCGTCGAGTACTTCGCGCACCCGTGGGAGGTCGGCATCCGCAAGGCCAAGGAGATGCTGTTCACGGGCGCGGCGATCGGCGCGGCCGAGGCGCGCGCGCTGGGCATGGTGAACCACGTGGTGCCGCGCGCCGAGCTCGAGAAGTTCACGCTCGAGCTGGCGCAGCGGATCGCGTCCCGGCCGAGCATGGGCCTGAAGCTCGCCAAGCAGTCGGTCAACCAGGCGCAGGACGCGCAGGGCTTCTGGACGGCGCTGCAGGCCGCCATGTCGCTGCAGCAGCTCGGCCACTCGAACAACGCGCAGGTGCACGGGATGCTGGTCGACCCGAGCGGGGCCGAGGTCATCCGCCGCGAGGCGAAGTCGAGCGGCTAGCGCGAACCGCGCCGGATCAGACGAAGCGGCGCAGCTGCGTGGCGACGATGCCCGCGCCGACGATCATCATCAGCACGGAGCTCGGCTCCGGGATCGGATTCGTGCCGCCGCCGTGGCCGCCGCCGGGCGCCGGCGGAACGCGGTTCTCGTCGATGCGGATCCGCGCGAGCGCGAAGTCGTTGTGCTCGCCCGCGTCCGGCACGAAGCGCACCGAGGAGACCCAGCGGTTCACGTTCACCCGCAGGACGCCGTCGTTGTTCGCGTCGTCCGAGTCGAAGTTGATGTCGAAGCCGTTGCCCATGATCGAGCCGGTCTCGTCGACGCGCAGGAAGTAGCGACCGGTCGTGCTGAGCAGCGAGATGTCGACCGAGGTCAGGAACACGCTGTGCTCGAAGCGGACCGTGAGCACCTCGGGCGTGTCGATCTGGTAGCGGCTGTCGGTGCGGCAGCCGCTCACGCTGCTCGGGCAGTCGATGCCGAGGCCGTTCCCGGAGCTCCAGGTCAGGTCGCTGCCGTTCGGGCTGGCGATGAAGCGCACATCGCCGAACGCGGAGTTGCCGCGGTACACGACGTCGCCGTCGTTCCCGTTGGCGATGTTCGACCCGAGCGAGCCGGTGAGGTTCAGAGTGGCGGCGTTCGCGGAGACCGCGACGCCCGCAGAAGCAACCAGGACCACAGCAGCAGAGAGCAGAGACCGCATGGAAAACCCACCCAGAAGCAAGGAGTTGGCGAGCCAGGACTTCGGACGTGATTTCTATCACGTTCGTAACTATCCGGTCAAGCTCACCTTTTTCATTTTTTCAACGTCCGGATCCGTATGCGTTCGGGGCGTTGGGGCGTCCGCCCCAAGCCTGAGTGGATTCAACCACTTGGCGAATCGACCCGCGCCGGAGATGCCGGCCGGCGCAGCCTCTCGAGCTCGTCCCGGAAGCGTTCGCAAGGGTCCTGGTCGTCGACCCGCGGCGTGAACCAGACCAGATCGAACTCCGTCCCTGCGCGAGCGGCGCGTGTTTCGGGGTTTTCACCGGCCTCGCCCGCCCCGCGTTGGACCTCGCTGAAGGCGAGCGCCAGCACGCTGCGCCCGGGCGCGCGGCGCGCGAGGTAGAGCGGAACACCGCGGTCGCGCCGCACGTGGCCCGCGCCCGCGATCAGGAGCGCCCCGTCGCGCGCACCCGCCGAGAGCATGACACTTGCGAGTGTCGCGTCGCGCGCGCGCTGCGCGTCGATCATCGCGTCGACCATCGCGTCGGGCGCTATGCCGCAGTGCGCTTCCCGCACCTCTTCCGCGAACGCGCGCCGCGCCTCTTCCGACGGCGGCGGGTCGAGCGCCAGTCGCGCGCGCTCGTCGGACGGAATCTCGGCGAGCCCGCCGCGGCGCAGCTTGGCGAGCTCCGCGCGTGGCAGGTCGCCCGCCGCGAGCGGCAGTCGCGCGGCGAGCGCGGCGGCGAAGATCGGCCGGTAGAGCGCGAAGTCCGGCCAGCCGCCGTGCGCCCAGTCGAGCGCGGCCGCGATCGCGTCGGGATCGCCGGGATGCGCGGCGATCGCCGCCGCGAGCTCGGGCTCGCGATCGGCGGGGATCATCTCGAGCACGACCGCCGGCTTGCGGCCCGCGCGCGCGACCGACTCGATCAGCCACGCCTGCAGCCGGTGGTGGTCGGGGTTGTCGTGCTTCTCGCCGAGCAGCGCGAAGTCCGACGCTGCCGCGCGCTCGGCGACGGCGTCGGGCGAGACGAAGCGGCGCTCGCGCGTGTCCCAGACGCGCCCGACCAGCGGGTCCTCGTGGCCGAGCGGGGACTGCCAGGCGAGCCAGGGCTGCGGCTCCGAGCTCCGCTCGCCGGAGAAGCGCGTGCAGCCGAGCAGGAGCAGCGCGACGAGCAGCGCCGCGCGCTGCATCAGCCCGCCTCGAGCTCGACGCCCGCGAGCGCGAGCCCGATCCACAACATCCCGAAGGCGAGCGAGGCCAACGACGCCGCGACGAACACGCGCCGATAGGCGGCGCCGCGCTGCTCGCGCGGCGAGAGCGCGCCCAGCAGCCAGGCGATCCCCATCATCGACACGACCGTGCCCAGCCCGAAGCCGGCGAGATAGACGGACGACTCCGCCCACGAGTGCATGCCCGCCGCCGGCAGCACCGCCAGCGTGCTGCCCGTGCCGACCAGACCGTGCAGCGTGCCGATCGAGAGGGCCGCCGTGGTGTGCACGTGCTGGTGCTCGTGCGCGCCGTCGGCGGCGCTGGTGTACTGGGCCACCGCGCGGCGCTGGTGCAACAGCCCCCACGTACCGACGGCGATCAGCACCGCTCCGACGAGGTACGCGCCGATCCCCTCCAGCCACGCGACGTCCAGCCAGTCGGCCGCCGACACGAACACGAGCGCGACCGCGATCAAGCCGAGCGCGTGGCCGATTCCCCAGCGCAGGCCCACCCGCCACGCGTCGCGGTGCGCCTCGACCGAGAACGGCGCGAGCGCCGCCACGTGGTCGGGGCCGAGCAGCACGTGGCCGAAGCCGGCCGCCAGGCCGGTGAACAGCACCAGGATCACGAGCCGGGACGCGCCAGCGCCGCGCGGTACTCGGCCGCGAGCTCGACGTAGTGGCGGTTCTGCTCGTCGAGCACCGCGCGCTCCTCGTCGGAGACCATGCGCACGAAGCGCGCGGGCCGGCCGAGCCAGAGCTCGCGCGCGCCGACGCGCTTGCCGGGCGCGAGCAGCGAGCCCGCGCCGAGCATGCCCTCGCTCGCGATCAGCGCGCCGTCCAGGATCACCGAGCCCATGCCCACGAAGGCGCGGTCCTCGAGCGTGCAGGCGTGCACGATGCAGCCGTGGCCGATCGTGACTTCTACACCGATCCGCGTCGCCAGCCCCTGGCGCGAGACGTGGATGATCGAGCCGTCCTGGAAGTTCGTGCGCGCGCCGATCCAGACCGGCTGCACGTCGCCGCGCACCACGCAGCCGAACCAGATGCTGGCCTGGGCGCCGACCTCGACGTCGCCGATCAGCGCCGCGCCGGGGGCGGCGAAGGCGTCGGGCGCGAGGCGCGGCAGGCGGCCGCGGTAGGGTACGAGCCGGGCTTCCAAGGTGCGCGGATTCTACCGCCCGCGCGCAGGCTTAGAAGCTCGGGCGCGGGCCGGGGCGGGCGGCCCGGGGAATCTTGACTTGATTGTCCAGTTTACTAGGCTGCGGGCGCATGCAGCTCCTGGCGCAAGAAGAGTATGGGCTTCGCTGCCTGATCCAGGTCGCGCGCCACCCCGGGCCCGCCCCGCTGACGATCCCCGAGGTCGCCGAGCGCGAGGGCCTCTCGCCCGAGTACGCGGCCAAGCTGATGCGCGCCCTGCGCCAGGGCAGCTTCGTCACCAGCACGCGGGGCGCCGGCGGCGGCTACCGGCTGTCGCGTCCGGCGAGCGAGATCACCGCCTGGCAGGTCGTGCAGACGCTGGGCGGGTCGCTCTTCCCCGCCGAGTTCTGCGAGACCCATCCGGGCCAGCTGCACGACTGCGTGCACTCGACCGGCTGCTCGCTGCGCGGGCTGTGGAGCTCGGTCGAGGGCGCCGTGCGGCGGGTGCTGCAGGGCGTGACGCTCGCCGATCTCGCGCGCGACGAGCGCGGGCTGCTCGCGATCGAGGCGCCGCCGAGCGAGCCGAACACGGGGGTGGCGCGATGAGCTCGAACCAGGAGATCACGGCGCTCACCAATCGCGAGTACGCGGCCGGCTTCACCACCGACGTCGAGTCCGAGACCGTCGCGCCGGGGCTCGACGAGAGCGTGATCCGCCGCATCTCGGAGAAGAAGGGCGAGCCGCAGTGGCTGCTGGACTGGCGGCTGCGCGCGTTCGCGCGCTGGCTCGAGATGAACGAGGACGATGCGCGCTGGGCGAAGGTCTCGTTCCCGAAGATCGACTACCAGGCGATCAGCTACTACTCGGCGCCCAAGCCGAAGAAGAAGCTCGAGAGCATGGACGAGGTCGACCCGGAGATCCGCGCGACCTTCGAGAAGCTCGGCATCCCGCTCAGCGAGCAGAAGATGCTGGCCGGCGTCGCGGTCGACGCGGTGTTCGATTCGGTCTCGGTCGCGACGACGTTCCGCGCCAAGCTCGCGGAGCTCGGGATCGTCTTCTGCTCGTTCTCGGAAGCGGTGAAGAGCCACCCGGAGCTGGTGCGCAAGTACCTGGGCTCGGTCGTGCCCTACTCCGACAACTTCTTCGCGACGCTGAACTCGGCCGTGTTCACGGACGGCTCGTTCGTCTACATCCCCCCCGGCGTGCGCTGCCCGATGGAGCTGTCGACCTACTTCCGGATCAACGAGGCGAAGACCGGCCAGTTCGAGCGCACGCTGATCGTCGCCGACGAGGGCGCCTACGTGTCGTACCTCGAGGGCTGCACGGCGCCGATGCGCGACGAGAATCAGCTGCACGCGGCGGTGGTCGAGCTGGTCGCGCTCGAACGCGCCACGATCAAGTACTCGACGGTCCAGAACTGGTACCCGGGCGACAAGGAAGGCCGCGGCGGCATCTACAACTTCGTGACCAAGCGCGGCGCCTGCCGCGGACGGAAGTCGAAGATCAGCTGGACGCAGGTCGAGACCGGCTCGGCGATCACCTGGAAGTACCCGAGCTGCATCCTGCAGGGCGAGGACTCGATCGGCGAGTTCTACTCGGTGGCCGTCACCAACCACCACCAGCAGGCCGACACCGGCACGAAGATGATCCACATCGGCAAGAACACGAAGAGCACGATCGTCTCGAAGGGCATCTCGTGCGGGAAGGGCCAGCAGACCTACCGCGGCCTGGTCGAGATCCACCAGAAGGCGGCCGGCGCGCGCAACCACTCGCAGTGCGACTCGCTCCTGATCGGCGACCGCTGCGGCGCGCACACCTTCCCCTATCTCGACGTGCGCAACGCGAGCGCGCAGGTGGAGCACGAGGCGACCACCAGCAAGATCAGCGAGGACCAGCTGTTCTACTGCCAGCAGCGCGGGCTCGGCAGCGAGGACGCGGTGTCGATGATCGTGAACGGATTCTGCAAGGAGGTGTTCCGCGAGCTGCCCATGGAGTTCGCGGTCGAGGCCTCGAAGCTGTTGTCGGTGACGTTGGAAGGCGCGGTCGGCTGATGCCTGGAGGCGAGATGCTCGAGATCCGGAACCTGCACGCGCGCGTCGAGGGCCGCGAGATCCTGCGCGGCGTCGACCTCTCCGTGCGCGCGGGCGAGGTGCACGCGGTGATGGGCCCGAACGGCTCGGGCAAGAGCACGCTCGCGAACGTGCTCGCCGGGCGCGAGGGCTACGAGGTGACCGAGGGCGAGGTGCTCTACCGCGGCCGCGACCTGCTCGCGCTCGCGCCCGAGGAGCGCGCGCGCGAGGGCGTGTTCCTCGCCTTCCAGTACCCGGTCGAGATCCCCGGCGTGACCAACTCCTACTTCATGAAGGCCGCGACCAACGCGGTGCGCAAGCACCGCGGCGAGCCCGAGCTCGACGCGATCGACTTCCTGGCGCTGGTGAAGCAGACCATGAAGGAGCTCGGGATGGACGAGGCGTTCCTCTCGCGCTCGGTCAACGAGGGCTTCTCGGGCGGCGAGAAGAAGCGCAACGAGATCCTGCAGATGTCGTTGCTGCAGCCCACGCTCGCCGTGCTCGACGAGACCGACTCCGGCCTCGACATCGACGCGCTGCGCATCGTCGCCGACGGCGTGAACCGGCTGCGCGGCCCGCAGCGCGCGGTGCTCGCGATCACGCACTACCAGCGCCTGCTCGACTACCTGGTGCCGGACCGCACGCACGTGCTGATGAACGGCCGGATCGTGCGCTCGGGCGACCGCGCGCTCGCGCTCGAGCTCGAGAAGCGCGGCTACGGCTGGCTCGAGCGCGAAGCCGGAGCGCCCGCGTGAGAGGCGTGGCCGCAGAGCTCGCCTTCGCGCGCCAGTACGAGGCCGCGCGTGGGGCAAGCGGCGCGCGCGAGCCGGCCTGGCTCGCGCGGCTCCGAGCCGAGGCGTTCGACGCCTTCGCGGCGCACGGGCTGCCGACGACGCGGCACGAGGACTGGCGCTTCACGTCGCTCGCGAAACTCGAGACGGTCCAGTTCGCGCAGACCCCCGAAGTCGATGGGACCCCCGCCGCGGCGGCCGCGCGCGAGCGGGTCGCGCTCGGCGACGCACACCGGCTGGTGTTCGTGAACGGGCGTCACGCGCCCGCGCTCTCGAGCGTCGGCGCACTGCCCGCGGGTTGCCGGGTGGAGCCGCTCTCCGCGCTGCTCGCGAGCGACGCCGGCGCGGTCGAGCGCGTGCTCGCGAGCGCCGCCGATCCCAAGCAGCGCGCGCTCGTGGCTCTTAACACGGCGCTGTTCTCCGACGGCGCGTTCGTCGAGCTCGCGGACGGCGCGGCGCTCGTTCGCCCGCTGCACGTGCTCTACCTGCAAGCCAGCGCCGCGGCGCCGACCGCCTCGCACGTGCGCACGCTCGTGTCCGCCGGCGCGGGCAGCCGGGCGCTGATCGTCGAGCAGCACGCGGGCGACACGCGCACGACGGACTTCACGAACGCGGTGACGGAGCTCCGCGCCGGCCGCGATGCGCAGCTCCAGCACGTGCTGATCCAGGACCTGCCGGCACAGAGCTTCGCGGCCAGCGCCGTGCTCTCGCGCCAGGACGGGTCGAGCCGGCTCGGCCTGCACCAGATCGCGCTCGGCGCCGCGCTCGCGCGCGCCGAGGTCGAGAGCCGGCTCGAGGCCGAAGAGGCCGAGCTCGCGCTGCTCGGCCTGTACCTCGGGCGCGGCGCCCAGCACCCCGACCACCACACCACCATCGATCACGCCGCGCCGCACACGCGCAGCCGCGAGCTCTACAAGGGCATCCTCGACGAGCGCGCGCACGGCGTGTTCCACGGCCGCATCCACGTGCGTCCGCACGCCCAGAAGATCGCCGCCGAGCAGACCAACCGCGCGCTGCTGCTCTCCGACCGCGCGACGATCAACTCGAAGCCGCAGCTAGAGATCTACGCCGACGACGTGAAGTGCAGCCACGGCGCGTCGATCGGCCAGCTCGACGCCGCGCAGCTCTTCTACCTGCGCGCGCGCGGGCTCGACCTGGACGCGGCGCGCGCGCTGCTCACGGCCGCGTTCGCGAGCGAGGTGCTCGAGAGCCTGCCCCACGAGGCGCTGCGCGCGGCGCTCGAGCGAGCGCTCTTCGCCTGGCTGCCGGCGAGCGGAGGCCGGGCATGAGCGCGCTCGACCTCGAAGCCGTCCGCAAGCAGTTCCCGATCCTCGCGCGGCGCGTTCACGGCAAGCCGCTGGTGTTCCTGGACAGCGCGGCCTCGAGCCAGAAGCCGGCCGCGGTGATCGAGGCGACCGTCGACTACTACGGCCGGCTCCACGCGAACGTGCACCGCGGCGTGCACACGCTCTCCGAGGAGGCGACCGCCGCGTACGAGGCCGCGCGGCGCAAGGTCGCGGAGTTCATCCACGCGCCGAGCGAGCGCGAGGTCGTGTTCGTGCGCGGCACCACCGAGGGCATCAACCTGGTCTCGCAGGGCTTCGCGCGGCCGCGCCTCGAGCCCGGGGACGAGGTGCTCGTCACCACGCTCGAGCACCACTCGAACATCGTGCCCTGGCAGATCGTGTGCGAGCAGACCGGCGCGCGGCTCGTGGTCGCGCCGATCGACGCGCGCGGCGACGTGATCGTCGAGGAGTTCGCGCGCCTGCTCTCGCCGCGCACTCGCATCGCCGCGTTCGCGCACGTCTCGAACGTGCTCGGCACGGTGCTGCCGGTCGCGGAGCTCGCCGCGCTCGCGCGCCGCGCCGGCGCGGCCGTGGTGATCGACGGCGCGCAGGGCGTACCGCACATGCCGGTCGACGTGCAGGCGCTCGGCGCCGACTTCTACGCCTTCTCGGGCCACAAGATGTACGCGCCGACGGGCATCGGCGTGCTCTGGGGGCGCGCGGAGCTGCTCGAGGCGACCGCGCCCTGGCAGGGGGGCGGCTCGATGATCCGCAGCGTGACGTTCGAGAAGACCGAGTTCGCGCACGCGCCGGAGCGCTTCGAGGCGGGCACGCCCGACATCGCCGGCGCGATCGGGCTCGGCGCCGCGATCGACTGGCTCGGCGCGCTCGGCCTCGACGCCGTGCACGCGCACGAGTCCGACCTCGTCGCCTACGCGCGCGCGCGGCTCGGCGAGATCGCCGGCGTGCGCTTGATCGGCTCGCCGCGCGAGCAGGTCGGCGTGATCTCGTTCCTGGTCGGCGACGTGCACGCGCACGACGTCGGCACGATCCTCGACGGCGAGGGCATCGCCGTGCGCGCCGGCCACCACTGCGCGCAGCCGCTGATGGACTTCTACGACGTGCCCGCGACCTCGCGCGCCTCGTTCGCCGTGCACAACGGCCGCGACGACGTCGACCGCCTGTGCGCCGGCGTGCGCCGCGTGCTGGAGATCTTCGCCTGATGTCGGACCTGCGCGAGCTGTACCAGGAGGTGATCCTGGACCACACCAAGCACCCGCGGAACTTCGGGATGCTCGAGAGCGCGACCCACCGCGCGCAAGGCCACAACCCGCTGTGCGGCGATCAGCTCGCGCTGTTCGTCGAGGTCGCCGGCGACCGCCTGCGCGACCTCCGGTTCGCGGGCCGCGGCTGCGCGATCTCGACCGCGTCCGCGTCGCTCTTGACCGAAGCGGTGAAGGGCCGCACCACCGCGGAGGCGCACGCCCTGTTCGAGCGCTTCCACGCCGCGGTCACCGCGCCGAGCGACGCGCCGGTCGACACCGCGCCGCTCGGCAAGCTGGCCGCGCTCGCCGGCGTGCGCGAGTTCCCCATGCGCGTGAAGTGCGCGAGCCTGGCCTGGCACACGCTCGAGGCGGCGCTCGCGGGCAAGTCCGAGCCGGTGTCGACGGAGTAGCGAACGAGACGATGGAAACGACCGAGAATCCCCCGACTTCCTCCCCCTCGACCGAGGCGTTGCGCGAGAGCGTGATCGAGGTGCTGCGCAGCGTCTTCGACCCCGAGATCCCGGTGAACATCTACGAGCTCGGGCTCGTGTACGGCATCGAGATCGACGAGGACGCCCACGTGAAGGTGCGCATGACGCTCACCTCGCCGATGTGTCCCGTCGCCGAGAGCCTGCCGCCCGAGGTCGAGCAGAAGGTGCGCCAGATCCCGGGCGTCGCGCACGCCGAGGTCGATCTCACCTGGGAGCCGACCTGGAACCCGTCGATGATGTCCGAGGCGGCGAAGCTGCAGCTCGGATTCTGAGCGCGTCTACCGGCGGATCTCGATCTTGTACAGCTCGCGCACGTTCTCGCCCAGGAACCGCTTGCGCGCGGGCTCGTCGAGCAGGCCCGCGAGCTCCTCGACTTCCTGCATGTAGTTCGCGGTGTGGTCCGCGTGCGGGAAGTCCGACGCCCAGAAGAAGCGGTCCGCGCCGAGCAGTCCGCACAGCGCCGGGATCGTGCGCTCGTCGGGATCGCAGGAGATGAAGCAGCGCGTCCGGAAGTAGTGGCTCGGCTTCTCCTGGAGCGGCACGCGCTCGCCGATGAAGGTCGCGCTGTACACCGCGTCGAGCCGGTCGAGCCAGTAGCCGATCCAGCCCGCGCCCGACTCGAGCACCACCACGCGCAGGCCCGGGAAGCGGTCGAACACGCCGAAGTCGAAGAAGGTGGTGAAGGCGTGGCGCACGCCGTCGCCGGCGGTCGCGCTCGCGAGCAGGCGCAGCTTGCGCTGCAGCGTGAAGCGCACCGACGCGATCGCCGGCGGCTCGAAGCCGGGATGGATCGCGAGCGGCACGCCCAGGTCCTGCGCGGCCGCGAACAGCGGATCGTGGTCGGGGTGGCCGTGCGGGAGACGCGACCAAGTGTACGGCATCACGAACGCGCCGCGGCAGCCGTCGCGCACCGCGCGCTCGAGCTCCTTCGCCGCCGCCGCGGGGTCGGAGAGCGAGACGTGCGCGATCGGGACCAGCCGCCCGCCCGAGTCGAAGCAGAACTCGGCGATCCAGCGGTTGTAGGCGCGGCAGTAGGCGTCGGTCAGCTCGGGCTCTTCGAGCTCGGCCTCCCACAGAATGCCGATCGTGGGATAGAGCACGGCGGCTTCCAGGTTCTCGGCGTCGAGACGCTCGAGGCGCTCCTTCATGTCCATCGAGCCGTGCGGCGCGCCCCGGAGGTACGTGCGCTCCGGGTTCGGCCGCACGTCCTCGACGTGCGTCTTGCCCATCGCGCCGAGCGTGCCCGGAAATCCCTTGCGCGACAGCAGCGACGGCTTGCCGCCGATCTCGAGATACTCGAGGCCCTCGTCGTCGGTGCGGATGCGCAGCGCACGCTCGCGGTAGCGCGGCTCGAGGTAGCGCTCCCAGAGGTCGGGCGGCTCGAGGATGTGGCCGTCGGCGTCGATCACGCCCGGATAGCGGATGCGGTACACGTCGTTCATCGCGGCCTCCTTGCGGCCCGCCGATTCTACGTCGTGGCCCGCGCCCTAGGCGACTGGTACCCTCGCCGCGCATGACGTCGGGCAGCGGCAGGTGCGCCGCGGCGATCCTCGCGATCGCCCTTGCGAGCGCCGGTACGAGCGCGTGCGTCGGCTCGTACGCGCACCGCGTCGACGAGACCGAGGCGGGGCTGATCGGGCTCGACGCCCGCGCGCTGCGCGCGTGCCTCGGCGTGCCCACGGATTTCGCGATCGACGGCGAGCGCGAGCACCAGACCTACCGCTACGAGCGCGACGACGAGCTCGGCGCTCCGTATCCGCCGACCGACGGCGATTCGAGCGTCGTGATCGGCGGCGGCCGCTTCCCGACCGTGCGCAGCTACGAGCGCGACGGCTTTCCGCGCGACGAGCCCGATCACTCGTACTGTCAGCTCGATTTCGAGCTCACGGATGGGCGCGTCAGCGCGGTCTCCGCGCAGGGCCGCACGCGCGAGGGCATGCGGGCCGACGGCACCTGCTTGATGCGCGCCGAGCCGTGTCTCGCCTATGCCGACGGCGGGCGCGCCGCCGAGTAGGCGCGCGCGCTGCGCGCGATCGCGTCGCTGACCGCCGACGCGCCGGAGAGCCCCACGACCAGCGACGCCGGGTTCGCGAGCCAGGCCTTGCACAGCTCGCGCACCTGCACGCTGCCCGGCAGCGCGCCGGCCAGCTCCGCCTCGAGCCGCGCGAGGGCCGACTGCGCCGCCATGAAGTCGCCGCGCAGGCGCACGCGCGCGAGCCGCGCCTCCGCGTCGAGCGCGACGTGCGCCTCGAGCTCGCCGATCGGAGTCGCGATCGGGCCCGCGCTGACGAGCGCGGCCAGCTCCGGGTCGTCGAGGGGCGGCGCCGGCGACTCCGCGCGCGCGCGTTCCTCGTCGGACAACGGCGCGTCGTCGAGCGCGAGCCCGAAGCGATCCGCGAAGCCGGCGGCGAGCGCCTGAGCGATCGCGTCGAAGCCCGGCGCGGGCACGCGCTCGCGCGCCAGCGCGGTCGCCGCCGGCGGCGCCGGCAGCCCCGGCCAGCTCGGCTCGCGTTCCGCCGTGGTGTAGGGCCGGCCGACGCCGAGCACCGCCTGGAACAAGGCGACCCCGCTCGGCTCGCGCGCGAGCGAGACGTAGGCGATGCGCCGGCCGTTCGCGAGCGCGAAGTCGCGCCCCGGGTAGCTCGCCTGGAGACCCAGCCGCGACAGCCCCGCGAGCAGTCCGCGCACCAGCCGGTTCAGGAGCCGCGGGCCGGTCAGCTCGGGCTGCTCGTCGAGCCAGGCCTGGGGCTCGGGAGCGAGCGCGCACAGCGAGACGATGCCGTCACCGTACTGTGTCGAGCGCCCGCCGCCGAGCCGGCGCAGCTCGGGCAGAGCGCCCGAGACGCCGGCGCGCTGCCCGCGTCCGAGCGCCGTCGCCTCGCCCGTGAGCTCCGAGATCACCAGGGCCGAGGCGCCGGCCCGGCTTGCCAGCTGCGCCACGAACGCCAGCTCGCGTTCCGGCGCCACCTGCGCCAGGCGGATCAGGCGTGCGCAACTTCGCTCGGCCGGATTCGCCTCGCCCCCCGCCATCGCCGAACGGACTCCTTTCCGGCGGCCTCAGCAGCCGGCAACTCGACTAGTTGCACATGGCACGGGTTTTCACCCGCGCCCGCGCCTCCCTAAACAGTCTTGCCATCAACCCGCCCTCTCCCCGCGCCGAAGCAGTGATGTCGGGGGGTTACGCCCCGGGGGAGAGCCGTTTTGCCGATCCGCGTCGCCGCGCGGAAGTCGCTCGCGCCATGCGCGCTGGCCGTGCTCTGCCTGCTCGCCGCCGGTCCGGCGCGCGCGATCGGCACCGCCGCTGGTACGACCGTCACCAACACCGCGACGGTCGCGTATTCGATCGGCCCGGACGCATACACGCAGAGCGCGAGCGCCGCGTTCACGGTGGACGAGCGCGTGGACGTGATCGTCACCTGGCAAGACGCCGCGCCGGTGCCGGTCGCGCCCGCGGACGTCGACCGCGTGCTCACGTTCCTGATCACGAACACGGGCAACGGCAACGAAGCGTTCGCGCTGGCGGTCGACGCGTTGCTCGCCGGCGACCAGTTCGATCCGACCAACGCGCGCATCCATCTCGACTCGAACGGCTCGGGCGCGTACGAGCCCGGCATCGACCTCGTCTACCAGGCCGGCGTGAACGACCCGCTGCTCGCGGCGGACGCGGCCGCGAACGTGTTCGTGCTCGCCGACATCCCCCCGGCGACTGCGAACCTCGACCGCGGCGACGTCGAGCTCGAGGCCACCGCGCTCACCGGCGGCGTCACCGGCACGATCGTCGCGGGCGCCGGCGACGGCGGCACGGACGCCGTGATCGGCGGCGGCGTGAGCGCGGACGTCGGCAGCTACATCGTGTCGGACCTGCTCGTGCAGGTCGCGAAGTCGGCGGTCGTGCTGGACGTCGGCGGCGGCAACACGCCCGCGCCGGGCTCGACCATCACCTACACGCTCACGGTCAGCTTCAACGGCACCGGGACGCTGGCGAACGTGGTCATCACCGACCCGCTGCCGCCGTTCACGACCTACACCGCGGGCACGCTCACGCTGAACGGCGGGTCGCTCACCGACGCCGCCGATCTGGACGCGGGCGACGTGGGCGGCACCACCGCGAACCAAGTCACCGTCGCGCTAGGGAACGTGGCCGGCGGCTCTCTCCCCCAGACCATCACGTTCGAAGTCACGATCGACTAGGAGGGAACGCCATGAGGTACGCAGTCGCAGTCTGTCTCTCGATCCTGCTCGGAGTTCCGAGCGCGCACGCCGTCGAGACCGCGGGAGATACCGCGATCGAGATCAAGATCACCGACGAAGTCGAGATCAAGGTCAAGACGGAGGACGGCAAGGAGGAGACGAAGCGGGTGCCCGCCGAGAAGGTCTCGCCGGGCATGGCCGTGATCTACACGCTCTCGGCGAAGAACACGAGCGCGGCGCCGGTGGCCGACGTCGTGATGACCGATCCGATCCCGGACCAGATGGAGTACGTCGACGGCTCGGTCTCCGCGGAGAACGCGCGCGTCACGTTCTCGGTCGACGGCGGCAAGACCTTCGCCGCCCAGAGCGCGCTCCGGGTGCGCGGCGAGAACGGCGCGATGCGCCCGGCTGGCCCCGCGGACTTCACGCACATCCGCTGGCAGCTCGAGAAGCCGCTCGGACCCGGCGAGGTCTACGCGACGAGCTTCAAGGCTCGCGTGGAGTGAGCGAGTGAATGAGTTCCCCCCCTGAAAAGGTGGAAGCGTCGGCACGCGCTGCAGTGTCTGTTTCCGTTGAGTTGAGTTGGAAATACAGCAAGGAGAAGGCAATGTTGAGGCACGGTCTGAAACGAGTGGCAAGCACGCTTGCCACCGTCGCGCTCGCGTCGGGCGCGGCGGATATCGCATCGGCGGTGGGCGCCGATGCGGGCACCACCATCTCGAACACGGCGTCGGTGGTGTATACGGTCAACTCCGTGGTCCAGCCGGCGGTCGCGAGCAACGCGGCCGACTTCGTGGTCGATCGCCTGGTCGACCTCACGGTGACGGCCGTCCCGGTGTCCGAAGTCCTCGTGACTCCGAACTCCGACGGCGCGTTCCTGTTCACCGTGGCGAACACCAGCAACGCCACGCTCGGGTTCAACCTGAGCGCGGCCGACAACGCCACCAACCCGTTCGCGCCCCCGGCGGACAACTTCGATCCCACCACGCTCACGGCGGTCGTCGACGCAGGCGTGCTCGGCACCTACGAGCCGGGTGTCGACGTCGCAACCACTATGGACACGGTGGCCGAGGACGGCACGTTCGGCGTGTGGGTCGTGGCCGCCATCCCCGGTGGCCAGGGCAACGGCGACGTCGCGGCGGTCACCCTGACGGTCACCGCGCGCGAGCCCGGTGCCGGCGGCTTGCCGCTCACCGAGGAGCCGAACCCGGAGGACCCGGCGTCCATGGAGACCGTGTTCGGCGACGGCGCGGGTGACACCGACGCCGTGCAGGATGCGGCGTTCTCGGACAGCGGCGCCTTCCTGGTCGAGTCCGCGGACGTCACGATCACGAAGACGGAGACCCTGATCAGCGATCCGATCAACGGTGCGGCGCCGAACGCGCGCCACATCCCGGGCGCGATCGTGCAGTACGTGGTGACGGTGACCAACGACGCGAGCTCCGCGTTCCCGGCCACCTCGCTCACCATCAGCGACGTGCTGCCGGGCGACGTCACGTTCGAGCCGGATACCTACAACTCCGGCGAGGGCATCGACCTCGACGGCACTCCGCTCACCAACGCGACGCTGGACGACGACGGGGAGTTCGACGCCGGGACCGTGACCGTGCGCGTGCCCTCGCTCGCGCCGGGCGCCTCGGCGGTGATCACCTTCCGGGTGTCGGTGAACTAGCCACGCGCTAGTCCCATGGCGGGTCCCCTCCCCCAGACGGCGCGGCACCTCGAGTGCTCGCGCGCCGGCCTGCACGGCGGCGCGACGGGAGACTTGCGCGCGCGCCTCGGGACCGGGGCCCACCAGGACCGCGTGACCGCGGTCCGCACGTCGTGCCTCAACGAACCGGCTGCGTCGGGAAATACCCGGCGCAGCCGGTTCTGCGAGGTGCTGGCGGCGGCGCTGCTCGCCGCCGTGTTCCTGCTGCCGTTCGGCGCGTTCGCGCAGACGCCGGCGGGAACTCCGATTCCGAACACGGGCTACGCGACCTACGACATCGGCGCGACGACCGGCATCGTCCGGCCTTCGAACACGCTGGTGATCACGACCGCGGCGCTCGGCACGAGCTCGAGCTTCGAGTTCATGCGCTACGCGCCGGGAGCGCCGGGTTCGACCCCCTACGCGCTCGCGCCCACACAGTGTTTCAGCGGGGGATCGTTCAGTCCCCTGCCTCCGCCTACCGCCTACGGCGGCGGCGTCATCAATCTGGCGAACGTCGAGCTCGAGCTCACCGCGAGCTACCACCCGGGCGAGCCGGTGTTCGTGCGCCTGGTCGACGCGGACCAGAACCAGAATCCCGCGCTCGTCGAGTTCGTGGCCGTCTCGCTCACGGCGCCCGGCGTCGGCGACGTCGAAGACCTGCAGCTGTTCGAGACCGGCGTGTCGACGGGTATCTTCGTCGGCTGGGTGCCGAGCTCGGCGCCGCCCGCGCCCGCGAACGACTGCGTGCTCGCCGCGCCGCCCGGCCAGACGATCGCCGGCAGCTACACCGATCCGCTGAACGGCGCGGACACCGATTCCGACACCGCGCTGATCGATCCCGAGAGCCGCGTGTTCGACAGCACGACCGGCGCTCTGGTGAGCGGCGCGATCCTGACACTGATCGACGACGCCACCGGCCTGCCCGCGACCGGCATCCTCGGCGACGACGGGCTCTCGAGCTTCCCCGCCACCCTGACCAGCGGCGGCTCGGTCACCGACGGCGGCGGCCAGGTCTACAACTTCGGTCCGGGCGGCTACCGCTACCCGGTCGTGCCCGCGGGCAGCTACCGGCTGCAGGTGACGCCGCCCTCGGCCTACAGCTTCCCGAGCGGCGTGCTCGACGCGACGCTGCAGACGCTGCCCGGCGCGCCGTTCGCGCTCGGCCCGGGCTCGCGCGGCGCGGTCTTCGGCGTGGCGGCCGGTCCGACCTTCCAGATCGACGTGCCGCTCGACACCGCCTCGGGCTTCGGCTTCATCTCGATCGACGCGAGCCGCGACGTGGTCTCGCTCGGCGAGCACTTCCAGTACGACGTGCGGGTCGAGAACCCGGGCGCCACCGGCGCGCCGCTCGGCGTCGAGGTCACGGTCGTGCTGCCGATCGGCATCAAGTTCCTGCCCGGCAGCGTGCGCATCGACGACCTGAAGATGCCGGACCCGACGCTCGCGCCCGACGGCCGCACGCTGGTCTGGACGCTGCCCGCGAGCGCGCTGCCCGTGGTGACGCACATCCGGTTCACGGTGAAGGTCGCGCCGAACGCGCAGACCGGGCTGAACCGCGCCACCGCGCGCGCGCTGGCGCTCGGCGGATCGGCGACCGAGGACGCCGTCGCGACCGTGCGCGTGGAGGAGGACCTGGGCGCGAACAACGCCTACGTGCTCGGCCGCGTCTCGGAAGGCGCGTGCGAGACCGACGACTTCGGCGGCAAGGGCGTGGCGGGCGTGCGCGTGTACCTCGAGGACGGAACGTTCTCGATCACCGACTCGAACGGCTACTACCACTTTGCCGGGGTGACCCCGGGTCCGCACGTGGTGCAGATGGACGTGCAGAGCCTGCCGGGCTTCTACGAGCCGCTGCCGTGCGCGAACGACGAGGGCCACGCCTTCGCCGGCCGCCCGTTCTCGCAGTTCGTCGAGATCCAGGGCGGCACGCTCTGGCGCAGCGACTTCCGCGTGCAGCTGCGCGCGCGCGCGCAGGGCGGCATCAGCCAGCGGCTCGAGAGCCAGCTGGTCGGCGACACGATCCACTACCAGCTCGCGCTGCGCGGCAACGGCGTGATCGTGCGCGGCGCGCGGGCCATGGTCATGCTGCCGCAGGACGTCGAGTACGTGGCCGGCAGCGCGCGCAACGGCGGCCAGCCGATCGGCGACCCGGAGCAGAAGCACGGCGTGCTCACCTTCCGCCTGCCGGAAACCGAGGCCGACTGGTCGATGGACCTCGCGTTCGACGCCCTGCCGCGGGGCTCGAAGGAGCGCGATCTCGAGACCTCGTCCTTCGTCATGTTCGAGACGCCGGTCGAGAAGGGCGCGAAGACGCCGGTCGCGAAGACGCTCCTGCACGGCGAGTCGAGCTCGGGCAGCGGCATCCAGGTGGTCGAGACGCTCGGCCTGCGGCCGGGCGAGGAGTGGACCACGCAGAGCGTGCCCTCCGCCGACGCCGTGCCGGCCCGGCCCAAGGCGTTCGACAAGGTCTGGCTCGAGCAGGCGAAGCCGGGCTTCGCGTGGCTCTCGCCCGAGCCCGACCACGCGGCCGCGATCGCGAGCGTGAACGTCGCCATCCAGCACACGCACGGGACGACGCTCGAGCTCCTGCAGAACGGCGTCGCGGTGCCCAAGTTCAACTTCGAAGGCCAGTTCTCGAACAGCGGGCACACGGTGGCGCTGTCGCGCTGGCGCGGCGTGGACCTGGTCGACGGCGACAACGCCTTCGTGGTGCGCGAGCTCGACGCGGCGGGCAACGAGCTCGCGCGCATCGAGCGCTCGCTGCACTACGCCGGCCCGCCGTTCCGCGCCGAGCTCGTGCCGGAGCTGTCGCGGCTGGTCGCCGACGGCGCGACCGTGCCACTGATCGCGGTGCGCTTCACCGACCAGGACGGCAAGCCCGCGCGCCAGGGCCAGGTCGGCGCGTACCACGTGGAAGCGCCCTACCGCCCGAACCTCGATCCCTCCGAGCGCGAGCTCAAGCGCCAGGCGGGCCTGGTGCCCGAGCTGCCGACCTACCAGGTCGGCAAGGACGGCGTGGCGCGGATCGAGCTCGCGCCCACCACCACCTCGGGCCGCGTGAACCTGCGCTTCCAGCTGGCCGGCAACCACGAGAAGGTGCTGCGCCCGTGGCTCGAGGCGACCGCGCGCGACTGGGTGCTGGTCGGCCTGACCGGCGGCACGCTCCTGCACAGCTCGGTGCGGGAGCACAGCGAGAGCCTCGTGCCCGGCTCGGTCGAGGACGGCTACGACCTGGAACGCGGCACGACCGTGTTCGCCAAGGGCCAGATCAAGGGCTCGTGGCTTTTGACCGCCGCCTACGACTCGCGCCGCGAGGAGTACGAGTCGTCGAACGACATCGACCGCGCCGCGCTCGAGGGCGGCCTCGATCCGAACCAGTACTACACGCTGTACGGCGACGAGACGACGCAGGGCTTCGAGGCGCCGAGCCAGAGCAAGCTGTACGTGAAGCTCGAGCGCAAGCAGTTCTACGCGCTGTTCGGCGACTACCAGACCGGCCTCACCATGACCGAGCTGTCGCGCTACAGCCGCAACCTGAACGGCTTCCACACCGAGTACGACGGCGAGTACGTGAGCCTGAACGCCTTCGGCACCGACACCAGCCAGGCGTTCGTGAAGGACGAGATCCGCGGCGACGGCACGTCGGGCCTGTATCGGCTCTCGCGCCGCGAGATCGTGCTGAACAGCGAGAACGTCTCGATCGAGACGCGCGACCGCTTCCACGGCGAGCGGATCGTGTCGAGCGAGAGCCAGGTGCGCTGGGTCGACTACAACATCGACTACAGCTCGGGCACGATCTTCTTCAAGCGGCCGATCCCGAGCACGGGCGAGGGCTTCAACCCCGTCTACATCGTGGTCGAGTACGAATCCGACGACGACTCCGACGAGGAGATCAACGGCGGCGGGCGCGCGGCGTTGAAGCTCTTCGACCAGAGCGTCGAGGTCGGCACCTCGCTGATCCACGAGGGCACGGTCGGCCAGAAGTCGAGCCTGTACGGCACCGACCTGCGCTTCGACCTCGACCGGTCCACGAGCCTGCGCGGCGAGTACGCGATGACGCGCTCGGCGCTGGTGAACTCCGACAGCGACCCGCGCGGCGCCGCCTGGCTCGCCGAGCTCACGCGCCGCGACGGCGCGCTCGACTCGGCCATCTACTGGCGCGAGCAGCGCCCGGGCTTCGGGCTCGGCCAGCAGAGCGTGAGCGAGACCAACATGCAGCAGCTCGGGCTGGACGCGCGCTACCAGTGGAGCGACACGCTCGCGCTGTCGGGCGAGGCGTTCCGCCAGGTCGACACCGCGAGCGACGCGCGCCGCGACCTGTTCGAGGGCCGCGTCGAGCACAACCAGGGACCGGTCAGCGCCTACGGCGGCGCGCGCTGGGCGCACGACGTGTTCGCCGACGGCGAGGACACGAGCTCCCCGCAGGTGCTCGGCGGCGGCAGCTACACGACCTACCAGAACCGCCTGCGCCTGCGCGGCGACACCGAGGTCACGCTCTCGGGCGACGAGAGCCTGGACTTCCCGACCCGCTTCCTGGTCGGCGCGGACTTCGAGGTGCTGCCGCAGCTCACCGCGTTCGCCGAAGAGGAGCTGACGCTGGCGAGCGACCGCAGCACGACCGCCACGCGCGTCGGCCTGCGCACCAGCCCCTGGGCCGGCGGCCAGGCCACGCTGGCGATCGGCCAGCGCACGATGCAGGACTCCGACCGGCTGTTCGGCACGCTCGGCCTGCTCCAGACCTACCAGCTGACCGACGCGCTCGCGTTCGACTTCGCGGTCGACAACTCGGTGACGTTCTCCGGTGACGACACGGCCGCGACCTCGATCTCGCCCTTCGCGCCCAGCCAGCCGGTGAACTTCGGCCTGGCCGGCAACGCGCAGGGCGACGACTTCACCTCGGTCTCGATCGGCACCACCTACGCGCAGGAGCTGTGGGCCGCGAACCTGCGGCTCGAGACGCGCTTCGGCAACGTGCAGGACAAGTGGAGCGTCACCGCGGGCGCCTACCGCGAGCTCGACGAGGGCATCGGCGTCGCGCTGCAGGCGCAGTTCTTCGACGCCAGCGGCTCGAGCTCGGCGATGACCACCGGCCCGAGCTACACCTCGGGCCCGGCGTACTCGTCCGACGGCACGCTGCGCCCGAACACCGCCTTCGACGGGCTCCAGTCGCTCGGCCGCGTGCGCATGTCCGCGGTCTACCGCCCGCTCGGCGGCAAGTACACGCTGCTCGAGTCGCTCGAGCTGCGCAACGAGAAGCTCGACGACGCGGTCTTCGAGAGCCGCGCCACGCGCATCGTCAACAACATGAACCTGAACGTGAAGCTCGACCGCAAGACGCAGATCTCGCTGCAGTACGGCGCGAAGTACCTGATGGAGGACATCGACGGCGAGAACCTGAACGGCTACACGGACGTGACCGGCGTCGAGCTGCGCCGCGACCTGTGGGGCAGCTGGGACATCGGCGGCCGCGTCGGCATGCGCCACTCCTGGACCGACAACAACATCCAGGAGCTGTACGGCGTCTCGCTCGGCTACGTCCTGATGAAGAACCTCTGGGTCCAGGGCGGTTACAACTGGCAGGGCTACCGCGACAAGGACTTCTCGCAGGGCGAGTGGACCAGCGCCGGTCCGTTCATCTCGTTCCGCTACAAGTTCGATCAGGAGACGGTGAAGGAGATCCTCGACTGGGCGGAGTGACCGATTGACTTCGCTCGGCTTTGCGCGGGGCCTCTCCCCTACCGGCCCCTGAGGCTCGATTGCGAGAGCTGGCGCGCGAGCTTCTTCTCGTCGACGGGGATCGAGACGGCGTTCCAGTGCTCGATCCGCACCGAGTCCTGGTCGTTCCAGTCGAT
>Ga0187892_10004077_pt1 | contig 25223 bp, 21 predicted proteins | sample MA1701073metaG_FD_139345 | JGI IMG/M metagenome (GOLD analysis project Ga0187892, IMG submission 139345) | Bio-ooze microbial communities from a basaltic lava cave in the Kipuka Kanohina Cave System on the Island of Hawaii, USA - MA170107-3 metaG ... | reverse complement strand
GAGGATGTCGCGGGTGCCGGGGGACGCCTGCACGATGCCGTCGTGGGGCGTGAACCGGGGCCGCCAGCGCGCCCACCGGCCGCGCAGGGAGCGGGCGAGCCGGTCGTTCAGCTCGAGGAGGTAGCGCGCCCGGCCGTGGGCCGCCGGCCCCGGGGAGCGGAGCAGCGCGTCCAGGCTCGCCAGGTCGTGCTCCACGGCGTCGATGGCCCGGGCCGGGTCGGCGGGCGCGGGCCACGCCAGGCGGGCCCCGCCCGCCTCGGCGGCGCCGCGGGCGAGGGCTTCGGGGTCGGGGATGGCGCCGGTGAGCGCCCGCTGCACCTCCATGGCGTAGAACGACGGCACCCGCGGCCGGCCCTCGGCGACCTCGATCCGGGAGTACGAGAGGTACGCCCGCCGCGTGGCGGCGCCGGCGGCCAGGCGCAGGAGCAGACGCTCCTGGTGGGCCCGGTCGCCCTGCGTGCGCAGGTCGTGGCCGAGCCGCCGGCGCAGGTCGTCGAGGAGGATCGGGTCCTCGCGCGGCTTCTGGGGGAAGACGCGCTCGGCCAGCCCGGGGACGAACACGACCGCGAAGGCCCGCCCCCGCGCCTGCTCCAGCGCGCCCACGAACACCCGGCCGTAGCGGGCGGCGAGCGGGCGCTCGGCCAGGCTCAGGAGCTGCTCGGCCAGCACGTCGCGGACCTCGTCGAGCGGCACGGGCCCGATGGGGGCCAGGCCGCGCAGCTCGGCGAGGACGGCCAGTACCCGCTCGGGCCGCCGCAGCACCATCGGGACGAGCCCCTCCAGCGCGCGGAGCCACTCGCCCCAGGTGGCCTCGGCGGGCAGCGCGGCCAGCCGCTCGACGACGGGAAGCGCGAAGCGCTCGAGGTGCGCGAGGTTCGCGCGCTCGCGCTCGATGGCGGCGGCGCGCGGCGAGTCCGGCTCCTCCCGGCGCACCTCCTCGGCTCGCAGCCCGAGCTCGGCGGCGAGGCCGGCGAGGCGGCGGCGCGATCGCGCGTGCCCGCCGATGACCGCGGACTCGACCAGGAGCCGCTCCCATCGCCAGGGCGCGCGCAGGGTGCCGTCGAGCACCGGGCTCGCGTCCGCGTCGGGGGGACCGTCGTCGGCCGGGGCCGGCTCGGCCGCCGCCTCGAGGGGCTCGGGCTCGAGGGCCTCGTCGTCGGCCGCCACCCAGGGGGCCGCCCCCGCGGGGGCGGCGCCGGCCGCGTCCAGCGGGGGCACCTGGCCGAGCGAGAGGTACTCGGCGAAGCGGCGGGCGGACAGCTTCTCGAGGGCGCAGTCGAGGAGCGCCAGCAGCGCGCGCCCCGCCGGGTGGGGCCGCCGGGCGCCCCGCGCGAAGTACGCGGGGACGCCCGCGCGGCCGAGGGCCGACTCCAGGAGGCCGGCGTGCACCTGCGGGGCGCGCAGCAGGATGGCCATCTGATCGAAGGGCGTCCCGGCGCGCGCCTCGTCGAGCACCCGGCGCGCGATCTCCACCGCCTCCCGGCCCTCGCCCGGCGCCGAGAAGAACACCACGTCGGCGGCGGGCGGCCGCGCCGGCGCCGTCTCGGCGAAGAGGGAGGCGCGGAGCGCGGCGAGCCCGCCCGCCGCGTCGTCGCCGGCGCCAGCCGGGGCCGTGGGCGCCGCCTCGCGCGCGCCCAGCGCGACCAGGAGCGCGCGGGTCCGGTCGTCGCCGGCGGGCACCGTCGCGAGCACGGCGGGGGCGCGCGCGACCACGGCGGCCAGGAACGCGTGCTCGGCCGGGGAGGCGAGCGGGACGTCCAGCAGCACCGTGGGCAGCCCGATCGGCGGGGCCGCCGGCGCCGCGCCCAGCCGGTCGGCGGCCAGCGCGTAGAGCGCCGCGCGGTCGGCCACGCCGGCCGCGTCCATGGCCGCCGCGAAGCGGCCGAGGAGCTCGGCCACGTCGGCGGCGGCGCGCCCCTGCCCGCCGAGCTCGGCCGGCCCGACCCGGCCCAGGCGCACCTCGGCGAGCGTGGCCGCGAGGGCGCCGGCGAAGCCGGGGAAGCGAGCGACCGGGGCGAAGTGGCCGAGCGCGCCGGCGCGGCGCGCCTCGAAGGCCACCCGGGCCGCGAGGGCCTCGACGCCGAGCGGGCTCACGGGCACGGCGTCGCCGCGCTCGCCGGCGGCCACCCGCGCCGCGAGCTGGAGGAGGCTCGCCCGGTGGAGCCCGAAGCTCACCCCGGCCGCCCCCGTCGCCTCGCGCGCGAGGTCGTCGGCCGCCTCGCGGGAGGCGGCCACGACGAGGGCCTCCGTCGCGGGGGGCAGATCGGCGAGGAACCCGAGCGCCGCCTCGATGCGCTCCCGGGCGGCGGGCGACTCGACGAGGCGGATCACGGGGCCGAAGGGCCGCCCGTCACCGGTAGGCGGGGATCCCGAGCGTGAAGCCGCCGTCCACCGGGTAGAGACCGCCCGTGCAGTAGCCGGACGCGGGCGACAGGAGGAACAGCGCGAGGGCCACGACGTCGGCCGGGTCGCCGACGCGTCCGAGGGGGATGCGGGCGAGCTTGGCGGCGTGCTCGGCCTGGCCGGCGGCGTCGCGCGCGGCCGCCGCGACCCGCTCGGTGGCGATCACGCCGGGCAGGATGGCGTTGACGCGGATCCGGTGCGGCGCCAGCTCCACCGCCATCACGGCGGTGAGCTGGTTGAGCCCGGCCTTGGAGGCGCCGTAGTGGGCGATGCCGGGCCGGGCCAGCCGGCTCGCCGTGGAGGAGATGTTGACCACGCTGCCCCCGACGCCGGCCGCGATCATGCGCCGGGCCACCGCCTGGGTCACGAGGAACGGGCCGCGCAGGTTCACGCCGAGGACGCGGTCCCACTCCTCCACCGGGAGATCGAGGAAGGGCGTCACCGGGTAGATCCCGGCGCAGTTCACCACGCCCGTCACCGGGCCGGCCTCGGCGAGGGCGCGCGCGGCGAGGCGCTCCACCTCGTCGGCCCGCGTCACGTCGCAGGCGATGGCGTGCACCGGTGCCCCTCCGTCCGCGAGGCGCCGGCCCGCCGCCTCGAGGCCGGGTCCGTCGACGTCGGCCAGGACCAGCCCCGCCCCGCGAGCGGCCAGCGCCTCGGCCAGCGCCCGCCCGATCCCGGACGCCGCCCCCGTGACCAGCACGACCTGGCCGCTCAGTTGATCCATTGGCCGCCGTCGACGTCGATGACCTCGCCGGTCATGAAGCACGGGGTGACGGTGGCGAGGAAGGCCACCACCTCGGCGATGTCCTCCGGGGTGCCGAGCCGCGCGAGGGGAATGGGGCGCGTGATGGCCTCGCCGTGGGCGGCGATCATGCCTCGCGTCAGGTCGGTGTCGATGAGCCCGGGGCAGATGGCGTTGACGGTGACGTGGGGGGCCAGCTCCTTGGCGAGGCCGCGCGTGAGCCCCAGCACGCCGGCCTTGGCCGCGCAGTAGGCGAACTTGCTCACGGCGCCGGGGCCGGCGCCGGTGTGGGCGCTCACCGAGGAGATGCACACGATGCGCCCGGCCCGGCGGGCCACCATGGCCGGGGCCACCGCCTTGCACCAGTTGAACACGCTCTTGAGGTCGATGGCGATGGTGCGGTCCCACTCCTGCTCGGCGATCTCCAGCAGCCCCTTGGGCTGGGACACGCCGGCGTTGTTGACGAGGACGTCCACCTGCCCCCACGCGCCGAGCACCTCGGCGCCGAGGGCCTGGGCCCGGGCGAAGTCGCTCACGTCGGCCTCGAGCGGCCACGCCTCCACGCCGGCCGCGCGCACGTCCGCGGCCGTGGCGGCCAGCGGCTCGGCGAGGCGGTCGACGAGGGCCACCCGGAAGCCCCGCCGGGCCAGGGCCAGCGCGGAGGCCCGCCCGATGCCGCGGGCCGCGCCCGTCACGAGGGCCACCGGCGACTGGCTCATGGCCGCGCGCTCTGGATCGGCGGGCCGAAGTAGCCGTTCCGGTGGAACATGCGGACGGGCCCTCGCTTCATCGCCCGCAGATCGGCCGTGGCCTCCGCGTCCACCCGGCCCGCCGCGTCCAGCACCACGCCGTAGTCCTCCCGCGCCGACTGCGGCGAGACGAAGCCGCCCCCCACGTCGGCGCCCACCCGCGCGGCCGGGCGGTCGAGCGGGTTCCCCCATCCGCCCCCCCCGCTGGTGGTGAGGCGCATCACGTCCCCGCGGCGGAGGACGTTGCCGTCGGACATGGGGGCGAGCGTCCGCTCGTCGGGGCGCCCGGGGTTCACCACGCAGCGGCCGGGGCGGCCGGCGTGGCCGCCGTTCACGCCGGCCGGGGGGTAGAGGATGTTGTCCTGCCGGATGGCCACCACCGCCTCCTCGGCGAGGAGCTCGATCTCCCGCACCACGCCGCACCCGCCCCGGTGGAGCCCCGGCCCGCCCGAGTCCCGGTGGAGGCCGTACCGGCGGAGGCGCAGCGGGAAGACCATCTCCATGAACTCGGCCGGGTAGTTCTTCTGGGCCACGTAGTAGATGGCGTCCAGGCCGTCGGCGAAGGGCCGCGCGCCGTAGCCCACGGCCACCCCGTCGCTCACGAGGAACGGCTCGCCGCCGTGCACGCCGCGCAGGAAGTAGATGTTGTAGACGGAGTTCGCCGCCGGCACGTCCCCGCCGGTGGCCAGGGCCAGGAGCGCCAGCACGTTGGACTGCACGCGGGCGAGGGTGTGGGCCCGGTTGCCCAGCGCGGCCGGCCAGTGGGGCTGGAGGATGCTCCCCGGACGCACCAGCACCTCGTCCACCGCGTCCTGCGCCCCGTCGTTCAGGAGCTGGGTGGGGTGGCCGGACAGGAGGTAGATGCCCAGGATCAGCTTGGGGACGCTCTCGTGCATGATGAAGTTGATCGGCCCCCGGGCCTGGTCGTCGCTCGCGCGGGTGTCCAGCGTGATGCGCCCGCCCTCCTTCACGAGGCGCATCCGCACGTGGTAGGGCCGGCCGGTCATGCCGTCGCCGTCCACCGCGTCCTCGCTCTCGTAGGCCCCGTCGGGGATCACCGCCTCCAGCGTCTTCCGGATGGTGTCGCGGCACTGGCGCTCGAACGAGGCCCACGTGTCGAGCACGGCGGGGGCGCCGAAGCGGGCGAAGATCTCCTGCACGCGCCGCTCGCCGAGCTGGCACCCGGCCAGCACCGCCCGGATGTCGCCCCGGAGGATGTCGGGGAAGCGCGAGTTGCGCAGGAAGATGCGGAAGGCCTCGTCGTTGAGCACGCCCTCCCGGACGATCCGCACGGCCGGCACGATGATCCCCTCGTGGAAGATCTCGGTGGCGTCGGGGGAGATGCTGCCGGGGCGGAGCCCGCCGATGTCCCAGAAGTGGCCCCACGTCTGGGAGAAGGCCACGAGGCGGCCGTCGTGGAACACGGGGGCGGCGAAGACCATGTCCGGCGAGTGGGAGACGCCGCCGCGGGAGCCGTGGCAGTCGTTGTACCAGTAGAGGTCCCCCGGCCGCATGGTGGCGGCCGGGTACTGCTCGAAGATGACGGCGGCCAGGTTGCCGAACAGCGGGATCATGGTCCCGCACACCACCCGCCCCCGCGCGTCGAGGATGCCCGCGAAGTAGTCCTTCTTCTCGCGGATGAAGGGCGACATGGCCGTGCGCTCGATCACGGCCTCCATCTCGGCCTGGGCCGCGCGCAGCGCGCCCTTGATGATCTCGCGCGTCACGGGATCGGCGGCCGGGGCGGCGGCCGCGCCGCGCCGGGTGGGCGCCCTGCGTCGCATGGGTGCGCCGAGCTTAGCCACAGCCCGCGTGTGGGGTCAAGGCGCCCGGGCGCGCGCCTGGTATGCTCGGGGGCGTCGCCGACTCGCCGCTCGAGGAGGGAGCCCGCGCATGTCCACGATGGAGATCAGCGCCGATGACCTGAAGGCCCACGTGGGCCGCCGCCAGTCGACCGTCGACGTCGTGACGGCCGCCCCCGCCAACCTCCTGCGTCTGGCCCTCGCCCGGCCCGAGCCCGAGTACGGGCCCGGTGACGCGCTGCCGCCGGGCTGGCAGGTGCTGTACTTCCTGCCGCGCTTCCGCGCCGAGGAGCTGCACCCGGACGGCTCCCCGCGCGACACGGGGGTGGTCCCGCCGATGCCGCTCCCCCGGCGCATGTTCGCGGGCGAGCGCCTCCGCTTCCACCGGCCGCTCCGCGTCGGCCAGACGGTCCGGCGCGAGACGGAGCTGACCGACATCGCCGTGAAGCGCGGGGGGACGGGCACGCTCGTGTTCGCCACGACGACGAGCCGCCTCACCGACCCCGACGGGCTCCTGGTCGAGGAGCAGCGTCACACGGTGTTCCGCGAGGAGGTGGCGGCCGGCGCGAAGAACCAGGCCCCCCGGCGGGAGCCGGCGCCGGCCGACGTGCCGTGGCGCCAGTCCGTCGCGCCCGACCCCGTGCTGCTCTTCCGCTTCTCGGCGCTCACCTTCAACAGCCACCGCATCCACTACGACCACCGCTGGGCGACCGAGGTGGAGGGCTATCCCGGGCTCGTCGTGCACGGCCCCCTCACCTCCACGCTCCTCGTCGACTTCGCGCGGGACCACGGCGGCGGCCGGCGGATCGTGTCCTACGCCACCGAGGCGCGGGCGCCGCTGTTCGACACGGCGCCCTTCGAGCTGCGCGGCCGTCCGACGGCCGACGGCTACGGGGCCGAGCTGTGGGCGGTGACGCCGGAGGGCACGGTGGCGATGGCGGGCCGGATCGAGTACGCCTAGGGCCGAGCGCGCGGGCCGAGCCGGATCACCAGGTTGCCGAAGGCGTCCACCCGGGCTCGCTGGCCCGGCGGGATGACGGTGGTGGCGTCGAGCTGCTCCACCACCGCCGGCCCCGCCACCACGGCGCCCGCGGCCAGCCCGTCGCGGTCGAGCCGCGGGCACTCCACCCAGCCCGTCCCGGCGAAGAACACCCGGCGGCGGTCTGGCCGGCCCCGCGTCCGCCGCCCGGCGGGGGGCAGCCGGGGCACCCCGAAGCGGCGGACGCGGCCGGCCGCCCGCACGCGGAGCGTGACGATCTCCACCGGCGCGCCCTCGAGCGCGTAGGTGTAGAGCTGGCGGTGGCGGGCGTGGAAGCGCGCCAGCAGCGGCTCCACCCGGAGGTCGCGCTCGTCCCAGGGCACGGTGATCTCGAAGCCCTGGTGACGGTAGCGCAGGTCGGCGAGCCGGCCGACGCGCCGGGCCGGCGCCGGCACCCCCTCGGCGGCGAGCCAGGCGTGGGCCTCGGCCTCGAGCTCGGCGTAGACGGCGGCCATGGCCGCGGGATCGTGGTCGGGCGGCTTCTGGAGGCTCGTGCGCGCGTAGTCGTTGCGCACCTCGGCTCCGAGGAGGCCGAAGGTGGAGAGCACGCCGGGGTGCTTCGGCACCAGCACCGTGCGCATGCCGAGGAGAGCGGCGAGGTCGCCGCCGTGGAGCGGCCCGGCCCCGCCGAAGGGCACCAGCGCCAGCTCGCGCGGGTCGTGGCCGCGCTCCACCGAGACCAGGCGGATGGCCCCGACCATGGCGTGATTCACGATGGCCAGGATGCCGCTGGCCGCCGCCTCGAGCCCGAGCCCGAGCGGCCGCGCGATGCGCTCGGCGATGGCCTGGCGCGCCCGCTCGACGTCGAGGCGGATCTCGCCGCCCACCAGATGGGGCGGGATGCGGCCGAGCACCAGGTGGGCGTCGGTGACCGTGGGCTCCTCGCCGCCGGCGCCGTAGCAGGCGGGGCCGGGCGCGGCGCCCGCGCTCTCCGGCCCCACCGTGAGCGCCCCGTCCTCGGCCACCCGCGCGATGGAGCCGCCGCCGGCGCCGATGGTGTGGATGTCCACCATGGGGAGGTGGAGCGGCCAGGCGCCGATCCTGCCCTCGGCCGTCACCTCGGCCTCGCCGGCGCGGATCAGGCAGACGTCGGCGCTGGTCCCGCCCACGTCCACCGAGATCACGTCGGCGAACCCGGCCGCCCGGGCCACGAGCCGCGCCCCGACCACCCCCGCCGCGGGGCCGGACAGCGCGGTGTGGACGGACTGCCGGCGGACCACGTCGGCCCCGACCACGCCCCCGTTGGACTTCATGATCCCGAGGGGGGCGGTGATGCCGCGGGCGGCGAGGCGCGCCTCGAGCCGCCCGACGTAGCGCCCGACCAGGGGCTGCACGTAGGCGTTCAGCGCGGTGGCGAGGGCGCGCTCGTACTCGCGGAAGACGGGCAGGACCTCGCTCGACAGCGAGACCGAGGCGTCGGGGTGCTCCTCGCGCACGAGTCGGGCGGCTCGCCGCTCGTGGGCGGGGCTCGCGTAGGCGTGCAGGAAGCAGATGGCCACCGAGGCCACGCCCGCGGCGCGGAGGCGCCGCGCGGCCGCGCGCACGGCCTCCTCGTCCAATGGCACGAGCGTCTCGCCGTCCACCGAGACGCGCTCGGGGACCTCCTCGATCAGCTCCGGCGGCACCGGCCGCCGCGGCTTGACCCAGGCGAACATGTTGGCGCGGCGCGGGATGTCGTGGCGCCCGATCTCCAGCACGTCGCGGAAGCCGGCGGTGGTGAGGAGCCCGGTGGGCGCGCCCTTGCCCTCGAGGATGGCGTTGGTGGCGGTGGTGGTGCCGTGGAGCACCTGGGCGAGGCGCGCGGCGTCCGCGCCGGCCAGCCGGAGGGCCTTGTCCACGCCGACGAGGAACCCCTCCGACGGGTCGTCCGGGGTCGTCGGGGTCTTGGTGATCCAGAGGCGCCCGGTGGCCGGGTCCAGCAGCGTGACGTCGGTGAAGGTGCCGCCGACGTCAAGAGCGATGACGAGGCGGGGGGACCGGCCTTTCGTCCGCGACCGGCCCGGCGCCCGCTTCATGACGCGGGCCATGATGCGGCCACCCGCGAACGCCTGTCAACCGGCTCATGGGCCTTGGCGCGAGGCGAGGGCCGGGCTATCTTCGCGGCATGAGTCGCACTGCCGACGCCTACTGGGGGCGGGATGGTCTCGAGCGCGCGATCCTCGACGCCCTGGCCGCGGCCGGCCACGACGTGGGCGCGCTCACCATCGACGTCCTCGCGCCGGCCGACCAGTTCCACGGCGGCGGCAAGCCGGCGACCCAGCGGCTGGCCCGCCTGGCCGGCCTGGGCCCGGGCAGCCGCGTCCTCGACGTGGGGGGCGGGCTCGGGGGCCCCGCCCGGACGCTGGCGGTGGAGTTCGGCTGCCGCGTCACCGTGGTCGACCCGACCGCGTCCTACGTGGGGGCGGGACGGGCCCTCACCGCCCGGCTCGGCCTCGGCGACCGCGTCACGCACGTCGAGGGCGACGCCCTGGCGCTCCCCGTGGAGGACGAGTCCGTCGACCTCGTGTGGACCCAGAACAGCGGCATGAACATCGCCGACAAGGAGCGCCTCTACGCCGGCTTCGCGCGCGTGCTCCGGCCCGGCGGCCGCCTCGCCCTCCAGGAGCCCATGGCCGGGCCGGGCGGGCCGGTGGTCTTCCCGGTGATGTGGGCGCGCGACGCCGCCACGAGCTTCCTGCGTCCGCCCGCCGACATGCGGCGGGCGATCGAGGGGGCGGGGTTCAAGGCCCGGGCCTGGGAGGACGTCACCACGGAGCTCGCCGCCAGCGCCGCCGCGGAGGTGCCGGCCCACAGCATCCAGCGCATCATCATGGGCGACGCGCTCGAGCCCATCCTGCGCGCGGGCCAGCAGAACCGCGAGGAGCAGCGGATCGTGAACGTGCAGGCGGTCTTCGAGCGCGGCTGAGCCGCGGGGGCTCAGAGGACGTTGCGCGGCGGACCGATCGCCCCTTCGGCGAAGCGCGAGAAGCGGAAGGGCGCGATGTCGAGCGACGGCTTGCCGTCCACGATCAGCTCGGCCACGAGCCGCCCCGCGATGGGGCCCATGGCGAAGCCGTGGCCGCTGAAGCCGGTGGCGAGCAGGAGCCCGGGCGGCGCGGGCGCCTCGCCCAGCACGGGCACCAGGTCCGGCGTCGCGTCGATGTAGCCGGCCCAGCGCTCGGCGATGTCGAGCGCGGCCAGGCCCGGGAGCATGCGGCCGAGCTCGCGGAGCGCGCGCCGGACCTTGTCCGCGTTCGGCACGGGCTCGATGCCGCGGTCCCACGAGAGCGGGTGGCGGCGCGCCGCCGAGCCCGGGAGGGCAGCGGCCAGGCTCCGCAGGAGGGGCCGGCCCACGTGGAAGCGGAACTGGGCCTTGTTCTTCCAGAAGCTCGGCAGGAAGAAGCGCACCTGGCGGAGGGAGTCCAGCGTCACGTCGTGGTCGAGGGCGCCGCCGGCCGCGATGTTGAACGAGCCGTCCCGCCGCTGGCGGAACGCCACGCCCGGCCCCCACACGGCGCAGGGCGTGACGGGCGGCGCCGGCGTCGTCCGGGCCACCGTCCCCCGCACCCAGCGCTGGGGCAGCGCCAGCCCCGCCGTCTCGAGGAGCCGCCACGACCACGCGCCGGCCGCGCACACGACCCGCTCGGCGCGGACCTCGCCGCGCTCGGTGACGACGCCGCTGACGGCGCCGCCAGCGGTGGCGAGGCCCTCCACCGCGCACCCGAGATGCACGGTGGCGCCGTGGGCCCGCGCCGCCCGCACGAAGGCGTCGGTGGCCTTGCCGGGGTCGGCGTGGCCGTCGTCTGGCGTGTAGAGCCCGCCCAGCCACTGCCCGGCGAGCCCCGGCACCACCCCGGGCAGCTCGGCGGGGCCCAGCAGCCGCGTGTCCACGCCGTGCTGGCGGGCCACGGGCAGCCACGCCTCGAAGCGGCCCATGCGCGCCCGGTCGGCGGCCAGGGCGAGGTTGCCCCCCTGCACCCACTCGAGGTCCGCCTCGAGCTCCCGCTCGAGGCCCCGCCACATCCGGTTGGCCTCCACCATGAGCGGGACCTCGTGCGGGTCCCGGCCCTGCTGGCGGACGAAGCCCCAGTTCTTGCGCGACTGCTCGCCGGCCACGGCTCCGCGCTCCAGCACCACCACGCGGACGCCCCGCCGCGCCAGGTGGTAGGCGGTCGCCGCGCCCACGATGCCGGCGCCGACGACGACCACCTCCGCCGCGCGCTCCAGCGTCTCGGCCACGTCGAGCGTCATGATGGGCCGGGGCCGGAGGGCTGTCAATCCGCGGCGGGGCCGGGAGCGAGTTTCACCTCCAAATATGGTACTGTTCCGGCATGAAAACCGTGCCGATCGACGAGCTGAAGCGAAACCTGGCCTTGCTGGTGACGGAGGCCGCCCGCGGCGGGCGGATCGTCATCACGCGCCACGGGCGCCCGGTCGCGCTCCTGACCCGCGCCGATCTGGAGCACGTGCACGTGGGGGCGCGGGCCCGCCGGGGAGCGCTCAAGCCGCTCCTCGAAGCCCCCACCCGCGGCGCCTATCTCCAGGTCCTCGCGGACGACCGGCGCCCGGCCACCGGCCGCCCCGCCTGACGCGCCGTGGCCGGCGGGCGCTACTACGTCGACACCTCGGCCTACCTCTGTATCCTGCTCGGCGAGGCGGGCTGGGAGCCGGTGGCCAGGACGCTCGAGGGCGGGCAGATGCTCTCCAGCGTGCTCCTCGCGCTCGAAGCCGAGCGGACGCTGGTCCAGCTCTCCCGCACCGGACGCCTCTCGCCCGCCGACCTGCAGGATGCGCTGGTGCGGGTCGAGGAGGATCTCGCCCAGTTCACTTTGCGGGATCTCAGGCTGGATCTCTGCCGATCGCGCGTCATGCCCATCGTGTCGACGCCGCGATCCCTGGACCTGGCCCACCTGCGCTCGGCGCTCTGGTTCCACGAGCGCGAGCCGCTGGCGCGCTTCGTCAGCCTCGACGCGGTCCAGGTCCAGGCCGCCCGCGAGGTCGGGCTTCCCGTCTAGCAATCACCCGGGCTCGGCTATACTCGACGCGCCATGACCATCACCGACCGCTACGACCTGCCCGTCACCACCACCTCGGCCGCCGCCCTCGAGCGCTTCCAGGAAGGGATGGACCGCCTGCTCTCCTACGGCCCCGGGGCCGACGAGGCGTTCGCGGGGGCGCTCGCCCACGACCAGAAGCTGGCGGTGGCCCACGCCGGCGTGGCCCTCCTGGCCCTCGTCAACGGCGACGCGCCGGGGGCGCGCGCGGCGGCGGGGCGGGCGCGCGAGGCCGCGGCGGGGGCGACCCGGCGCGAGCGCCAGCACGTGGAGGCCCTCGCCGCCCTCGTGGCCGGCGACACCGCGCGCGGGCTCGCGCTGGTGGAGGAGCACGTGGCGGACTTCCCGCGCGACGCCTTGCTCGTCAACCAGACGAGCAGCGCGATCGGCTTCGCGGGCGCCGCCGACCGCGAGGCGCGCCGCATGGCCTTCCTCGAGCGGCTCGCCCCCGCCTACGGCGACGACTGGTGGTTCCAGTCGGCGCTCGGCTTCACCTACCTCGAGACGGACCGCTTCGCGGAATCGCGCCGGCTGTCGGAGCGCTCGCTCGCCCAGCGGCCGGACAACGCCAACGCCAGCCACAACCTCGCCCACGTCGCCTTCGAGAAGGTCGACCACGACGCGGGCGCCGCGTTCCTCGAGGCGTGGCTCCGCGAGTACGACGCGCGCGCGTCCTTCCACTGCCACCTCGCCTGGCATCTCGCCATGTTCGAGCTGCACCGCGGGCGCGAGGCGCGGGCCCGGGAGATCTTCCGCCAGCACATCGCCAGCGCCGGCAACCCGCGGCTGGCCATGATCGACGGGGCGGCGCTCCTGTGGCGGCTCCGGCTCGACGGCGGAGCCGACGAGCCGGGGGCCTGGGCCTCGCTGGCGGCGCTGGCCGAGCGGGTGTCACGCCCCGGCTTCGTGTTCGGGGAGGTCCACGCGGCCCTGGCCCACGCCGCCGCCGGCGACGGGGCCGCGCTCGACAAGCTGATCGACGGCCTGCGCGCGCTCGACGCCCGCGGCCATCCGATCGCGGGGCGGGTGGCGCTGCCGCTGGTCCAGGGCGCGGCCGCCTTCGCGGCCGGCGACCACGCGGCGGCGCTCGCCCACTTCGAGCCGGTGGAGGCGGAGATGCATCGCATCGGGGGCAGCCACGCCCAGTGGGAGCTGTTCGAGGAGACGATGCTGGCGTGCTACCTCGAGCTGGGGCGCCACGCCGACGCCCTCCGTTTGGTGCGGCGGCGGCTCGAGCACCGCGCCTCCCGTCGGGATCTCCGGTGGCTCGACCGGGCGACGGAGGGCCTCCGGTGACCACCGTCACCCCCGCCTTCAAGCCGATCGCCTCGGGCCTGCGCTTCCCGGAAGGCCCGGTGGCCATGCCGGACGGCTCGATCGTGCTGGTGGAGATCGAGCGCCGCACGCTGTCGCGCGTCACCCCCGACGGCCGCGTCCACGTGGTGGCCCGGCTCGGCGGCGGCCCGAACGGCGCCGCCATGGGCCCGGGCGGCAAGATCTACGTCACCAACAACGGCGGGCTCAAGTTCGTCGAGCGGCCGGGCAAGCTGTTCCCCGTCGTCCAGGCCGACGACTACGCGGGCGGCAGCATCCAGGTGGTGGACCCCGACTCGGGCAAGGTCGACACGCTATACGACGGCTGCGACGGGCAGCGGCTCCGCGGGCCCAACGACCTCGTGTTCGACGGCGCGGGCGGGTTCTGGTTCACCGACCTCGGCAAGACGCGCGAGCGCGACGCCGACCGCGGCGCCGTCTACTACGCCAGGGCCGACGGCTCGATGATCCGCGAGGCTATCTTCCCGCTCGAGCGGCCGAACGGGATCGGGCTCTCGCCGGACGGGCGCACGCTCTACGTGGTGGAGACGCCGACGGCGCGCTGCTGGGCCTTCCGGCTCAGCGGCCCCGGCCAGATCGAGTCGGCCAACGGGCCCTACCGGGGCGAGAAGGGCACGGTCGTCGTCGGCCTCGGCGGCTACCAGATGTTCGACTCCCTCGCCGTGGACGCCGAGGGCCACGTCTGCGTGGCCACCCTCATCACCGGCGCCGTCAGCGACATCTGGCCGGACGGCAGCCGGGTGGACCAGTACCGGCTGCCCGACATGATGGTCACCAACGTCTGCTTCGGGGGGCCGGACCTCAGGACCGCCTACGCCACGCTGTCGATGGGCGGGACCCTCGTCGCCTTCGAGTGGCCGCGGCCGGGTCTGCCGCTCCACCACCTGACCCGGTAGCGGTTTGACGCCAGGTGCTACATGTAGCACACTCGTCCCATGCGCACCGCCGGGGTCCGCGAAGCCCGCCAGAACCTATCGGCGCTGCTCGCCGAGGTCAAGAAGGGCCACGAGATCGTCATCACCGAGCACGGGCAGCCGGTGGCGAAGCTCGTGCCGCTCGATCGCCCGCGCCGGCCCGGCGTCCCGGACCTGGCCGCGTTCCGCCGGCGGATGCCCGTCCTCGACCCACCCCTGTCCGAGACGGTGGCCGAGGAGCGTGAGGACCGTCACTAGGGCGCCCGCCCGACGGGGAGCTGCCGCGCGGCTCCGGGAGCATCCGGCGGCCTACCGGACGCCGCTGCCCGGCCCCGTCTACTGCGACACGAGCGCCCTGCTCAAGCTCTATCTTCCCGAGCCCGGCAGCGACGAGTTCAACCGAGTCGTGGAGGGCCGAGAGGACCTTTTGGTCTCCGATCTGGCGGTGACCGAGCTCGTCTCCGCGATGGCCCGCCGCCTGCGTCAGGGCGGGCTGTCGGTCGACGTCGCCGGTCGCGTCCGGCGGGCCATCCTTCAGCGCCTCGACGCGGGCAGCTACCGGCCGGTGGAGCTGGCGCGCGACGTCCATCGACGGGCCGAGCAGTTCCTCCTCACCCTCGTCGAGACCCCGCTGCGCGCCGCCGACGCGTTGCACCTGGCGCTGGCGACGGCGGCCGGGGCAGGCTCGGTGGCCTCGTTCGACGCCCGCCTGCAGGCGGCCGCCCAGGCGGCCGGACTCGTCACCTACCCGCGGGCCGAATCGTAGTAAGCTCCTCCCCGACATCGACCCTCGGACAGGGAGCGCATGAAGGCCTACTGGATCACGCCCGGGCCCGGCGGCACCGCGGTGGAGCTGCGCGAGACGCCCACGCCCGAGCCCAAGGCGGGCGAGGTCCTGGTGCGGGTGCGGGCCACGTCGCTGAACCGCGGCGAGCTCCTGGGCGGCAAGCCCGGCGCCCCCCCGAAGCCGGGCGGCGGCGAGGGCGCGGGGGAGGTCGTCACGGTCGGCGAGGGCGTCACGGCTTTCGGGGCGGGCGACCGGCTGATGGGACGCTGCGTGGGCGGCTTTGCCGAGCACGCCCTGATGGACGCGCGGGAGGCCATGCGCATCCCGACCGGGCTCGGCTGGGAGGAGGCCGCGGCGATGCCGCTGACGTTCCTGGTCTCCTACGACATGCTGGTGGCCCAGGGCCGCCTGGCCGCCGGGCAGTGGCTCCTCGTCACCGGTGTCGCCTCGGGGGTCGGGGTGGCTTCGCTCCAGCTCGGCAAGCTCCTGGGCGCCCGGGTGATCGGCACCTCCGGGTCGGCCGAGAAGCTGGCGCGGCTGGCCAAGCTCGGCCTCGACGTGGGCCTGGCCACGCGGGCGCCCGACTTCCACGACGCCGTCCTGAAGGCCACCGACGGCCGGGGCGTCGACCTGGTGGTCAACAACGTGGGCGGCACGGTGTTCGCCGAGTGCATCCGGTCCATGGCCTTCCAGGGGCGCCTGGCCACCGTGGGCTACATGGACGGGGCGCTCCAGGCCCCCCTCGACCTCGAGGCCCTGCACAGCAAGCGGCTCACCGTGTTCGGCGTGAGCAACCGGCTCCGCACGGCGGCGCAGCGGGCGGAGACCGTGCGCGGGTTCGTCCGCGACGTCTGGCCCCACCTGGACGCCGGGCGCCTGCGCCCGCTGGTGGACCGGGTGTTCGTCTTCGGCGACCTGCCGGCCGCGGTGCGGTTCATGGAGTCCGACGCCCAGGTGGGCAAGATCGTCGTCCGCGTCTGACCGGCCCCATTCCCCACCCCACGCGAGGAGCGATCGTGCGACCCAACCGGATGAAGCAGATGTGGCGGGACAAGCGATGCGTCACCATGGGCTGGCTCTCCGTGTCCCACGGCTTCACCGCCGAGGTCATGGCCCGCCAGGGCTTCGACGCCCTCTGCGTCGACATGCAGCACGGGACCACCGACATGAGCGACGTCTGGCCCATGCTGCAGGCCATCTCCCAGACCGACACGGTGCCGGTGGTGCGGGTGCCCTGGAACGACCCCGCCACCATCATGAAGGCGCTGGACCTCGGCGCCTACGGCGTCATCGTGCCGCTGGTCAACACGGCGGAGGACGCCGCGAAGGCGGTGGCGGCGTGCCGCTACCCGCCGGTGGGCATGCGCTCGTCGGGGCCGGTGCGCGCCGTCCACTACGGCGGGCCGGACTACCTCGCCAAGGCCAACGACGAGATCGTCGTCATGGTCATGATCGAGACCAAGGAGGGGATCGCGAACCTGGACGCGATCTGCGCCACGCCGGGCCTGGACGCCGTCTACATCGGCCCCGCCGACCTGTCGTTCGCCCTCGGGCTGCCCCCCGGGCCCGACAAGACCGACCCTGTGCACCTGGCCACCTGCGACCGCATCCGCGACGCCGCCCACAAGGCGGGCATCAAGGCCTGCATGCACTGCGCGAGCGCGGCCTTCGCGGCGGGGGCGGTGAAGCGGGGGTTCGACCTCGTGATGCTGACGTCGGACCTGGCGTCGATGATCGCCGGCGCCCGCCGCCAGCTCGAGGAGCTGCGCGCGGCCACCGCCTGAGGCGGCGGCTCAGGCGGTGAGGATGCGCTCGGCGACGATGAAGCGCTTGTTGAAGGTGTAGGGGCGCACCTCCGGCTTCCACCGTCCGACGTCGGAGGCGTCGTTCCACGCCTTGGACATGGGCAGGTCGGCGCGCTCCACCTCGTAGGCGCAGAGGTAGCGCGGCTCCCCCGCCGCCTCGGTCCGGTAGCGCACAGCGCTGACGGCGCCGGGCAGCGCCAGGAGCAGCGGCAGGTGCTCCCGGTCGTAGAGCTCGTTGAAGAGCGCCTCCCGGTGGGCCTCCACGTCCATCAGCACCCAGAACACGTAGGGCGTTCGCCCGGTGAGGACGGGGCTCCCGCCCACCCACTCGTAGAGCGCGAGGTGGCGGTTCATCGTGTGGGGGCGGATCGCCGTGGGCCAACGCCCCGCCTCCCCGGCCGCCTTCCACGCCGCCCCCGCGATCACAGCGGGGCCGTCCAGCTCGTAGGCGGCGAGGTAGCGCGGGTCGGTCGGGGCGGGCTGGCGGTAGCGGCTGGCCCGGCGCACCCCGGGCACGGCCCGCAGGAGCGGGACGTGCTCCCGATCGTACACCTCGTTGAAGGTGGCCTCGAGGTCGTGGGCGACGTCCATGCGGACCAGGTAGAGGGCGGGGTTGGCCATGGCGGGTACGGTACACCGGATCGGCTGAAATGGGATAGCATGCGTGCCCGTGCCCCTCGTGATCGTCCTCGTGGTCGACGGGCTTCGGCCCGACGCCATCACCGCCCAGGACACGCCCACGCTCTTCCGCCTCCGCCGGGAGGGCGTCGAGTTCACGGCGAGCCACGCCGTGGTCCCCACGGTGACCCGCGTCAACGCCGCCGCGCTGTCGACGGGGACGCAGCCGGGGCGGAACGGCCTCCTCGGCAACCAGCTCTACGTCCCCGCCGTCGAGCCTGGGCGGGCGTTCGACACCGCCAACCACCGGAACCTCCGGCGGCTCGACGAGGTCACGGGCGGGCGGCTCCTCCTCGTGCCCACGCTGGCCGAGCGCCTGCACGCCCGCGGGCTTTTGCTCGCGGCGGTCAGCTCAGGCTCGACGGGGAGCGCCTTCCTGCTCGACCCGCGCGCGCCGGAGGGCGTCGGGGCCCTCGTCAACGGCTACCTCGATCCCGGGCGCGTGGTGGCCTATCCCGGCGCGGTGAGCGCGGCCATCCTCGAGCGGTTCGGCCCCGCCCCGCCCCGGACGCCCGCCGCCCGCTTCGACGCCGTCGTCGGCTGGACGCAGCGGGTGCTGCGGGAGTACGTGCTGCCGGAGCTCCGGCCGGCCGTCGTCTTCGACTGGCTGACCGAGCCGGACCACACGCAGCACGCGGCCGGCGTCGGCTCGCCCGACGCGCGGGCCGCGCTCGGGCACGACGACCGGGAGATCGCCGGGCTGCTGGCGACCCTGGACGCGCTCGGGCTGACGCCATCGACCGACGTCATCGTCACGTCCGACCACGGGTTCAGCACCAACACGGGCGGCGTGGACGTGGCGGGAGCGCTGGTCGAGGCGGGGCTGAAGACCTCGCCCGAGTCCGCCGACGTGGTCCTGGCCAGCAGCGGCCAGGCCGTCGGCGTGCACGTGGAGGGGCGGGACCCGGGCCGGATCGCGGCCATCGCGCGGCTCGTCCAGGCGAGCGACTGGGGCGGCGCGCTGTTCGCGGCCGGTCGCGGGGCTGGCGACCCGCGCGGCGGGCCCGACGGGACCTTCTCGCTCGACCTGATCCACGCTGCCAACGGGGAGCGGGGCCCCGACCTGCTCGTCACGTTCCCGTGGACGTCGCGGCCCAACGCCTTCGGCGTGCCCGGCACGGACCTCGCCTGCGTGAGCGGCGGCGCCCGGCTCTACCCGAGCGACCACGGCAGCCTGAGCCCGTGGAACGTCCGCAACACGCTCCTGGCGTGGGGGCCCCACTTCAAGCGCGGGGTGACGGTCCCGACGCCGGCCGGCGCCGTCGACGTGACGCCCACGATCCTCGCCCTCCTGGGTCTCACCGGGGAGGACGGGCTCGACGGCCGCGTGCTCGCCGAGGCGCTCGCCGGCGGGCCCGACGCCGAGCAGGTCCCGGTGCACACGCGGGTCCACACGGTGACGGCCGGCGCCTACCGCGCTGCGGTCCAGGTCTCCACGGTGGACGGGCGCCGCTACGTGGACAAGGGCTGGCGGGTCGGCTGACGGGCGGCGCGGCGGGGGCGCGGGGCGTGCGCGGGCGCCCGGCTAGCCCCCCGCCACCCGGCCGCCCGCCGCCGAGCGGATGGCGGTCCAGACGCGCTCCGGCGTGAGCGGGAGGTCGACGTGCTCCACGCCGAGGTCGGCGAGGGCGTCCACGACCGCGTTGGCCACCGCGCCGAGCGCGGGCGTCGTCCCGCCCTCCCCGCCCCCGCGGAGGCCGAGCGCGTTGGTGGTGGACGGCACCTCGCTGATCGCGGTGGTGAACGGCGGCAGGAGGTCGGCGCGCGGGATCGCGTGGTCCATGAAGGTCGCCGAGAGGAGCTGGCCCGTCGCCCGGTCGTAGCGGCACTGCTCCCACAGGGCCTCGCCTACGCCCTGGGCGATCCCGCCGTGCGTCTGCCCGTCGACGATCATGGGGTTGATGGCGCGGCCCACGTCGTCCACCGAGGTGTAGCGGACCAGGGCGACGGCGCCCGTCTCCGGGTCCACCTCGACCTCGGCCACCGCCGAGCCGTGGGGAAATGAGGGCGTGCTGTCGGTCTCGTCGCACTCGCCCGCGAGCGGCCCCCGCAGCGGCGCCGGCACGCGGTCGCCGCGGGCCGCCGCCGCCACCTCGAAGAGGCCCACGCTCCGGTCGGTGCCCCTCACGACGAACCGGGGTCCGGCCACCGTCACGTCCGCGGCCGCCGCCTCCAGGAGCCAGGCGGCGACGCGGGCGCCGCGCTCGACCATCCGGTCCGCCGCCTTCGCCAGCACCACGCCGCCGAGCCGCATGGAGCGCCCGGAGTGCGAGCCGCCGCCGGCGACCACGTCCGTGTCGCCGGTGATCAGCCGCACGTCGGCCACCGCCACGCCGAGCCACTCGGCGACGAGCTGGGCGAAGGCCGTCTCGTGGCCCTGGCCGGCCGAGAGCGTGCCGATGGCGACGTCGATCCGGCCCTCGGGCCGGACGGTGACCCGCGCGCGCTCGCGGGGCGCGCCGGTGGCGATCTCGATGTAGTTGGCGAGCCCGATGCCGCGGTAGCGGCCGCGCCGCCGCGCCTCCGCCCGCCGCCCCTCGAACCCGGGCCAGTCGGCCAGGGCCGCCGCCCGGTCCTGGACAGCGGCGTAGTCCCCGCTGTCGTAGACGATGCCGAAGGGGTTCGTGTACGGCATGGCCCCGGCCGGCACGAGGTTCTGCCGGCGCAGGGCCAGCCGGTCGAAGCCGTGACGGCGCGCGGCCAGGTCGATCAGCCGCTCGATGACGAACATGACCTGGGGCCGCCCCGCGCTCCGGTAGGCGGCGAGCGGGGAGGTGTTGGTGAGCACGGCGCGCCCGCGGACGGCCGCCGCCGGCACGTGGTAGACGCTGGTGGCCAGCTCGCGCCCCTTGTTGAGCGGCACGAAGGTCACCGTCCGGGCGCCGACGTTGCTCGTGTTCGTCCCGCGGAGGGCGAGGAACGTCCCGTCGGCGCCCAGCGCCAGCTCCATCTCGGACACGAGGTCGCGGCCCTGGTAGTCGGTGAGGAAGGCCTCCCGGCGCGTGCACGTCCACTTCACCGGCCGCCCGAGGCGCCGGGCCGCCCACGCCACCAGCGCGAACTCCGGATAGAAGCTGTTCCGGGTGCCGAAGTTCCCTCCGACGTCCCCGGCCACCACGCGGATCTCCTCCTCGGGCGCGCCGAGCACGCCGGCGAGGTCGGTCCGGTGGCGCCCGACGCCGCCCGAGCCCGCGTGGAGCGTGTAGCGCCCGGTGGCGGCGTCGTGGACGCCCACGGCCGCCCGGGGCTCCAGGGGCACCCCGGTGACGCGCGGCACCCACGTCCTCAGGCGGACGATGTGGGCGGCGCGGGCGAAGGCGGCGTCGGCCGCCTCCGGGTCCCCGGCCACGGAGTCCACGCACAGGTTGCCCGGGACCGCGGGGTCGACGGCGGCCGCGCCCGTCCGGATCGCGTCGGGGGTGGCCGTGACCGACGGCAGGGGCTCCCAGTCCACACGGACGGCCTCGGCGCCGTCGACGGCGCCGTCGGGCGTCTCGGCGATCACCAGGGCCACCGCCTCGCCCGCGAAGCGCGCGACGTCGGCCGGCAGGGGCGGGTGGGCGGCGGTCAGGATGGGCGCCCCGTCGCGCCCGCCCAGCGCGAACTCGTTCGGGTTGGTCGGCACCGGGCGATGGGGAATGGGCTTGAGGCCGTCGGCGGCGGCGTCCCCGCCCGTCAGCACGGCGAGGACGCCGGACCGCGCGAGCGCGGCGCGGCCGTCGATGCCGCGGACGCGGGCGTGGGCGTGGGGCGAGCGGACGAAGGCCGCGTAGACCTGGCCGGGCAGGTTCACGTCGTCCGAGAAGCGGCCCCGGCCGGTGAGGAGCCGAGCGTCCTCCCGGCGGCGAACGGGCCGGCCGAACCCCTCGGCCGCCGCGCGGGTCCGCGACGCCAGGAAGGACATCAGGCGGCGCGGTCGGGGCGGGCGGCGCGCTCGAAGGGAAAGAGCGGGCGGCGGCGGTTCTTGTAGGTGAAGAGACCGAGGTCCGAGCTCGTGCAGCCCTCGCCGTCGCACAGCACGATGTGCCGCGCGATGGGCTCGAACCCGGCCCGGAAGTGCTGGCGCGACTTGATGAGCACGAACCGCTTGCGCCGCGGGTCGATGCCGCAGTGGGTGAACACGCCGAGGTCGAAGGGCTCGCTCCGGCGCTCGGACACCACGATCTGGATCCCGCCCGTGTCGAGCACCGCGGTGCGGCCCATCCGCACCCACGTCCCGGTAGCCATGGGCCCGGTGACCACGAACTCCCCGTCGGTGACGCGCGTGACCCGGCCGCTCACGGTGAGCGGACGGCCCGTGAGCCCGATCTGGGGCATGTCGATCCGGCCCCCGAGGGGCAGGGTCACGCTGGCCGCGGTGCCGGCGGCGAGGAGCCGCGCCACTCCCTCGGGGTCGCAGATCGGGCCCGCGACGACATCCTCCATGCCCTGCCGCATCGCCTCCGCGATCACGCTCATGACGTCCTGGGTGCCGCCGGAGGCCGTGTTGTCGCCGTGGTCCACGAGCACGATGGGCCCCTCGCCCAGCGTGCGCGCGTGGGCGATCTGGCTGGCCAGGGGGGCGCCGGTGTAGAGGAAGGCCTCGCGGCGGTCCCAGGCCAGATCCAGCAGGCGCTCGACCAGGGCCCGCCCGGCGTCGGCCCGGCGATCGCCCACGACCACCGCCGAGCACGACAGATGGGGGATGTCGGCGTGGGGGAACCCGCCGAACACCGAGGCGTTCAGCACGGCCCCGCTCGCCTCGGCGGCGATGGCCGCGTCCATCACGTCCTTCATGGGCTGCCGCGCCGGGGTGTGGACCAGCGTGCTCGTCATCATGGGGCGGAAGCCCCAGGCCATCACCGGCTCCACCTCGCCGTCGAGCGCCCGCACCAGCGTGCGCGCGGCGCGCTCGGCCGTCTCCCCCATGTCGACGTGCGGGTAGGTGCGGTAGCCCGTCACGACGGTGGCGTGCTGGATCATGGGCGCCGTGAGATGCGCGTGGAAGTCGAGGCCCACCGCGATGGGCAGGCGCGGCGCCGCCGCGCGGACGCGGCGGAGCAGCTCGCCCTCGCCGTCGTCCAGATGCTCGGCCACCATGGCCCCGTGGAGGGCCAGGAACGCCGCGTCGCACCCGCCCCGGACGGCGCCGACGATGGCCGCCGCCATCTCCTCGTAGGCCGCCCGCCCGACGTGGCCGGAGGGGTGGGCGCCGGCCGCGATGGGCAGGACGACCTCGGCCCCGATCGCCTCGGCCACGTGGAGGAACCCGCCGAGCTGGGTGTTGGTGTCGCGGAACTCCTCGATGGCCGCCGCCCCCGCCAGCGGCCGGAAGGCGGCGAGCGGCGTGGGCACCGGGGAGAACGTGTTGGTCTCGTGCATCATCATGGCGATCACGATCCGGCGTCGGGGCATGGTCGGTCCTTCCTCGAGAGGAGCCTCGCCGCCGTCAGGGCGGCCAGCCGAGCATACCGCAACCCGGCGGTGGCTCCGAGGGGGCCGGGCTCAGCGAGGGGGCCGCGCGGGCGCGTCCAGGATGTGGGTGTCCGGCACCACGGCGAGGAACTCGCCCTCGGCCACGGCGACGCCCTCCCGGCGGACCGTCACGCTCACCCAGCGCCTCCGGCCCTCGGCGCGCGTCACCTCGGCCTCGGCCTCCACCCGGTCGCCCACCACCACTGGGCCGAGGAACTTCACCTGGGCGCTCGCCAGCACCACCGTGGGCTCGTTGACCGCAAGCATCGCCGCGTAGTCGGCGAGCCCGAAGGTGAAGCCGCCGTGCGCGAGCCCCTGCGCATCGGCCGCCATCTCGTCGCTCACCTCCAGCACGACCCGGGCCCGCCCCGCCTCGAGCTCGACGGGGCGCCCGCAGAGGCGCGGGGCAATCCGCTCGTGCGTACGCTGGTCCATGGCCGGCCTCCCGCGCTCCAGTGTAGGCGAAGTCGCGGGCCTCGGGGGCTTGTCCAAAGCCTGGTGGTTCCGCAGATCGCCCTGTATCGACGAAGGGCGCGCTTGCTCTGGATGGGGTGACCGCACTGTCCTGGCAGTCGATCCATGGCGGAAGCGGTCCGCTCCGTGACCTACCCGTCGGCGCCGGGGCGCCGGCCCGCGCCTCTTGGAGTGCGCACGACTCCGAGTGAAGGACGTCGACTTCCAGCGGAAGCAGATCATCGTCCGCGCGGGCAAGGGAGACACGGCCGGCACCGGCTCGGGTGATTTTCGCCCTGGCGCCCCCCCGGGACGCCTCGCAGGTCGCGCCGCGGACGGCATCCCGGCGGGCGACCCCGACGATCCGGCCGCGAACGCCTCGCCGCCAGGTGTTTTCCCGATTCCCCGCCCCCACGAAAACCGCGGGCACCGGATGACACGTAAACTAGGATACGGCGGCGCGCCGCGGGGCGGGCCGGCATCCAGCCGGTCACGTCCTTCCTGCGCGGCCTGCGACCGCCATCCCTCTCGCCAGAAAGGAGCGACTTATGGCAAGGTTACGCTTGACTGTTCTCGCGGGTCTGCTGGCCTCCCTGGTCGCGGTGGGTCCGGGCGCGGCCCCCGCGTCGGCGGACGTCCTCCAGCCGTTCTTTGCGGTGCTGAACGGGGCGACGGAGGTGCCCACGACCACCGACAGCACGGCCGTGGGCTCGGCTCTCCTGACCTACCAGGACACGCTTCACGAGCTCTGCTGGAGGGTGAGCCACAACGTCGCCGGCGAGACCGCCGCGCATATCCACGGGCCGGCGACGCCGGAGGAGGCGGCGGGCGTCCTCATCAACTTGGGAACCGGAAACCCCAAGGTCGGCTGCGCCATCATCACCAACGAGCAGCGTCGGTTCCTGCGCACCGGCCTGCTCTACATCAACATCCACAGCGGCGCATTCGCGGCGGGTGAGATCCGGGGCCAGATCTTCCCCGTGCGCGGCATCACCTACGGGACCGACTGAGGGGCGAACCGAGCCAGCCCAGCCCGGGGCGCAGCTCTCGGCGCGCTCCCGGGCTGGGCCGCTTCTCCCGGTGGGTCGAAACGGGGCGCCCCCGTCAGAGCTCGCGCCAAAGCACCCAGGCGCTCCACCTGTGAAGACACGGGCGACATGTCCGTGATGCCGCTGAGCTCCGCGGCCAACCCTGTCCGCACCCTGGTCGCCCTCGCGCTCCGGCTGTCGCAGCACCTCGGCTGAGCCACGCATCGCGACCGCGAGTCCTCGGCGCTCACGGCGCCGGGCGGAGGATGAGCGCGATCGACAGCGCCAGCAGCGCCCCCATGGCGGTGTCGAAGGCGCGCCGCCGCCGCGGCTCGCGCAGGGCGCGCTGGACGGCGGCGCCGAGGGCCAGCCAGAGGAAGCCGCTCGGCAGCGCCGCCAGCACGAACAGGCCGCCGAGCAGGGCCGCCTGGGTCGCAGGACTGCCCCCCTCGGCGTCGAGGAAGGTGCCGGCGGCGCTCGCGCTGACGAGCCAGGACTTGGGGTTCACCCACTGGAAGACGGCGGCGCCCAGGCAGCCGACCGGGGTATCATCCGGCATCGTGTCGAGGCGGCTCGAGGAGGTCGCGATCTTCCACGACAGCCAGAGGAGGACGGCCGCCCCGCCCCAGTGGAGCGCCCCGAGCGCCCGCGGCGAGCCCAGGACCAGGGCGCCGAGGCCGAGCGGCACGAGGAACATCATGAGGCCCATGCCCGTGGCGACGCCGAGGAGACACGGCAGGCCCCGGCGCACGCCCCCCTGCCCGCCCGCCGCCGTCAGCATGACGTTGCTGGGGCCCGGCGTCACCGCGGCCACCACCGCGAAGAGCAGGAACGCCACGACCTGGTCCGTCGACGTATGCGCCTCCTCGCCCGCCGAGCGCGGGCGATCCGAGCAGACCACGTCGGCCGTCGCGGGTCTTGAAGGATCGTGCCAGGAGGGCCCGGGCCGCATCGCCAGCGCGGGACCGGTCGAGGGCGTCGAGCCCTTCCGCGCGTGG
>Ga0187892_10004076_pt1 | contig 25228 bp, 23 predicted proteins | sample MA1701073metaG_FD_139345 | JGI IMG/M metagenome (GOLD analysis project Ga0187892, IMG submission 139345) | Bio-ooze microbial communities from a basaltic lava cave in the Kipuka Kanohina Cave System on the Island of Hawaii, USA - MA170107-3 metaG ... | reverse complement strand
GCCACGGCGTGGGCTCCGATTACCAGATACCGCACGCCATGGACATTCAATGCGGCGATGAACTCTTCGTAATCTTGGAATGGCATTCAGCCCTCGCGTCTTGAGGCAACTTTCGAGTGCGTCAGCAACCGCGGCCACACGTTCTTCGGGAGAAAGCCGATCGTACCAAAAGCGAAAATCTTCCTCTTCCGCCTCGTGCCACTGCACCTTTGAGACAGTCCAGACTCTTCCACGTCCGTCAACTACTTGTTTATGCTCAGCCATCTTAGCTCCAAGAATATATCATCCGGCAACAATGGTCAGCTAAGGACTATGGGACAAAACCCCCACTGCGCACCACTTACTTTAACCCCGCCTTGCGCAGGGCGGCAAGCTGGCGCTCTAAGACCGCTGGATCTTTGTAGGGAAGAATCTGCCTCATAACCTCCAGAGAGTACTTGGGACTTATTTTCAGGATTTCTGCCACCTCCGCCCCAGCCTCCTTCTCCCGGCCCAACCCACTGTAGATGGTAGCCAGGTCTTGGTGGGCAGGCAGAAGATTGGGGTTGCGGGTGAGGACTTTCTTGAAAGCGGCAATCGCCTCCTCATACCGCCCTATCAAGTGGTAGGACTGGCCTAAGCTGAATAAGTAGACAGGCGGATAATGGGGGTTGAGGCGCATCGCCTTCTCTATCAACCCGATGGCTTCCTCGGGCCTCCCGGCAAAGTTCAGAATAACCCCCAGCCACCAATAGCCGATAGCATCGTTGGGATCGAGGGCAATAGCTCTCTCTGCCTCGGCGATGGCTTGGTCATGCTGCTTCTTCCACAGCGAGACCCGGCCCAATGCCAAGTGGGCCAGGGGCAGGGAGTCATCCAGGGCCACAGCCTGTTGCGCTAGCACCAACTCCCGCTCCAGGGTCTGGGGGTCCTGACTCCATTGAAAGCCCCACTCCCGCTCGTAGGTCAAACCTAGGAAGGCGTACGCTTCCGCATACTGTGGGTCCAACTCAAGGACTTTCTCAAACATTTGCCGGGCCTGGGCATTGGCCTCTTGCGTGCTGCGGTTCAAAGACTCCAATCCACGCAAGAAGTAATCATAGGCCTCCAGGTTGTCCGTGGTCTTGCGCACCAGCATCCCTTGCTCCTGCACCGTGAGCTGGAGTTTCAGCGTCGTCACGATCTTCCGTACGACTTCATCTTGCAGGGCAAAGATGTCCTGGAGGGGACGGTCGTAACGCTCGGACCACACGTGACCGCCGGTGGTGGCATCAATCAACTGTGCCGTGATCCGCACCTGGTTGTCAGCCTTGCGTACACTGCCTTCCAGCACATACCGCACCCCTAACTCTCGGTTTATGTCTTGCACTTTGACCGCTTTGCCTTTGTAGGTGAAGGCCGAGTTGCGAGCGATGACGAACAAGCTGGAGATCTTCGAGAGAGCGGAGGTGAGGTCTTCAGTGATGCCGTCGCTGAAGTAGTCTTGGTCAGGATCTTTGCTCATGTTGTCAAACGGCAACACGACGATGGAAGGTTTGTCAGGCAGCGGCAGCGCTTCCTGAGTGCGGATTGACGATTGCCCCCCGACGGAGGGAACAGGCGGATTGCGGATTGAAGAAAAGAAGGAAGACTGAGTCGTGATGAGCCCACCGGCAATGAGCGCCAATACCACCCCTGCCGCCACGCGGTGCGCCGGACGCACTCGATGACTAAGCTTCAGGCGCTGCACTTGTGATCGTTGTCGTAGTCCCGTAGGCGGTGTGGGCAACAGTGCGTAAACCGGAAATCGTTCAGCGATGTTCTTGAGCTTGGGCTTGCCCAGTGACACCACGGTCCCCAGGTCCAACTTTTTGACCACATCTCGATAGACCACATCTGAAATACAAATCGTGTCGGGCTCAGCCAAGGTTTGTAATCGCGAACCAATGTTGACCCCGTCGCCAAACACGTCGCTATCTCGCTGCACGATGTCACCGAGATGAATGCCAATGCGGACATGAATCTGCTCGGTCTTCTCTTTCTCAGCATTATGCGTCCGCAACTGAGTTTGAATCTGCTGGGCGCACTGGACAGCATGAACAACTGAGGGGAAATCGATCAAGAAGGCGTCACCTATGGTCTTGATGACGTGGCCATGATGCTCCGTGACGGCGTGCTGGATGAGCTGGTTATGCACGTCGAGCAACCGCAGCATGCGGGATTCGTCGGCACCCATCTGGCGGCTAAAGCCGACAATGTCGGTGAACATGATCGCCGCCAGCCGCCGATTCTCCACGGACGCTGCTTTGCTGGGGTCGTCCTTCATAGGTACGGATTATCCTGCTGACGTTGCCTCGCTGTCAACCGTTCACCGTTTCGAGTGGAGTGTTCGGGTGAATTTCCAAAGCTTGGCGTGACCATATCAGTTGTCCTGCCTGGCTAATGCCTCCGCCTCAGCCGTCGCATCCCAAATGGGGCTTTTCATGTTCATTTGGCGCCGCTCGCGATCTGCGGTCGGCCTACACGCTATTTGATACTCATCCAGGCCTCCTCCGCTGCGATGTGCAGCGGTAAGGTGGCTGTGCTCTAAAATTCACCCCCCAAGAAGGAGGCCTGTGATGAAGTTCTACACGCACCAACATAAACATTATTGTGGGATCGATCTACATGCGAAGGCGATGTACGTCGGTATCCTCGATGAGCACGGCACCAAACTCGTCCACAAAAATCTGCCGACCACGCCTGAGGCATTTTTACGCCTCATTGCTCCGTATCGTGAGGATCTGGTCGTCGGGGTCGCATGTATATTCACCTGGGAGGCCCAAGTGGGGAGCGAAGGGGCACGCTCTCTCACCCGCCGTGCCAAAACCCACGATGTCCAAACCTTTGCGCGGCTCCAATCGGTCCCGGCGATTGGGCAGCGCTCGGCGTGGGTCCTCTTCTAGGAGAGTCCGGACCTTCGCCGCTTTCCCCGTGGGCTGGATTTCGTCTCCTATTGTCGCTTGGTGAAAAGCGCCAAAGAAGCGAACGGCAAACGGCTGGGGACTTCCGGCAAAAAGATCGCCACCGTCCCTTTCCGCTGGCCGGTTGCCCTCTTGACACCGGAGCCCTGATAGGTGGTTAGACGCCTGTTGGGTGGAGTGCTCAACCATGGGTAGCTTCTTCGAGTACTTCGGTCGCCCATTGATTGAGGCTCTTGCCTGCCGCCTGCGCGGCAACTAAGGCCGCACCGTGCACCTCCGGTGGGACGCGCAACATGAGTTTGCCAGACGCCGGCTTCTCGGGGCGCACCCCTTCTTCCTTGCAGACGCGCAAGAACTCTTCGATGGCCGTCACGAACGCGGCGCGCAACCCTTTCACCGTTTCCCCATGAAAGCTGATCATAGTACGCAGGCCAAGAACGCGACCAACAAAGATGTTATCGCGCTCATCGAATTCGATGCGGGCAGTGTACCCCTTGTGATTCATGGTGTTCATGGTTTAACCCCTATACGTTCCAGCAACTCGCGCGCCTCTTCGACTTGATAGTGCTTGGCCTCTTTGGCTGGGTGTGGGCGATGACAGTGCCACTGCTCACCCTGCAACGTGATCTTCACGCGCGACCCTTCGCGCTCCGTGACCGAGCCACCCAAAACGACAACCAACGATTCGATGTCAGCAAAGACGATGGACGGCGAGGTGGGGCGGGCGAAGATGGCTTGCAGCGTCTTTCGGTGCTTGGCATTCACGAAGATAGATGCTAGCGCTTTCAGCTAGCGGGTGCAAGCGTGAAATGATAGCGTCTCGGACGGTGGCTGCGGCGTCTAACGCCTGTCTTCAGCAGCCGCCGAGGAGCACAGCGGCGAGAGCATCGGCAAGCACCCTTGCGGCGGTCTGCTGCAAGGCATGGTTTGGCGGCTCGCCTCAGCGGCAAGGCCCCTGACCGCTGCTTGTCAGGTTCGGTAGGAACCGCAACAGGGGCCGCGTCCGCTGCAGGCGCTGGTTAGACCCTCTTCAGAGGAGCAGTCTCTTTCATCTCTATTTACCAAGCACTTAGGTACACGAGATTGTCCCTCATCGCTTCAGCAGAAATGCGGGCGGCAATGTTCAACAGCCGACGTATCTGCTCGCCCAAACTATATTTCTGCTGCTGGCCTACAACAATGCCTGCGTGATGTTTGCCTTGTGTCAGCGCCTCGTAGTGAAGACGCTGAAAGTCACCGACATTGAAAGAGTACAGAACACGCCCTTGGGAAGTAGCAAATTCTAGATGATCGCTATCTGGGCGTCGTATCATGCCTTGCTCGAGCGCTGAGGTCACATCAACGCCGCGAATCCTTAGCGCATGAATCAAGTCGGCGTCCATTGCATCTTCATCAAAGTAAAAGCGGATTTTCATGAAGCAGACGGTTGTTCCTGTATAGACTCGTCCTCCAGGTGGGCGGCCTCGGCTTCATCAGCAGCGATCTCAGCTTCGACTTCATCTCGGTTAGCGTGATAATAAGCCAGTGCCGCATGAACCTGCGCCTCAGTGAGATGACCATAGCGACGGGCAATTTCCTCCGGGCTATGGCCCAGCTTGTACCATATAGCAATGCGGTGCACAGTAATGCCCGTGCCTGCGATACAAGGTCTGCCGTGGCGTACCGCGGGAGAGCTGACAATCAGAGAACCTATATCGGTGCTCATACGTTTCGCTCCGCTCTCTAACGATTGTGACACTCTTGCAGTATACACCAATAGCTATAGAGAGTCTTCGGATGAAAAGGTCTCACATGAATTGAACTGCATCGCTTGTTTCTATTAGCAGCAGCAAGTTACTCTTACGATAAACAAGTTTCCATATTCACAAACAGTAAAGTTAGTATATGTACAAACTGTTAGGTCTCTATAAGTAGCAACTCTATAAACATCGACAAGCCCCTTTTCTATAAACCCTACAAACCTTTGGTGTCAATGATTCAGTCTTGTAATCCGATGGACGAGTTTATGTCGTCGCAAAATACTCCCGAATCATTTGCCCAATCTGCTCCGGTTTCTCCATAGGTAAAAAGTGACCTGTTCCCGGAACGGTGACTAACGATCCTTTGGGGATACGTTGGGCCAGTCGCTCAGCTACTGTTGCAAGTGGGCCATCAGTAAATTCTCCCCGCAGGACCAGCACGGGACAATCAACCTTGTCTGTCTGAGAAAAGATGTCGAGTGACATCGTGGTCGCAAAGACGTGCGCCTCAACCTCAGCAGTGCACTTTAAGGTAATTCGACCATCCGGGAGGTCTGTAGTTCCATAGTTCACGTAGTCCCACAGCACTTCTTCTTGCCAGTTGGCAAAGGCATCTTTTCCTTGGTACGCGGCAAAGAGCTGTTGCCGGTTGTCCCAGATCACTCGACGCCGTAGCGTGCGTTCGACGAGCGGATGGTTCTCCGCAGACAAACGCTGGGCAAAGGCGGGTTCCTGAGGAATCGTCACCGGTTCGAGGAGGGCTACCGCTTTCACGTGACCAGAATGGGTCGCCGCATAGAGTGCAAGTAACGCTCCTCCTCCCGAATGACCGATCCCGTAGAATCCCTGTAATCCCAACTGGTCGATAACACCAACGACATCTTGTGACATCAGCTGCCAGTGATCCTCGGTCAGCTCGGCTCTCTCGCTCTCCCCCTGCCCACGCAGGTCCATCGTCCACACTCGATAGTGCGGGATCAGTTGGCGAATCAGCGCCCGATAGATGCGCCCAAGAAAACCATTGGCGTGAAGCAACAACAGATTCGGCCCTTTGCCACCCCAGTCAGCGACGTGCAATCGCACTCCATTCACAACAACAAATTGACTCTGCGGTTCCATAGCGTTTCGGTGTAGAGCATTGGCATGGCACTGTCTAGCCTTCTTTGATTCACGCGAAGGAATGAAGGCCCCCATCAGAAGCTGAGAGCTGAATGCTTACCTCAGTCCTCGTATCCCTTCCCACACCAGCATCCCACCCAATATCACCAGCAGTATTCCGCTGATTTGCAAGGTTAGGCGATAGCCGCGGCTGTGCAGCCGTGCTCGTCCACTATGCACGAGAAGAGCGAGCAGCACTTTTGACCCCACCAGGCACCCATAAAATCCACTGAGAAATGCCAGAATGGCGCCAAAGGCAGACTGTGTAGCACTTTGTATAACGAACGGCCCGCCAACAGTGAGCCAGAAGAGATAGGGATGAGGATTGAGTAAGTTCACCACCAGTCCCTTTCGCAAGCTCTGGAGGGTATTTCTTGTACTGTCGGTAGTCAGCCCAGCGGTCGCCGGTACGGTCTGTAAGGTCTCCCAACCGAGAAACAACACATAGAACCCGCCACCCAGACTCAGCAGCGTAAACACGACTGGTGGCAGTTGGGCCAGGAGGAGCAGACAACACGCGATGACAAAGACGTCGCCCACTAACGGTGCGAGTGCCACGCTCACACCCGCCCGCCATCCGTTCCGCAGCGTTTCGCTAATCACCAATCCGAGCAACGGTCCGGGGGTAACCCCAGCCCCAAGGCCTAAACTTACGCCGATTCCCAACGCCCCCCACACCGTCATACGTTTGTTTCCTTCCTTCTAGGCCGCCAATACAACCCATGCTAAGCAATGAGATCAGTAGGGGCAAAGCATTTCTCCCATAGACATACAACTGCGGAAGACCGAATGGCAAATGCTTTGCCCCTACCCATCCAGAGGAACATCGGAGGAGGTCCCCCCATGGCGCACGAACCTCATCACCATCATGGTCCAGGATTCCACTTTTGTCCAAAGTGCGGAGGGTCTCTCAGTCGGCAACGCCTCAAAGCCTTGGAGCCAGAACGGCTTGTGTGTGGCTCGTGTGCGTTTATTTTCTATGACGATCCGAAAGTCGCGGCCTGTACGATCCCATTGATCGACGGCAAAATTGTGTTGCTCAAGCGCGGCATCGAACCAAGTTATGGGAAATGGGTATTTCCTGGAGGATTCCTTGATCGAGGTGAACGCGTCGAAGACGCGGCTATTCGTGAGACGTGGGAGGAAGTTAATCTCAAAGTTGAGGTCACACAGTTGCTGAACGTGTACTCGTACTCCGGCTATCCAGTTGTGGTGGTTGTCTACCTTGCCAATGTGGTCGGTGGCCAATTACAAGCGATGGATGAAACCCTGGAGGTCAGGACCTTCACCACGACCGAAATTCCTTGGGAGGAATTGGCGTTTCCGAGCACTCGCGATGCCCTCACCGATTACTTCGCGCTCATCAACAGACCCGCACGGCCACGATCCTAGCCCAACTTTTTTCCTTTCTGTTAGGGTTTCACAAACTTTTTGGGAGGTACGCATGGCAGAGAAAATGAGGGATTCTACGGTGACAGGCGCAGTTGCCAACGACCTCTTTTATTCTCTCGCCAAGTGCGGTAGAGGGGAAGCCAGTTCTACATGTTGCAAAAGGAGGGACTGATTATGCAACTTGGAAGAGTGATTGATGCCGACGGCCACATCCTTGAACCACCAAACCTGTGGAAAGAGAACCTCGCAGCCAAGTTCAAAGACCGTGCTCTTGGCATCGCTCGTGATGAAGAAGGCTGGGAATCGCTACTCGTCGATGGGCGTATCTCATCCGTTATCCGTGGATTAGGGGTCGCGTCTGCTTTTGGCAAGCCTGGCGAGATCGCTTTCTCCAAGGAGTTTAGCTACATGGATGGGCCGAAAGGCGCATACGACCCGGAGGCCCGCGTCAAGGTGTTGGATGAAGATGGGATCGATGCCGCAGTTCTCTATCCAACGCTCGGATTAGTGTGGGAAGGCGAAGTCAAAGATCCAGAACTCGCAATGGCGTATTGCCGTGTCTACAACGATTGGATTGCTGACTTTTGCCGTCACAGCCCGAACCGGTTGTATGGGGTTGCGCATATTTCGTTGATCGATGTCGAGGCGGCGATTGTCGAAGTTAAACGGATCGCCAAACTCGGACTCAAGAGCGTTATGCTCACGCCATTCCCTGCGAGCGGCAAAGCCTATGGCGATACGTACTACGATCCGTTTTGGGCAGTCGCGCAGGACCTTGGTATCCCGGTGGGTCTCCATGTGATTGCCCGCCCCGACTTTCACGGCAGCCAGTGGTATGATCACCCAACCTTTCACGGATCACCATTCTACTTCCTGTCTGTCACTCTTGGTTTTGATATCCAAGCCTCGTTCGTCAGCATGTTCGAGGGTGGCACCCTGGAACGGTTTCCACGATTGAAGCTGCTCGTCCTAGAAGTCGGGGCCGGCTGGGTTCCACATTTTATCGAACGGATGGATTCCAAGTGGAAGCACAGCGGATTTATGACCGCGTGCAAACGTTCACCCAGTGAATACTTTCGTCGTCAAGTGTGGGTCGGGGCAGACGTGGACGAGAGTATGATCGCGCCAGCCAGCACCCGCTGGGGGTCGGATAAGTTTTTCTGGTCAACAGACTTTCCGCATTTTGACGGATTCCCCGGAGCACTGAAAACGTTGCGGCAGAACATTGTCGAACTGCCACCGCCTGACCAGCAGAATATCCTTGGGGATAACGCCACACGAGCGTACAGTTTGTGAGGGTGCGAGAGGCAGGGCAACCGGAGCAGGCCGCAAATTTATTTTGCGGCTAATTGGAACGTGAGAACTGTGGGCGGTCTCACGTGACGAAACCCACCGCTGGAAACTCGAATTCAATGTGTGGGCTGCAGGAGAAGACTAACGTCCCTAGATCCCTCACTGAATCTCCGCGGCTGCCGGATTCAACTCGCTACAGGTCTGGCGATAGGGTATATCACCGAAGTAGCGTACCCACTCTTCTTCCGTCAGGTTTCGACTAACACGCGAGCAGGCATCTTCAATCAAGCCCTCGACTCGAAGCGGAAATCTTTCTCGCCTGAGGTGCCTCTCGCCCACTACGATTTCGAGAAAAGCCCCGTCGGGACTGAAGCCGATAAAAAGAGGAGCGCCGCCATGGAGTGGAACCCGCATCACTTCCTTCGCCGAACGCACGTCAAAAACTCGCAACGTCGCGACTCTTTCCTTTTCGGGCAGCGTTGGATTCTCAGTAACCGAGGCTAGCAATGTCCCGTCGGCGTTGAAAACCACTGAACGCACCTGAAAGACTTCTTTCTCCTCGTCCCTGTGATGTAATTCGGCCACGGGTTGCCATGTTTCAGCGTTATACAAACGCACGGATTTACCCCGTACCCCAACCGCCAACCGTTTGCCGTCCGGACTGAAGGCAACACTTTCGAGTAGTTCGGGTGAATCGCCCGCGGTAAGCGGTCGGGGTTTGGTCTGGTTGAAAGTCTCGAACACTGCTGAGCGCGAACCTCCAATCGCGACCACCACATGTTTCCCCGTAGGGCTAAAAGCAACGGCGGTAACGCTGTCTCCTCTAAGGGCGCGGACTTCGCGACCACCCATAACTTCAAACACGGTCGCCCCCTCCGGCGTTACGGAAAAGATCAGCTTTCCATCCGGGCTGAATGCTAGTGGCGTGGTGTAGCGATGCGGGATCTCACTGACTACCCTGCCGGTTGCCACCTCGACGATGCGAGCCATACCGTCGTAACATCCTGCGGCCAACAGCTTACCGTCGGCGCTGACGGTCAAAATCCTGGCTTTCTCGCAATAGTCTAACCGGGCTAATGGGTCGTGCGTACCAGCAGCAAAGGCAAGGACGGTGTTTCGATCAAACACGCCCGCGACAATCTTGCCGTCAGCACTAAAAGCGACCGGGGTCGGTCCACCAGGTTCTCGCAGGTGTCCAAGTGGAACGTCCTGGTGTGCTGCAAATACCGTGATTGTTCGGTTCGCCCGCGAAGCGATAAGGTCTCCATTCGGGCTGACCGCGACCGACTCAACCCGTACTGTTCCCTGGTGCTTCAGTCGAGCTAATCTACGCCAACTCCCAGTTTGGAAGACACTCGTGCTGCCATCTCGCTCACCAGTCCCAACCACAAGCAGTTCTCCATCGTGACTCCAATCCACAACCCCGACGGAGTCTAAAAGCTTGATTCGAGCCAAATCCATCCCCTTGTCAAGGTCTCGAACGAGGAGAGTAGCGTACTCCGGCTGCGTGACGAGAAGGTTGCCGTGCTTGCTGGACCAGGCATTGGACGAACCCGGCGCAAGGCGGTCGCGTTCCTGCCCCGAGGCAACGTCTACAACAATCACCTCTTCCTTTTCCTTCTCGCCATACGATGCGATCGTCGCGAGTTTCCCATCCGCGCTGAAGGTGATCATGCTTATGGCAGTGCGACGTTCAGGCAGTGCAAGCTGGCGCCCCGTTGCCGTGTCGATCAATGTGGCCCGTCGCTCGGATACCAGTGCGACACGTTTACCATCCGGGCTGATGATCAGGTTCTTGACAGGGTCAGAGTGCTCGACGGTACTCAGCAGCCGTTGTGTAAATACCTCAATGACTTTCGTTTGCGTGCCGGACGCGATGCCGAAGATCTGACCGTCCGGGCTAAAACCAAAAACGGCTCCACGCGATCCATCGTCGAGCCTTGCTATTTCTCGTCCAGCGGTAAGATCAAAGACCCGCACTGCATCACTGCCAGCGGCGACGATTTGATCTCCGGCCGCGCTGAAGCCAATAAACCGAGCCCATTGCCCGAAAGGAATTCGCAATGCTTCCTGCCCGCTCCGCGCCTGGAAGACAACCAGCATATCCTCATCCCCGGTTGCAATCAGCCGTCCATCAGGGCTGAACACAACCGGCGCACCTCCCGCTTTCACCGTGGCCCGAGTCACTGGTTTTGCGCCTGCCGCCGTGAGCGTCCACAGTAGCTCATAGCTGTTCGCATCCTGGGTTCTGCGTAACGACTCGATTGCCAGTAAAACCGCCGTCGCCCATTGGCTATCGACCACCCCAAGGCGTTGTGCTTCTACCCGTAACTGACGGCCTTGCGCCAGGTCTCGTTGCCGTACGGCCTCATCACGTTGCGCAATGGCTTCGTTCCGCTGTTGAGCAGCGTAGAGCGCCGCGATAATTGCTACGATGGTCAGGATGAACAGCGCACTACCCGCCGACCAGGCCCAGGCTTTATTCTTTCGATGTTGTCGAACGTCCTCGCCATCCAGTTCATCCTTCGCCTTGCCATGGAGGGGCGCGGCAACGTCAAGAATCGCGCCACGGAACTGCGAATGCCGTAGAGAGAGATTTTCCTCTGCTCTCGCCCAGCGGAGATCAACATAAAGTGGTTCATCCGCAAATTGGCCGCGCAGAGTGGTTGGCACTGCTGTGGTGCGGTTCCAATCAAAATCCTGTGTCCTCCCGTCCCAGTTCAACTCGCCTTCGCTGAGCAAGATAAGCAGCTTGTTGCTCGTGCGATGCTCGAGCCACCAGTTCAACTCTTTCCGTACCCAGTGAGACTGACTCGCCTGTGGCGAGGCCATGTACAGAAACCATTCCGATTCGCTGAGTGCCGACTCAATCGCAGGCCACAGGGCCGGATTTGCCGAGAGACTCGTCTTGTCACGGAACACTCGCAGCGAACGGCGTTTGTACCAAGGCTTGGCGAAGTTGTGCAGCGCACGTTGGAGCGTGGGAGCGAGTTTCCCGTCGGCTGCGTGGCTATAGGAAATAAAGGCGTTGTAGAGCACGATGTACTATCCGCAGCTTCTTTTGGCGAACATCCCGACCTCAGCGATTCCCGCTTCCGGGCCTTGGTCATAGATTGCTCTGCTCTCTTCACGGCTCAGCATGACTTCTTATTACACGAAATCCTTTTGCTCGTCTGTCTGCGAACTCGCGGACAAAGCTGAGCAGTTACCTTGCCGAAAAATGAATGATTTGTACCAACTCGGAAGAGGCTCTTGGGCGACAACAACAGGATTCAACCACACAGATACAACGTCACCACGAAAGTGTGACACAATTGCCCTCAGACTTGCTTGAGACCTGCCTGTGACTGGCCTGAGACTTGGCTAAGGCGGGAGTTGAAGTGGGTCTGACAGGCTTGTAGGGTAAGTTTGATCGGAATGAAATTAGCGCCCCTTTTATCGGATGAAGATGAGTACGTGGAAGCAATCGAAGAGAGCCACGTTATCATGAAATACACTGTTATCCTTACGACAAAGCCGACTGGCGGGATTCACGTCTCTATACCGGCGTTACCGGACTGCACTATCGAAGCCAACAGCCGGGACGAGGCGCTTTATCTCGCTCGTGAGGCGATTGTGCAGATCGTCAACCGCAGTGAAATCACGCAAGTGGATGTTCCGCAGCCTTCCTCCACCGCACTTGGGGATGACGTTCCCTGGCAGTGGTTCGGCGCCTTTCAGGAGGATGCCAGTTGGGATGCTCTTTTTGATGATATTGAGCAACGCCGCAAAGCGACGCGAAAAAGCCGCTAACCCGCAATGTATCTTTGGGACACCAACATCCTCCGCCACTTTGGCCACGGACATCCCACCCTACGGTCGCATCTCGTTCGAGTCTCTTGGGCGGAGATCGCCTTGCCCTCGGTGGTCGTTGCTGAGGTGCTTCGCGGGCGGTGAGATTTTGCTCTGAGGGCGTCTCCGACAGAGGCCCCGTTGGCCCATCAACGTCTGCTGGAAACTCAGCAGATGCTTACTCAATTCCGAGTTGTGCCTTTCGACGAATCCTGTGCCACAGTCTTGGGTCGATTGCGGCAAAAGCACAGAAGGCGGAAGCGCTACGCAGATCTGATGATCGCAGCAATGGCTGAGGCGGGCGGGCATATTGTTGTGACCCACAATCAAGACGATTTTGTCGATCTATTGCCGCAGTCTCGGGTGGTCAATTGGATTGATGATCCGCCGAAGTAGTGGAGGAGGTTGGCACTAGTCGCCCTTGCCTTCCCTCAGTTTGCCTCTGGTGTTTAAAGCCACCTGCACTGCCTCTCGTTCCGCACTCAGTTACTCGGGACTCGTTTTTCATTCCGCATTCCACATTCTCCATTCCGCATTTCATTTGAGCCCTGCCTTGCGCAGCGCCGCAATATGCCGCTCTAACATAGCGGGATCTTTGATAGGCATGCGCTGTTTGTGTACTTCCAGTGAGAAATGGGGATTGAGCCGCAGGACTTCGGCGGCTTCCTTCTGCGCTTCGGCGGCTTGGCCCAGCTCACTGTAGACCACAGCTAGGGTCAGGTGGGTACTGAGAATATTGGGGTAGCGGGTGAGATATTGCTCCAAGGGTGCAATGGCCTCCTCGTAGTGCCCGGCCACGGCATAGGCCAGACCGATGCTGCCTAAGTGCGTGTTCGGCACTCTGGCCTGGAGACGCAACGCCTGCGCGGCGGCCTCTAGAGCGTCCTCCGTCCTGCCCATACAGCTCAACACTTCCGCCCGAGCTGCATAACCCTCCGCCACGGTCGGAGCGAGGGCCACGGCCCGTTCCATCTCTGCCAGGGCCTGCTCATACTGCTGTTGATAGAGATAGATGGAGCCCAAGACTCTTGGGTTCCGGTAGTAGGAGGCATTGACGGCCAGGGCTCGTTGGATCTCTGCCAGTGCTGGCTCTAATGTCTGGCCAGGGGGACCCTGTTGCGAGTGCCACTGCTGCAGGTAGCTAAGAGCAAGGAAAACGTAGGCAACGACAAAATTAGGGTTCCGGCTGATGGCGTCCTGCAATATGGCGATTGCCTGGGTATATTGTCCTGTCTGCTGATAGGCCCAGCCCAAATTGTAGGAGTAGGGGGCAGGATAGTGGGGATTGAGGCGCATCGCCGTGCGGATCGGTTCCACTGCCTCGGCAGACCGCCCTGCGGTATTGAGCCCTTCGGCCAGCCCCCAATAGACATCTGCGTTGTTGGGCGCAAGACTTACCGCCTTCTGGAACTCAGTGACGCCCTCATCAAATTGCCGATCTACGTACAGATGGACAGCGCCCAGGGCCATATGAGGTACAGGTAAAGAGTCATCCAGGGTCATAGCCTGGTGCGCTAACTCTGCAAACCGCTCAAGCGAGTGCGTCGGAGTCGCACTCCAGCCGAAGTTCCACTCTAGCCAGTGGGTATACCCCAGCCAGACATACGCATCGGCATAGCGGGGATCCAGAGCAATGGCCCGCTCAAACATCTCGCGTGCCTGAGTAGTAGCCTCTTTGGTGTAGCGGAAGTAATAGGCCCGCCCAAGCAAGAAAGCGTCATAGGCCTCGACGCTGGCCGTGGTTCTACGTACCAGGCGTTCTTGCTCTCGTGCAGTCAACTGCACCTGCAAAGCTGCCACCACGTGCTGTGTTACTTCATCTTGGAGCGCAAAGATGTCCTGCAACTCACGGTCAAACCGCTCCGCCCACACATGCCCGCTGGTGGTCGCGTCGATCAACTGCACGTTAATCCGCACTCGGTTGTTGGCCTTCTGCAGGCTGCCCTCTAACACATATCGGACACCCAGCTCTTTACTCACTTCCTGTACTGTCACCGCTTTGCCCTTGTAGGTAAAGGCGGAGTTGCGCGCGATGACGAAGAGCCCAGAGAGCTGAGAGAGATCCGTAATCAGCGTGTCGGTCATGCCGTCATTGAAATACTCTTGCTCCGGGTCATTGCTCATGTTGACAAAAGGCAGCACGACGATAGAGGGTTTGTCAGGCAGGGACAGAGAAGTGGGCAGTTGCCAGTTGCCAGTTGCCAGTTGTGGAGTGTGAATTTTTGCTGTGTCTCTGCTGACCACTGACGACTGACCATTGCCTACTTTCGCAATGAACCGATAGCCCCGTCGATGCACGGTCTGAATAAACTGCGGGGCGCGGGCATCATCGCCCAGCACCTTGCGCAAGTCCCGAATACACCCCATCGGCACCACATCACTCACAACCGTCTCCGACCACACGGCATTGAGTAGCGCCTCCTTGGTCACTAACTGCTCCGGATGTTCGACCAGATAACGCAGCACCGCAAAGGTCTTGGGGCGCAAGGGAATCTCGTGTTCCGCGCGCCACAGCCGTTCGTTGACGGGATCGAGGCGAAAGGGGGGAAAGAAGAGCAGGGGAGCCGAGGCCATGCGCTACTCTTTAGCAAACTTACAAAGAAATACCAGAGAAATTGCAACGAATTGTTAAGACTTCCGACCGCCTCTCAGCCTAATCTTCCTCCAGCCCCAAGTTATGGGGCGAAGGAGGTGAAGGCGATGAAAGCCTGGTATGCCTTGGATCGCTGAGCAATGGAGCGGCCCCCTTTACGAAAGGGGGCTTTGAGGTTCCCTCCTTTGATAAAGGAGGGAGAGAGAGGATTTCACCAGGAAACTTATGAAAGAGGACATCTCGCTGCCTGAAAGGAGATTCTGTTATGTATCGACGTATTCTCACTCTCACGACCCTTACCATGTTATTCCTGAGTTTGGCTTCCTGGGCTGAACGGAGCGCGTGGGCGACTGTTGACTGCACTCTCCCTGCCATCCAAGGACTTGCTCCCGCCGACACGACGATTGTGTCGGCAACACCCGTCTCGACCCCCGCGTATTGCGATGTCATCGGCTATGTGACTACGACCAACCCGGGACCGAATCAGGTGCGATTCGAACTCGGGCTGCCGACGCCATGGAACGGGTTCTTCGTCTTTATTGGCGACGGCGGCTTCTCCGGCAACCCGCTCGATTCCTCCACTATCTTCCTGGGGGTCAGTCTGGGGTTTGTAACCGCAGTCACAGATACCGGCCATGAAGACTTAGATCCTTGGAATGCCAGTTGGGCCCTCAATAATCGGGCCAAACAGGACGATTGGCTGTATCGATCGGTGCACGTCAGTACGGTGGCCGGTAAAGCTATCACCCAGGCGTTTTACGGCCAAGCGGTGAGCAGTGCGCTCTTCCTCGGCGGCTCGACCGGCGGGCGGGAAGGGTTGCTAGAGGCGCAACAATATCCTGAGGATTTCGACGGCATTATGGCCGGAAACCCCGCGCTCGGCAATTGGGTCGCGGGGATGAACTGGAACGCGAAACAGGTGACTGCCTCTCCGGATAACTATATTCCGCCGGACAAGATCGCGCTGCTGGATGCCGCCGTGCTGGAGAACTGTGATGGCAGGGATGGCGTCATTGATGGGCTCATCCAGGACCCACGTAAATGCACCTTTAATCCAGAGAAGCTGCGCTGCAAGCGCGGGGATCGCCCGGATTGTCTGACCAAAGAGCAAATCAAGACCCTCAACGCCATCTACGCCGGCGCGTCCACTGAGGACGGCAAGCAAATCTATCCGGGCTTCACCAAGAGCGATCCAGGTGGAGACTGGGGCTGGATCGATTGGATCACTGGCTTCCAGTCGCCCAATGCTTTAGGGACCGCCCAGCCGTGGGTAACACCAGCCGAGCCGCCCTTAGGGTTCACTAACCAGGACCAGTTTCTGAAGTATTTCGTCTTCGGTGATCCTGATTACAACTCGCTCACGTTCGACCTGAATAACCGGCGGGACCGCACCCAGCTCGCAGCGGTGATCAATCGGGGCGGAGCTGCGGCCATCAACCCCGACCTGTCGGCGTTCGTCAAGCGCGGGGGGAAGTTACTGATCTATCATGGCTGGAGCGACGGGACTCTCTCGCCGCTGGAGACGGTGCGGTATTACCAAAACGTCGTGCGCACGCTGGGCGGGCTTGAGCGCACGCAGCACTCCGTGCGCCTCTTCATGGTCCCGGGGATGCATCATAGCCACGGCAGCGGCCCTGGGCCGAATAATTTTGGTCCGGATACTGCTCTGTTCTTCTGGGTGCTCACTGGTGTCGCACCGGACCAGATCATTGCCACCCATTACCAGAACAATGACCCGAGCACCGGCATAGTGACCCGCACAATGCCGCTATGTCCCTACCCGGCGGTGGCCGTGTTTACCGGGGGTGATGTCAATGTGGCGGCCAACTGGGTCTGTCAGCGCCATGCCAACTCGCACCATTCGCCCGATCTGGATGAATGAGGGAATTTTCGCGGGACAGAATAACAACACTGCGGCAGGACACTACGCTTCGTCATTCCAGGCGCAGACTGCAGTTCATTGCGAACTACGAGCATTGTTCAGTGCAAATAAACAATTTGTTCACCCCATTGTTACGCCTCAGTAAGTGAGTTGGGCCTCACTCACAGACGAATACTCCGCGCTTTCGTCTACGCTGGGTATAGGGGATTAACCGTCAACATCTTTTTTTAAGGAGGACAGTATGTTTCATCTACGCTGGAACAGTTGGCATAAACTGCACCCCATCGTCGTGGCTACCTTTGTGACTTTTTCGATAGTCAACTGGTCAAGCCTCGCTCGCGCCGATGCCGTGACGGATTGGAATGACAAAGCCGTGCAGGCATTGGTGGCAGCGACCCCGCCTCGTCCCGGCCCGGTCATTTTCCTTGATTTAGCCATCGTCCAGGCTGCGGTACACGACGCTATCCAAGCCATCGACAAACGGTTCGAACCGTATCATGTGGAAATTCTGGGAGCCTCGGGTTCACCGGAGGCGGCAACTGCCAAGGCTGCGCACGATGTGCTCGTCAACATCCTACCGGGTCAGGCTGCCACGCTCGACACGACTTATCAGGACTACTTAGCCGCTCACGGCCTGGCGGAAAACGATCCCGGAGTGAAGGTAGGCGAGACCGCTGCCGCCGGTCTTCTCGCCCTGCGGGCTAATGATGGACGTGTACCGAATCCGCCACCGCCGCCATTCACCGGCGGTACTGATCCCGGCGAATGGCGTCCGACACCCTCCAACCCTCCCGAAGGGCCACCCCCATCAAACGCCCCAATGGCGATACCTTGGCTTGGCGCCGTGCCTCCCTTCACCCTGGAGAGCGGGGACCAGTTCCGCTCCAAGGCGCCCCCGGCGTTGAGCAGCAGACAGTACGCCAAGGACTATAATGAGGTGAAAGCGGTGGGTGCTCGCTCCAACAGCACCCGCACCCCGGAGCAACAGCACCTCGCTTATTTCTATGCGGGCAATAACTTCATCCTCTGGAACCGAGTTCTTCGAGATGTCGGGGCCGCACGTACGGCGAATATTGGGGACAATGCACGGCTGTTGGCACTTGGCACTCTGGCGATCGCCGATGCGTTCATCACCGCTTGGGACAGTAAGAGTCACTATGTTTTCTGGCGACCGATCACGGCCATCCAAGAGGGCGATAACGATGACAACTCACGCACGGCGGGCGACCGAACCTGGGAACCGTTTCTCAATACTCCCAACTATCCTGACTACACCTCGGGCGCCAATAACGCGGTGGGGGCGTTGACTCGGAGCTTGGAACTCTTCTTCGGAACGGATGTCGTAACCTTCACGGCCTACAGCCAGCACCCGCTGGCTAACCCGAACACGCTTACGTACCAACGCTTCTCGGATCTGTCGTGGGATACAGTCGATGTGCGCATCTATCAGGGCATTCATTTCCGGTCTGCGGATGAAGAGGCACGCAAGCAAGGTCGCCGCGTCGCCAAGTGGGTGTTCAAACATTTCCTCCGCCCACGCAAGTGAACCAAGGCATAGCACTCCTGCTATGAGGAGACGTTAGTCAAGCGCAGCGAAGTCGAAGGCCAACAAGCTCCAATTACCGTGCTCTTCGACTTCACTGCTAGCGCGGCTACGCTCAGAACGAGCGGGAAAGCTGTAATTCAGTGAGTGAGGAACTGTTCGAAGGTCTTATGTTTCGATTTGGTTAGCGAAATCATGAAGGCAGACATTTACCCTTTCCCAATCTTGTAAGGGTCATAGTTCCCACTGAGGTATCCCCTCGGAGGCAATACGATGTAAATGTTCGACGGAGTTTCCTCGACGATATGCACCTTCACATGGTCTGCCAGTTTCCCCTTGAGCTTGAGCAATTCGCGTTGGACGACCTTCGTAGGATTGGCCACTAACTCATCCCGAAAAGCAGGGTTGCTGATCGCTCTGTGGATCAAGTCGTGCTCGAATTGTAGGGCTTGACGCTCTCGATGATTGGCCACGCAGTGTCCCTCCTTACGTTCAGAAATAGCTAGGCTGTTCCCACTCGTTCACCAATTTGGACTTGAAACTTTTGTAGCACGCGTTTCTCTGTGAGACGATACGCTTCTGCTACAGAAAACGAAGGCCCTGTGCTCCGCTCTGCAGGACTCTCGTGCTATGAAAAAACGTGCCTCAGGATTATGACGTTGTGGTTATTGGTGCGGGTGCGGCTGGGCTTGCCGCCGGTATCTTTGCGGCGGAGACTGCTCAGCAACACCAACGTTCGCTGAAAATTGCCCTGTTCGATTCGGCCAAGAAAATTGGCGCGAAAATTCTGGTCTCCGGTGGCAGTCGATGTAATGTCACCCACGATAAGATTTGCCCCGAAGACTTTAACGGCTCGCGTCACATCGTTCGCAACATTCTTGCTGCCTTTGACGAGCAGGCTACCGTGCAGTGGTTTGCTTCACTTGATGTTCCGCTCAAACGGGAAGAGACAGGAAAACTGTTTCCCACCTCTGACAGCGCGCGAACAGTGTTGCACGCCTTGCTCCGTCGCTGTGAAGAACTCCAGGTGACGATTTTGCCGCAGCATCGTGTTGCCGAGGTCGCGGTGTGGTTGCCCCCTCACCCTAGCCCTCTCCCACGAGGGGAGAGGGAATCCCGTACCGATGAGCAGCAGAGAATATTCTCTATCATTCATGGAGAGGGGAAGATACACGCTCGGAAAGTAGTTTTGGCAACCGGCGGCAGGTCGCTGCCGCGCACTGGAAGTGATGGCGCCGGTTGGAACATAGTGAAGCAGCTTGGACATACCGTCACCACGACCGTTCCTGCTCTTGTTCCTCTCGTGCTGCAAGAGGATATGTTCCATGCTCATCTCGCTGGTATCTCGTTGCCAGTTGAACTTTCTACCTTTGTGGCAGGGAAGTTGGTGGACCGCCGTATCGGCAGTTTATTATGGACGCACTTTGGCATTAGTGGCCCAGTGGTGATGGATGCCAGCCGACACTGGACCCTCGCACGGGAACAAGGGCGATCCGCGGAGCTGTGGTGCAATTTCTTTCCCGGTCAGGATTTCTCACAACTGGAGAACTGGCTGCTCGATACGGCGAAGAACCGACCACGAGTGTCTCTCGTCCGGATGTTGGCAGAACGTCTGCCAGACCGCATGGCCGAAGCGCTTGTCCGTTGGAGTAGGATCGAGAGTGAAACAATGCTGAGTCAACTTTCCCGCGAGCAGCGACGAACCCTGGTCCATGTCTTAACGAACTTTCCCTTGCCAGTGGAACGGGATCGGGGATGGAACTTTGCTGAGGTGACCGCCGGTGGGGTGCCGTTAGAAGAAATCAATTTCCGTACGATGGAGTCGCGTGTAGTGAAGGGACTCTATCTGGTTGGTGAGCTGCTCGATTGTGATGGGCGCATCGGCGGTTTCAATTTTCAGTGGGCATGGGCAACCGGATATGTGGCTGGTCGTGCCGTGGCAACGACACTGTGAGGCTGTTGCCACGCGCTCCGCAGTCTCCTGGGGAACTATGGAACCGTTAGAGCAAATCATGCTTCGACAAGCTCAGCACGAGCGGGTTTTTCCTCAAGCGAGAGGCTTGTCCGTTCGCCCTGAGCCTGTCGAAGGGTGAACGGGTTGGGTAAAGGCCAGTGAAAGCCGCTCTAATGAGGGCGAAGAGCTGAAAGCTGCTCGTTTATGCCTGTGAGAATGAGCTGCGTTCCTTCTGTGATCTGAAAGAAGAGCCAGAGCAAGATCAAGAGTAAGGCGGCAGTAAAAGCGACTCCAGCCATTACCCCACTCCACTGTCCGACCCCTGTGTGTCGTTCGACACTCCCCGCCAATAGGTAAGCTAACCGTTGTCGGTCATTACGTGTGTCATTGAGCAACATCCTCCACCTCCTCTATTTGACCCGACCACCCCATAGTCCGCATGAGCGGATCAATCCTCACGCAGAGTTCCTCAAGACCAACGGTCCTCAAGCACAGCAGGAATTGCCTGGACAAGATAGCTCCGAATAGGCCCAGTAGGCAAGAGGTTGCGGGCTAATCACGATAGGACGTATATTCACGCCCGAACGCCTCGCGAGCGATGACTCCTTTCATAATTTCTGGGGTGCCGTCGCCGATTTCCAAACCCACCACGTCACGCCAGCGTTGTTCCAGGGGCGAATCCATATTGTAGCCGTAATGCCCATGTAAAATGATGCAGGCATGAATGGCCTCGGCGGAAACTTTGGGGCCCAACCATTTCGCCATCGCCGCTTCCTTCGTATGTTTCTGTCCTTGGTCTTTTAGCCACAAACATTTGTAGGCGATGAGCCGGGCAGACTCGACGAGCGTGAGATACTCAGCAATCTGAAACGAGACGCCCTCGAACTTCGCTAGCGGTTTACCGAACACTTGCCGCCCTTTGGTGTATTCGATGGTGTCCTCAAGTGATTGTTGGGCAGCACCGACACAGGCGAGTCCAATAATGGCACGATTGAAGTCAAACGCGATCATGGCTTGGGCGAAGCCTCTACTTTCATCGCCGAGGCGGTTACGGGAAGGAACGCGAACACCATCAAAAAACAGTGATCCCCGTTGTGTCAGTCGTTCCCCAGGCGTCTTATAGACTTGCCGAGTAACTCCCGGCACATCCAAAGGGACTAAGAAGGCAGAAATTCCCCGTGCTCCCTGGTCACTGGTACGAGCAAAGACGATGCACGCCTCGGCATAGCCAGCAAACGTAATGGAGGCTTTCTCGCCAGTGATGACATACTCATCCCCTGTTTTGATCGCACGAGTAGTGATATTCGCCGCATCAGACCCTGCGCTGGGTTCGGTTAGACCAAAGGCAATGACATCGCCAGCCACATGTCGAGGTAGCCATTCGGCTTGTACTTCTGGGTAGGCAAAGCTTGCGAGCAACTCAGACGCGATAAGCCCAAGCTGAATATACAGACTATAGTTGAAGTCCCCACGGGACAGCTCTTCAGTCATGATCCCACAGGTAACATAGTCCACTTCCTGGCCACCGAATTTCGCGGGCACCCGGAGACCGAAGATCCCGAGCTTGGCCGCTTCTCGCAAGTCTTCCCGACTGACTTTCTCCCCACGGTCCCAACGGGCATAATTGGGCAAGAGTTTCTCTTTGGCATACTGCCGCAGGGTTTGTTGGAGCAGGAGTTGATCTTCAGTAAAAGTAAAGTTCATGAGTAACCTTTCGTGATGCGTGGTACGTAAGCTACTTCTACTTTCTCAGAACTGACAACTGATAACTGAGCCCTTTCCTCGGCATCGTATCGACCGACCTTCTGTGGCGCAAGGAGCAGGTGGGTGTAACTGACGGCTCCCCTTGTCGCTCGGAACAAGGTTGTATACATCTAGCCAGGACTGAGGACTGAAGAAAAATCAAAAATCAAAAGGCAAAAGTAAGAAAGAAAAGGACTGAGGACTGAGTTTGGAACTCGAAACCTGGAACTCGAAACTCTTCCTGACATTGGACCTGAGACTTTGGACATTGGACCTGAGATTTGAGACCTTGAACCGACGGGAGTGTGTATGGATTTTCGTTATTCTCCATCTGAAGAACAATTTCGTCAGGAAGTGCGCGTCTGGCTTGAGGCGAATGTACCGGGAGACCTTCGTTCGGGAGGAGATGAGGACCTTGCCCCTCACGAACGCTGGGAACGACAAAAGATCTGGCATAAGAAGCTCCATGAAGGGGGCTGGATCGGTATTTGGTGGCCGAAAGAATACGGAGGGCGTGGCGCTTCGGTCATTGAGCAGGCCATCTTTAATGAAGAATTAGGCCGCATGGGAGTGTCCTCCGGCGTCAATATGAGCGGGATCACCCTACTCGGTCCAACCCTAATGCATTGGGGAACGGAAGAGCAGAAGAAGCGCTTTCTGCCGACGGTTCTCCCGGCGGACGAGATTTGGTGCCAAGGATACTCGGAACCTGGCGCGGGCTCCGATTTGGCGTCGCTGCAAACGCGTGCAGTGGAGGACGGCGATCATTTTGTTGTGAACGGCCAAAAGGTGTGGACGAGTTGGGCGCAGTATTCCGACTGGATTTTTCTCTTGGTGCGAACCGATCCCAATGCGCCGAAGCATCAAGGGATCAGCTATCTGTTAGTCGATATGCGCAGTCCTGGCATCACCGTACGCCCACTCACGCAAATCAATGGAGATGCGGAGTTTAACGAAGTCTTCTTTGAAGATGTCCGCGTGCCAAAGAAGCACCTCGTGGGTGAACTCAACCGTGGGTGGATGGTGGCGGTGACAACGCTCATGTTTGAGCGCGTGTCAACCAGTAATTTCTATCGCTTTGAGAAAACCTTACCCCAACTCTATGATTTGGCCCGACATGTTCAACTAGATGGCCGTCCTGCTATTGAAGCTACCTCTGTACGGCAGCAATTGGCACAATTTGCTATCGAAGCGCAAGCGATTAAGTATAACGACCTGCGTCGTCTAACCCGTCAACTCAAAGGCATGCCGCCAGGACCAGAAGGATCGTTCTCGAAGATTACCTCGACCGAATTGAACATGCGTGTTTGCGCCTTTGCGATGGAGCTACTCGGTCCTTATGCCATCCTTGAAAAAGGTTCACTATTTGCGGTCGATCATGCACGCTGGTCGTATCGTATGCTGGGCTCACGTGCTGGCACGATTGCTGCCGGGACCAACGAAATCCAGCGTGGGATTATTGGTGAACGGGTGCTAGGATTGCCAAAAGCACGATAACTTCCTGGTCTAGGACAAGTCCGGGGCACGTCTTTAGCAGGTCTCGGCCAAGTCTCGAAAACGGATAAGCGAATGCTTGTGACTTGTCTTTGATTTGTTTGTGACTTGATGGAGACTGATTTGGGGCTTGTCTTTGACTTGTCTACGACTTGACATGGGCTGGTTTTAGACTTGCCTGAGACTGAAGCGTCACTGATCTAGATTAACCTTATCACGTATAGGAGAAGGACATGGCAAAGCAAATCCGTCGGATTGTAACCGGTCACAACGCCGCAGGAAAATCCATTATTGCCCAGGATGCTTTTGCTACCAGCATTCTCGAACTACCAACCGTACCAGGTCTGCGTGCCACCGATTTGTGGGAGACTACGACAGCGCCTGCTGATCTCACCAGTGAGGCTGACCCGGTAGCGCGGCCCGTGCATCTCGAACCCGCGCCTACAGGGACGATCTGTCGAATCGTCGAGCTTCCACCTGATGCCGCCGTCAGCAAGCAGGCCGATTCCAAGGAGGTCTTTGCCGCCTTGGGTGCGAGTCATACGGTTGATACTTCCAGCGCAACTCCGATGATGCACAAGACGGCGTCGGTGGATTATGCCCTCGTCCTGAGTGGAGAGGTTTGGGCGGTCATGGATGAAGGCGAGACTTGTATGAAGGCAGGTGACGTCCTTATCCAGCGCGGAACCAACCACGCCTGGAGCAATCGCTCAAACGAGTCAGCGATGGTCGCTTTTGTGTTGGTTGGCGCCACTCCGCGCTCCTGAGCTTGGTTCGCGTTCTCATCAGGGCGCTACTTTATATAAAAGGCACGAGTTGCCCAGAGGGAGCGGCAGCCTGAGTGGCTAATGGCCAGCCACGCCGTTCTGCTTTGTCGAGAAAACTAGACACCGTGTGACCTACCAGCTCCTCGAACGGAATGATGAGCTGTTCCTCTCCTATGGTTTGCTTTAAGAACCAACTATGATCTTGGTCGATCATAAACCCATACGATGCTAACAAATCCTGGATTGAGTTATGGTGCCATGCCTTGGGAATGTTCATGTTTTGTACCCTCTTGCTGTTAGCAAAAGGGCAAATTCTATGCCAAACTTGATGCAATTCTCTTGTTTAAAGACAAGCCCTCAAAAAGACTAGGAAAATACTCTTTTGAGAAAAGGTTCTCTGTTCCACACAAACGATAGCAGTGATTATGAAGATGACAGAGTGTTGTTTTTTTGTCACGATTTCGGCTGCCACCGATCCCAATGCATCACCGTTTCGACCGGCTGACGTTTGGTTGGACCGAAATGACCTTGGGGATAGCCAAGCGGTAACAGCGCGCTGACCTCCATCTCACCAGGAATTCCGAGCTTCTGTTTCAGCTCTTCTTCGGTATCGTAGGTGTTATAGTCGGACTTTTCTATAAGGAATAGGAGTGCAATCGATGAAGATGAGGAGTGGTCATTGCGAGCGACTTCCAGGAGCGAAGCAGTCTCTCTTGACACTCACAGAGATTTCGTCATTAAAGGAAGTCATTGCCACCTTCTTCCAGACCGATCCACCGACGTTGATTGCCGAGCGCGGCGATCAGGTGTCGCTGATGTACCTGCAACCGAGTGGCAGTGGCGCTAAATCGAACCACATGAGATTCGTACACTGCTGCACTTGCTGTGAAATCCCCCCTAACCCCCCTTTCGCAAAGG
>Ga0187892_10004075_pt1 | contig 25235 bp, 19 predicted proteins | sample MA1701073metaG_FD_139345 | JGI IMG/M metagenome (GOLD analysis project Ga0187892, IMG submission 139345) | Bio-ooze microbial communities from a basaltic lava cave in the Kipuka Kanohina Cave System on the Island of Hawaii, USA - MA170107-3 metaG ... | reverse complement strand
CGATCGCATTGCCATCGATACCGAAGTTGCGATTAAAACCGCTGGTCAAGATAAGCATGGTTGTACCATCGGGGCTAATTGCGGCGGACACGGCTTGGCCTGCGATGAAATCGGGCCTCGACGACAGATCCGGATTCATGGCCTCAAACATTGCGCCCGGAGCCGCCAAGGGCGTGATCTTCATACCGGTGGGTAGGATCTCTTCTGCCATGCGTTCTGAGGCCGAGCCTGCCGACGGGCTGGCAGGCGATTGCGCGTTCCCCAACTGTATGCCATAAGCGCTCGCGGTGAGAACTAAGGCCAAGGCCAATGTTTCTCGCATCATTCGTCGTGGAGATTTCATGAGGTACGCTCCTTAACTAACCGTTTCGTGACTCAGCCACGATGTTATCGGAAGACGTGGTCAGCGCGATTAAGCTTGTATGACGGTTTTATTGCTGCGGACATCATGCCAATCAACTAGACGACGTTGAGAGCCGCCCCACGGTCCGCCGAATCGGTATATGGTTGGGCCGCTGGAGATCGCATCGGTCATTAACGTAACTCGGAGCGCCGGTGGTTGCTAAGCTCGAGGCTCTCAGTGGCCAGCCGCTCCCACCGCGCCTCCCTCGCCTTGAGGTAGGAATGAACCTCGCTCGGGGCGAGCACTCGCTCGTCTCCGGGATAGGGCTTATCGAAACCTTTCGTTGCATACCAAATCACGCGGTTCAGCAGGTTCTCATCGGCGGCGTCGGGCTTGGACGAATCGAGCTTCGCTGAAGCGATCGCCCATTGCTTCCTTAGACCGCTGAGCGCTGTGGCTGGAGGATTCAATTCGTCCAACGCGATCTGATTAGGCAGCGCCTTGAAGGGCGTGAAGTCGGCGCGCTGCATGAACACGCTTCGCATCGAGGTTGGCGCCACCGCCATATCCATCTGATTCATGGGCGGCAGACCGAGTATTTGCTCCATGGCGCGGACGAAGTCGATTTGAGTATAGTAGCGATTGTCGACCACACCGCGCTTGGTGTAGGGGCTTATCACGAAGCCGATAGTGCGGTGTCCGTCGACGTGGTCGACACCGTTCTGGGCATCGTCCTCGATCACAAAGATTACGGAGTCCTTCCAGTACGGACTGTGCGAGATGGCGTCCACGACCCGGCCGAGGGCCAGATCGTTGTCGGCCACCATCGCCCGCGGTGTCGGGTAGTCGGGTTGAGTCCCTTCGGTGTGATCGCTGGTAAGGCACATAATCACAAGGTTAGGAAGGTTGCCGTGGCGGACATAACCCTCGAATTCCTTCAGAAACACCTCGACTCGATATTGATCCGGGATGTTCTGTCGATACGGCGGATAGCGTTTGTTGATGATCGCCTCCAGAGAGGGAATGTGGGAGTGTGCCTCGAGCCGGGCGTGCAAAGGCCCCTCTAGTTTGCCGCCCAGGATCAGCGCGTCTTGGTAAAAATCACTCCAGGTTCCCCCATCCGAGGTCCCTTCGCCCAAGAAGCCGAGCCACGGTCCGATTTCCTCGCCATTGGCCCGAAGGCCGTTAACATACTCGCCATAGACACGCACCGACTTGCCGTGTCGTAGAGCGTTATCCCACAGGAATCCGCTCGGGGCGTAGGCCAGGCTGTCGCCGCCGTTGAAGGGATAGGTGCGAATAAATCCGCCGAAGGATTTCTCAAGATAGTCGACGACGAAGGACTGCGTCACCCACTGATGGCCATCGGCCGAGTTCGATCCGCTGTCGTAGAGGTTGTCGAACAACACGTAGCGCTCCGCCAAGGCGTGATGATTCGGCGTCACTTGGCGTCCAAACTGGACCAGGCTGGGGTCGCCGTTGCCCTGGGGTAGCGCGCCGAAGACCTGGTCATACGTGCGGTTCTCCTTGATGATGTAGAAGACATGCTTAAAGAGCGAGGGCTCGCCCAGCCGTTGCGGCAGTGGGACCGGGCGGCGGTTGTAGCGCGGCTCGTCGTGTTGTTGGCCGAGCTTGCCCCAATGGTTGTTCTTGATGACCTCGCGGGTGAGCGCGCGTAGCTCGTCGCGTTTCGGGAATTTGATGAGCGAGGCGCTGCCCAGATTCGAGTGTACCCACTTACCGGTCTTGTTGGTGGTGGGATCCGGGCCGACCGTCTCCTCCGGCCCCAAGGAGCCCACCCCCTTGCCATTGGCGATGATGATCCGCTCGCTGTTGGGAACCATCGCGAGATCGGCGGGATACCACGCGGTCGGGATCATACCCTTGAACTTGAAGGCGCCGTAGCGAAGCTCAGGCAACTGATACACCGCAAGCGCGTTGTTACGACCCAAGCTCACGAGGAGGTGTTTGCCCCGCAGCAGGGCGAGCCCGTTCGGCGAGCTGCCGAAGAGTGAATTCGGGAAGGGTTGCGTCGCGATCGTCTTCACGACCGCATCGGTCGTGGTATCGATCAGGCTGACAGTGTCGCTGTTGGTGTTCGCGACGTAGAGATGGCCATCTTCCAATAACATCGCGGTCGGGTGCAGGCCAACCTCGATCGTCTTTGCTTCTTTACCCGCCACCAAGTCTACCACGGAGACTGTGCCGGTCGTGGCGAAGGCTGACTGCTCGTGCGCGACCATCGGCGTGCCGCTCGAATCGCGGGTGAAGTCAACTCCCTCCGCGGGACGGCCGCCCCGATTACTGACATAAGCCTTATCACTATGGATGATGATGTCGTGGGGCGCGTTGCCCACGGGAATTTCCTTGACAACTGTCCGGGTGGAAAGATCCATCACGGCTAAGGTGTTATTGCGGTTCAGAGCTACGTACAGCTTGCCGCCGTCCTCCGAGAGAGCGAGGCCGCCCGGGTAGGAATTCCCGTCTGAGCGGCCGGGGTAGGGAATCGGGCTCAGCGGCATTGCCACGCGTTCGTCAAGCGCGAGCGTGCCATGGTCGCCCACATCGACCACATCCGCGATCATGACATGCCCATCGGCTTGCGAAGCGTACAGCTCCTTACCGTCTCGGGAGTAAACGATGCCGCTGAAGGATGCACTCGAGCCGGCGGCGTCGAATTCTTGCTTCACCGTCCAGCTAGGCACGTCGATCAAAATGATGGCCTTGTAGGCACCGTTCAGGAACGCGGCGGTCTTGCCGTCCGGGCTCAGCGCGACGGCATTGGGTCGACCGCGAAACTCCACTTGCTGGCCACTCGGCTTGATAATCTGATTCGTCGTCAGCACCACCCGCCCATCGGGCTGTCGACCGACCAGCATATCCTGGTGACCCCACGCTATGCTTGCCGGCAGGATTAAGAACGTGCCCAGTAATGACATCCTGATGATCGTATGCAGCGCACGTAAGCGGACATTCATGAGTATTCCCTTGCCCCTCTGCGGGCGTTAACCGATCCAGAGACAAGGATAGGTAGAGGTAATGACGCCTCGATGAATGCGGTGTGAAGTTTCTGTGACGCCTTGCTAGACGGCACGCCGCGGTTGGTGGGGGAATTAGGCGGAGACCGGTCGGCCCGCTGTCTCTAAAGCGATTGCTACTTCAGCGAGAGCGGATCCTGGCGAGGCAACCGCTCTGACTTCATGATTGCCTCGCGCAGCTTCACCTCGTCGGCGTCAGGCCGGCTGAAATCGATCCCCTCGGTCAGCGCCAGCCAGGTCTGATTCGCCCCTTTGGCATACAGGATCTGCTGGAACCGATAGGGAGTGAAGTCGGGCTCGCTCGTGAACATATCGCGCAGATCGGTAGCGGCTGCATCATATTGGTTTAAGGGCGGCAGGCCGAAGATCAGATCCACGGTCTTGAACACACTGGCGAGGCTCGTGTGGGTCTTGCTTACGTATTGTCGCTTGGCCCATGGGCTGATGAGCAGGAACACCGAGCGGTGCCCGTCGACGTGGTCGGCGCCGTTCTGGGTGTCGTCCTCGACTACGAAGATCGCGGTATCCTTCCAGCACGGGCTGTTGGAGACGAGCTCGACCGTTAGGCCCAGTGCCGCATCGTTATCCTGCACGAAGCGGGTGAAAGACCATTCCGGGCCTTCAGGGTTGATGTCGAACGCACCACCGCCGTGGTCGTTGGGGTAGTACAAGTCCACAAACTGGGGCAGCTTGCAGATACCCTTCTCGCGATCGACGTAGCGCGTCTCGAACACCTGCCTGAAGCGACCATAGCGGTTGAAACGTGTCGGGTCTTCGGGCAGTGGTGCATCGGGAATGTGCGTATTGTAGGTTGGATAAAGGTGATCGCTATGGTCGCGCACGATTTTTTCCATTGGCACGTTGACGCGCTCACGCGCTCCCGTCGGTTCGGCTCCGAAGGGTTCCTCAATAATCGCGAATTCGAAGCCGTTGCCGAAATTGATGAAAGTCTTGCCGTAGCGGTGGAGGTGCAGATAGATACCACCGTGCTGGTTGTAGTCATTCGGCTCCGGCGAGCTGTTGGCATCGGTAAAGCCGAGCCGGCCCGGATAATTCGCAATGATCTCTGGGTCATCGCCCGCATCGTTGCGTTTTCCGCCGTAGGAGGCCGGCCAATGGGTCTCCTCAAACTCGGCTGTATACTGTCCGGTCAGCCAGCGGTGCCCATCCGATGACACCGAAGGCTCGAGGAAGAAGTTATCGCCGAAAGAGTAACGCAAGGCCAGCTCATGATGATTGGGGCTGGCATCGTAGCCTAAAGAGAAGCTCGGCTCGCCGTTCACCGGAGTACCGCTTCGGGTGCTGATGATGTCGCCCAGAAGCAGATCATGCGTCGCGTTTTCCTTATTTATGAAAATGACGTGCTTGATCTGCCGACTCGACCGGCCGGGCTCGGCCGGAATGGGGTTATCTCCGTTGTCCGCGACGGCGCTCTCGATTAAACCGTTGTTGACGTGTACCCGCTTGGTAAGCTCCGCAAGTTCCGGCGGCGAGGGAACGGGGATGATATTGACCGTACCGAGCACGGTGTGCTTAGGCGATTGGTCTTCGCCGCCCAAGTTTGGGCCGGCGCCGCGGCCGCGCGCGTTCGCGACGTACAAGATGCGGCCATCGCTGCTCACCTTCACGCTGCTTGGCCACCAGCCGGTCGGTATATGACCAATCAAGCGGCCGGTTCGTCCATGCAGCTCAACGACGCCGACGGCATTTACGCCGGCCTCGGCGACGTATAGATACCGCTCGTCCGGGCTCAGGGCGAGCGCCACCGGTTGCACGCCCTTGAGCCTCCGATCGACACCCTTCAGCAGCGATAGTGGAATGCGGCGCAGCTCCGCGTAGCTATGCGGGTGCAACACGGAAATGCTGTCGTTGTTGCCATTAGCGATATAGATGGCTCGCGAGCCGAAGGCCACCGCGTTAGGGTGACTGCCGCTGTAGGTCGAAATACCCTTTTCGCCCTCGCCTACCCGCGGTCCGGGTTTGATTACCTTGTGCGTGATCGGGGCGGCGGGATCGCTGACATCTGCCACATAAACGGATGAGGACTCCGGGACGTTCGGATCCCCGAGACCTGGCACCGTATAGTCCATGTCATTTTGTACGTAACCACAGCGGATACCCTCTGGGTCGCGCAGGCTCGCTGGCAGGTCGCTGGGATCGACTTGCTTGATGCGGATAGTTCGGTCCTGCGCCGTTTCCTGCGGGTAGCCGGCCCCCGGGTAGCAGAGCGGATAATCGACGCTGTTATCGCCCGTCGGGCTCGCCGGGCGCAAGTGCGTATACTGAAACACGCCGACATGAGTGACGAACAGCATCTTGCTGTCGGGCGAAAGCGTGATGCCATACGGATATCTGCCTACCTTAAGCTGTGCCAATACTGCCGTGAAGTTATCCGGCTCGACAACCAGCCCGCCCGCATCGACACCGGTCTGGATCAGCGAGGTGTCGATCACGTGCACCATGAAACTGCCTTGATCGACTACGTACAGGTAACGGCCGTCGTGGCTCAATGCCATGTTACCGGGAAACGTTCCTTTGAAGGGGCTGGTCGGGCCGGCGACGCTATCCAACGGCTGGTTCAGCGGATGCGCCGCCCCATTCAGATTGACCGAGCCGATGATCGTACCGGTGGTGGGATCCCCAACCCAGATGTTACCGTTCTCGCCGCCCGCGAGGTAAAAGCGTTTGCTGTCCGGCGAGAAAACTACGCCCATGAAGGTTGCGTTGACATTCACGCGTTTGGCCTGCGGCGAGGTGCTACCTAGATCGGTGATCAAGGTCACGGAGAAACGCGAGGCGCCGCTGTTGCTGGTCGCGAGCGTCATACCGTCGGGCGATAGTGCCAAACCAAACGGCTTGGGCGCGTCGACGTTGACTTCCACCCCGCTCGGGGTAAGGAACCGCCCGTTCGGCAGCACCGCCGCATTGAGCCCGCCAATGGTGACCTCGCGGGTGGCAGGCAACTCCCCCGCCGGGGCGGCGTACTCGATAAACTGCGAGCGCTTGGCGATCGGGGCGGACTCATCGGCACACGCGCTGTGAAGAGTTATGCCTCCAACGATTGCGCTACCGAGCAGTCTGACCGCGGTTTTCTTATGAATGCTTCTTGGCTTCATGGGTCCTCCTAAGAATATCGTTTATCAGCGTTGCGATAGGGCAACCTCCGTTGTTGCCCGTTCGCCTCTTCTGGCCCGAGTCAGAGATGCATGCAGTTAGCGTAGTAGGTCACCGTGGCGGGCCAGTCGGAGAAGATGCCCAGAATGCCTACGTCTTTCGCCAGCACGTCGAGGGTAACGAGTATATCGCCGTCGTTGCTGATGGCATCGAGCGTCGACTGGTAGTAGAAGGTGTCGCCGCCGATCAACACGTCGTCGACGATGCGCCCTGAGCGCTCAATGGTCCAGGTAATGATGTCGAGGCCAGCGGCCTTGGCCGCCGTAGCGTACTTCGAAGGCACGATTTTGCCGTCTTCGACCGTCAGCAATACCCACATGGGCGGTGCGATGATCTGCACGTGATCGGCGACGATCTCTTCCATGCTAGGCACCCAGGTCGAAGGAACGTTGGGATCGAAACCGGGAAGGGTCTCGTAGCGGTCGTCGAGGTAGACCGCCTGTTTGCCGAATCGTGGCTCGTGCTCAATCCAGTAGCGCACATCATCGGGATTGAACGACTGGGCGTACACTTTGCGCGGATTGACCTGGGCCGCTTTGTACTCGTCGATCAGCTTCTGGCGGTAATCATCCTGTGAGAAACCGTTGAAGGGCATGCGCACGCTGGGGGCCTTGAGCTCGGGCGTCATCTTCGTGCTCAAACCTTGGAACAGCTCGATGCTCTCAGCATGAGTGAGGAGGGTGCCGCAGGTGGCGTAGAGATCTGTGCGAAAGCTGGGGGTGCCGCCGAGGATCTCCGCGGCGGTGGTCGCATTGGGGTTGCTCGCATCCATCTTGCCACAGAGCGTCTTGAACTCGTCCAGCGTGATGTCGCTGGTACAGCACTGGGCCGACGCCGCTTTGGTAAGCGCAGCGGTATCTGGATCGAATTCGGCGGGGCTGAAGGGCACGGAGCACTTTGCGGCCAGAGGCGTCGTGAGTATGTTGGTGGTGGTGTGAAGATCGCATTGCGAATGGCGGCATACGAGCTCCAGATCCTTGGTGAAGGTCACGTCACACTCGAGAATTCCGGCACCCATACGAGCGCCCGCCTGGTAGGACTCCTTGGTGTGCTCGGGGAACTGCAAGGGAGCGCCACGGTGGCCGATCGAGAAATCGGTCTTGTAAAACGGGCCCTCGGAGCATTGCTGAAGCGCAGACTTAAGCTTACCCTCCGGCATCTTTTCCACTAAATAGAACGGCCGAGGGCCGAGCTGCACGTGATTCTTTCCGCTCTTCTGGTGCTTGTTTAGGAAGTGTTCCTGGCCTGGGTTGTCGCTAACTCCATCGGCGTGTGAAACCATCACGAGCACCGCCAATGCGATAATAAACATAGCATCGATCATGGATGCAGTTGGTCTCGATAGCATCGGATTCCCCTTCGGTTGTTAGCAGTTTGGAGAATTAACCGTAGCATCCGAAAGGGGCTTATTTGCTTACGATTGCATGACAGATGTCTTACAAGTGCGGCTCAGAAAACAACAGGAGCTATACATGCGATTGGTCTAGATCGCCGTCTGGCCCGATCATCCCTTTTTCGCGTCAGGCTCCGACTTTGCCACCGTCGTTCTTGGTGATGGCGATGGTCGCCGTGCGCGGGCGTGAGAGACCGCTATCCGGCCAATGACTGCCGAACGCGCCGGTCGCAAAGTCCGGCGTGGTGTCCTCGCCCGGGTGTTGGATATTGACGAACAAGGTCTTGCCGTCCGGGGTTTCCGCGAAGCCGGAGATCTCACACTCCTTCGGGCCCACCAGGAAGCGGCGCAGTTTCTCTTCTCCCAGATCCTTGCCGACGTAGGTATCTACTGCCTGCGTCGTGGTGCCGTCGACGTTGTTTACCGTTGTTGGCGCGCCGTCGCCTACCTCGCCTGGAACCGCGGCCAAGGTCATGTTGTTGGTGACATCGGTATACGCGCTGTCGTCGGTGTGGATCCACAACAACCCGGGATTCGCACGACTGAACCACACGCTGTCGGGGCTAGAGAAGTCGTTCGCGTCGGTCAGACCGGCGATATTGACGTTGGTCGCATCTGCGCTGGCACGCGCGCCGAACAGGAACACGTCCCACGTGAACGAGGTCGCGTCGACCTTGCCGTGCGCCTCGGCCAAGCGAATGATATGGCCGTTGGGGTTGCCCAGCTGATCCTCGCCGGTGGTCTTCCGGTCGTTATAGAAGCGTGGATTGGCGGCGTCGACATTGGTGATCGGACGGCTCGAGGCGTTGGTATTGGTCAAGGTGACATACACCTCGCCGTTCTTCGGATGGACGGCGGCCCACTCCGGGCGATCCATCTTAGTGGCGCCCGCCGCGTCGGCGGCGAGACGCGTGTTGATCACCACGTCGGCCTGATCGGCGAAGGCATAGGCCGGGTTGGTAGGGGTGATATTGTTGATCCCGAAGCTCAGCTCTCTCCATTCACCGGTACCATCGGCGTTGAACGTGGCCACGTAGAGCGTGCCGTCGTCCAGATACTTGTCGCCCGCAGCCATCCCCTCGTTGGCGTCGCGGGGATCCCAGCGCCGGTTCGACACGTACTTATAGATGTACTCGTTGCGCGCATCGCAGCCCATGTAGGACGCGAGCGGCTGGCCCTTCTTTGCCGGCCCGAGCCACGCGCCTTCGTGCGCGAAACGGCCAAGCGTGGTGCGCTTCTTGGGGATTGACTTTCTATTGAACGGATCGATCTCGACCACCCAACCGTAGGTATTGGCGACATTACGATAATCGTCGCTGCCGTCGGCCGAGGTACCGAGCTTCATCGCATTCCAACGGCCGTACAAGTCGTCCTCGGTATCGGGGCTCACCGTTGCCCACAGCTCGCGGCCGTCACCTTCCACCCCGTAGCGCGCGAACGAGGCCAGCTCCTTCGCCGTGCGATTGGGGTCATCGGTCGCGGCGATACGCCGGAAATACCTGGCCCAGTTTTCCTCGCAGGTCAGATAGGTGCCCCACGGCGTGGCGCCGTTCGCGCAGTTATTGATGGTGCCGCGCGTTTTCGAGCCGTCGGGCGAGAATTTGGTGATCATGTACGGAGTCTCCGCTGCCGGTCCGGACAGCTTCATTGTCGTCAACGTGTGAATGCGGTGGTTGAAGCGGGAGTCTTGCTTGTAGCTCCATCCCCCTTTCTTCCCTCGCTTCTTAACTACCTTGATGACGCTGACGCCATGCGCGAAGAATTCGCGCAGCACTTCGCCCGCGACGGTTCGCGCCCCGTCGACGACGGTTTGGCCGGTCGGGTGCAAGAAGGCCGCTGTGATCGCTTCATGGTTGACGCACAGTAGACCGCGGGCCGAGGAGTTCTCGTCGCGCTTACCATCGTGGCTCAGGCCGAAATAACTCATGCCGTCGTGGTGATCGCCCGCACGCCGCTCGAAGCTGGCGGGATCGTCCGTGCCATCGTTCAGGTAGTCCGCGACGCCAGCGGCGATCGGATCACCCAGACGGTATAACACGTCAAAGCTGTAGTCCGGTGGTATTGTGACGACATCCGCCAGACTCTTGGGGACAGCGGCAAAATTAAGCTTTAAGGGGTGCGGCCCGACACCCCGGCTTCCGCGCTCTTGACCGGCAGCCCAGGCAGAGCTTAAACCAACGCCGCCGAAGAGCGCCATGGCAGCGGCGCCGGCGGTGCCGCGCAGCAATTGGCGGCGCGAAAGGCGCATTTGCAGAATGCTCTCGAAGGAAGGGTTATCCGATGTGTTAGTTATCGCGTCTTCGTCATGATGATGAGAGGAAATCATCACGTGCTTCTCGGTCATTGTTGTCTCCTGCGAGATAGAAATCGGGGACCAACTCGGTCAGATCGCCGTCTACGTTCGGAATCTCGGCTACTTGCCGAGGATCGGGTTGCCTCGATGGCGGGAACCGGCACTGGTAAACACATGGCTATGATCGGCGGTGTTCATCCGTTGGGTATATTAGTGGTGGATCGTGACGTCCGGGTGACCGGGTGATTACAGGATTACTATTGGGTTGATGCTGAGGTGCTAGGGTTCGTCCTGTGTCCCTCGGACGGCGTTCCCGTGCCGCGCCATCGCATAGTCACGAGTCCCACTGGGGTATTCCGCTAAAGGCGCGAAGCAAGGTTTGCAGCTCTGCTTCATCGCCAGAACTGAGCTCTTGCCGAAGGCTGGCTCGCTTGTGATGGGGGGTGACTCCATCGGGGAAGAACAGTCTCATCGAGCTTGAGGGTGAGCTCGCCGAGGTCCCACGGGAGCCCGACGCGGTGGCGTGGATCTCACCTTTTCGTACGCTGAAACCTGCTACGGCCTGAAATCCGCGGATTTCGTCGCGCTCGCGCCAGGAACACATTCACGGCCCTGCTGCGATCTTCCCCAGAGCGCCTCGGCCCTTTCTCTATTACTCCTCTCGCGCTCCTCCCCGCCCTTCTTGATTCTCAACTCTTCTGACGAGCCAGCAATAACGGCCGGACTGTTCTGTTAATTGCATCGCTAAAGCTCTACCCTCGCCGTGCGCGGCCCATTTTTGATTGGCGCGAGCTTTGCCGAACAAGATTCAGGAGAAAACCATGCGGACCATTCCCTTCATGGCTGCGGTGTTGGGTCTCACCCTTCCCGCCATCATCCTTGGCGCAACCGATCCCGAAATCACGGCTTTGCGCGAGGAAATCAAGCAAGTGCGAGAAAGCTACGAAGCGCGCTTAAAGGCGCTTGAACAAAGGTTAGAGCAGGCCGAAGCCAAAGCCGCTCAGCCTGTCGCGGCGCCTGCACCGCCCCCCAGCCCGACAGGTGACAGCGCGTTTAATCCTGCGATCTTGCTTATCCTTCAGGGGACCTACTCCAATCTCTCAAAAGATCCTGAGACGTTTCAAATTGGCGGTTTCATTCCCAGCGGTGGGGAGATCGGCCCCGGCGAGCGCGGCTTCAGCCTGAAGGAGTCGGAGCTCTTCATCACCGCGAACGTAGACCCCTATTTCCGCGGTGCTGCGAGCGTCGCATTGACGCCCGAAGATGAAGTAGAACTAGAGGAGGCTTACTTCCAGACCCTCGGCTTGGGCCGAGGCTTCACGCTCAAGGCTGGGCGCTTTTTTTCAGGAATCGGCTATCTCAACGAAATCCACCAGCACGCCTTCGATTTCGTGGATTTTCCCTTGGTCTACCAGGCGTTTTTTGGCCGCAATTTTGCCGACGAGGGAGTGCAGCTCAAGTGGCTCGCCCCTGTGCCACTGTTCGTCGAATTCGGGGCCGAGCTTGGACGCGGCAGGAATTTTCCTGGGTCTGACCGCAACAAGAACGGAATTGGATCCGGCACAGGGTTTTTGCATCTGGGCGGAGACATCGGTGCGAGTCATGCGTGGCGTATTGGAACTTCCTACATAAGGACGTCCCCTGAGGACCGGGAATACGAGGACTTAGACAGCCTGGGAAATACCGTCGTCAACAGCTTCTCCGGCAGGAGCAGCACTTGGGGGCTTGATTTTATATGGAAGTACGCGCCCCAGGGCAATCCGACGGTGACCAATTTCGAGCTCCAGGGCGAGTACTTCCGGCGCCGCGAGGAGGGGACGCTCACCTTCGACGCCGACGGTGCAACGGGAGTGGGGCCGAGCGGGAGCGACTTCGATTCCCGGCAGTCTGGGTGGTATGCGCAGGCGATCTATCAATTCACCCCGCGCTGGCGAGTGGGACTGCGCTACGACCGCCTTGATTCGGATGGGGTCGACATTGGTCTCGTGGAAAACGGTACACTCACGGCGGCCGACTTCCCGCTGCTCGCCTCCCACGACCCGGAGCGCAAGACGATCATGCTCGACTTTAGCCCCAGCGAATTCAGCCGGCTACGGCTGCAGTATGCACGGGATGATTCGCGGCCCGGCGAGACCGATCAGCAATGGTTCCTTCAATACATCCATAGCCTCGGTCCTCACGGGGCGCACCGGTTCTAAACCGAAAGGAAGAGTCATGAAGAAGATAACCAAGTATTTGTTTGCCGGTCTGCTTGCGTCGATGCTGAGCCCCGCGGCCACAGCGGCGCTCAACGTGTTTGCCTGCGAGCCGGAATGGGCCGCGCTCGCCAAAGAATTGGGCGCAGAGGCAGTCAAGACTTACAGCGCCACCACCGCGTTTCAGGATCCACACCGGATAGAGGCTAAACCGAGCCTGATCGCCCAGGCACGTAGCGCCGATCTGATGATCTGCACCGGTGCCGAGCTAGAGGTGGGATGGCTGCCTTTGCTGCTCACCCAGTCCGGAAATGCCAATATCCAGCGCGGCCAGCCGGGGTACCTGGAGGCGGCAAGCCTGGTGCCGCTGCTGGAAATTCCCACGCGCTTGGACCGCGCACTGGGCGACATCCATTCCGCCGGCAATCCCCACATTCATCTCGACCCGCGCAACATTGCAACGGTTGCCGAGGGGCTCGAGACTCGGATGGCCCAGCTTGATCCCGGCAACGCAAAGCTCTACCAGAGCCGCCTGGGCGCGTTTATGGAGCGCTGGCGTGCCGCGGTAGTCAACTGGGAAAAGCAGGCGGCGGCGCTAAAAGGGCTTCCGGTCATTGTCCATCACAATGCTTACAGTTATCTCAACGCCTGGCTGGGCTTGCAGCAGGTCGGAGCGCTCGAGCCCAAGCCCGGCATCCCGCCTACTGCTGCACACCTTTCAGAGCTACTCACACGGGTGCAAAACGCGGGTGTGCAGGGGATCCTGCACTCCGCTTATAACGATCCCCGGCCTTCCGAATGGCTGTCGGAGCGCGCCAAGATCCGGGTAGTGGTCCTGCCTTACACGGTGGGTGGGACGGAGCAGGCGCGCGACCTGTTCGGGCTATTCGATGAGACGCTGAAACGGCTACTGGCAGTGGCGTCGTGAACTCGGCTGGGCTCGATGTCTCGATTTTGTTGCCGGCATTCACCGCAGGGTTGATTGTCGCCGCGACCCACGTGCCGTTGGGAATGCAGGTGCTGGCGCGCGGGATCGTGTTCATTGACCTCGCGGTCGCCCAGGTCGCAGGCGTGGGTGTCATTCTGGCCCACAGCCTCGCCGATGAACCCGTGGCATGGGCGGTACAAGGCGCGGCACTTGCCACCGCGCTTGCCGGGGCGCTACTACTGACTTGGACTGAGAAGCGCTGGCCCGAGGTGCAAGAGGCGACGATTGGCACAGTTTTCGTGCTGGCGGCGAGCGCGGGAATTCTGCTGCTCGCTGGCAACCCGCATGGCGCCGAGCATCTCAAGGATCTATTGGTGGGGCAGATTCTTTGGGTCACTCCTGCGGAGCTCGCGGTCCCGGCAACGGTCACGGCGGCAATCTTGGGGGCTTGGTTTGCCCTAGGCGAGAGGCTCAAGCATGTCGGGTTCTACTGCCTGTTTGCGCTCTCCGTCACCATCTCGGTGCAACTTGTCGGTGTCTACCTGGTGTTCGCGAATCTTATCGTTCCTGCGCTTGCTACGCGCAACTTCCGGCGCAACCGATTGATCGCTGCCTATACGGTAGGGGCCATCGGTTACGCCTCTGGACTTGCCGTATCAGCGTTCTTGGATCTGCCTTCGGGTGCGGTTATCGTTTGGGCCATGGCGCTTCTGGGAGTGGCTTGCTACGCAGGAGGCCAAGTTAACCGCACAGGTTGATGCGCTCCGACCTTTGGCGGGTCAAGCGACCGTACTTCATGGCCAACCTCCTTCGTCGCCGGACGGAGAACCTTACCCGAGCACGTAATAAAGACTGGTATGAAGGAGTCTATGGGCGGGGAATAGGGAATCGGAGGCTGACGAACGACCTAACCGTGTCGGGCCATTCGGAGCAACATGACCCGATCCACCTGGGACCTTTTGGATAAGCGCTATCGCCGTGCAGGTCGTGGGCACCCGCTAGACCGGATTCGTCCCCCTTTTAACACCCTTACAAGCTCGCTGGCACTGCTGTTTGTCCAGAGCACGCGCTACACACGCGGCATGTTCGGCACCTCATCTACGGTAGAGGAGCCCGAGGGTCTTCTCGCGCTTGCCGATGTCTCTGGTGCGTTGACCTCCCTGTAGGACTAAAAAACCCTCGAGCTTCTCGTTTGGCCCAGGAAAATTTGTGCTAATCCCTAATCCCGTACTAAATTTCTACGTCTTCTACGTCGCCTTCTGCCTGGTACCGGCGCCTGATCGGGGCTTTTCCTTCCGCGTTGCTTCCTCTTCGGTTGTCGTGGCGCTGGCAGCCCGTGCCGCTTCGTCAGCGGCCGCGTGCTCGGACCTGGCTTCAGCGACTAAGTCGCTGAGCTCTTCGCTAGTAGTGGCGGCAAATTCCTTTACCTTGTCCTCGAAGGCGCGATAACCCTTGACGACCCCTTTCGCCAACAGGCGCAATCCGGTTTTCACCACGGGTAGCAACACCGGTGCGAGCAGAATCACCCCTGCCGCCACCAGCGTATTGGGAGCAACGGTCTCTACGATGTCTTCAAACATGCTCACGTGATACCTCCTCTCGTAGCTAGCTCTTTAACGTGTCTTGGCTCCGAATGAACTGGAAACCGACCGACCCGATTTTGTGTGAGTGTCACACGGGGTATCGGGGTCCCTTTGTAACATAAAACATGCTACCAGGTTGTTTCTTTTTTTTCCATGAACTTTTACACTCGCGCAGCAAGCCGGTGGCCTTAAGGAGAGGGCTTCTTCAGCTTGCTTAGGGCGCCATAACAGATCCACGCACCGTCGCAACCTTTGGGAGGAGCATGCAACTCGTTGTACCCGTTCACACCTGCGTGCCCGGCAGGGTAAGGTTGAAAGTTCAGAGTCTCTATCGCGCCGATTCCCAGACGAAGACGCGCCTCGAAGCTAGCCTCACCCGGCACGCCGTCATTAAAACGGTAAGTGCCAGCACCTTGACCGGTAATTTACTGGTGCTATTCACGCCCGGTCAGACCTTAGATAAGATCACCGCCCTGGTCGAGCAAGCAGCCGAAACATTAGGTCGCGAAACACAACATCGGGATCACGGCGATGGTCCCAACGACCCCACGCAGCTGGCTAAGCTGAACGGCGCAAGGGCAATGGACATACATCGCCGCACAGCAGGGGCCGTGCTTTTGAGCCTACGAACATCGAGCACGCGCGGACTCACGCGTCGGCAAGCTGCGCGTCGGTTTGCGCGGGATGGGCCGAATATGCTTGTGGGGTCCAGACCCACGTCGGGATGGAGCCTATTTTTGGAGCAATTTAAGGGCTTACCTGTGCTCCTCCTGGCTGGTGCGGCGGCCGTGTCCGTGTGCACTGGAGGTGTGGCGGATGCGGTCGCAATCATGATCGTCGTTGCCATCAATGCGGGCATCGGCTATCTGACTGAGCGTCAATCCGAGCGGACCATAAGCTCCTTGACCACCCATACGCCGCGCACGACCTCGGTGTTGCGGCACGGCCGTGTGCAGGAAGTCCCAGTCGAACACGTCGTCGTCGGCGATATCCTCTTGCTCTCGCCCGGCACTCAGGTGCCTGCAGATGCACGCCTGGTGGAAGTACGCCATCTAACCGTGGATGAGTCGGCGCTGACCGGCGAGAGCTTGCCGGTCGCGAAGACGGCGGTAACGCTCGTCGCGGACAATACGCCCATCGCCGATCGGCGGAACATGATCTATATGGGAACCACGGTCTGCGGTGGAAGTGGGAAGGCGGTGGTGGTCGCGACCGGACGCTACACCGAGTTAGGGGCAATCCAAACGCTGGTAGGCACTGTGCAGCCTCCGAGGACCCCCTTGCAGATCCAGCTCGATAAGATGGGCATACGCCTCGTGTGGCTCAGCGGTTCCGTTTGCGCACTGGTGTTTTTTATAGGCCTTTGGCGGGGTTTTGGTTTCGTCCCTATGTTGAAGTCTGCGGTCTCACTGGCCGTTGCCGCTCTGCCCGAAGGTCTGCCCACCATCGCGACTGTAACGCTTGCGTTAGGGATTCAGGACATGCGGCGGCGAAAGGTCTTGGTCCGTCGGCTCGACGCCGTGGAAACCCTGGGCGCGCTGCAGATCCTCTGCTTGGACAAGACCGGCACTTTGACCATGAACAAGATGTCCGCCGTCGCGGTTTATGCAGGCGCCGACCGTCTGCGCCTAGCTGCGGGTCAGTTTATGGTGTCGGATCGGCGGGTCGACCCACGCGGACACGCCGACCTGTGGCGACTGCTGCACATGGTGACGCTGTGTACCGAACTCGAATTTCCTAGCACCGCCGCCTCGAACGGATCTGCGACGGAAATGGCCTTACAGGAGATGGCGGTAAACGCCGAGGTGGACACGGCCGGTTTGCGCCGTCAATATCCCGTGATCGAAAGGCACCTCCGTTCGGAACGCCGGCCTTTCATGTATACGGTGCACGCGGCAGGAGCGGGAAGCCGGCTCATTGCGCTCAAGGGCAGTCCTACCGAAGTGTGTTTGCTCTGCCAGTGGCAGTTTAAGGAGGGCAAGGTCCGAAGCCTTTCAAGGGGGCGACGCGCAGAGATATGGCGTGCGAACGAACGCATGGCAGGCGAGGGGCTTAGGGTATTGGGTGTCGCTTACGCGGAGGCGGATGGTGGTGAATATTCACTAGGTGAGCTGACATGGGTGGGGATGGTTGGCCTCGCCGATGCGCTCCGGCCCAGGACGAAAGAGTTCATCGAGCTTTTGCATCGCGCCGGGATCCGCAGCCTGATTTTGACCGGAGATCAAAGGGCGACGGCGCAGTTTATCGGCAAAGCGCTCGATCTGAATAATGGGGGGCGGATCGAGGTTCTCGATATCAACCGCATCGATCGGGCCGATGGCGAAGCGCTCGCCCACGTCGTGCAAAATGTGCATGTATTCGCGAGGGTCAGCCCGAGCGACAAGCTTCGTATCGTACAGGCCCTGCAGCAGCGAAGACAGGTGATTGCCATGACGGGGGATGGTATCAACGACGCGCCGGCTTTGAGAGCGGCCAACGTGGGTGTCGCCATGGGAGAGAATGGAACCGATGCAGCGCGCTCCGTGGCCGATGTGGTTTTGCTAGACGATAACCTACGCAGCATGGTGATTGCGGTGCGCCAAGGACGGACCACCTATCACAACATCCGTAAGAGTCTGCGCTTTCTGTTGACCACTAACCTGAGCGAGATCGAAGTGATGCTATTGGCTCTCGCATTAGGAGCCGGGCAGCCGCTTAATCCGATGCAGCTGCTCTGGATTAACCTGATCACGGACATCTTCCCTGGGCTTGCGCTTTCGATCGAGCCGCCGGAGCGCGGCATTTTGGAGCTACCGCCGCGGGATCCTGACGAGCCTATCATCAGACAGCGAGACCTGGTGCGGCTTGGCCGCGAATCCGGGATCATCACTGTCGGGACCCTGGGAAGCTACGCATACGGCTTATCGCGCTATGGTTCTGGACGGGAGGCCAGCACTGTGGCGTTCCTCACCCTTGGCGTTGCACAGTTGCTGCACGCCTTGAGTTGCCGTTCCGAGAGCACTACAGTCTCCGATCCCGGACGACCGACGAACCGCTACCTGGACCTCGCGCTGTGGGGTTCGCTCGGGACACAAGTCCTGACAGTCTTGATCCCCGGACTCCGCTCTCTCTTAGGACTAACGCCAATTGGTCTACTTGATGGTCTTGTGGCTGGTGCCTGCGCGACGCTGACCTTGCTGATTAACGAGACAGGCAAGGCAGACCAGACACAATCACCATCTGGTTACCCGGGCACGTGATTAGCTTTGCGGAGAAGCGTGTTGGGGAGTAGAGCTGGGGTGCCGGTTGTATAAATAAAATATACCGCAGGAGGACTATAGCACGGCCCTGATCAACACGGCCGCAAACCGTTCCAGCAGAGTTTCGACCAACGCTTTAACCAAGACATCTCTCGCGCTGGTCACCGGTTGTTGGAAGGATAGGGCGGCGGGGTAGACCGGTACTGAAGCCTTCAAATATCCTCGTTGCTTCAACAGGCCCACGATCCAATGAGCCTGAACGGCTGACCCGTCATAGTAGATAAGGATGCTTCCCGTAAGCGTGTTTACTGCCGAATGGAGGATCCCCTTCTGGTCTACCAGAAGCTTTTGGACGGCTTTCGCCTCCAGCTCGTTGCGCTTAAGAACAGGACTCTTAATGCGCAAACGCCCCGGAACATGGTGTATGTATTGATCCACTGCTGCCATCAATATCTAAAAACCCATTTAAACATGTCGGCGTTACAGCTTCATGACTGATGCGTTTCAGTATAGAAGGCAGGAACTGGGTAAACAACTGGGTCAACGCGTTAGCCTACAGTATGGGTTCACTGGCACTGTTGCCTGTCCCGTCAACCGGGCGCGAGGCCTCCGCTATGTGGCGGGGATTTTTCCTCCCTGTTTGCGCCATCAACAATGTCCCAAAAGCATACCAGAGCAAGGTCGTGGCGGGCGCTGCGATGTTTCCCTTGAGCATTTGGTACATCGCCATTCCAAACAGGATTAAGAAGTCCAGGCTCCAATGGTCAAAGGCGCCACCGCTCAGCTCTTTGAACTGCTGATCGAGTGCAGTGACGTTAGTTGCGATCCGTTCTCCAATTGGAAGGCCCAGATCCGGCTCTGGCCCGACCTCGAACAGGTGCTGCGCCTTAGCAAACGTGCCGATATCATCCACCGAACCGAGCCCATGGGTAACCAACACGCTTCCTGTCAGTGCACTAACTTGCACTGTCTCTATCCCGGGCACCGTCCTAAGCTTCTCTTCCAAGATGGAAAAGAACTTTTCGTCGCCCCTTCTGCCAAGGATTCGAAATCTGGCGCGGCCTGGGATGTAATGGGACAGGTAGGCCGACTCCGTTTTTGGCATTTTCGTTTCAGCCCCTTTATTTGCTCTGCGAGACGCACACTCCCTTCGGCTCGCATGTAGTGATCTACTGTCCCTGCCGGCAGTCTGTAAAAAGGCTCAGTCCGGTGATTCAAACACGTCGGCATTACAGTTTTATGACTAGTCCGTTACAACAGGATGACAGGGAGGAAGGAAGGAGCTCGCGCGAGGGAGTAGTGGGGTATTTGCCCGAACTGCTGATCTCCGCTTACCGGGTGTGAGCGCCAGGCGATCCGAACGGTTAAATCTTCTGGTTCCAGGAGCGTATCACTTACCTTCGTTTCGTCCTGAAGCGTCACAGAAAATTCATGCGGCGGACATGGCCTCGTCATTTTATAAGGGTAGAAAAACCACGTATGAGGGGAAAAATGCGCGATGTAAAAAACACTTTTAGTCAGCTATGTATTCATCTTGGTCGTGTACTTCATGAAATCGACATGACGAACGATTCGAGAAACATTGACCTTGGCCTTAGCGATCGTCGCGAGCGCCTGTGTCATAAAGGGCGGAGCGGTCCACCCGATGCCTGCGGCCGTGGCGGATCCAGCGATGACGGCCATCGAGGAGGAAACGCTGCCGACCGACATGAAGATCCTCCCAACGGCCACCCGGGGGGCCGCGTTCGCGGCGCTCGATCCCGATCTCGCGACCCGGCCTGAATTTACCGCGGAACAGGCCGTGGCCACGGCCATCAGCTCTAATGATAAGACGCTACTCGTGCTGACCAGCGGGTTCAATCGCAACTACGGTAGGGATGGGGATACCGTTGCGGAAGTGACAGGAACCTGTGATTGAATCGGCGGACGTGCCTTCTCGCAGCCTCCTTCGAGCGGGATCTATGCCCGCTCTTTTTTTCTCGAGTTGGCCTCCGATGAACAGCTCGAATTGAAAACATGGGAGGGCCACGCCCTGCCGTCTGCTTTCATCGGAAACCTGTGCCAAGACTCGGCTTATTTATTTTCACCGTTTTGTCATGTTAAACCGTTAGTGTCTGCTGCTCGGCGCTTTAATTGCCGCATGCGTTCGCTGAGGCGGACGCTGCTCTCAGACAACAAAAGGGGTTAGTGCCATGAACTTCTCAACGCTTATCAAGTTTCTGAGCCGCCTCGGGTTTACCTTGTTCGTCGCATTTGCAGGTGTTGCCACCAGCGGTGAAGTCCCAGTGCATTTCGCGGTCACCGATCTTGAAGGGATAGAGCAGATCCAGCGCGAGTTCGGCGGCTTTCGCGACAGACTCGCTGAGGAAACCGGGCTTGCGATCGAATTCTATCCGGTGGCTAACCGCACGGCCGCGGTAGAGGCAATGAACGCGAAAAAGGTGGATTTCGTGCTCACCGGTCCGGCGGAGTATGTGGTTTTCCGCAAGCGCACCAAAGCCATACCGGTTCTAGGCTTCTCGCGGCCGGACTATTTTGGTGCCATCGTGGTGCTCGCCGAAAGCGGCATCGCCCGCGTTGCCGATCTCAAGGACAAAAAGGTCGCGCTCGGCCCCGTGGGATCGACTTCAAAGCACCTCGCGCCGGTGCAAATCCTGAAGGATGGCGGCCTCACACCGGGAATCGATGTGCACATCCTCCACACCAGCGTCGAGCTTGGCTGGGAAGCGCTTAAGCGGGCAGACGTGGCCGCATTCGGGGTCACTAATGACAAGTTTCTGAAGCTCCGAGACATGGAAACGAGCATGCCTCCCGGCTCGTTTCGGGTCATCGCCCGCGGCCCAGACCTGCCGAATGACGCGCTGCTCGCCCGCGCCGATCTTAATCGCTCGATTGCGGCTAAGGTGCGAGAGGGGATCCTCAAGCACTCCCAAGCGCTCATTGCCGAGATCCTCAAGGGCGAAGACAACCAAAAGTACCGCGGCATGACGTTTCTCATGAACATTAAAGACAGCGACTACGATTACGTGCGGGCCATGTACGCCACTGCGGGTTATCCCAAGTTTGCAAGCTTCATCGGTGAATGAGCTCCAGGTGGTCGCGGTAACCCCAATTCCTCATCTCGCACAACCGGCGCCCGCGCAGGACTTGGCGGTTTCCCGGCTCAGCATGGGTTTCGATGGAGGATCTCCCATTCTCCAGGATCTCACCTTCAAGGTGGCGCGCGGCGAAGCGGTGGCGCTCATCGGCGCCAACGGCAGCGGCAAAACTACCTTGCTGCGCCTGTGTCTCGGGCTGCTCGCGCCCCAGAGAGGCAAGGTCGAGCTTCTCGGTGAGGAGGTCGGAGTGCTCAGCCGTTTCGCGCTGCGCACCCTGAGGGCCCGGGTCGGCCTCATCTGGCAACGCCACAACCTAGTGCCGCGGCTCAACGTTCTCACCAACGTGATCCACGGTGCCCTAGGTCGCCACCCCAGTCCGGCGCTGTGGCGCCATTGGACCGCTCCCCACGCCGTGCGTGAAGAAGCGCTGCATTGTCTTGATCGGGTGGGTCTCGCTGGGCTCGCAGCGCGGCGCGCCGCCGAGCTTTCGGGCGGGGAGTCGCAGCGCGTGGCGATCGCACGCGCCCTCATGCAACGTCCCCGGCTCATCCTCGCCGATGAGCCGGTCGCAAGCCTGGATCCGCAGGTAGCCGAAGAGGTGATGCGTCTATTCCTCGGCCTTATCCGAAACGAAGGGATCACGCTGCTCTACACCTCGCACAACATGGACGATGCCCTTGTTTTCTCCGATCGCGTGCTGGCATTGCGCGAGGGACGGTTGAGCCTCGATGCCGCCGCTCCCGCGCTCGACAAGTCGCGGCTGCGGTGCGTTTATAGTTGACGGTGGCTGCGCTTCCGCCACGGTTTGCGCTCGCAAGCGGTCCTCGATTCTTGGTGCTGTTGCTGGCGCTAGCTTTCTTGGTTTGGGCCGCGGGTCAAGTAGAATTCTCCGTGCGCGAGCTCATCGCAGGGCTTCCCAACATGAGGCGGGTTCTATCCGAGATGATGCCTCCGGATCTGAGTCGCCTGGGTCCCCTTGGGCGCGCGCTCTGCGAGACCTTTTTGATGGCGGTGGTGGGCGCCGCCTTAGGCATCATAGGGGCGTTTGTGCTCGCCGTGCTTGCTGCCCGCCACCTCTCGCCGCATCCGCTTTGCTACTACGGCGCCCGCAGCGTCATTGCGCTGTGCCGGACCGTGCCCGATCTGGTATGGGCGGTGTTTTTCGTAGTGACCGTGGGGTTAGGGCCTTTCGCCGGCACGCTCACGATTATCGTGGACACCATCGGCTTCTGCGGACGGTTTTTCGCTGAGGCCATGGAAGAGGCCGAGCGCGGGCCGCAAGAGGCTCTTACCGCCCTGGGCGCTTCGCGTACGGCCGTGATCGCTTGCGCGGTGGTGCCGGCGGCCCTTCCATCATTTATCAACTCGGCGTTGTTCAGTCTGGAGAAAGCGATGCGTTCTTCGGTAGTGCTGGGGCTTGTGGGTGCGGGAGGCATCGGCATCGAGCTCAAGGTGGCGATGGACATGTTCGAATACCCCAGAGCCGCCACCATCATTCTGGCCGTGTTCGCCGTGGTACTCGCGGTCGAACAGCTGAACGCGCTCATCAGGCGCCATGTCATTTAAGCCGCGCAGCACACGAGGACGCCGCCGTGGATATTTCCGATCGACCGCAGGAAACAACATGGGTACAAGCTCAAACCATCAGCGCGTAGTTATCGCCATGATCAACGGCTTCGGCCTCGATTATCTGGAGGCCACACACATGCCGACCCTCCGGGCTTGGATCCAGCAGGGCTTTTATAAAGCGGTCTCCGCCGTATTCCCAAGCGTGACCAACGTCAACAATGTCTCCATCTGTTGTGGGGTCTGGCCGGCCGAACACGGGATCTCGGCTAACTCCTATTTCGATGAGACTACAGGCAAGTCCGAGTATATGAACTCGGGGGATCTCATCCGCACCGCTACCCTGTTTCAGCGCGCCGCACGCTTTGGAGTTCCCTCAGCGCTTCTGTCTGCGAAACGCAAGACCTTGGAGCTGTTCAATAAAGATGTGAGCCTCGCGGTCACAGCGGAGGATCCACCAGCGGATTTTATCGAGCGCTACGGGCGCCCGGCAGAGATCTACAGCGCCGAGGTCAACCACTGGCTGTGGCGGGTGGCGGCTGGTCTGCTCAAATCACGGCCTGACATCGGTCTGTTCTACGTCCACACCACCGACTATCCGATGCACCGGTGGCCACCTGAGGCACCGCAATCCCAAGAGCATTTGGAGCGTCTCGACGCGCTAATCGGCGAGGCGCGCACCGCGGCTCCCGATGCGGCCTTCTTTGTCACCGCGGATCATGGCATGAACTTCAAGACACGCTGTTGGGATCTGACCTGGGTCTGTGCCGAGGCCGGAACCCCGATCCGCTTCATGCTCTCGCCAGAGCGCGATTACTATATAAAGCACCATCGCAATTACAGTGGCTGTGCCTGGCTGTGGCTGCACCGCCGGCGCGATTACGGGCCGGTGGAGGATTGCTTGCGCAGGCTCGCGGGTGTGGAAGAGGTGCTCCCGAGCGAGGAAGCCGCCCTCCGCTTTCACCTGCCGCACGAGCGCATCGGGGACATGGTCATCACCGGTGATCGTGACACCATGTTTGGCGACATGCCTTGCGCGTACGCAGAGTTAGAGCCCAGTTACCGCGCCCACGGTTCGCTTCATGAGATGGAGATCCCCCTAGTCATCTATAACTACGGCGATTCTTTTTCTTCCAGTGATGACTTCACAGTCAACAAAGACTTGGTGCAGTTTCTCTATCGCTGACACGCGTGTTTAAGCGATGATCCGGGTCGCGCCGCCGCCGCGCCGTTCCCGCCGGCGCATTCCAATGCTCGCCGAATCCACCGCCACGTTCATACCCAATCTCCTCCGACCACCGGTGTCGCTAGCGCTTAGGAAGCTCGGCTCATCGGCTGGTCACCCCCGCGGTGGTAGGCGAGGTAACGTGTGGCTTGCGCTTTTCCCATGTACCGGGCGAGAGCCCGCGGCGGTGTGCGCGACAGATCCACCATGACCAGCCCGTCCAAGCAACCGTTAAACTCCCGATCGACGTTGAACCCGAGCAATTGCCCGCCGAGCTTTAGATATTGGCGCAACAGCACAGGGGCGCCCTTACGGTCTGATTCAAGCTGCGAGATGAGCTCGGACAGTTGGGCGATATCCTTCATATCTGAAAGCTCGTCGCGGTACGCCGCTTTATGCGCGGGAAACGGATTGCGTGGTTTTACGAAGTGAGCCAACTGGTGTTCGAGGCGGTTTACGCTCAGGAACGCCACCATCAGTTGTTGTGAGATCGAACGGTAGTCGTTGCTGATGCTAACGGGCCCAAACAGGATACGATAGCGAGGCTGGGCTGCCACGAAGTGCCCGATGCCGCACTAAAGCAGCAGCAGGGCGCTAAAGCGCTTCTGGTAGGCCGGACGCACAAACGAGCGTCCGAGCTCGATGGCGGGGTTCAATCGCTCAAGAACAGGTCGCTTCAGCTTGAATAAAGTGTTTGTATAAAGCCCCTTGGCGCCATACCTCGCGAGAATGTTGTCGGTTAAACCCATGCGATAGGCGCCCACGATTTTTTGGTTTTCCTCATCCCAGGCAAAAAGATGCAGGTAATAGCTGTCGAAGAGGTCGATGTCAGCCGACTTTCCCGTCCCTTCACCCACTCTTCTGAACGTCAGTTCACGCAGTCTGCCGATTTCCTGCAACACAAAGGGGATTTGATTCGAATAGGCGTACCATACGGAAAGGGCGCCGCTGGCGGTTAAACGCTGGCACGGCGGGAGGACAGCTAGGTCTGAGCACAGTGCATCCCTTGCCACGGGTGGGACGAGCGGGCGTTTGCTGCTAGTGCTTAATTGCATAAGTAATAGATACTTGATACCGTCATTGACTGGCGGCGGCGTTTTGATCAAGAGGGGATCGCCGGACTGGTGGACCGACCGCGTTCGGGCAAACCCCGGCAGTAT
>Ga0187892_10004074_pt1 | contig 25239 bp, 18 predicted proteins | sample MA1701073metaG_FD_139345 | JGI IMG/M metagenome (GOLD analysis project Ga0187892, IMG submission 139345) | Bio-ooze microbial communities from a basaltic lava cave in the Kipuka Kanohina Cave System on the Island of Hawaii, USA - MA170107-3 metaG ... | reverse complement strand
CTCTGGGTACCCGACGCGGTCGTGCAGATCTCCGATGCGTAGCGCGTCGCAGCGCGCACCGAGCTCCTGCCGCTATCCGCGCTCGAGCGGGGTCGGGACTGTCCGTAGAACCGCTGTTCGTGCGTGCGGGTGCGTGCGCGGGAACACGATGTCGAATTGCACGCCTTCGCCGGACGCAGTGCGGCATCGGATGCGGCCGGCGAGCGCCTGGGTCACGAGGTTGTAGACGATGTGCATGCCGAGCCCGGTGCCACCGTCGCCGCGCTTCGTCGTGAAGAACGGCTCGAACAGGTGCTGCGCAACGTCGGGCGACATCCCGCAGCCGTCGTCGCGATAGCTCAGCGCGAGCGATTCGCCCTGCGCCTCGACCGAGATCCCGATCGTGCCGGCGCGTCCGGCCGGATAGGCATGCAGCACCGAATTGAGCACGAGATTCGCGAGGATCTGATACAGCGCGTCCGGCCGGTTCGTCATCTCGAGCGCGGCGTCGCACACGAGCTCGATGCGGTGGCCGGCTTTCTTCACCGACGGCTGCAGCGACTGCAGGATGCTCTCGAGGTGCGGTCGCAGCACGATCGTACGGATGCCGGTCGCCGATTGGTCGACCGCGACCTGCTTGAAGCTCTTCACCAACTGCGCCGCGCGCGCGAGATTCGACTCGGCCATCGCACCGGCGTCGGCGACGGGCGCGATCAACGCTTCCGTCTCGGACGACGCGAGGTGCCGCGACAGCGCAGCGCGGATCGCGCCGAGCCGCTCGCGCAGGAAGCTCAGCGCGGTGATGCCGACGCCGAGCGGCGTGTTGACCTCGTGTGCGACGCCGGCGACGAGGCGACCGAGCGAGGCCATTTTCTCGGCCTCCACGAGGTCGTCGCGTGCGCGATTGAGGGCATCGATCGTCGCTTCGAGCTCCTGCGTGCGCGCTTCGAGCTGCTCGGTTCGCTCGCGCACGCGCGCGTCGAGCACCGCGAGCGCCGCACGCTGCGCACGTTCCCTCGCGAGATCGCGGCGACGACGCACGGCGTAGATCGCGACGAGCACCGCAGCTGCGAGCAGCGCGTAGCCGGCGTAGGCCCAGCGCGTACGCCAGGGCGGCGGCAGCACCGCGACGCTGACGGTCGCCTCGTCGCGCATCCAGCGGCCCTCCGCGTCGGTCACGCGGACACGGAACACGTACTCGCCGGGTGGAACGTTGGTGTACGTCGCGGAGCGGCGCCGCGCACCGGTCTCGATCCAGCGCGCGTCGAAGCCGTCGAGCCGATACGCGAAGGTGCTGCGCGCCGGATCGGCCGTGCGCAGCGCCGTGAAGCCGAAGCCGAACGTTTCCAGCGAGTGCGGCAGCTCGAGCCGGCGCGCGTACTCGATCGGCTCGCGCAGCGGCGAGGTCGGGTCGAAGCGGCGCGTCTGGATCGGACGATTGAAGCCCAGGAATTCGGTCAGCACGGGACGGCCCGCAGCGCTCTCGGCGAGAGCGACCGAGGGCGCCACCGCGACGAGGCCCTCGACGCCGCCGAAGTAGATGCGACCCGACGCGCCGCGGTGCACGGCGCCACCGTTGAACTCGTTGCTGACGAGCTGCTCGTCGAGATCGAACTGCCGGACCTCGCCGCGCTCCGGGTCGAAGCGCACGAGGCCGTCGGTCTTGCTCATCCAGAGCGCGCCGCGTTCGTCGGCGGCGAGGGCGAGCACCGCGTCGGTCGCGAGCGCGGTCTGGTGCGCGAAGCGCGTGGTCGCGGCACCGAGGTGATCGAGGCCCGCGGCGGTCCCGACCCAAAGCCCGCCGTCGTGCGCAGCGACGAGCGTCAGCACGCGATCGCTCGCGATGCTGCTGGCGGCGCGGACGTCGTGCACATGACGCGTGACGCGGCCGCTCGAAAGCACGAGCCGGTTGAGACCTCCGCCGTGCGTGCCGATCCAGAGCGTGGCGTCGTCGGTCTGAGCGAGGCTGTAGATGCGATCGTCGCTCAGCGACGCGTCGTCGCCGTCCCGCTGCCGATGGTGCGCGAAGCCGTCGCCCGCGGGGTCGTAGCGATCGAGCCCGCCACCGTAGGTGCCGACCCAGATCGTGCCTGCGCGGTCTTCGTAGAGAACGCGCACGAAGTCGTGCGCGAGACTGTCGGGCGCGTCGCGATCGTGGAGGTAGCGCACGAAGCCGCGCGCGCCGGGGTCCCATCGATTGAGGCCGCGTCGCGTGCCGACCCACCAGCGCCCGAGGCGATCCTCGAGCAGCGCGCGCACGTCGTTGTCGGAGAGCGAATCGCCACGTGCGGGATCGTTCACGTCGCGCACGAAATGCGTCGCGCAGGGGGCGCGGCGATGGAGCCCGCTGCTGAACGTGCCCACCCAGAGCGAGCCGTCGCGACCCTCGCGCACGCTCCACACACCACTCGGCGCGAGGCTGCCCGGATCGGCGGGATCGTGCACGAAGAACTCGAACTGCGGGCTCGGCGGTTCGTGGCGCGCGAGTCCGCGTCCGCCCGTGCCGATCCAGAGCGTGCCGCTCGAATCCTCGAGCACGCTCGACACGTCGTCGTATGGAAGGCTCAGCGGATTGCCCGGTGCATGGCGATGGTGGCGAAACCCGCCGCTCGCCGGATCGTACTCGTCGAGACCGCCCGCGGTCGCGACGAAGACGCGGCCGCGCGAGTCCTGGTACAGCTCGTTGATCGCGTTGTGTACGAGCGCGTCGGTGCGCGAGGGATCGCTGCGGTCGATGTGGTAGTCACCGCCGGCGTCGAGCCGTGCGAGCCCGCTGCGGCGCGTGCCGATCCACAGCGCGCCGTCGCGATCGAGCAGCAACGCGGTGACGTCGTCGCTCGGCAGCGCGATCGCGCCGGGCGTGCGGGCGTCGAACCGGCGCAGCACGCGCCGATCTCGTCCTAGTTCGACGAGGCCGGCACCGAGGACGCCGACCCAGACTCCGCCGTCGGCCGATCGCGCGATCGCGCCGACGTGTACCGAGTCGCGCGGCCCGCCGAGCGCGACCCGCTCGAACGTGCGGGTGCCGGGCTCGAGCCGCTGCAGGCCGCCGCCGCGGGTGCCGACGAAAATCGATCCGTCGTCGTCGACGAGCAGCGCCGAGACATCGTTGTGGGCGAGCGAGCGGGGATCGGTCGGATCGTGCAGGAACGTGTCGAACGCGCCCGCCTGCGGGTCGTAGCGACTCAGCCCGCCGGAAAACGTGCCGATCCAGAGCACGCCGCGGCGATCGGTCAGCAGTACGTTGACATAGTCCTCGACCAGCGTCGCGGCCGAGTCGCGCCCGCTGCTGTACACGCGGAACTCGAGCCCGTCGAAACGGTTGAGCCCGTTCTGCGTGCCGATCCAGAGGAATCCTTGCGCGTCCTCGGCGAGGCTCGTGACCGAGTTCTCGGAGAGCCCGTGCGCGTCGTCCAGCGTCGCGAAGCGCATCGGCGGCGCGGCGTGCGCGAGCGTTGCGACGAGGCCGAGCGCTACGCTCCCAAGCGTTGCCGCAACCCGGCTCACGTTCGCTCGCACGCGTCGAACTCTACGCCTGCGCGGCGCGCGGTGCGACAGCGCGCGCGGCCAGATCCGCGGGAGCGGCTGCGGTTCCGGTCGCACTTCCGCGTTACATTCTTCGACGACGGCGCAAGGCCGGTACCATCGCAGCGTGCATCACGCGTTTGCTCGAACGAGAGGTTTCCGCCGCCGCCCGGGCAGAGCGCTCCAGGCGCTGGCTGGCGCAGCCATGCTCGCGGCCGCACCGGCCGCCCAGGCGCTGACCGACCTCGCGCAGACTTACGGCGGCTGCGTCGATACGACGATCACGCAGACGATCCCGCTCGGCCCCGGCGGCAACTACCAGGCGACGATCGACGCGGTGCAGCCGGGTCAGCGCATCCTGCTCGCGAGCGGGACCTACACGAACGGGCTCCGGCTCTACAACCTCAACGCGTCGGCCGGGAACTGCATCGTGATCGAAGGGCCGGCGGATCGTTCCGCCGTATTCGTCGGCGCGCCGCTCAACGGCATCCGCAACGTCGTGCAGATCCGCAACTCGAGCTTCGTCGTGCTGCGCAACGCCGAGATCGACGGCACCGGCACGACCGACATCGACGGTGTCAAGTCCGACGCGTCGATCGCCGGGCCGCACGCAGCGGCGTGGTCACACCACGTCACGCTCGACAATCTTCACATCCACGACTTCGATTTCGACCAGGGCCAGGTCGGGATCTCGACCAAGGGCCCCGCGTGGAACTGGGTCGTGCGGCGCGTCACGATCGAGCGCGCCGGCACCGGCGTGTACTTCGGCAACTCGGACGGCGCGCAGCACTTCGTCAACGGCCTGTTCGAGTTCAACCTCGTGCGCGACGCGGTCGGCTACGCGATGCAGGTCAAGCATCAGTTCGCGGCGTCGCGACCCTCGGGCGCGGGCTTCGAGACGCTGCCCGCGACCGGCCAAACCGTGATCCGGCACAACGTCTTCCACAAGGGCGCGAGCTCGTCGACCGGCGGCAACGCGCGGCCGAACCTGCTGGTCGGCGCGTTCCCGCTGACCGGACCGGGATCGGACGACGACTACGTCGTCGCCGCGAACTTCTTCCACGAGAACCCGACCGGAAACGAAGCGCTGTTCCAGGGCGAGGGCAACGTCGTGTTCTACGCGAACGTGCTCTACAACAGCATGGGTCCGGGCATGGTGATCCAGCCCCAGAACGGCGAGGTGCGGCGCGTGCGCGTGTTCCAGAACACCGTGCTGTCGAGCGCGGCCGGGATCTTCATCTCGTCGAACGTGAATCCCTCGTTCCAGCAGCTCGTGCGCGGCAACGCCGCGTTCGCGGGTGGCACGCCGATCGCGGGTGGGGTACAGGCCGGCAACGCGACCGACACGTTCGCGAACGCCGGCAACCACCTCGTCAACCCGTCGGGGATCGTTGCGGGTGGCTCGAACCGCATGGACCTCTATCCGCGTGCGGGCATGCTGACGGGCGCTGCGATCGATACGACGCCGATCGCCGCGTACGTCGATGCGCTGCGCGACTTCAACGATCAACCGCGCGACGGCACCGTCCGCGGCGCCTACGGTGCGACCGGGAGCAATCCGGGATGGCAGCTCGCGCTGGCGATCAAGCCCGAGGCGGTGCCCGGGCTTTTGTTCGCGGACGGGTTCGAGAACCCCTGAGCCCGCGGACCGCGCCGAGCGCGTGATCCGGCCGCCGAGGTGAGCGGCCGGTGTGCGGCCGCACTACCATGGGCTTCGTGGATCGTCTCTCGCCGGCGCTGCGCTTCGCCCTGTTCACCGCGCTCTATGTCGTCGGCGGAGTGCTCGCGACCTCGTTCGTGCAGCGCCCGGATCAGGTGGCGCTGATCTGGCCGTCCGCCGGGATCGGGGTCGCGGTGCTGCTGCGGTACGGCCTCCGGGGGTGGCCGTTCATCCCGGTCGCGGTCGCGATCGTCCATCTGTTCGTCTCGATCGTTCCGCCGGCCTTCGTGCCGTTCTCGATCATCGCGAACACGGTTTCGTCGATCGCGGGCGCCGCGTTCATCCGCTGGTGGTTTCCCGAGGCACCCCGCGTGCTTTCGGTGCGTAGCGGATTCTCACTCGCGCTCGGCGGTGTCGTCGCGGCCACGACTTCGGCCCTGATCGGTGCGCTCGGTCTCGTCGTCGCCGGCATGGTGTCCTCGGACGAGTACGGTGCCGCGGCGCTGAAGTGGGCCTTGTCGAACTTCTTCGGCGTGGTCACGGTGGCGCCCGCGTTCCTCGTGCTGGCCGAAGGCGAGGCGTGGCGCCGCGAGCCGCTCGCATCGGTGAAGGTCGACGCTTCGCCGCGCGAGCGGGTCGCGTGGTTCGTCGCGCTGGCGCTCGCGATCGCGATGTTCGTGAGCTTCGGCGGCATCAGCAGCGCCTATGCGCTCGGGCTGAGCTCGTTGCCGCTCGCGGTGCTGCTCTGGAGCGCGACGCGCTTCGAGCCAGTCTACAGCTTCGTCGGTATGACCGTGCTCGCGCTGCTCACGACCAGCGTGATCGGGCTCGGCGTCGGCGGCTACCAGATCCCGACCTCGCTCGTCGACGTCTCGATCCTGATCGGCTTCATGAGCCTCGTCGCGACGATCCCGCAGATGGTGGCATCGACGACGCACGGCAACCGCGTGGCCGCGGCGAAGCTGGTGCGCCGCGCGTCGATCGACGCGCTGACCGGGCTGCCGAACCGCGTCGCCTTTCAGGACCGCGTCGTCGCTGCGATTCGGGCGCGTCCGACCGGGCCGATGACGCTGGTCTACGTCGACATCGACAACTTCAAGATCGTCAACGACACGACCAGCCACGAGGTCGGCGACGAGCTGATCCGCGCGCTCGGCGGTGTGCTGAAGACCGCGGTCGGCCCGGACGAGATCCTCGCGCGGCTCGGCGGCGACGAGTTCGGCATGCTCTGGCGCGGCGGCGACGCAGAGGCGACAGCGAGCCGCGGACAAGCCGTGCTCGACCTCATCTCGAGCTTCCGGCACGCGGTCGACGAACGGGTCATCGCGCCGACCGCGAGCCTCGGCATCGTGCCTTTCCAGAGCGACCAGGCCGAGTTCTCGCAGCTCCTCGCGCGCGCCGATGCTGCCTGCTTCACCGCGAAGGAGCTCGGCGGCAACCGAGCGCAGGTGGCGCTGCTCGGCGAAGGCGCGGTCGAGGCGCACACGACTGCGATGCGCTGGGTCTCGCGCCTCACGCGCGCGTTCGACGAGGATCATTTCGTGCTCTACGCGCAGAGCGTCGTGCCGCTGCACGCGACGCTCGAGGACCGGCGCAACCTCGAAGTGCTGGTGCGGCTGCGCGATCCGGCGACCGGGGAAGTGCTTCCACCCGCGGCCTTCGTCCACGCGGCCGAGCGTTTCAAGCTCGGGGTGCGCCTCGACCAGCACGTGATCGAGCGCACGCTCGCGTGGTTCGACCAGCACCCGGAGGCGCGCGAGACGGTCGACAGCGTTTCGATCAACCTGACGGCGGCGTCGCTCGAGAGCGAGCGCTTCGCGGCGTTCCTCGAAGAGCGGCTGGCGCGGAGCGCGCTGCCGACGCAGCGGCTCTGCTTCGAGATCACCGAAACCAGCGCGGTGCGGGATCTCGCCAGCGCACAGCAGTTCGTGCGGCGCGTGCGCGCGCTCGGCTGCCGTTTCGCGCTCGACGATTTCGGAACGGGGTTCTGCTCGTTCGCGTATCTCAAGTCGCTCGACGTCGACTACTTCAAGATCGACGGATCGTTCGTGCGCGACCTCGAGGGCTCTGCGCTCGCGCTCGCGGTGCTGCGCTCGATCGCGACCATCGCACGCGTGCTCGACAAGCGCACGGTCGCGGAATGCGTCGAATCGCCGGCGCTGCTGCAGCGGGTCACCGAGCTCGGCATCGACTACGCGCAGGGCTGGGCGATCGACCGGCCGATGCCGATCGAGGCGTGGTTCGCGCGCGACGAGAACAAGGCTTCGCGCGCTGCGAGCTGAGGCGGCACAACGCGTTTTGAACATTCCGGACGCTGATCTCGACCTAAGCAAACGGGCTGGAACGGCGATGGCAACGGGTTGGGCAGGCGACGGCGCGGTGCACGAGCAGATCGACGCGACCGTGCAGGACGCGGTCAAGCGCGCTCGCAGCAAGCTCCCGAAAGGCGAGTCGCTCCTCAATTGCGAGTTCTGCGACGACGAGATCCCCGAGGCGCGCCGCCGCGCGATCCCCGGCGTTCGCCTCTGCGTCCCCTGCGCGTCGCGCCGCGACCGCGAAGAGGGCGCATTCAGCGGCTACAACCGCCGCGGCAGCAAAGACAGCCAACTGCGCTGACGCGCAGCGAGCCCCCGGCTTCGCGCGCAAACGCAGCTCCTGACACCACGCTGTCAGGGGCGATCCGTAAGCTTGGCGCTCCCCACACGAAGGAGCGTACGCATGACCACGAAGCAGATCGCCGAGCGCCTCGTCTCGCTGTGTCGGGCGGGTAAGTACGAGGCAGCACAGCGCGAGCTCTACGCCGACGACGCGGCGAGCGTCGAGATGCCGAACATGTCGGGCAGCGCGCTCGGCAACGTCAACGGGCTCGCCGCGATCCTCGACAAGGGCGAGCGCTGGGCGGCGAACATCGTCGAGATCCACGGCGGCAGCGTCAGCGAGCCGCTCGTCGCGGGGAACTGGTTCAGCGTTGCGATGGGCATCGACGCGACCTACAAGGACATGGGTCGCGTGCCGATGGAGGAGATCTGCGTCTACCGCGTGCGCGACGGCAAGATCACGCACGAACAGTTCTTCTACGACGCGGGCTGAGCCGCCTCCGCCGCCGCGAGCGCGCGACAGCGCGCCGCGGTGTCCTCGTCGACCGGGAAACACGACTCGACGTGCAGCTCGTCGAGGGTCACGTCGCGCGGCGTGCCGAAGGTCGTGATCAGCGAGAAAAAGCGGAAGGTCTCGCCGTCGCGCGCGAGTACCGTCGTCATGAGCGGCGAGGGCGCCGCGCCGAGGTCGCGCAGGCGCCACCGCGCCGGCACGCCGGGATAGGCGAGCACCTCCTCGAGCAGTGCGCGCGCCGCCGCATCGCTAGGCGCCGCCGCGACGAGCTGGTGCAGGTGGCGGATCAGCTCGGCCGCGACGTCTTCCCAGTTGGCGATATGCGGGCGGAGATCGGCGGGGTCGAACACCATCCGCAGCATGTTCGCGTGCGCGCTGTCGCGGCCGCCGAGCACGTGGCGCGTCACCCGCAGCGCGGCGCCGTTCGCGCCGACGATGTCCCAGTGGCGATTCAAGAGGAACGCCGGATACGGTTCCTGCTGCGCGAGGATGAAGTCGATTGCGCGCCGGATCTGCGCGAGCGCGGGCGTAGCGAGCGCGCTTTCCGGGTACTGCGGCGCGTAGCCGGCCGCGACGAGCAGCGCGTTGCGCTCGCGCAGCGGCATGTCGAGCGTGTCGGCGAGGCGCGCGAGCATCTCGCGGCTCGGCTGCGCCTTGCCGGTCTCGACGCAGCTCAGATGTCGCGACGAGACGTCGGCGGCGAGCGCGAGGTCGAGCTGGCTGAGCCGCCGAGTCGCGCGCCATTCGCGCAACAGGACGCCGACGTGCGAGGGCGGTGAGGTCGCGGGCGGTGCGGGCAAGACGCGGGCGTGCACAGGGTCATGATACGGCGTCGCATCACGGCCGCCATGACCTCCGAGGTCAAGCCGGTTTGACGTCGGGCGTCATTGAATCGGTGCGCGCTCGCGCGAATGATCGTCGCCACCCCAACGAACCACGATCGGAGGTCACGATGCGACGCAGGGACTTTATCGGGCTCACGGCCGGCGCGGCGGCGATCGGCGCGCTCGGCGCATGTGCGGACGGCGCTGGTGGACACACGCGCCTCTCGCGACGCCCGGCGAACGAGCCGCGGCTCGACGCTGCGCAGTTCGCGCGCGAACGGCGCTGGCTGGAGATGCGTTTCGGCCGGATCGCCTACGTCGAGCGCGGCGCGGGCGACGCCGCGCTGTTCCTGCACGGCTTCCCGCTGAACGGTTTCCAGTGGCGCGGCGCGATCGAGCGGCTCGCGAGCCTGCGGCGCTGTGTCGCGCCCGACTTTCTGGGGCTCGGCTACACCGACGTCGCGCCGGGGCAGGGCGTCGGACCGGATGCCCAGGTCGCGATGTTGCTCGAGCTGCTCGATGCCTTGCGGATTCGCCGTGCCGACGTCGTCGCGAGCGACAGTGGCGGCGCGATCGCACAGCTGCTCGTCGTGCGCCATCCCGAACGCGTGCGCTCGCTGCTCTTGACGAACTGCGACGCGGAGCTCGACAGCCCGCCGCCGGCGCTGATGCCGGTCATCGAGCTCGCGAAACAGGGCGAGTTCGTCGACCGCTGGCTCGCGCCGTGGCTCGCCGACAAGGCGCTCGCGCGCTCGCCCAAAGGAATCGGCGGCATGTGCTACACCGACCCCGCACATCCGACCGACGAGGCGATCGAGACGTACTTCGCGCCGCTCGTCGCATCGTCCGCGCGCAAGGCGCTCGTACACGCCTACGTGGTCGCGCTCGAGCAGAACCCACTCGCGGGGATCGCGGCGGAGCTGTCGCGCTCGCGCGTGCCGGCGCGGATCGTCTGGGGCATGGCCGACCACATCTTCGCGAAGTCGAGCCCGGACGAGCTCGATCGCGACTTCGGCAACTCGCGCGGCGTGCGCCGGCTCGAGGGCCGCAAGCTGTTCTGGCCCGAGGAGCTGCCCGACATCGTCGCGGAAGAAGCGCGCGGGCTCTGGCTCGACGCGTAGCGGCGTGCGCCGGGAGGCGGCGGCCCGGTAGGATCGGCCGGATGCCTCCCGTCCTCGAGATCACCGGGCTCACCAAGACGTACGCGACGGGGGTCGAAGCGCTCAAGCGCATCGAGCTCTCGATCGCGCGTGGCGAGATCTTCGCGCTGCTGGGGCCGAACGGCGCCGGCAAGACCACGCTGATCAGCATCGTCTGCGGCATCGCGACGCCGAGCGCCGGCGTGATCCTCGTCGACGGCCACGACGTCGTGCGCAACTACCGCGCGGCGCGCGCGAGGATCGGGCTCGTGCCGCAGGAGCTCGCGGTCGAGACGTTCGAGACGGCGATCGCGGCACTGCGTTTCAGCCGCGGCTTGTTCGGCTGCGCGCCGGACGATGCGCTGATCGAGCGCACGCTGCGCGACCTGTCGCTCTGGGAGAAGCGCAACGACAAGATCCAGACACTGTCGGGCGGCATGAAGCGCCGCGTCATGATCGCGAAGGCGCTCGTGCACGAGCCGACCGTGCTGTTCCTCGACGAACCGACCGCCGGCGTCGACGTCGAGCTGCGGCGCGACATGTGGGCGCTGATCCGCGCACTGCGCGAGCGCGGCGTCACGATCATCCTGACGACGCACTACATCGACGAGGCCGAGGAGATCGCCGACCGCATCGGCGTGATCCTGAAAGGCGAGCTGATCGTGGTGGAAGAGACGGCGAAGCTGATGCGCAAGCTCGGCAGCAAGGAGCTCACGCTGGAGCTGCACGAGCCGCTCGCGGCGGTCCCCGCGGCGCTCACCGGCGCAGGGCTCGCGCTGAGCGACGACGGCACGAAGCTCACCTACCGCTTCGACGCGTCCGCCGACGACAGCGGAATTCCGACGCTGCTCCGGCGGCTCTCCGACGCCGGCATCGCGTTCAAGGACCTGCATACCGCGCAGACCTCGCTCGAGGACATCTTCGTCGGGCTCGTCAGCGAGCGTAAGCGCGAGGGCGTCCGAATGTCGGAGCCGGCGCGATGAACGACAGCAGACGTTCCGCCGGCCATGCCGCGTGGCGCGACGAGCGCAGCGTCGCGGGCTTCAACCACCGCGCCGTCGCCGCGATCTTCCGCTTCGAGATGGCGCGCTTCGGTCGCACGCTGTGGACCAGCCTGGCGACGCCGGTCATCACGACCTCGCTCTACTTCGTCGTGTTCGGCGCGGCGATCGGCTCGCGCATGGGCGAGGTCGACGGCGTCGACTACGGCGTGTTCATCGTGCCCGGCCTCATCATGCTGTCGATCTTCACCGAGAGCATCGGCAACGCGTCGTTCGGGATCTACTTCCCGCGCTGGACCGGCACGATCTTCGAGGTGTTGTCGGCGCCGGTGTCGCCGCTCGAGATCGTGCTCGGCTACGTCGGTGCGGCGACGACGAAGTCGATCGTGCTGGGGCTCGTGATCCTCGCGACCGCGAGCTTCTTCGTCGACCTCGAGATCGCGCACCCGGCGTTCATGCTCGGGTTCCTCGTGCTGACCGCGGCGAGCTTCTGCCTGTTCGGCTTCCTGCTCGGGATCTGGGCGAAGAACTGGGAACAGCTCCAGGTCGTGCCGATGCTCGTCATCACGCCGCTCACGTTCCTCGGCGGCGCGTTCTACTCGATCGACATGCTGCCCGGGGCATGGCGCACGATCAGCCTGTTCAATCCGATCGTCTACCTCGTGAGCGGCTTTCGCTGGAGCTTCTTCGACCAGTCCGACGTCGCGGTCGGCACCAGCCTCGCGGCGACGCTCGGGTTCTTCGTCGTCTGCCTCGCGGTCGTCGCCTGGATGTTCCGCACCGGCTACCGGCTGAAGCAGTAGCGCGATGAGGTCGAGCAGCCGATACGCGCGGCACTGGATGCTCGACCCGCGCGTCGTGTTTCTCAACCACGGCTCGTTCGGGGCGTGCCCGGCCGACGTGCTCGCGTTCCAGACGGCGTTGCGCGCGCGCATGGAAGCGGAGCCGGTCGACTTCCTCGTGCGAGCGCTCCCTGAGCTCGCCGCCGAGGCGCGCGCGGCGCTCGCGGCGTTCGCTGGCTGCGATGCCGACGACCTCGCGTTCCTCCCGAACGCGACGACCGGCGTCAATCTCGTGTTGCGCTCGCTCGAGCTCGCGCCGGGTGACGAGCTCCTGACGACCGACCACGCCTATGCCGCGTGCGCGAAGGCGTTGCACTTCGTCGCGACGCGAACCGGCGCGCGCGTCGTCGTGGCGAAGGTACCGTTCCCGCTCGACGGCGACGACGCGGTGGTCGAGCCGATCGTCGCGGCCGTCACGCCGCGCACGAAGCTCGCGCTGATCGACCACGTCACGAGCCCGACCGCGCTGGTCTGGCCGATCGCGCGCATCGTGCGCGAGCTCGACGCGCGCGGCGTCGACACGCTCGTCGACGGCGCGCACGCACCCGGCATGGTGCCGCTCGCGTTCGACGCGGCCGGCGCGGCGTACACCGTAGGCAACGCGCACAAATGGCTTTGCGCGCCGAAGGGCGCGGCGTATCTGCACGTCCGGCACGACCGCCAGGCGCGCGTGCGGCCGCTCGTCGTGAGCCACGGCTACGATCCCGAGGCGAGCGCGCCGCGCTTCCGCAACGAGCTCGACTGGAGCGGCACCACCGACCCGACCTCGTGGCTCGCGATTCCGGAATGCCTGCGCTTTCTCGGCGAGCTCGTGCCGGGCGGCTGGGACGCGCTGCGCGCGCGCAACCGCGCCCTTGCGCTCGAAGCGCGCGCGGTGCTCGCCGACGCGCTCGGCGTGGCGCTGCCCTGTCCGGACGCGATGATCGGCGCGATGGCGAGCCTGCCGCTGCCGGCGGTCGCGGCGCGTTCGCCTGTCGCGATGCTCGACCGCGCCGCGTTGGCGGACTTCCTGCGCGCGCGCGGTATCGAAACGTGGTTCTATCCGTGGGATTGCGCAGGCGGCAAGCTCGTGCGCATCTCCGCGCAGCTCTACAACGACGTCTCGCAGTACCGCCTGCTTGCCGCGATGCTGAAGGAGCTTGCCGATGGCCGTTGACCCGCACCAGCACCGCATCGAGGCCCGGCTCGGTCGCTTCGACGCGGCGATGGTGGTTGTAAGCCTCGTGATCGGCATCGGCATCTTCCGGACGCCGGCGCTGGTCGCGCAGCACGCCGGCAGCGTCGGCCTGTTCTTCGCGGTGTGGGCGCTCGGCGGGATGATCGCGCTGGTCGGCGCGCTGACGTTCGCGGAGATCGGCTCGCGTCGTCCGGGCGCCGGCGGCTACTACCGCGTCGTCGCGGACCTCTACGGCCCGCGGCTCGCGTTCATGCTGAACTGGGCGCAGGCGCTGATGCAGGGTGCGGGTGCCGCGGGCGTCGCGTTCATCGGCGCGGAGTACCTGGTTCCGCTGCTCCCCGCGATCGGCGGCGCGCGGTTCGAGCCGCTGGTCGTAGCGCTCGTCACGATGGGCGTGCTGCTCGCACTGAACTTCGCCGGTATCCGCACCGGCGCGTGGACGCAGAATCTCCTGTCGCTGCTCAAGATCCTGCTGATCGCGGGGCTCGCGCTCGCGGCGCTGGTGCTCGCGTCGCAAACGGCCGCGCCGCCGCCGTCACCGACACGTGCGCCCGGCGCGCTCGTCGCCGCGATGATCCCGGTGTTCTACGCCTATGGCGGCTATCACCTCACGATGAACCTCGGCGCCGACATCCGCGACGCGCGCCGCAACCTGCCGATCGCGATCACCGCGGGCATGCTCGTCGTCGTGGCGCTCTACCTCGTCATCAATGCCGGCTATGTGTTCGCGTTGGGGCTCGACGCGGTCGCCGACTCGAGCCTGGTGGCTGCGGCGCTCGCGCGCGCAACGCTCGGCCCGGCGGGCGAGACCTTCGTCTCGGTCGCGATCTTCCTCTCGGCCGCGGGCTTCGTGAACGCGACCGTGCTGCAGATGCCGCGCACGTTCTACGCGATGGCGGAGGACGGCGTGCTCCCGCGCGCGTTCATGCGCATCGATCCGCATACGCAGGTGCAGCGCGTCGGTCTCGCGTTCTTCGCGGTCACGATGCTGGTTCCGGCGTTCCTGCTCGCGTCGTTCGAGCAGTTGCTGAGCTACGTGCTGTTCACCGACATGCTCGCGCTGACGGTCGTCGCATCGACGGTGTTCGTGCTGCGCTGGCGCGCGCGCGGCGCGGCGGGTGAGGGCGAGGTGTTCCGGATGCCGCTCTATCCGGTGCTGCCGGCGCTCTACATCGTGTGTCTCGTTGCGGTCGCGCTCGAGATCCTCGCGAGCGAGACGCGCATCGCGCTGGTCGGGCTCCTCATCTTTCTCACCGGCGCGCCGCTGTTCGAGCTCGGCCGCAGCATGCGGCAGCGCAATAAAACGAACGTTTGATTCCGGCCATTCGGTGGAGTATGGTCGGCTCGCGGACCTGGGGAGGCCCGCGAAAAATCCCAGTGCCCACGCAAACTTCGGGAGAGGAAGAATGCTGCGTCACTTCGCCGGCCGCGTCTTCGCGGCGCTCGTCCTTGTGTTCGTCTGCACCACCGCGTTCGCGCAGAGCGACTACACGCGCACGCGCCATCCGATCGTGCTCGCGCACGGCCTGCTCGGGTTCGATTCGATCCTCGGCGTCTACGACTACTGGTACGGCATGCCGTCGGAGCTACGCGCCGGCGGCGCACGCGTCTACGTCGCGAGCTATTCCGCCAGCAACTACAGCGAGGTCCGCGGCGAGCAGCTGGTCCGGGATCTCGACCGGTTGCGCGCGATCCACGGCCACACGAAGTTCAATCTCGTGGGGCACAGCCACGGCGGGCCGACGATCCGCTACGTCGCGGCGGTGCGGCCAGACCTCGTCGCGTCGATCACGACGATCGGTAGTCCGCACACCGGCAGCAAGGTCGCCGACGGGCTCGCGACGACGTTCCCGCCGGGATCGACGGGCCGCGCGCTCGTCGTGGGCTTCGTCAACGCGCTGTCGACTTTCATCGCGGTCATGTCGGGCAACGACGATCCGCAGGATGCGCTCGGTGCGCTCGCCTCGCTGAGCTCCTCGGGCGCCGCGGTGTTCAACGCGCGCTTCCCGCAGGGTCTGCCGTCGACGTCGTGCGGGCAGGGCGCCGCGGTCGTCAACGGAATCCGCTACTACTCGTGGGGCGGCACGTCCGTGCTGACGAACGTGCTCGACGCGAGCGATGCGATGCTCGGCGCCTCGAGCCTGTTCTTCGGCTGGGAGCAGAACGACGGGCTGGTCGGCCGCTGCTCGTCGCACCTCGGCGTCGTGCTGCGCGACGACTACGGCTGGAACCACCTCGACGAGGTGAACCAGATCCTCGCGCTCCGAAGCTGGTTCGCGTCGAACCCGGTCTCGGTGCTGCGTGCGCACGCGAACCGGCTCAAGAACGCCGGGCTCTAGACGCCTGCGCGCGATGGCCGCGCGCGTTGCGCTCGCGGCCGCGGCGATCGCCGTTCTGGCGGTCGTCGTGGTCGTGTTGCGGCGGGTGCCGGCACCGCCGCTCGCGCCGAGCGTCGCGGAATCGGCGCAGGTGGTGCGGGCCACCGCACCGGTCGCACGTGCTGCAGACGCGCCGACCGTGCGTTCGCACCCGACGACCCGCGCACCGGTAACGGCGATCGATGCGAGGCTCGCGGCCGCGCAGGCGGTCGTCGTGCACGGCTCGCTGCGCGGCGCGGCGCCGGACGGGGCGCTGACGCTCGACTCGGACGGACGGCTGCGCGTCGACCGTGCGCTACGCCGCCGTTTCGACTGGTACCTGAGCCTCGTCGGCGAGCTCACGCTCCCGTCGATTCGCCAGCTGGTCGAGGCCGACGCCGAACGCGAGCTCGGGCTCGTGCACGCAGCCGAAGTGCTCGCCGTGTTCGATCGCTATGTCGCCTACCTCGAGGCCGAGACGCGGCTGGACGACGCGCCCTCGCTCGACGCACGACTTGCAACGTTGCACGCGCTGCGGCGGGCGCACCTCGGCGACGTCGTCGCCGAGGCGTTCTATGGGTACGAGGAGCGCTACGCGGAGACGACGCTCGTGCGGCTCGCGGCGCGCGGCAACGACACGATGTTCGAACGACACGAATCCTCGCCGAGCGAATTCGCGCAGCGGCGCGAGACCGAGACCGCGTTGCTCTCGGCCGAGCACGAGGCGCAGCTCGACGCGTTCGGCGCCGACGTCCGGCAGCGCGACGCCGAGCGCACGGCGCTATGGGGTCCCGAGGCCGCGCACCGTCTCGCGGCCCTCGACGCCGCCAATGCCGACTGGGTGCGGCGCATCGCCGCGTACCGGGTCGCGTCCGCTACGATTCGCAATGACGCGCGCCTCGGCCCCGCCGAACGCACGCGTGCGCTCGCGGCGTTGCGCGAGCGCGATTTCGATCCGAACGAGCGTCGCCGCGTCGAAGCGCTCGAAGCGATCGGCCGGCTCGGCGACGTCGGCACGCCCTGATTCGCCGGAGACACCGCATGCGTTTGCGTCGTCGTGTTCCGTTTCGCCTCGTCTTCGCGGCGGCGCTCGCGGCCAGCGCCGCATTGCCCGCCGCGCCGGTCTGCGACCACGACGCCGCCGCCGGTGCGCCCGTCGCGATCGAAGGTCTCGGTTCGCTGCGCTTTCCGACCTCGACGCGCGTGCCCGAGGCGCAACGCGCATTCGAGCAGGGCATGCTCGAGCTCCATCTCTACCACTATCCCGACGCGGAGCGCTCGTTTCAGCGCGCACAGGCGCTCGATCGCGATTTCGCGCTCGCGTACTGGGGCGAGGCCATGACGGCGACCTGGCCGATCTGGAACACCGATTTCCCCGAGCGCGGCCGAGCGGCGCTCGCGAAGCTCGGCGCGACGCCCGAGGCGCGTGCCGCGAAAGCGCCGACCGCGCGCGAGAAGGGGTACCTCGCGGCGGCCGAGAAGCTCTACGGGTCGGGGACGATCGCCGAGCGCGATGCCGCGTTTCTCGCGGCGATGTCCGACCTCGCGCGCGCATATCCCGACGACGACGAAGCGCAGCTGTTCCACGCACAGGCGCTGCTCGGCGTGACTCGCGGCGAGCGCAACGTCCCGAACTACGTGAAGGCTGCGGAGATCGCGAAGCGCGTCCATGCGCGCAATCCGAACCATCCCGGCGCGTCGCACTATTGGATTCACGGCATGGACGATCCCGACCACGCGTCGCAGGCGCTCGAGGCGGCCGCGGCGCTCGGGAAGATCGCGCCGAGTGCCGCGCACGCGCAGCATATGGTCTCGCACATCTACTTCGGACTGGGAATGTGGGACGAGGCGAACGCGGCGAACCAGCGCGCACGCGACGCCGCGCACGCGCAGCAGCGCGCGGGTGGCTCTCCGGTGCTCGCATGCTTCCACGCGGTCGAGTGGCTGCATTACGGCTACTACCAGAGCGGCCGGCACCGCGCCGCGCAGAAGATCCTCGATGACTGCGCGCGCGACGGGCGCGCGGCGCTCGCGTGGTACCGCGAGCGTCCCGACCGCAGCTCGGGCTACACGCGTACGCACGAGGGCTTCGAGCGCCGGCTCGAAGCATCGCTCTCGACCATGCGCTCGACCGCACTGGTCGAGTCGCCGTTCGCGCGCAAAGCGAACACGGCGCTCGATGTGCGCACCGTTGCGCTCGGGCGCTACGCGGCATGGGACGCATTCGCGAAGGGCTGGGCCGCGGCTCAGCGCGGCGACACGAAGCTCGCGCGCGCCGAGCTCGCCCATCTGCGCGCGATCGCGGGCGAGCCGCCGTACGGCGACGAGCTCGACCACATCGAGGAATATCTCGCGGTGCTCCAGGGCCTGCTCGAGAGCGCGGCGGAGTGGAAGGAAGGTAACGCCGAACGCGCGCTCGAGCTCGCGCGCGCGGCCGCCGCGAAGTACGACGCCATCCCGTTCGATTTCGGCCCGCCCGTGCCGGTCAAGCCGCCGCACGAGCTCGCGGGCGAGATCGCGCTGTCGAAGAGCGACGCGGCGCTCGCGCTCGTGGAGTTCGACGCGGCGCTGAAGCTTGCGCCGCGGCGTGCGCAATCGCTGCTCGGGCGCGCGCGGGCGCTGAAAGCGAAAGGCGATGGTGCCGCTGCGGCGAAGACCTACGCCGAGCTCGCGGCGATCTGGCACTCGGCGGACGAGGACCTGGCGGAACGGCGCGAGGTGTTCGAAGGCGCTGCGAGGGCGATCGAAGCGCGTCGCTGAGATTGCCGGCCATCGCCTGCGGCGATGTCCGGCCTACTCGAGGCGCAGTAGGCCGGACTTGCGCAGCAAGGCCGGCAACGAGGCTGCCTACAACCGCACGTACTGCGCCCAGAACCCGCAGTACTCCGCGCGATACTGCGCCCGCGGTGCGATCCCCGCGCCGTTGAGCTCCAACCCGAGTGAACCCTCGACCGGATGCGCGGGCCACGCCGGTACGCCGCTCGCGCTCGGCACGCCGTCGAACGCGAAGTCCGACCACAGCGCCTTCATCGACTGCGACAGGGCCTGCTCGGGCGCTCCGAACAGTCCCGGCGCCGCGACGAACACGAACGGGATGTCGAGCGCGTGGTACGCGCCGAGTGCGTTCAGCGGCGGCGTCGGCAGCACGTGGGTGAAGTAGTACGCGTACGCCGGCGCCGAGCGCGCATGTTCGCGCGCGGCTCGCACCGCGGGGCAGATGAACGACGTATCCGTGACGATTGCGGTCCACGCGCGCGCGGGGCTCGGGAACGCCGTTGCGGGATAGCGAGCCAGCACCGCGCTCCCTATCGTGGGGAATCGCGCGCGCACCAGTGCCTCGTACGCCGCCACGGTCTGCGGCTGTGCCGCGATCGGGACCAGCGTCGTCGCTTCGTCCTCGTTGACGCCGACGATGAACGGCACGCGCGCAGCGGTGCCCGTCGCGATCGCATCGCCGGGGCTGCGCACGAAGACGCGGGCGTCGAGCACCGGGCCGTACTGCTCGCCATCGCCGGAGAACGAGGTCGCACCCTGCGCTGCAGCGAGGATCTCGTCGCTGCTACGGCTGCGCAGGCACGTCATCACGTCGCCGCCCGTGCACCCGAGCCGCTGCTGCAGGCGGTCGCCCTGCTCGACGACCGCTTCGCGGCTGCCCGTGCGCGTTGCGAGCGGCGGCAGCGCCAGCAGGCAGTTGCCGCTCTGCATGATCGCCGCGTCGAACAGTCCCGCGGAGCGCGGTGAAGCGAGGTGGGCACAGACGCTGACGCCGCCGGCGGACTCGCCGAAGATCGTCACGCGCGACGGATCGCCGCCGAATGCCGCGACGTTGTCGCGGACCCACTCGAGCGCGGCGACCTGATCGAGGAAACCGAAGTTGCCGGGTCCGTCGGCGTCGCGCTGCTCGTCGAGCATCGCGCGAAACGCCGCGAAGCCGAGCGCGCCGATCCGATAGTTGATCGAGACGAACACGATGCCGCGGCGCGCGTACTCGCCGCCGTCGTAGACGACGCGACCGTTCCCCGTGAGCGTCGCGCCGCCCTGGATGAAACCGCCGCCGTGGATCCAGACCATGACCGGCGCCGGCGTGGCCGGTGCGGGATCCGGTACCCAGACGTTGAGCTGCAAGCAGTCCTCGCCGAGCTGCGCCGGCACCGCGCCGAAGAACCCCGAGCCCGCGAGCTGCGGACAGCCCTTTCCGAGCGCCTCGGCGCGTCGCACGCTCGTGCGTGCCGCGGCCGGCTGCGGCGCACGCCAGCGCAGCGCGCCGATCGGCGGTTGCGCGAACGGCAGGTCGAGCCAGCGCAACGCGCCGCCGTTCGGATCGATGCCGCCGGCGACGAGGCCTTCGCGGGTCGCGATCGTCGCGCGCGGCGCGGCCACGCCCGAGTAGCGCGCGAGCACGACATCGCGATCGAAGGTGCCGCCGTTCGGCCCGGGGTAGGCGAGTCGTTGTACGAGGCGGTTCGAGGCGACGTCGGAGCGTGGCGTGCTCAGCGTCAGCGCGAGCGAACCCGCGGGGCGCATGACGAGCGCGCTCGGGCCGCAGGCGCGGCAGTAGCCACGCGGCGACGACCACGTCGTCTCGAGCGCGAATGCCGCGCTGCGCGCGGCCGCGATCGCCCAGCGCGGGCGACCGCGTGCGTCGTAGTGGTAGACGACATGAGCGGAGTCGAGTGCGCCGTCGCGCGGGTCGAAGTAGCTGGTGAGCCCCCAGCCCGAATCGGCGGATCCGCCCCACCAGGTGCCGTTCATCGCATGCTCGGGCGCAGTCTGCGGCGGCAGCAGCGGCTCCAGGCACCAGGCGAGCGCTGCACCGTCGATGTTCGCCTCGAGCACGGCGAGCCGTGCTCCACGCGCGACACCTGCGCACGCGGGTTCGTTCGCGCTCGTGTCGAATCGCATCGTGAAGCGGCCGACGATCGCATCGACGCGCTGCTGCGGACGTGCCGCGGCGTCGTAGCCGAAGCGCAGCAGGTCCGTCGCGAAGGTGTTGCCCGCCAGGCGACCGGCAGCACCGTACCATTCCGGCTCGCCGTCGGCGTCGAACGTGTAGAAGATCGCGAGCAGGTCGTCGCCCTGCTGCTGCACGTCGACCCCGTGCCCCGCGTGCGCGCGGTCGTACCAGAGACCGCGCGCCTCGCGTGGCTCGAGCGCGTGTGCGCAGGTACTTCCGAGCGCAAAGAGCGCGAGCGCGACGATCGATCGAGCGATGTGCATCGTGTCCGTTCCGTTTCCGGGGTATCGCGAGCGGGAACGCGGGCGAACGCGGACGGTTGACCGGCGCCGCGGCTCTTCGCGACCGAGCCCCGACCGCCACCATACGCGCCGAACCGGCCCGGCTTCCAGCTCGACCGCGCAATCTCCACGAGCGGACCCGGCCGCGTGCGGCACGGTCGTGCACGGTGAGCGCCGGGATGGGGCGCCACGCGGCGGTGCGCCATTCACGCACAGGCACGATCCCTGCTTCGACCTCGTCGGTTCACCTGCCCCCGCGGAGCTCATGGTCGCTGTCCCGAGTTCGTTGCCCACCACGCGTGAAGTCTCGCGCTGGGTCACCCCCGTCGCGCGCACCGGCTACGCGGCCAAAGGTCTCGTCTATCTCGTGATCGGCGGGCTCGCGGTACGAGCGGCGTTCGACTCCAGCGCGCCGCGCGACGCGGACGGCGCGTTGCGATGGCTGCGCGAAAGCACCGCGGCCGAATGGCTGCTCGCAGGCATCGCTGCCGGGCTGGCGGCGTTCGTGCTCTGGCGACTGGTGCAGGCATTCATCGATCCCGAGCATCCCGGTTTCGAAGCGAAGCGCCTGCCGCTGCGGTTCTTCCGCATCGGCAGCGCGGTGATCTACGCCTCGCTCGCGTGGACCGCGTTGGCGCTCACCTACGGCGACGGTGGGGCGGTGCGCGACGAAGAAGCGATGGCGGCATACCTGATGCTGCAACCGATGGGCCGCTGGCTCGCCGCGGGCGTCGGCCTCGGCATCATCGGCTACGGGCTCTATCAGGTCTGGCGCGGGATCGTCGCCAAGGTCGAAGATCACATGCGGTTCGACAGTGAGGCGGCCCGCCGGCGTATCGTCGCAATCGCCCGCGTCGGCGTGTTCGCGCGCGGCGTCGTGCTGGTCCTGATCGGTGGATTCCTCGTGACCGCCGCGTGGCGCTACGACCCGAGCGCGGCGGGCGGGACCGAGGAGGCTTTGCGCGCGCTCGGACCCGAGTGGCTGCTCTTCGCGGTCGCGGTCGGTCTCGTCGCCTACGGCATCTACCAACTCGCCGAAGCACGCTACCGCCGCATCGGCTGACTACGCGCTTCGGAGGGCGATGAGGGGGTCGACGCGGGCGGCGCGGCGGGCTGGTAGCCAGGACGCGAGCAGTGCGACGCTCGCGAGCAACGCGGTGATGCCGGAATACGTCAGCGGATCGCTCGCACCGACGCCGAACAGCAGCGCGTTCATCGTGCGCGTCAGGATCAGGGCGCCGGTGATGCCGATCGCGACGCCGAGCCCCGTCAGCGTGAGCCCGTGGCGGATCACCATGCGCTGCACGTCGTCGGCGCGTGCACCGAGCGCCATCCGCACGCCGATCTCGCCGGAGCGCTGGCCGACCGAGTAGGCCATGATGCTGTAGACCCCGAGGCTCGCGAGCAGCAGCGCGAGCGCGGCGAACGCGGCGAGCATGGTCATCGTGAGGCGCCGGTCGGCCATCGACTGCTCGACCCAGTTCGACATCGTCGTCGGATTGGTCAGCGGCACGAGCGGATCGACGTCCTTCAGTGCGGCGCGCACCGTTTGCGTCATCGCAGCGGGATCGCCGTCGGTTCGGACCAGCACCGTCGTGAAGCCCTCGGGTCGCTGCAGGATCGGGTACCACATCTCGGGCCCCGGCTTCGTCGTGAGGTTCTGCGAGTAGGTGTTCGCGGCGACGCCGACGATCTCCTGCTCGAGCTGCAGCATGCCCGAGACGATGCGCCGGCCGATCGGGTCCTCGCCGGGGAACGCGCGCGCGGCGAACGCCTCGTTGACGATCACGACGGCGGGGCTCGTCGGCGAGTCCTGCTCGGTGAAATCGCGGCCCTTCGTGATCGGCACGCCGATCGTCGCGAAGAGGTTCGGGCTCGCGAGGTGGCGCAGCGCGTGCGCCTGCTCGCCGATCGGCGGAATGGGTCGTCCGACCACGGCCCAGACCGACGGACCGCCGAAACCGCTCAGCGGAGGCGTGTCGACCAGCGCGACCGATTTCACGCCCGGCATCGCCTCCACGCGGTGCCAGAGCCGCGAGTAGAACCCGACGAGCTCGGGACTGCGGTCGCCGTACTGCGTCGGCGGCGGCGCGACGAAGCCCGCGAACACACCGTTCGGATCGAAGCCCGGCTCGACGTTGCGAACGCGGACGAAGCTGTTGACGAGGAGGCTCGCGGCGATCAGCAGCACGAACGACACCGCGACCTCCGCAACCATGAGCCCGCCGCGGATGCGGCCCTGCGTGCGGCCGCCGGTCGTGTCGCGGCTCGAGTCCTTGAGCGCATCGGTGAGGTCGGGCTTCGCGACCTGCAGCGCGGGAAAGAGGCCGAGCACGAGGCCCGTCAGCAGCGCGAGCCCGAGCGTGAACGCGAGCACGACCGGGTCGAGCGAGATCTCGTTCGCACGCGGCACGAAGTCGTCGCCGAGTGCCGCGACGACCTTCAGCGCCGCCGCTGCGAAGGCGAGCCCGATCAGCGCGCCGCCGAGCGCGATCAGAACGTTCTCCGCGACGAACTGCGCGATGACGTGGCGCCGCTTCGCCCCGAGCGCGAAGCGGATCGCGATCTGCTTGCGCCGCGTCGCATAGCGGGCGAGCACGAGGTTCGCGACGTTCGCGCAGGCGATCAGCAGCACGCACGCGACGGCCGCGAACAGCAGCCCGAAGGTCTGGCGCTGGCCGCCGACCAGGAAGTCCAGAATCGGATCGACGTTCGTGACTGCTTTCGCGTCCCCGATCGTCGGTTTCGCCTGCGCGTAGCCCGCGGAGATCACGCGCACCGCCTCGCGCGCCCGCTCGAGCGGAACGCCCGGTTTCAGGCGCGCGAGCACGTTGAAGTAGTAGCCGCCGTTCTCGATCTGCTGCGGCACGAGGTAGGGCACCTCGAACGGCCGCGGCGTCCAGACCATCACCTGCTGCATCGGAAACCGCGAGATTCCGGACGGCATCACGCCGACCACCGTGTACGGGTTGCCGTCGAGCGTGATCGCGCGGCCGACGATGTCGCGGCGCGCGCCGTAGCGGTTTTCCCAGATCGCATGGCTGAGGATCGCGACGCGCTCGGCGCCCGGGCGGTCTTCGTCAGCCGTGAACGTCCGGCCGAGCGCGGGCCGAATCCCGAGCAACGGGAAGAACGCTTGCGAGACCTGCATGCCCTGGATCTGCTCGGGATCGCCTTCGCCCGTCACGGTGAAGCCGTTGCCGGCCCAGACCGCGAGCTCGCCGAACACCTCCTGCCGATCGCGGATCGCCTCGTAGCGGGTCTTCGAGAGCGCCACGTTCTCGAGCTCGTGCTCGGCGTCGGTCGCGGTGATCTGCACGATCTCGTGCGGATCGAGGTACGGCAGCGGCTTGAGGAAGATCGCGTTGACGATGCTGAAGATCGCCGAGTTCGCGCCGATCCCGAGGGCGAGCGCGAGCATCGCGACCAGCGTGAACCAGGGCGATTGGCGCAACGAACGGAACGCGAGCTTCAGGGTTTCCATGCCGCTACCCCCGTCGACGTGGCACCTCAGTGATGGATGCCGTTCGCGCAGGAAAGGTTACGTCACGCGGCGACGGGCGCTTATCCCTTCGGCAGCTCGGCGTTGTGGAACACATCCTGCACGTCGTCGAGGCCGTCGAGCCACTCGAGCAGGTCGGTCAGCGTCTCGGCTGCTTCGCCCGCGACTGCGACCCGGCTCTGCGGCCGCATCACGAGATCGGTCCGCACCGGTGCGAAGCCCGCCGCGACGAGCGCCTTGCGTACCGCTTCGAACGACTCGGGCGCGGTCAGCACGAGGCTCTCGCCATCGGCCGCCTCGACGTCGTCGGCGCCGGCGTCGAGCGCCGCCTCGAGCAGCTTCTCCTCGCTCGCGGCGTCCGGCGTCGCCACGACGATCTCCCCGCGGCGTGCGAACTGGAACGCGACCGAGCCCGAGGTACCGAGGTTGCCGCCGTGCTTGCCGAGCGCGTGCCTGACGTCCGCGACCGTACGAACGGAGTTGTCGGTCATCGTCTCGATGATCAGCGCGACGCCCGAAGGGCCGTAGCCTTCATAGCGGATCTCTTGCATCGCGTCGCCGCCTTCGGCGCCGGAGCCGCGGCGGACCGCGCGGTCGATCGTGTTTTTCGACATGTTCGACGACAGCGCCTTGTCGATCGCGAGCCTCAAGCGCGAGTTGCCGGCCGGATCGGCGCCACCGCGCGCTGCGATCGTGATCTCGCGGATCAGCTTGGTGAACACCTTCGCGCGACGCGCGTCTTCGGCGCTCTTGCGACCTTCGACGGAGGGACCTCTGCCCATGGAACGGTACTGCCTGCGGGAATCGAGCGCGTAAGTGTAGCGGCGAAGCACCTAGCAGGCTCGTTCGCGCGCGCAGGAATCCGCTGCAGCTACGTCACCGTCGAG
>Ga0187892_10004073_pt1 | contig 25239 bp, 27 predicted proteins | sample MA1701073metaG_FD_139345 | JGI IMG/M metagenome (GOLD analysis project Ga0187892, IMG submission 139345) | Bio-ooze microbial communities from a basaltic lava cave in the Kipuka Kanohina Cave System on the Island of Hawaii, USA - MA170107-3 metaG ... | reverse complement strand
GTTTGTTGTTTGATTCGTTCCGATTTTCTTGTATGTCCTCAATACTTTCATCTGTGTTCTGAGTGGGTATTTTTGAGAAATATATCATTCTTCCATCATCAGATTGGTCATCCTCGGGATTTTTTTTACGAATAAACTTTGTCAACACAATAAAACCATAACGATGTTTCATATCGTCATATCTGATCAAATCACACAAGCTTGCTACAAAATACCAATAAATACAGGAAAAGGAAACATGTTTAATAAAATCAGGATTTTGCATGCCTGCTCTTGAACATCAGTGGAAATATCATGTTGGCTGCAAAGACTACCCACGATATTGGGCAGTTTTGTACCGGTAATAGAATTTCAACAAATTAGCACAGTCAAGATTGTACCAATTAACGACTTTGCAGTTACAACAAAAAGCTTAAACACAAAAATAATTTCAAAACAAGATCATTTCATGATGTAATCAGAAGATGCTTGTGCAAGTGAAATGTCTAGTTTGTCTTTAGATTTAACAGCGCAAAGTTCTTTTTTACCGCATTCTGATATGCTATAAAAGAATCCTTAGAGTCACTGCATTTTTTACATACACATAATTCCGATACAGATTCTCTGTCACAGTCATCAAAGAATTCACATTTTTGACATCCAGCAGGTCCGCCGCAAATTATACATTTTAGCTCCTTTACTTCTTTTGATGCACATTTTTCGTGTTTGACTCCAATTCCTTTTGCCCAGAGTCCCATTTCATTTATTTCGATTTTCTGGTTGCAGACTATGCACGTACCAGGAAATTTCATTGGAATTTTCCGCCAGCTCATTTTATCAGCCCAATTTCCTTTTGGATGATTTCGTTGTATTCTGGACTAAATTCCATCTCTAGTTTTTTGTTTTTTATGCAAAACAAAATGTAGGGAAGGTAAAATGTTGCAATTGTACTTTGTGAAACATGAAATTTTTTTGCAAGTAAAGCTCCAAGTGCTTTGATTGTTCTCCCATCCCACCTTAATCTGTTCAAAAGTGGCCAAGAAAGGTTGTACTGTGAAAACTGCACTGGAAGATTCTCCTCATACAATCTAAGCAATATGTTGTCCAGATATCTAAGTAGTCTCCATTCCTGCGTTCGCATTATTTTCCCGTACAACATGTCTGCTTCCGATATGATATCAAGCATTTTGGCAAGGTCTTTGCTTTGCAGGTTGCTTGAAACAATGCTTGAATAAAATGCATTGATTTTTTCTCTTGGATCTATTCGAAGAGAGTATAGTACAACTTGGGCTTCTTCTTTTGATTTTGCCTTAAAGAACGCATTTATTGCAGCATCGATGTTTAAAGTTTTAAATGATTTTTCTGTTTGGGGATCAAAACCAGTTACATGTGCTTGTGCCATATTTAGAAGCGATCTGATATCTCCGCGCGATTCTATGATTATCTTTATTGTGGCACCAGGTCCAAGCGTAGCTCCTTCTTCTTTTAGGACCTTTTGTAGGTACAGTCCAAGCAGTCTTGGCGGAAGTGGTTTTAAGAAAATTGGCTTTGTTGCCTTTTTGATGTTTTTCATCTTGTCTGATTGAGCAGAGTTTGCTGCCAAAATTATTGGGACTGTTGGCTCTTTGAGAATTTTTATCAGCGCCTCTACACCACCGAAATCGGCACGACCGTGAATTCCGTCTACCTCATCTACAAAAATCATTGGCTTGCCAAGCAGTGTCACATTTCCCAAAAGTGGCGTCAGAACTTCTTCGATGTTTGCCTTGTTTCTAACATCGCTTGCATTAAGCCCGATTAGATCGTATTCAAATTCCTTTGCTGCAAGCTGTGCAAGTGTTGTTTTCCCAATCCCTGGAGGCCCGACCAGCAAGACTGGTTTTGCACCTTTTTTCCATTTTACCAGCCAGTCAACAAATGATTTACGAGCCTCCTCATTTCCAACCATGTCTATTATTTTTTTAGGTCGGTGTTTTTCAGACCACATCATGTCTTATCACTTTGGAAGTTTTGATGAAAAATCATCCCAGATGTTTGCCTTCTCTAGTTGATTGAACCAGTATTGGTTGTAGTGTTCAACAGTCAAAAACAAAAACTCCAAAAATTCCGTGTGCGAAAAGTCTTTTGGCAAAAGCCCCAATGCCAGTCTTGCATCGCTCAGATAGAGATCACTTTTTTTCATGGTAAAATCAAATCCTGCCTTTACGCTACCTGTCAAAAGCGAGTAATAAAGAGGCCATGAAGGTATTTTGACAAACTTGTTTTTTATCGAGTCCTCAATTTCATTGCCACAGCCAACAGACTCTGCTGCCCTTGCCATGCCAAGATAAAAGATCTCACCAAGTGGGTTTTTTGCCATAGCCATGTTTCTGCCTGCAGTTCCCATTACTGCTCGATATTTTTTGTAGCATTGGTTCATCTGTTCTTCCGTAATTTTTGTCGGATTGGTCTTGAGTTTGGTATCAATGTACTGGCCAAGACGGGCATCCTTGAACCCTTCCTCAAATTCACGCAGGATCTCCTCTCCACCCTTTGCTATTTTTGCCCGCGCAAGCCTCAAGATGTAGGGGTTCATGAGCTTGTAATCGTCAAGATATTCCAAGTCTTCGTCTTTGTCTACGATTCTGTCCATTGGTTCAGACAAATCTATTGCTATGATATGACCGTCGACTAGATCTTGGCGCATTTGAGCATTCTTGTTTCCATAAAACTCAGACGCAGCATCATAAAGTGCATTAAATACCGGTAGAGTCATCTTTACAAAATTAGAGTTTAGAATTCTAAGAACTCTGTCTTTTAGTACATCACGGTTTTCAAGCCGTGATTTTATGTCAGGAATTTGTGAGTCTTGCAGAATTATTTCATCAGTGCCTACTTCTTGCGCAAATTCTTTTTGTGTTGAAGAGGCAGATACATCGGATTTTATCTCCCTGAGCAAATCATCTGTGAAGCGATCAGCAAATTTTGGAAATTCAGCTTCTGCTTCTTCTTTATATTGATTGAAAAGCTTGAATCCTTTTGACTTGAATAGCCCTTGTTTTAGTATCTGCTTTCCAGGTTTTGTTGACATTAGTGCTTCTTTGCTTACAACAGACTGGTCTTTGCTGCTCACAGTGGCAAACACTTTTTCTTGTTATTTATCCTTTAAAGAAATTCTTAGCTTAAATTAACGAAAAAATCAAGCGTCAGTGTGGAAGTAATCGAGATTCTCAAGGAAGCATCAAAACTAGTCTACAAAAATGTAAAAGAGCTTGCAGGAACAAAAGCAGCCGCAGAAGACCATGGTGTGGGCAGGGGAGGAGATATATCTCGCAAAATCGACATTGTTGCAGAAAAAACCGTTTTGGATTATCTAAAAAAAATTAATTTTGAGTGTGTTGTGCTTGGCGAAGAATGTGGCAGAGTCGAGCTATCAAAAAGCCCAAAAGGGTTTTTAATAATGGATGCAATTGACGGCTCTGCAAATGCCGTAAGAGGAATTCCATTTTTTTGTTGTTCGCTTGCATTTGCAACAGAAAACAAGCTTAGCTCGATAACTGATGGAGTAGTAACAGATCTTACCTCAGGTCAAATGTATTGGGCTATAAAAAACAAAGGCTCATTTTGTGATGAAAAAAGAATTTTTGTTCACAAGGAAAAACCAATCTACAAGATTGTCGGAATAAACGTCTCAGGTGCAACACCCCAACTAGTACAAAAAATTCAGCCAATTTTTGAAAACTCGAATCACTCAAGGCATCTTGGGGCAAATGCACTAGAACTTGCATTGTTTGCTCGTGGTCTAATTGACATCTATATTGACTTGAGACAGAAAATCCGAGTTACCGACATGGCTGCAGGATACATAATTGCAAAAGAGGCAGGTGGCATAATTTTGGATCAAGACCTCAAGCCGCTCGACTCTGATCTTGAATATGAAACAAGACTCTCATTCATCGCGGCAGCAAGCCAAGAAATTCTTTTAGAAATTAAAAATCAAATAAAATTGTAAGCGCCCTTGGCGGGATTTGAACTCGCGTCTCAGCCGTGACAGGGCCGAATTCTAGACCGGACTATACTACAAGGGCGGTGAATTTTTTGATTGAAGTTCCTTTTTTAAAGTTTGGCACAACTGACATCTCATTAGTAAAAGACTAAATTATACACGATTGGCAAAATTGCGAGAGGGTTCGTAGCTCAGCCAGGTAGAGTACCGGACTTTTAATCCGGCTGTCCGGGGTCCGAATCCCCGCGAACCCGCTACTTGACTAAACTTGAAACTTTTGTTGATAGGCTGCGAAATGCCATTGAGACTTCGTTTGTTCGCTTTGTTATGCCTGACCTGTACGCCTGAGCCTTAGACTTTCTATTTGCAATCATTCGTTTTTGCTCTGAGATTCCAGAAGATCCTTGAGATGTCCTGCTCTTTAACGATGTTTGTGTGTTAGTTGACGAGATAATTTTGAGTAGTTTTTTTGGATCTGCGTCTTTTCCCATTGTCGACTTTTTTATTTCTGCCAGTGTCAGTCCAGAGAGGGACTTGTTTGATTGGTGTGCTCCCTGTACTAGCTGTCCTACAATTTTGTGTGCAGCCCTAAACGGTATTCCTTGCTTTACTAGTGTTTCTGCCAAATCAAGTGCAACAAGATATCCAGAGCTTGCCACCTTCTTCATTTTCTGCTTGTTTACCTTTAGTGTGGCAAACATTGCATTCAAAACTACAAGAGATGAGATGGCAATTCTTGAGGCGGCCCATACAGACGGCTTGATTTCCTGCAAGTCTCGCCCATAGCCTGATGCTAGTCCCTTTACAGTACTCAGAACGGCCACCAGATTTCCCACAACGCGGGCAGTCTTGCCCCGAGTCAACTCCAAAAGATCCGGATTCTTTTTTTGCGGCATCACACTGGATGGAGATGAAAACTTGTCTGCAAGCTCAACAAAGGAAAATTCCGATGTCGACCAGATTATGATGTCTTCTGCCATCCTGCTAAGATTTGTCATCAAGATTGCCACATCGCTTACATATTCAGCAACTACGTCTCGGCTGCTTGTAGCATCGATAGAGTTTTCCACTAAGCCCTTGAATCCAAGCATTTTTGCAGTGCTGTTTCTATCAATTGTAATACTCGTTCCACCAATGGGTCCTGCCCCAAGCGGGGATTCGTTTACCCTACCATAAGTAACATAGAATCTCTCCATGTCCCTAAACAACACATCAATGTATGATAGTATAAAGTGTGAAAACGTGCCAATTTGTGCCTGCTGAAGATGCGTGTAAAGTGGCATTGGTGTGTCTGCATGTTTTTGCGCAACAGCCACTAAGGTTTCAATAAAATCAAGTATACATTTACAGATTGTATTTATGTCGTCCCGTATTTTCATCCGAAGATCAAGCGCTACCTGATCATTTCGTGACCTAGCAGTGTGCATCTTTCCACCAGTTTTGAGTCCTGCTTTTTTTATGACAAGTGATTCGATTAATTCGTGAATGTCTTCCGCATCGGAGCTGACAAATTTTTCTTTTTTTATCTTCTCTAGTGCCAAAAGAATTTTTTTAGTTTCAGCTTTGTTTAGAATTTTGTTCTCATAAAGCATTATTGTATGGGCCTGACTTCCAATGATGTCATATTGTGCAATTTGCAAATCGTCATGAATTGATGAGACATAATCAAGTGTGTGTTTGTCTAAACTTTTATCAAGACGCGATCGATACATCAAACTAGAATTTATAATGGTTATATATAGCATAGACGCTTTGTCGTTTATGACACAAGATTTACAAGAATTGAGACGGAAAATTTTTGATGAATTATCAGGAATTGTTGATCCTGAAATAAACACCTCGATTACTGAACTTGAGCTTATCGATAATGTGGACATAAATAATTCTGCAGTAAAGGTAGATTTACACCTGACAAGCCCTTTCTGCCCTGCAGTGTTTGGCTTTAAAATTTGCCAAGACGTTCATGATAATCTTCTCAAAATTGACGGAATAGACGATGTTAAGGTGAACGTCTCAAACCACTTTATGGCAGAAGCTATTAACAATCAAGTAAACAATAGCCCAAATCCAAAAAAGCAGTCCTAATTATTTTCTGAATCCAAGCATGTAGCCTCTAAGAAATTGAATTCCCATTGCTGGATCTACTCCTTTTGGGCATACTTGACTACACGAACCAGCAAAATGGCATCGCCAGATTCCGTGTGATTCATCAATTATCTTTAGGCGTTTGCCCTTTCCTTTGTCTCGGTTGTCTGCTACATATCTATAGGATTGCGCTAGTGCCTGTGGGCCCAAAAATGACGAGTCTGTTGCCATTGTAGGGCATGCAGAATTGCAAAGGCCACACTTGATACAGTTTGCAAACTGGATGTATTGCTCTAGCTCCTCTGGGCTTTGAGAAAACTCTTTTGTGTTTTCAGTTGCTTCAGAATCTTCTCGTATTATAAACGGCATCATTTTTTTGTGGTTTGCAAACATTCTTTTGAAATCAACTACCAAATCACGAACAATTGGAAAATTGTTCATTGGTTCAACAGTAATTACATCAGAGTTCAGCTCCGAGATTTTAGTAAAGCAAGCAAGTTTTGGTCTTCCATTTATTTTCATTCCACATGAGCCACATGAGGCCTGTCTGCAAGAATATCTCACGGCAACGGAATGGTCAAGATGTTTTTTGACATCCAAAATTGCATCAAGTACTGTAGTCCATCTCTCATACGGAACCTTGAATTCCGCAAATTGTTGTGTTGCGTCGTGTTCTGGATTGTATTTTGCAATACGTAGAGTGATTGTCTTTGATGATGAGATCTCAGTTGATGATTGTTCCTCTGCTATTTTTTGTGCAGATTCACTCATCTACGTCATCCCCATGCTTGCCATCAATATAGTTCTTGAACCGTAGGCAATTAGTATTGCCATTGCTGCAAGGCAACCATATGTCACTGCTTTTTCGTATGAATGTCCCTGCCTTATCTCCAAGAGTATGACTCGCAATCCGTTGAATCCGTGTACAGACAACAAAATCAGAATCAGTTCCAGCATTATTGCGTATGGAAGAAACTCATAGTTAGCAATCACATTCTCATATTCTAGCGAGGCACCATAATCCATCGTTAGTCTGAACAAGATGTGCACTGCAACTAGTACTACTGCGCCAAGCGCGGTGCCATAGTGAATTTTCATTATTATGCTTTCACGCAATTTTATTCACCAAGCAATACGCTGAGGCCGTACATCATTGCCAGAGCCGCAAGTCCAATTGATGCGTAAATGCAAAGCTTGTGCATATTATTCTGAGATGCAGGAATGTAAGGATAATCAGGTCTTGCTGGTTTGCCGACTCCAATCCCCCCATGTCCAAGCATCACACGTATTCCGTTTGCCGTATGAAAGACACACATGCCAATTACTAGAGTTAAAATGATGTGGCCCTCCGTTGTCTGTGTCAGCTCCAGCATTGCGTTCCACGCTTCCTTTCCATTTAGAATGGAGCTGGTCTCATAGATGTGTCCAATCAAATAAGCGAGCAGTCCAAGGCCCGTTATTCTCATAAGCCAGTATGCAACGCGTTCTATTCCATATCGGCCCGGATTGGCCATTCCTTTGATTCCTTCTTTGTTTTCGTTTCGTTTCATCTAGTATTTTCTCTCCACTGGTTTATACCTAGTAATTGTCACCGGATGTTTTTTCATTATTGGTCCCTTTGGATCATAATAGGCAAGCGTGTGATGTAAAAAGTTTGTATCGTCTCTTTGTGGATAATCAAGTCTTGCGTGCGCTCCACGAGATTCCTTTCTGTTAATTGCGCCAACAAGCACAACTTCTGCAACTCTGAACATTGAATCAAGCTCCATAACATTACTAAAGTTTGTGTTGTATTCCTTTGCTTTGTCATCCACATGTTTCCAAGTCTTTACTTTTAGTTCTCGCAGCTTCTGTAGTCCCTCGATTAGGTCAGTTTCCGTTCTATAGACATATGCCTTGTCATTCATAATGTCGGTTAGTTCCTGTCGTATTTCATATGGGTTGTATTCTCCCTGCCCTCTGAAAATTCCATCATAGATTCTTTTTTCCTCCAATGTAACTAGGTGATGTGGAAATTGCGAAGTCGATTTAGCATTTAATGCATGTTTAGCTGCAAGCTCGCCTGTGATTTTTCCCCACACAACACACTCTGAAGTAGAGTTTGCTCCGAGTCTGTTTGCTCCATGAACACTATTACATGCTGCTTCTCCTGAGGCCCAAACCCCCTTGAGTTCTGTTGCACCGTCGATATTTGTGTGAATTCCACCCATCATATAGTGACATACGGGTCTGACATCAAGTGGTTCTTGAGATGGGTCTATGCCAGAGAATTTGATGCTGATTTCTCGGATTGCGCCTAGTTTTTCTCTGATTCTGGCATCACCCACATGCCTAAGATCAAGCTTCAAACAATCAACGCCCGTTTCGTGCTTAAAGCCTCGTCCTTCGCGGATTTCTGCCATCATTGCTCTTGACGTTATATCACGTGGTGCCAGTTCCATCTTACCTGGGGCATATTTTTTCATGAATCGTTCGCCATTATTGTTTAAAAGATATCCCCCCTCTCCCCTTGCTCCTTCAGTAATCAAAATGCCAGATGGTAAAATTCCGGTTGGATGGAACTGCACGAACTCCATGTCCTTTAATGCAAGTCCTGCACGAAATGCCATATCAAGACCATCTGGAGTTGACGAATAGGCATATGTTGCAAAGCTGTACAATCTTCCAGCACCACCAGATGCGATGATCAGCGATTTTGCCTTTATTACATAAAACGTTCCACTTGACAGCTCAATTGCCGTTATTCCCACAAATTGCTGTCCATCATGAATTATACCTGTAACAAACCATTCATTGAGAAACTCAATGTTGTCAAACTTTTGACATGTATCATAGAGTGTTTGCATCAAAAAAAATCCAACCTTGTCTGACGCATACGTAGCGCGTGGAAAGCTGTATCCACCAAAGTTTCTTTGGTCAATACGACCATCCTTTCTTCTGGACCACGGCATTCCCCAATGGTCAAGCTGATAGATCTCACTGGGCATTTCTTTGCAGAGTCGTTCTGCAACATCCTGATCTGCTAGAAAATCACTGCCCTTTACTGTATCATATATGTGAGATTCGATAGTATCTCCTTCTTCCTCAAATATTACTGCGGCTGTTCCGCCTTCGGCAGAAACAGAGTGTGAGCGCATCACCTGAACTTTTGATATCACTCCAATCTTTAGCGATGGACCTGTCTTTGCGGCCTCCAATGCAGCACGCAAACCAGCAAGACCAGATCCGACTATAATTAGATCATAATCGATAGAATCAACCATTTGCTACCATGAACTTCTAAAAATCGGATAAATAGGTATCGTAAAAATAAAACGTAATTAGCCGTTCGTAATCTTTATATTTATCGCTAGCGATATCACTAGCGATGACGACACAATGGTTCCAACGGGTTGGAAGTTCAATTCCGCGAGGTTTTTCAAGATATTATATTTTAGAGCTACTTGCAACAAAGCCACATACTGGAAAAGAGATCATTGATTCTGCAATTGAGCAAAGTGATGGAAAATGGAAACCATCACCTGGCCTAATCTATCCACTTTTGGGCAGACTCTTAGATGAGGGACTAATTGAAGAGACAAAGGACGGCAAATACCAAATAACAAAAAAGGGTCGAGCTACTGCTGATGATCTTGAGGCAATTAACAAGATAATTAAAAATCAGCTTGAAGTACTAATTAAAGTCAAAAACATTGGAAGGTTTGTGGTGATGGATATAATAGAAAGAATGAGTATGATGGGCACACTTCTTAGCTCAAATGTATCTAAGATGACAAAAGAAGAGATGCAAAAATACCGCAAATTCCTCCAGTCTGAGCTTCAAAAGCTAGACGAGCAAGAATCCAAACAGGGAAAAGAGATTAAAATCGAATAATTTTTTGTATTAAAAAAAGAAGATTGGTGTGAAAGTTGTGCTATCTAGGAAGCCATTCCCCAGCTTCTAAGTATTTCTGCAGTAAATGGATATACGCATGCTGGCGCACCTGTTGTGCGAATTACTAGCTCAAATCCAGCTCTACATTTTACGTTTTCTGGTGCAGTTCCACCTGCTACTTGTTTAAGTGGGGCAGGGACTTTGCTTGGTGTTCCAGGTACAAAGTCTACTATTTCCGCTCCTGTTATTTTAACAGCATCGCGTATGACGTTTGTTCTTGAACTTTGGTCTTGATCCCACAAATCAACAACGAGTGCTGATGTATCAACTGGTTTTACTGGTCTGAAGGAAAACACCACTTCGGTACGGAACTCGTCAAGTTGTGTTGCTGTCGCAGTAGCATCCTTTAGAAGACCTCCATTATCCATCACACTTACTGTTTGTGCGCCTGTAAAGGCTTGGTTAAAGGAGATTCTGGCCTTGTCGTTTCGATTTTTGTCGTCTTGATAGTCAGATATAGTAATAGCTACATTTCTTAATGCAGCTACACCATCATTTTCATAAACTACCAGTTTTATTTTAGACAAGGTTCCTATGTTAAGTGTCATGGTTGGAATTGTTTGGATCTGATTTTCTACATCAAATGCCCTACCGCTGATGACTAGTCCATTTTCTACTATTCGTTGCCCATTATCTAGTACGCCTATTGTTGGTGCTTCACAAGGTCTATCACAAATTTCAGCATACGCAGTTGTAAGTATAAAGACTGAAGACAGTATACCTGCTGCAATTACTAATTGAAGTAATATCTTTGTCATTGGATTGAACTCATAGTGGAGATAATTAAATCATATGTAAGATACGAGTCCTAAGTAGTTCGGTCTTGTATATACTGATTATCTTTGTAGCTAATCATAAATAATTAGGTAAATCATGTTTTTTATTGAAAACCCTAAAGACGCTTATCAACGATCCCTCAAAACCCCTTGTCATTCCAGGAGTTTATGATGCAATAGGTGCAAAAATTGCACAAAAGGTCGGCTTTGAGGCAATGTTTCAGACGGGATATGGGACTTCTGCTACTTTGTTTGGGATGCCAGACTATGGTTTTATTGGCTCTACTGAAACGGTGGAAAATGCAAGAAGGATTTGCAGAGCTGCCTCAGTTCCAGTTATTGTTGATTCCGATACAGGTTATGGAAACGCTCTAAGTGTTTGGAAGCTTGTAAACGAGCTTCAAGCTGCCGGTGCTGCAGGGATTTTCCTAGAGGATCAAAGATGGCCAAAAAGATGTGGACATATGACAGGAAAAGAAGTAATTGAAAAAGAAGAATATGCGGAAAAACTCCAAGCTGCAATTGATGCAAAAAAAAGCAAAGACTTCATCATAGTTGCACGCACAGATGCAAGGGCAACAAGGGGCCTTGATGAAGCAATTGAACGAGCCAGATACTATAAGAAGATAGGTGCAGATGCAGTCTTTGTTGAGGCTCCAAAATCTATTGATGAGATGAAAAAGATTGGCAAGTCAATTAATGCTCCGCTTGTTGCAAACATGATCGAAGGAGGTGCAACACCCATCAGTTCTGCCAAAGAGCTGCACAAGATGGGTTTTAAGATAATTTTGTACCCACTTTCTGTGCTCTATGCTAATACCTTTGCCTCACTTCAAATACTAAAGGAACTACGAAAGTCAGGCACAACTAGAAAACTAAAAAAGAATGTGGTAAGCTTTGATGAATTCAACGAAATTGTTGAGCTACCAAAGTTCAGAAAGCTAGAACTACGCTACAAACAATAAAATAAAAAAGTTCAAGTAAAGCGCCCTCTTATGGAGCGTTTCTCTTTACTTCGATCTCGATTGTAGATACGTTTCGTTGTTTTCCGTCTTTTGATTCTAGTTGTTCAGAGCCTATCTTTATTTGGCCAATGGAGTATCCAGCATTTTCGGTTTTTCTTGAGATGATTTGTGCAACATCTACTGCACGTCCGATGCTGAGTCCTCTGGCTTTGATATGCACTGCTGGCAAGTTCGCCAATTGAATTAGCGTAGACGTGACGTACGCCATCAAAGGTTTCTTGCCAATGAAGATTGTGTCTCTGTTTTCGCTGGACATGGTTTCATAACTATATATGGATAATTTAAAGCTAAAAACGAAAGTTGTAAGCAAATTGCAAAAATTTCTTATTAACTGACGTGTAAATACCAAGTAAAAATGGCCTCGTCTGAGGAATTCAAAAAAATCATAGAGTCTGGCTCTAAAGAAGAAAAGATCGGTAGTCTCGAATTAGAAACTAATACCAAAGACCCAAAAATACTCAACCTGATAATTTCAGAGCTTGATGATAAGGACATAGAGGTAAGGGGTGAGGCGTTTAGCACATTAATGTTAAATGAAAACGACATATCAGACGTTTTAATTGAGAACCTAAAAAATCAAAGCAAGAACATACGTGGTTATTCAGCACTCATCTTAGCAAATAGAAACGATAGAAAGGCCATTACAACAATTGCAGAGCTGACCTCAGATGAGAGCTCAATGGTTCGATCTTGTGCAGTTGGAGCATTAGGACATATGAAAGCAGTTCAAGCATGTCTTGCAATAAGAAAGTGTTTGGAGGACTCTAATCTAGAAGTAAAAAAGAGCGCAATCAAGTCAGCAATCGATATTGGCGATAAAACCCTTCTTGAAAAACTTGATGAACTTTCAAAAGAAAACGATCCTGAAATTGAAAAGCTTCTAGTGCTTGCCAAAAACAATTTGTAAGTGGACCGGGAGGGATTTGAACCCTCGATCTCACCCATGCCAAGGGCGTATCCTACCAGTCTAGACGACCGGCCCAAATAACCAGAGAGAAAATTCTGATCGTTTTACAAGTTTGTAGATTGATTATTAACTTTAGCTAAAACCAACAAATTTTGGTAAAAGATTATCATAAAATATTTAACCGTCATCTAATAGGTCTGTCTGTGGTAGTAGAAAACCAAGCGACCATCACTTACATTCAATTACTAAAAGAGGATTTAGCAATTTACCGACTTGTTCCAAATGACGGAGTCATACCAGAATACAAAGCTGGTCAGTTCATAACAATTGGCATGCATGTTCCAAGTGAGGGCAAGGTAATCCGCAGAGCATATTCGATTGCATCTCATCCTGAAAATAAAAAATACATCGAGCTTGTAATCAGATGGGTAAGAAAACCATTACCTGGAAGACTAACAACTCAGCTTTTCAATGCAAAAGAAGGCAACGAATTAACTTGGATAAAACCTACAGGTGCAGCATTACTAATTAATGACAAATTATCAGACGGTCAAAAAGATGAAAGAAGAATTGTTTGTCTTGGCGGAGGAACTGGTATTGCCCCCTTTGTGAGTTTTGCACAACATCTGCACACCACTGGTGATAAAAGAGAGATTGTAGTGCTTCACGGTGCAAGCTATATTGACGAACTAAGTTACAAGGACTTGTTTACCGATTTAGAAATGGAAAGTCTCGATAGAGGTCGGGACAAGTGGAATTTTAAATATCGAGCTGCAATCAGCCGCCCACAGGAATGGTTTAACAGATCGTGGAGCGGTCAGGCCGGAAGAGTTGAGACCTTCCTTAGATCAAAAGATGGCGATCCATCACCGCTTGAACAGTTAATTGGTGAAAAAGTTACTCCTCAAAACACAATGTTTTACATTTGTGGATGGCAGGGTACCATAGATGGTTGTATGGATTACCTTAGTGCAAAGGGATTTGTAACTGAGCGAAACAAACGACCAGATGGAAGTTTTGAAGTCAAGTTCGAGTCATACGGGTAGTGGCTCAAAAGTAATATTGTATAGTTTTATTTCAGTTTCGGGGACGTAGGTTAGCTTGGTATACTGCCAGCCTCGGGCGCTGGAGATCATGGGTTCAAGTCCCATCGTCCCCAGTAATTCTCAAGCATTGAAATAGGACAAGAATTTAATCAAGATGTTTGACAGTTGCAATCTACCTTGCACACTTAAATCCAGTCACAAACGCACATGTAGAGATTATCGAGGAACTGAAAAAAGATGCCAAAGTCAAAGTCATGCCAGTGGTTTTTTTGGATGATGGACTCGAGGTAAACAGCCGCAGTTTTCCATTCAGTTTTGAGATAAGAAAAAAAATGCTCACTACTGTTTTTGGCGACTCTATTGAGGTCTCCTCAAACTATACCTTTCATGCTCCATTTTTCAAATATTTCCCCCCGATATTATCGCCATATTCTTGGAAATTAAGAAGCCAAATCCTGAAAGGGGTAAATGAGGATTTTTACACTTATACTGGAGACAAAACTGAAGGTATGATGCTCAAAGCATACAGGTTGAATCCAAGGGTCGGTAAACGAAAAGAGGTCTCAGCATCCTCTGTAAAAAACAAGCTATACGATGCGGCACATGGAAAAGAAAGCGACTGGAAAGATGATGTTCCAAAAGAAGTAGTGGAAATAATCGAGGAGAGTTGGGATGTTGTAAAAAAATACGCATCCGCCCCAGATGCGACAACACGAATTGCTGGAATGAAGTTTCCAAAAGCAGGTCATAAGACAAGATAGATTAATGCCACGCTTGGAGAAAATTCCATGAGATTAAACGTTTCAAAATTTGTTTGGTTTGACGGTAAATTCATGACACTTGAAAAAGCCAAGGTTCCAATAACTACACATGCGATTCATTATGGCACGTCTATTTTTGAGGGAATCCGCGCGTATTGGAATTCAAAAAATCTCCACATTTTCAGACTGGATGACCACATCAAACGATTTCGAAGATCAGGTCAGTTTTACTCTATTACACTAGACTATTCAGATGAACAGCTAATTAATGCAATGATTAACTTGTGTAAAAAAAATAACACAAAGAAATCCTGTTACATTCGTCCGTTTTATTTTGTAGGTGATTACGGCATAAACTTGCACGTAAATGAAACTGCCCCAACTCATACGGCCGCTTTCATGTTTATCTTTGGGGATTTGTTTAACAAAAATGGAATCAGTGCAGGTATTTCTTCGTGGAGAAAATTCAGTGACGCCTCGACTCCAACCCTTGCCAAAATGGGCGGGAACTATCTAAATTCAATTTTAGCTACTCAAGAATGCAAACGTAATGGGTACGATGAAGCAATTTTACTTGATTTGCACGCAAACATAAGTGAGGCTCCAGGAGAGAACATTTTCATGGTAAAAAATGATGTTCTGATTACTCCGCCGCTTGAATCCTCCGCACTTAAAGGAATTACTCGAGATTCTGTAATGAAACTAGCAGAAGATCTTGGATATCAGGTCAAAGAAAAAGAGATCAGCCGCAGCCAGATTTATCTTGCAGACGAAGTCTTTCTTACAGGCACCGCAGCCGAAATTACACCCATTGTGAACATCGACGGCAAAAAGATTGGTTCCGGGATGACTGGCAAGGCTACAAAGAATATGATGAATGCATATCAGGATGTAGTAATGGCAAGAAATGGAAAATATTTTGAGTGGTTAACACCGGTGTACTAGCATGAAAATTGCTCAAATTGGTGTTGGAGGATGGGGCAAAAACCACGCCAGGGTTTTATCACAGCTTGGTGTTTTGGTGGCAATCTGCGATGCAGACCAAAACAAGGCAAAAGAAACTGGACAGAAATACAATGTCAACTACTATACCTCACTCGATGCTATGTTAAAGGACGAAAACATCGATGCAGTGTTTGTCTGCACACCAACAGCTACACATTTTGAAATTGCGACAAAAATAATTCAGAAAAAAAAGAGCGTTTTTGTCGAAAAACCAATGACATATGATTCACAAGAAGGAATACAACTCTTAGAGCTTGCCAAAAAAAATGGTGTTTTGTTAACCTGTGGCTATATTGAGAGGTTTAATCCAGCAGTTGAGGGGGTAAAAGACTTTGTGAAATCTAAAAAATACGGTGATCTCATAATGCTAGAATTTCATCGAGAAAACAGAATGCCTCTACACATAAAGGATGTTGGCATAATTTATGATACCACTGTACACGACATAGATACTGCAATGTGGCTTTTTGATGACACGCCAGAAGTTGTTTTTGCAAGATCAGGAAAGATAAGACATGACCATGAAGATTTTGCAACAATAATGCTTGGATTCAAAGATAACAAAGTGGCAATAATTTCTTCGAACTGGATAACATCAGCACGTATAAGACATTTTAACGCCGTATGTACAGAAGGAATAATTTCAGGCGATTTTCTTTCACAGGAAGTCAAAATTCAAAAAGACCAGCAAATTGAAACGCTCACAAAAGAAAAGCAAGAGCCGCTAACACTTGAAATCAAAAGTTTTCTTGATGTGCTGGAAGGAAAAGTAAATCTAAGGGTTAGGCCGGAGGATGCAGTAAATGTCACCAAAATTGCAGAGGCGGCCTTGCTGTCAAGTAAAAAGGGAGTCCCAATCTACCTAGATCTGAAATGAACAAAAAAATGATGGACATCTTAGTGTGTCCAATTGACAAACAGTTTCCACTTGAAATCATAGAAATGAAGTCAAAAGATCAAGTTGTAATTGAAGGGGCACTATACTGTACCAAGTGCAGTCGGTTCTATCCAATTATTGAGGAGATACCGATAATGTTGCCTGATGAGCTTAGAAACAAAAAACAAGATATCGATTTTTTGGAGAAGAATAAAGAAGATTTGCCTCAAAAAATAATTAAACATGCAAATCCATGGCACCTGTGATATCTTTTGGTAACTAAATTTGTTTCAAAAAAAGCCAAGCTTGGAAAAAAAGTAAAAATTTGGCATTTTGCGTATGTTGGAGATAATACCATCATAGGAAACAATGTAAAGATTGGCTCGCTGGCACATATTGACTACAATGTAACTATTGGCGATAACACCATGATAGAGGGTCTTGTGTATATCCCACCACTCTCGAGGATTGGAAAAAACGTATTCATTGGTCCTGCTGCAGCCCTCACAAACGATCCGTATCCTCCTTCGGGAAAAATGGTCGGAGTGACAATCAAAGATGGGGCCGTGATTGGCTCCCGAGCAGTCATAATGGCCGGCGTCACAATTGGCAAAAATAGCGTGGTCGCGATGGGAGCGGTAGTAACAAAGGATGTTCCAGATGACACTTTAGTAGCTGGCGTTCCTGCCAATGCAAGATATTCAAGAGAGGAATACGATAAAAAGCAAAAAAAGTGGCAGGGCTAGAACTTAATCTGTTTTTGGAATATTTTGTTTTTCATCTTTGTCAGTACAAGTACCCAGATCACCACAAGCACAACTGCAATCACTGCCTTGATTATTGAGCTAATAAAAAAGTCAAGCTGTTCTCCATATCCCTCAACTGAGATTTGTGAGACCAGTGTAACAAGTACGGCTCCTCCTATCAATATCAATATCCACATTGCTGCAATGAAGATATAGATTAGAGAGTGACCCATGTCTTTACCTCCATCAAAAATGCAGTAATTATTGCCAAAATTCCTGAAAACACGGCTAGCCGAAATATTGTAAACCCTATTTCTTTTTCGGTTAATGGCTTTCCTGCCACGATTAATCGGACGAGTGTTATCGGCGCATCAGTTTCCTTTGTGGCTGTAATCTTATGATCGTCAGTGTGGGTCGTAGGGTTTTTTATCTGTCTGTGTTCTACTATGCGTTTTACGCTAGACAAAAACAGAAATGAGTTGATGACTGCAGGTAGTAGCGCAACTGCTGCAATTACCTCGACATGTCCTATGATTGCAATTACGCCATACATTGCGCCAAGGCCAAGAGCCCCCGAGTCGCCCGGAAAGATCCTACTTGGAAATCTGTGATACTTGTAAAATGCAAGTGATGCAAAGGCCAAAGGCAAAGTCATTATTGCGACAGAATAGTTTTGCAAGATAAAGAGTGCTATTGCCAGAGAAAAAGCGGCAATGGTCATAAACCCGCTTGCTATCCCATTCATCACGTCAATTGAGTTTATTGTGTTGCCAGTAATCGGAATCATGAATATTATTACTCCAAGGTATAATGCTGGGATCTTGACTGCGCCAAAAAGAGGAAATTCTAGGTTGCTATCATAAGCGCCAAGCAAAATTATTGGAATTGCTGCAACGGCAAGAGCAACTGGTTTGAACCAGCCGCCAAGAACCCTTCTATCGTCCACAAAGCCCACTATAAAGGCAGCAGAGGTTGTAATCAGTATGGCTGCAATTCCTTTTGTAATTAGTTCATCTGCTGGAAGAAGAAAATAAAGTGAAATTTCTGATAAAATTATCCCTGCAAGAATTGCTGGCCCACCTGGTCTTGGGATCATTGCGCCCCCAACGCGATTAACATCTTTTACAACCCAATTGCGTTTTGTGAGCTGTTTTATTAGCGGTGGAACCAAACCCAAAACAACAAAGAACGCAATAAGCGAGGCCACTATTGCCGAAATTATCTCAGCTTGCACTTATCTTACTTTTTTCAGTTGGGATTTAATATTATCTGCAAGTGTTGGGCCAATTTTATCAATCTCAGCCAGCTTGTCGACTGGTATTTTTTTTAGATCATCTATGGTTTTGATGCCGCGGCTGTAAAGCTTGCGTGCTCGAACCCGTCCAATTCCCTTGATTTGAACTAGGTCAGATAATTCTTCTTTTATTCCATATAGTAGTCTTTTTCTTAGAATTGCAAGCTCTTCTAAAAGATCAGATCTTCCAAGCAGCTTTGCCAGCTCATAAAGACAGTATGAAAGCCAGTCTGCCATTTCGACTAGTCTGTGCATATCACCAGATTCAATGTTGAGGTTGTCTGATAGTTGGATTTCAGATGATTCGCTTATCCAAGAGTGCAATGCAAGTAAGCTTCTTGAGCAATCGTATTCTGAGATGGATTCAACAAGTTCTGAGGAATGATTTTCCAACAAGACACTTATGGTTTCATAATCTCTATTTCTAAGGGAAAACTTGGGAAAGAATTCTTCGCAGCTTGAAATGATGTGCAAGAATCCAAGTGTGTGTCTTTTGTTTTCTGAGACCATTTCTATTCCCCGTCTAAAATAAATTGCAGTGAGTGGGTCTATGTACAACATTGAGACCTTTTTGCCAAATTCTGTTGAGGCAAACCGCTCTCCTTTTTGCACTATGAGGTTTTCACGCAAGAGAAATTTTTTGGCAATCTCAATTGAGAACCGTAGTGTGTTTTTTCTTGTCTGAAGACCTGCTAATGTCTTTGAAAAAAATTCAAAGAGTTCCTCATTTTTTATTCCCGGATTTGATACAATGTGACTCAAAATGTGAATTCTTAGTGCCTTGTCGTTTGTAAGCTGCGACTCTATTGGTTCTGGACTTCCATTTACATAATAGTCAATTAGATCAGATGCATTTGCATTGCCAACTATTATTGCCTCTCCAAAACTGTCGTATTGTGGTCTCCCTGCCCTACCACAAAGCTGCTTGTATTCTAAAATGCTGATTGGCTTGTTGGTAGCAGATTTGACATCATATCTTGCAACGTTTGATATGACTACACGTCGTGCCGGTAGGTTTACGCCTGCAGCAAGTGTTGGGGTTGAAGCAAGCAATTTGATTTTGCCATCTCTAAATTCGGTTTCGATTATTTGTCTGCAGTTCTGATTGAGTCCTGCATGATGAAACCCCACACCTTTTTTTAAAAGTGCAGCTAGTGTTTTTACCAACTCAGTATGCTCATTGCCATCAAGTAGTTTTTTTGAGATCTCACCAAGGTACTTTCTTTCAGGGTCAGAGAGAAATTTTGATACAGCGTCGGCTCCTTTTGCAGCCAAAGAGGCAGAACGCGTTCTTGTTTCTGCAAAGATCAACGATTGTCCCCCATTTTTTATTGTATCAATACACAAGTCAATTGGTGGACCTCGAATGCTTGATTCGATTTCTACTGATTCGCCGTTGTTCCATAGAATCGTTCCGCCATCAAAGACTCCCTCCGTTAGAGGCACTGGTCTCCAATCACTTGATACCAGTGCACATCCAAGCCACTCTGATAGCTCATCGGAGTTTGTTATGGTTGCACTTAGGGCAAGAATTTGAGGTTTTGTTTCCATTTTTTTGAGTTTTGTCAAAAGTACTTCAAGCGTTGGGCCCCTGTCCTGATCACCAATTAGGTGGACTTCGTCTGCCACAACAAGCCCTATTTTGTCAACCCATCCTGCACCATGACGCATAAGTGAATCCATTTTTTCGTTTGTAAGCACTATAATGTCTGCATTTTCGGCTTCTTTGTCTACTGAGTCAAAATCACCAGTAGAAATTGTTACCTTGATAGTTCTGCCTAGGTTGATTTTTTCCAGTTTTTTGAATTCAAAGAATTTTTCTGATGCAAGAGCCCTAAGCGGTGTCAGATATACGATTTTTCCTTCCTTGTTTTTTAGAAAATTCATTATTGCAAGCATTGCAATGAGTGTTTTTCCGCTTGCCGTAGGTGCTGCAACAAGAACGCTTTGCCCACCCAATAACCCTGCATCTATTGCATCCTTTTGTGGTGGAAATAGTTCTGTTATTCCTTGTTCGGCTAGAAATTGCTTTGCGGTGTAGTCTAGTTCAAGTTCAGCTATCTTCATACCCGGTTATAATGACCAGGCTTGGATTCATAAATTGATGCTTCACGCAGCATCCTTCGAATAAAGTTTCTTGCCTCTTCTTCTGTAAACTTGCCTGTCTTTGCAAGCTCCTTTACAAACAGTTTTTCCTCAACTGGTGTTTTGTGGTCTCCTTCAAGTGATTTTAGAACATCCATGAATAGTTGTAGTTTTGAGACTTCGCTGTGTGGCCTTCCCTGAAGTACGCCAAGATCAACTTTGCCAGTGTTTACGTCGACTCCTGCGTCCTCAAGCATGCTTTGAATTAGATATATTGCCCGCTCAGCATCTTCGCCATCAACCTGATCCTTCATCAAAAGCTTTGCTCTCGCAGTAGCTAGTCTGATTAGCCCTCCAAGCTGTCTTGGTGTTACTGTGATCATTTCTTCTGATTCCACATTTCTCATCTTCATGTAATATTCTAGTAATTTTTCTTCTGCTTCTGGGGTAAGGAGGGGATCACTTCTTTTGCAGTACGACAGATATTTTGTAAAAATATCGACATCAATGAGTGACCTATTATCTGGGGATGAGCGCTTGTGTAGATTTATGATATGCCGTGCGATAGTCCTGTCTTTTTCCTTTGATGGAATGTCTCGCACAACAAAGATCAGGTCAAATCTTGTAAGAAGTGGGATTGGTAATGCAACGTTTTCTGTGATGTTTTTGAATGGATCGTATTTTCCATACATCGGGTTTGCTCCAGCTAAAATCGATGTTCTTGCGTTTAGGGTGGCAACTATACCACCTTTTGCGATGCTTGCAGATTGTTGCTCCATTACTTCGTGTAGTGCGCTTCGGTCTTCTGGCTTCATCTTGTCAAATTCATCTATGCAATTGTGAATGTAAACTAGAGATGCCTCATAGTTGTGGTAGCTACCTACACTAAGATCATACACATAACCGTCATATGGAACCCTTCCCACACTTACGACTTTCTCCGTACCTCTTGTTATTGGGCCCTTATGATGAATCTCAAATGTGCCTTCTCGGTGGGCTTTGATGCTGTGATTCTTGATTCCTTCAGTGAATCGAGATATGTCTCGACCAGTGATCTGTATTAACGGAAATCCTTTGCGCGTCTTTCGTATTTTTGCGGATATGCCGACTCTACGTAATGCATAAAGCATTACACGTAATTCATGTTCGGACGTTGATGGGTATAATCTGGCTGCAACGATCTTGCCATGCACATGATTAAAGTCACCATCCGTATCAAACACCCCTGCAAGAAATGACCAAAGTGATTTGTCTGAAAGCAATAATGTGTTGTCAATGGAAGGATTCTTGGTAAGGAATCTTGTTTTTCTTAATAACACTTTGTCGGTGGTATGTAGTTGATACATACGAGAGACTAGAACATATTTTCCAAGTGTACGGATTTTGTCACCTTTGTCATATAGTGCAAAGACATCAGAATGTTTCTGTATGTTTTCTATTACATCAGAATTAATTTTTGATTGACTTATTGTGATGCTGTGTGCTGTTGTGTAACCATCTCCATATACACATCCAATAACATAAGCTTCATCCTCGGTTAAATCTAGAGTGCATGCTGGTTTGAAAACTCGTACAGGGGCCCTTATCAAATCACCAGACTTGACATCTTGTGCTTTTACCCACTTGTTCTTCACATGTGTTGTACGTCTAAGTAGATGTTCTGGAGTCAGTTTGAGTGTCAAGCCAGACGAAAAAGTCAGTTTAATGACATCTCCTGTGTGTCTTTTTCTCATTATAGCAAAAGCATTACCATCAATGTCTGCCCTAATGTTACTGTCATAAATTCCGATTGGAATTAGCTCTTTTTTGGCTTCTCGACCTGATTTTGTGATATAGATATCGCCTTTGATATTATCCCACAACTTGCCAACAGGAATCAACGCATTACCGGTATAGAGCTCCGTGTCTTCCGTCATGCAGACTAGGCCTTGATCTCCCAAAACCACGGCTCCAGCTTCGAGCATCATAATTCCAGTTTTGTCACGAACTACTGCTGCTGTGAGTCCTGCTGCAGTCGAACCCCTCCCAGAGGTATACAGTCCCCGAGGGGCAACCCTTGCACAAAATTTAAGCAACTCGCTCTTTCCGGTACCTGGATCTCCAACTAGGAAAATGTTGATATCCCCCCTAATCTTTGTGCCATCCTGTAACACTCTCTGCGTTGAACCAACCATAAGCAAAAGAATCGATTCTTTGATTAACGAGTGTCCCTGAATGTGGGGAGCAAAAGAATTGATCAATCGTTCGTAGACATCTGGACTTCTTGCCAAAGATTTGATTAGTTTTTCTTCTTCTGGTGAGATTTCTTCTCTTTCCGTTCTTCTCGAGTTTTTGGATCCCTTTCCTCCAAGGAATTCAATGTTATTTCCCTCTATTCGAAGTCTGTGAAGTCCGCTGTGGATACGAGTACCAGTAATTTGTTCCTGCTCAATTCTCACTATTCCAGTAAGAATTATTCTGTCTCCTGGTCTTGCATTATCCACAAGATCCTGCCTTATTGTTACATCGATGTAATGAGGCAGTTGTCCTGGCGGCAGGTCTTCGGGTAACTCTTGTAGCCTTACAATTTGAAAGTCGATAAATTTACTTTGTTCGGAATCAATTCGCATATCACGATGAGCACACTTTTCGTGTGAGCATTTGCTTGGCGTGTAGATGCTCAAGCCCCTTTCTAGCGGAACCTCGGTGAGATGTCCCTCTGGGCACTTGTAGACGACACTTTTTGCAAGGGGTTTTACTTCGGATGCACGCACAACCATGCCTGAAACGCTTGTTAGCTTGCCTATCACTTCGGCATTTATTTGTCGAAGGCTGCGTTGCATCGGATAGTTTGCAATTCTGACTCTAATATCATCAGCAATTTTCTTTGCATAGTCTGGGAATCTTTCTTCTAAGATGTTTTTTACTGCACGTGAAAATGCGTAAAGAATCTCATCTGGCTCGACGTTAAATTTCGTCTCAATGTCTTTTTGTGATACTATATCGTTATAGTCTACAACAATATACTTGGCCTGCTTTGCCATCATTTGATCAATTTCTTCTACATATCTGAATGAGCCAGATTTGTCCTTAAATGAGGCAAGAAAACTTTGTACCTGATCAATTAGTGCCCCACGTGATTGAGTCTCAAGTGTCATTTTTTATCACCAAATATCTGATTTACAAAATCTGTGCTGTTTTTGTGTATTATATTGTACAGTGCACGTTCTTCTATTGATAGCTTCTTTGCAGTATCAGCAGTAAGCTCCATTGAATTTGCACGTGGGACTAGTTTTCCTAGTCTTTTTCTTATCAAAGTCTTTAGTAAGCTTTGAAGCTTGTCGTATTCTTTTTCAGACTGTCTTGACATATAACCAGTCACTTTGATGTAAAAATCCGGCTCAAGATGAGACAGCTCTTCGCCTTGAAAGTTCTCCTTTGAGATAGATTGAGTAAGCTCAATTCCCATGTCTGATTCTTGTATTTCTGCATGTTTTTCTGATTCAAGTGTTTGTGCTATCCATCGAGGAATGTTAAGAACCTCGCCTTGTTTTCCGCTGATCTCAACATCGGAGACGTTTATCTTAAAATCATGATTAATGACGGTTTTTACGTCCTGTGTATCATATCCTATAGAATAAGCCTGCAAAAGCTCGTTTATTTTCAACATTTATCAAACTTGCTTCAAGGATTTAATGGATACGATCGATCAATTGTGTTTACAAATAGCTAAGATCATTTGATCCTCAGCCGTAATGTATTAGTAAGATCAGTCGGAAATTCATCACATTGTCTGTTTCAAATACTATGTGGGTTGAAAAATACCGACCCCTAAAAATATCCGAACTAGTAAATCAAAAGGAGATAGTAGGTAGCATTACCACATTAATAAAAAATATTTCCGAGATGCCACACCTTTTGTTTTCTGGATCTGCAGGTATTGGAAAAACTACACTTGCCTTGTGTTTGGCTCGTCAGATTCTAGGCGACAGATGGCGCGAATACACCCTAGAGCTAAACGCCTCCGATGAACGTGGTATAAACATGGTAAGAGAACGGGTCAAAAAGTTTTCGAGATTTGCTGGCCTCGATACAAACATTCCATTTAAGCTCATAATCCTTGATGAGGCTGACGAGATGACCTCAGATGCCCAGACTGCACTGCGACGAATAATTGAGGATACTTCAAAATATTGCCGTTTTATTATGATTGCAAACAACATTTCGAGAATTATTGAACCGCTTCAAAGTCGGTGTGCCGTATTTAAGTTCACAAGAATTTCTGAAAAAGAAGTCATAGCACATCTAAAAGAGATTGCAAAAAAAGAGAAAGTAAAAGTAGAAGAGGCAGGCCTCAAATCGATCTTTGATTACACAGAAGGAGATCTTCGACACGCCATTAACCTTTTACAAGCGGCAGCTAGTCTTGGAAACATTACAGAAGGTAATGTCAAAGCCTCAGCTGGACTTACAAAAACAAAAGACGTCGACGAAGTTCTCAAGCTTGCGTTAGGTGGAAAAATTGTTGACGCACGAAATAAAATGATAGAGCTGATCAAAGTGTACGGAATGTCAGAGTCTGATTTTCTAAGATATCTTAATGAGGCAATATACAAGGCAAAACATGCCAATCTTGTAGAGATTTCCGAAATAATTGCAAAATATGATTATCGAATTTTGTCTGGAGCAAATCCCGAAATTCAGCTTTCAGCACTTTTGGCTGAACTAAGTAAACTTGGAAAATAGCGCAGAGAG